>Ga0302319_10017749_pt1 | contig 13009 bp, 8 predicted proteins | sample Bog_T0_2_FD_203319 | JGI IMG/M metagenome (GOLD analysis project Ga0302319, IMG submission 203319) | Peat permafrost microbial communities from Stordalen Mire near Abisko, Sweden - Bog_T0_2 | ecosystem: Environmental > Terrestrial > Soil > Wetlands > Peat | place: Sweden: Abisko, Stordalen Mire...
GCGGTTGGTGGTTCCGGACCCGAAACGGATCGCCGACAAGCACGTCCTCGTGGTCGACGACATCCTGGACACGGGTTCCACCTTCCTCGCCCTCAAGGACTGGCTCCTGGAGAACGAGGCACTCTCTGTGCGCGGCTGCTTCCTTCTCGACAAGCCCGCACGCCGCATCGCGCCCATGAAGCCCGATTTCTTCGGGTTCGAGGTTCCCGACGTGTTCGTGGTGGGGTTCGGGCTGGACCACGCCGAACGGTTCCGGAACCTGCCGTTCATCGGACGGTTGCCGGAAGAAGGGGCATGAGGATCGTTCCGACGCTCGCGATGTTCGGTGCCGGCGCCATCGCGGGAGGCTGGCCGTCCACAATGGACGGATTCCGTCATGGTTGGGGATTGTCCGCGGTTTCCAGCTCCCGGCGCGGGGTCTGGATGGCCGGTCCTCTCTCCGCCGACACGGCGCGCATCCTGGTGCGCCCCGATTCCCTTCGCGACGGCGCGCTCGAGGGGGTGGACTGGTGGGCGGAGCACGCAGGCCGCGAAACGGATCTGCCCGACGACGTCTTCTGGAGCATCCTGGACGGTCTTTCGGCGGGGTCGGAATGGACGGAGTCCGATCCCGACGCCCTCCCCTCCGAATTCCTCGCCACCATGCCGGAGAAACCCGCCCAGGGATTTCTCTGCCGTTCCTGCGCGCCCCCCTTGGCGGCGGCCACCTGGGTGAGCAGCGGCTCCACGCGGTTGCGCACGGGTCGCACCACGACCCCGAAGGCTCCTCCTCCTCCGCCCGGTCTGGCATCGGGGATCACGGCGAAGGGGCTGCGGTCCCTCGCGAGCGATCGTGGACTCGGACTGGAGTCCGCCACGCCTTGCCGCGGTGGAACGGGCGAATGCGCCTTGGAGTTTTCCGGTCCGAAGGGCCAGAGGTGGACCTTCCGAAGAGCTTCCGGCGGGTCTCCGTGGTCCAGCGTGGAGGCGACGGTGCAGGCGGGGCCCTGGTGGTCGCCCCAGTGGAATTGGGATTCGCTGCGCATCGCGAGCCGTCGCGAATTCGCCAACACCTTGTCGGAATGGCTCGGTGCCGATGCCGATGTTTCCGCCCGCAATCTCCTGGGGCCCATCGAACCGGTCCTGAACTTCCCCGTTTCGGCCTGGTTCGGTCGGACCCTCCCGGGTCTGCATTTCGAAGCCCTGGGCGATTCCCTGTCCCGAATCGAAGTCCCGCCTTCCAACCTGGAACTGGTCCGCACACCCACCCTGCAGGTCTCCATCGACGCCTTCGGTCGGCGCATCGTCCGGGTGGGCCCGTGAACGCGCGGACCCGCCTTCCATCTCTCGGTATGGCGCTCCTGGCGTGTGCCCTGGCGGCCCACTCCGCCGATGCCGGAAAAACCAAGTCGGGGAAGGCCAAAGCCGCGGCGGCGGCCCTTCTCGCCGCCGACAGGGCTTGCACCAAGGATTTCTCGAGCGGCAATCTGGCCTCCGCGCAGCGGCGCTGCTCCGACCTCCAACCGGCCGCTTCCCCTGTCGCCACCTACTGGCGGCTCGCCCTGTCCGACGATCCCGTGGAGCTTCGCAAGGGCTTGGCCGCGGCGGCGCTCAAGGGGATCGACGCGGAGCCCAGGCTGCTTCTGCTCGCGGGACGGTACCAGTTCTCACGCGGCGAGAACCGGGAACTCTCCGACCTGGTCTGGCTCTGCTCCAAGCGCAAGCTCGAGGGGCCGGACATCGACACCCTTCGACGCTTGTCGGAAGGCAAGTAGGTAACTTGCAGACCCTATGGCCAAGGATTGCTCCTTCGACATCGTTTCCAAGATCGATCCCCAGGAAGTCCGCAACGCCGTGGACCAGGCGCGCCGCGAGATCGGGTCCCGGTTCGACTTCAAGGGGAGCAAGTGCGAAGTGGACTTCGACGGCGAAAAGCTCAAGCTGATCGGCGACGACGAACCGAAGCTCGAACAGATCAAGGACGTGCTCGACACCAAGCTGATCAAACGGGGCGTCAGCACCAAGGGGATCGACTGGGGCAAGGTGCAGGCGGCCGGGCACATGACCGTGCGCCAGGAAGCGACCCTCAAGGCGGGCGTGCCTCAACCCGATGCCAAGAAGATCGCCGCCACCGTCAAGGAGGCCAAGCTGAAGGTCCAGGTCTCCATCCTGGGAGACCACTTGAGGGTCGCCGGCAAGTCCAAGGACGACCTGCAGGACGCCATCCAGTTCCTGCGCCGGGGCGACTGGTCGGTGGACCTCCAATTCACGAACTTCCAAGGATGATCCGCTCCCTCTTCGCCCTGCTCGCCGCGACCTCCGCCTTGGCGGCGGACAATCCCTTCGATCTCCCCCTGGGCGGCTCCGGTTTCAAGTTGCTCAAGGCATCGGCATCGCCCCGCGACCAGGCCCTTTCCGGTGCCGGCACCGGCGGACCGGGCATCGATCCCTCCGCCAATCCGGCCACGGACTCCGTCGACCACACCACGATTTCCGCGGGATGGATCCAGAACTACGGGCAGATCGGCGGATCCCAGCAGGACGCCCGGTGGGAGATCCCCTACGGGGCATGGACCGCCGAGGGACGCCTGCGCTACCAGGGTTTCTCGAACCTTCCCGGTCGCGATGACCAGGACCTGGTCACCGGCAACTATGCGGCGTCCACCTGGGCCCTGGAAGGGGGAGCCTCGGCTCCGCTGCCCTGGGAGGGCTTCCGCGCCGGTTTCCTTGTGGGCGCGGGAATGGACGCGGTGTCCGACGCCACCTCCTGGGGAGGCTGGATCTCCGGGGGATTGCGCTGGGCACCGGCCCAACATCCTTGGGCGGCGGGCATCGAAATCCAGAACCTGGGGATGGGAACCCTTTCGGGCCAATACCGCGAGAGGTTGCCCGCTGTCGTCCAGACGGGCGTGTCGTGGACCCAGCGTTGGGGGGACTGGGCCGTGATACCCATGGCCGACCTGCGCCTGGTTGCCGACGAGACTCCCGTCGTCCCGCTCGCCTTGGAGGCCCGCTGGAACGGAATTTCCTTGCGCACCGGCTTTCCCGTGGGCAGGCCCGAGGCCATGCCCTCCTTCGGTCTGGGGTACCTGGGAGACTCCTGGGGCGTCGATGCGGGGCTGGGCTGGCACTCGGCCCTCGGTTTCGCTCCTTCCGGACAGCTCACGCTCCGCTTCTGAGGAAACTCTTGCCGTGTCGCAGGAATCCGCCCTCCACCGCTGTCCCTGGGTCGACTTGGGGAAACCGGACTACGTGGAATACCACGACCGGGAATGGGGCATCCCCGTCCACGACGACCGCCTGCTTTTCGAGTTCCTGACCCTGGAGGCCGCGCAGGCGGGCTTGAGCTGGTACACCGTGCTGCGAAAGCGCGAGGGCTACCGCGAGGCCTTCGACAACTTCGAACCTTCCGTGGTCGCTCTCTACGGCGAGGAAAAGCAGGCCGAACTCCTCGCCAATCCCGGAATCATCCGCAACCGGGCCAAGATCAGTTCCGCCATCCTCAACGCCCGCAAATTCCTGGAGGTCCAGCGGGAATTCGGCAGCTTCGACGCCTATGTCTGGAGCTTCGTGGGCGGAAAGCCCCAGGTGAACGAGCTGCGAGGGATCGAGGACTTCCGGGCCACCAGCCCCGAATCCGACGCCCTGAGCAAGGACCTGAAGCGGCGCGGCTTCAAGTTCCTCGGCTCCACGGTCTGCTACGCCCACATGCAAGCCCCCGGGATGGTGAACGACCACGTGGCCTCGTGCTTCCGCAGGGAACAGATTTTGTCCGCACGCTGAGCGGGGGAGGCGATTCGCACCCCACCGCGTCGCGGAAGGGAAGGTGCTCGGCGCTTGACCCGGACCCCCCGCGGATGGTACGGTCTGGGCAGATGGAAAAGCGGAATCTCATCGGGCTTCTGACCAACGACCTCGTGGGTTCCTACCAATACGCGCTGTGGGCCGGGATGAAGGCGGCGGCGCGGGTGGAGGACTGCGATCTGGTGAGCTTCAACGGCGGGGAGATCGGCTCCCCGGACCGGACCAAATCCATGCGCAACATCGCCTTCGACCTGGTCCGGCACGCCAAGCCCGACGCTTTGGTCCTGATGGCCCCGGTCGTCGCCAATTCCACGGGGATGGACGAAATCGAGGCTTTCATCCAAGCGCTGGCGCCCATTCCGGTGGTGATGGTCGGGATGGTCTTTCCCGGTCACCCCTCCGTCCAGGTCGACAACGCGGCAGGGATGGAATGCCTGGTGGAGCACATCGCCAAGGTCCACGGGCGCACCCGCTTCGCCTTCGTGGGTGGCCCCCTGCTCAATCCCGACGCCTCCCTGCGGCACCTCGCTTTCCAACGGTCCCTGGAACGGCTGGGACTGCCCTTGGACCCTGCCCTGGACATCCCGGGAGAGTTCGACTTCGGGATCGCCAGGGACAGGGTGAAGGCGTTGCTCGACGAGGGCGCCTCCTTCGACGTGCTCGTGGCCGCCAACGACGAAATGGCGCTCGGAGCGATGGAGGCATTGCGGGAGCGGGGACGGCGCATCCCCGACGACGTCGTCGTCACCGGCTTCGACGACATCGAGGACGGCCTCTGCTCGACCCCGGCGCTGACCACCGCCCACCAGCCCGTGTTCGAACAGGGCCAAGCCTGCCTGCGGCTGGCCCTGGATCGGATCGACGGCATCCGCGTTCCACCGGCGACCCTCCAATCGGCCCATCTTGTGCGTCGAGGTTCCTGCGGCTGTCTTTCGGTTTCGCAAGAGGAGATCCGCGCGGGTACGTTTCCGGCCCCGACGGGAAATCCAGGGACCCCGGGGGCTCCGGAACACCTGGAAGCGGTGCGGAAGGCGTGCGCATCCCTGGATGGAGGAAACCGGATGGACGGCCCCCTCGGGGACCTCGTCGAGGCCATGTCCCGGGAGGCGGTCCATGGCGGGACGCAGGAATCCCAGGGAGCGTTCCTCTTCCTCCTCGAGACCTCCGCGCATCCCGACGAGGACCAGGACCGCTGGCAGATCTTCCTCTCCCGGCTCCGTTCGGCATCCCTCCCGTTCTTCGCCGACGACGCCGCCTCCTGCACCGCCTTCGAGGGGTTGCTGCACCAGATGCGGGTCGTGGTGCACGAACGCGCCGTGCAGAGCGCCGCCTACCGTTCCGTGCAGATGCAACGCTGGGCGCGAAGCCTCCAGGAGACGGGCTGCGAATTGATCAACAGCTTCGAGTTGTCCGATCTGGTCGAAACCCTGGCCCGGGACCTGAAGATCCTGCAGATCTCGAGCCTCCATCTCCTCCTCCAGGACCCGATGGCCTGCCAAGGCGAAATGCGCCTGGCCCTTTCGGTCCACCACGGCATCCGGGCGCATCTTCCCCCGGGCGGAAGGATGTTCAGCCTGGATCGACTGTTCCGCAGGATACGGCGTCGTTCGCCCATCCGGTCCGCCTTGGTCGTCGAACCCCTTTTCTTCGGGGACGTCCAGTTGGGATTCATCCTGCTCGAACTGGTCAACCGGAAGGGAATGCTGCTGGACGCCTTCCGCGGCCAGATTTCCGCCTCCATCATGGGTTCCCGGTTCGCCGACGCCAGCCGCAGTTCGCTCCCGGTGCGCACCGAGTCCGCCTCCAGGAAACGGCGCGAAGCGGCCATGGCCTGAAGGCGTTCCGGGTGCATTGCGCACCAACGCCCGGGCACCGATCCGGCTAGTTTTGCGGACATGACCGGGAAGACCTACGATTTCGACGACCTGCGGCGGATCATGGTGCGACTTCGCGCCCCGGACGGATGTCCCTGGGACCGCGAACAGACCCACCAGAGCATCAAGGAATGCCTGCTGGAGGAAACCTACGAGTTCCTGGAGGCGGTCGAGAGCGGCGACGACCTCCACATGCTCGAGGAGCTGGGCGACCTGCTCCTCCAGGTGGTCTTCCACGCCCAGATGGGCTCCGAGAGGGCTTCGTTCGACCTGGACGCGGTGATTCAGGAATTGTCAGAGAAGCTGGTGCGCCGCCATCCGCACGTCTTCGGGGACGTGGAGGTCGCGGGTTCCGAACAGGTGGTCGCGAACTGGGAGTCCATCAAGAACACGGAGGCCGGCAAGGAGGAGCGCAAAAGCCGACTCGATGGCATCCCCGTGACCTTCCCTGCCCTGCTGCGGGCCAAGAAGCTCCAGGTGCGCGCGGCCAAGGACGGCTTCGACTGGCCCTCCGCCGATCCGGTCTGGGAGAAGCTGGACGAGGAGATCGGCGAAGTCCGCGAAGCCCTGCTGGAAGGAGATCCGAGCCACCTGGAGGAGGAGGTGGGCGACCTCCTCTTCGCGGCGGTGAACCTGTCCCGCAAGCTCGGCGTGGATCCGGAGATCGCCCTGCAGCGCGCCAACGCAAAGTTCGATCGGCGCTTCCGCGCCATGGAATCCTTCGCGCAATCGGAAGGACGCAAATTGTCCAGTCTGGACCTGGCCGCCCAGGACGCGCTCTGGGACCGGGCGAAGGCCGGGGAACGCGGTTGACCGCGATGGAACCGCTCGCCCCTTCCTAGCGGTGCGACACGCCGGCTTCCTGGAGGGTCCGGTGGAGGCGTTCCACCTGCAGGCAGAAGGCTTCCACCCGCGTGTCCACGATCTGGGGGAAGGGGTTCCCGTCCGACTCGATGGAAAGGAACGGCAGGTGCAGGACTTCGTCGGGTAGCACGGCGTTTCCGAGTCCGGTCCGGATGTCCAACTTCCGCTTCGTGGCCGCCGAGGTGTCCGAAGACACCACCGATTCGATGATGCGCGTGGGCATGCAGGCGAAAGGCCCGATGGACACCAGTCCCTGGGCGTGCATCGGAAGTTCCTTCCAGAACGATCCCACCACCAGGATGGATTCCCCGGTAAAGCGCACGTCGAAGTATTCCTTGGCGTACTCCACGATGGCCGGGATGTCGAGCATCTCCAGCTCGTAGAAGCCCGAGCGGGAGAGCGCCTTCTTGATCTTCGCTTCGTAGCCGTTCTGCAGGTGCATCTTGATCTTGTGCACCAGGCGCTTCTTGACCCCGAGCTTGTTCTGCCAGAGATTCTGGTCCACGTTCCAGTCGGAGTAGGCCAGGTATTCGTAGACATGGGCGCGCTTGGCCAGGATGCCGCGCCTGGCGAACCGGGCGGAAAGATCCTGGCAGGAGAATTCGTCGCGACGCACGTACATCTCGCCCGTGAGGGAGACCTTGGGGACATCTTCCAGCTCCTTCGCCCGCGGGATGCGCGAGAGGACCAGGGCGACGTCTTCCAGCAGCCGGAACAGTCCCTTCCCACGCTTCTGGCGAAAGCAAAGGAGCAGGCGCTCCCACTGCTCGCGGAACACGACCCGCGCCTGGACGGGGTCCAGTGCGATCACGTCGATGGCCGCGCCCACGTCCTCCATCACGTCGGAGAGGATGATGGACTTCAGCGCGTTCAGGACGTCCGAGGTTTCCAGGCCCCCGTAGCCGTTGGTGTTGGTCAGGGACAGGAACGCCACGTTGGGGATCCGGTGCTTCTCCACCAGCTTGCGCAGGTAGACGCTGTATTGGGTGAGCCGGCAACCGCCCGCGGAGGTGGGCATGAAGAACACCAGGTGCTCTCCGGCATGGGCCCGGTCGCGGAGGTAGCGCAGAAGGCTTCCGCACACCAGTTGCAGCGGCAGGCACTCCTTGCACGAGCTGTGGCCGCGCCCCAGGCGCAGGGCGTCCACGTCCGGCATCGGGAGCGGCGTCGCCCGGAAGCCGATCCCGTTGAAGATGGCGGCCAGACCCTCGGTACCCAGCTGTCCCATGGAGGGGAACACCACATGGACCTTGGGGTCGTCCTTCATGGAGGTCTCGGCTCCGTCCGAGGACACGAACCACCCCTTGCCGTCGCGGATCCTCACCTCCGCCGGTCGGAACGGCTCCGGCGCCACGACCGGTTCGCGGACCTGCCGGTACTTCTCCACCACGTCCAGGAACGCCTCGATGCGGGTGTTCACGCCGGCGTCGGCGGTGTGGCTGTCCAGCTCCAGCGTGAGCGAGGGCTTTTCTCCCTGCAGCTCCCGGAAATAGCCCACCAGGAAGGAATCCGGTCCGCAGGAGAAGTTGGTGACCCAGGTCCCGAAGAGCTGCGGGTGCCGTTCCACGACCCGCGCCGCGCGCAACAAATTCTGTCCGATGGCCCAGTTGATGTCCGGGTCCACGTCCTCCAGGTGCCAATCCAACGCATCCCACGGGATCACGTCCACCCCTCGGGAGGCGAACTTGGCCGGGATGCCCATGTTGGCTTCCTTGGCGAAGGCATTGTAGGGGCGCCCGAAGAGCACCACCGCCATCCGTTCGGGATGGGCCTCCAGCCGTTCCAGGGCGCGCCGGCCTTCCTGGCGGAGAGCTTCCTGGAATTCCGCTTGCGCCTGGGCGGCCGCTTGCGCGGCCTTCCTGCCCTGGACACGGGTCCTTCCCAACTGGACGGCCAGCGCCTCCAGCACCGCGGCCTGGGTGTCGAACCCCTTGGAGAAATCGAATTCCGGCGCCAGCATCCGGATTTCGCCCAGATCGCGTCGGAAGGTCTGCTGGATCCAGTACGACTCGCTCATGAGCAGGAGGCAGGTCGATTGCCAGGCGCGTTCCCCGCTGCCTCCGGGCACCGGGAGCGAGAAGAGCTTGGGGAGGAAAACGAAGTCCAGGGGCTTTTTCAGGAGGTTCGCGATGGCTCCATGGGCGATCTCCGCGGGATAGCAGAAGTCCGCGTGCTTTCGGCGCATGCCCTCCGCGTCGACCTCGTCGGAGAGGACCATCTCGCAGCCGAGCGTCGCGAAATACGCGGCCCAGAAGGGATGGAGCTGGTTGACCAGGAATGTGCGCGGAACCCCCACGCGCAGTCTGTCCGCGAATTCCGGCGCGATCGCGTGCGGCGCGAAGACCAATTCCTGGCGCCTCGCGGAGAAATCGTGCTCGCTCCGGTCCGACTTCGCGCTCCTGCCCTGGTCGTAGTACTTGTAGCAGGCGCCGCCGAAGGGGATCTTCTTCCCGTCGATCCCGAGCATCGCGATCTCGCACCCGCGGTCGCACTTCTCCGCGCCCCCGCGGCAGATGAAGGGCTTGAGCCGATCCACTTCCCGAGCAGCGAGCCTTGCCAGGTCGAATTCACCGCGGTCCAGGACGCCGCGACGCAATCTGTCCTTGGCTTCCAGGGCCACCCCGAAGGCGCCCATCAGACCGGGACTCGGGGGCACGACGATCTCCACGCCCAGCAGGTTGGCCATGGCCAGCGGCACGGCCTTGTTGTAGCAGACGCCGCCCTGCATGAAGACCTTCCGGCCCACGGCGCGCTGTCCCTTCACGCGGTTCACGTAGTTCTGGCAGATGGAGTACACGAGTCCCGCCGCGATCTCCTCGCGGGTGAGACCCTCCTGGCAGGCGGTCTTGATGTCCGACCCGATGAACGCGGCGCACTGGTCGGAGAAGTTGGGCGAACGAGCCGCCGAGAGGGCGATGGGCGCGATGTCCTCCGTGGCGATGCGCAGGCTTTCGTGCGCGGCCTCCTCCAAAAACGACCCCGTTCCTGCGCTGCAGGCCTCGTTCATGGCATAGTCGGAGGGGACGCCTCCGGTCAAGTGGGTGTACTTGGCGTCCTGGCCGCCGATCTCGAAGATGGTGTCCACGTCCGGGTCGAAGTGCGCCGCACCGGTGGCGTGCGCCACGATCTCGTTGATGACCGCGTGGGTCCCGGCGTGCAGACCTGCGATGTGCCGTCCCGACCCGGTGGTGGATATGGCCAGGATGGACGCCCGCCCGGCCACCTGTTCGTGGAGAGCCTGGTAGCAGCGTCGGGAGGCACCCACCGGGTCTCCGTTGGTGCGCAGGTAGACGGAGGCGAGCACGGCGTCGTCGGACAGGCGCAGGACCACGGCCTTGGTGGTGGTGGAGCCCACATCCAGGCCCACCACGCATTCGTCGCCGTCCTGGAGCACGCCGTCCGCGGATTCGGCGAACCGCACCAAGTTGGTCCCCGCGGAGACCGGTGGGAGGAACTCGAAGGAGGTCTTGCCGGTCTCGAACAGGTCCTTCATGGCGAAGGGACGTTCGGTCCCCTGGCGAAGAGCCCGATAGGCGGCCCCCAGGGCTTCGAAGCAGTCGGCGTGGAGCGGAGCGGAAAGTCCGGGAAGGTCATGTCGCAGATGGCCCAGGATCACCTCGTTTCGGGTCACGCCTCCCACGGCGAGCACCCCGGAGGCGTCGGCCTTTTCCAGAAGTTGCAGGACCTTGTCGGCCATCATCCGGCACAATCCCGCCGAAACCTGTCCGATGGGGACGCCCTTGTTCAGCGCGTGGGTGCAGTCGCTCTTGCAGAAGACGGTGCAACGGCCCGAAACCTTGTAGGGGTCCTGGTCGTGGGCGAGCACCACGGCCTCGGCGGGCGACACCGCCATGCGGCCCACCTGCTGCAGGAAGAATTCGCCGGTCCCCGAGGCGCACTTGGATCCGGTTTCCACGGTGCTGACGTGGTCGGCGCCGTCCATGCGGTAGACCACGAAGTTCTCCGCCCCCAGCGACGCCACCGCGGTGACGGGATCCGTCCACCCCAGTTCCACCCGCAGGTAGGAGAGCCCCCATTCCAGCGCCTCGGGTTCGGAGATGGATTCCGCCGAAAGCCTGCGTCGAAGCTTCCGTCCCGTGAACAGCACCGCGTCGGCACCCTGCGCATCCCACTCGGAGAGCAGGTCTTCCAGGATCCGGCGCGGGTCGCCCTCGTGGACCAGGACCTGGGTTCGGACGACCTCGACAGGCCTGCCGGGGATCTCCAACAGTTCGGCGGCCTGGATGGATGAGGCCCCCAGGCAGAATCCCAGGGACCGTCGAGACGGAGGCGAGGTTTGGGTCATGCCAAAAATATAAGAGGATCTATTACTCCTGACTATTCCCTCTCTCCAAGTGGCCACAGGATCAACACCCGACTTCCGACCCCCTGCGGGAGGTCGTAGCTGCCTCCGGGACCGAAAGTGCCGTGCGCGATGGCCCGACCCTGCGGCGTTGCCAGCATGTACCTGCCCTGGGCCCCTTCCAGGAATCCGGAGATCCCACCAGTCGCGACCAGGGCAGTGGGCCCCCAATGGACAAGTTGGTTCCGCTGGTTGGAGAGGCCGGAGGCCAAGGAGATCTGCGAGATCGCCACGGTCTTCACCACCAGCGCGCTCTTGGTGCGATCCACACCCGTGTAGTCGATCGCCAAGGTGACCAAGCCCTTGGGTAGGGTTGCCGCGAGAACGGAGGAGGTGGCCAAGGTATCGGCGACCACCAAGCCCAACGGGCCGAGGCTGTCGTTGTCGATGCGGACCGTGGCCCGGGTGACGTTAGTGACTCCGCTGGTCCGCACGGCGATGCCGTAGGTGCCCGCCGCCGGGCAGTTCAGGAGGTATTCGTAGCGATGGACTTCGCTCGGAGCCGCGTAGAGGGTGAGGGCGGAATCGAAGTTGTCCGGATATCCCACGACCTGCCCCGCCGGGAATGCCCCCGGCAAGGGAAGTCCCGCGGTGAGCGCGGGCCGGGGCCCATCGGCCACCTGCTGCAGTCCCAGGTACTTCATGCTCGTCGCGGAATCGGAAAGCCAGTGCAGCAGCGACCATGTGCCGTACTGCCCCATCCAGCTGCTTCCGCCAGAGCCGATGACGTACCAGTGGAAGGTGCCCCCGCCGTTCTGGAACCAGCGCGTGAGGAAGGTCGTGGTGATCGTCTCCATGCGAGGATCGAAGTTCAGGTCGTTCTTGGCCTGTTCGTCGTTGGGCCCGAAGGTGTCGGGTCCTCCTTCGTAGCTCGTCCATTCCAGACCGTAGTAGGTCGCGGTGGCCGCGGCGAGGTCCATGGCGCGGTGGTCGAACAGGGCGTTCATGTTGGATTGGAGCTGGTCCAGAAGTCGTCCGGTCGAAGCCGTGGTGTCGGAGTCGGCGGGGCTCGCGCTGAAATACGGCGCGTTGGCGATGCCCCAGAAGCAGGACTTGGGGTTCTCGTAGGTCGTGTCGAACCAGTCCAGGTCGGGAGCGTGGCTGTAGGGAAGTTGTCCGGCCACCATCACGCGAACGCGGTCGTTGACGGCTGCGGCTCCCCACACGGCCTTGAAGATGTTGGAGATCTCCCAGGCACGCCGGACCACGCGGCGGCTGGCGTACACGTACTGGTTGGTGCTGCCGTCGTTGTTCAACGTGCTGTTTCCACGCGCCACCTCGGCGTTGGCGGAGTCCAGGTTGTCGTGGAACTGCTGGAACTGGCCGTTCCAGACTTCGTTCGAGTACTCCACGTAGATCTTGATCCCGGGGTCCAGTCCGTTCTTCAGCAGGGTGGCGACCTGGGTCACGTAGTCCGCGTCGGCGTTCACCGGGATGTTGATCCAGATGTCGCGCGCCACCTGGTTGGCGAAGGCGGCCACGTCCTCCCAGGCGCAACCCGTCTGGACGTTGGAGGGGTTCGTCGTGCCGGGAAGGTTGGGCGTGTGCCGATCGCTCCAGGACTTCTGGACGTTGCCGTTGGTGAAGAGCCAATCCATGAACCGCAGCGACGGGAATTGTCGGAGGATTCCCACCCACTCGTCGCGGATCGGCGGGGCGCCGTCCAGGGGATATCCCGGCGAGATCAGTCGGAGGCTGTCCATCCCCACGGGATCGGTGAAGGTCAGGAACACCTGGGGGGAGTTTCGAGGGACCACCACATCGGCCGTGGTGCGGCCCGTGCCGGGGTCGTAGGCCGCATTCTCCACGCCCACCCCGAAGTCGGACGTCACGGCGGCCTGTCCGTGGAAGCAGAGCTTGTAGGTGCCGTACATGTAGGGCTCGTACACGCTGTCCAAGGAAGAGAGCACCACCAGTCCGAAGCTCTGGGCGGGATAGTGGTTCGCGGCCCAGGACCCCGTGTAGGGATTCCAGGGCTGCCCCGCGGCGCCGAAAGTGCGGGCGTACTTCATGGCATCCACGAACCAGCGCGAATGCGAATAGTCGGCGATGCCGTCCAATCCGGCGCCGATCGGGAGATTCGCGGCCCGGACCAGGCATGCGGCGAGAATCGTCAGAGCCGGGA
>Ga0302319_10017754_pt1 | contig 13007 bp, 8 predicted proteins | sample Bog_T0_2_FD_203319 | JGI IMG/M metagenome (GOLD analysis project Ga0302319, IMG submission 203319) | Peat permafrost microbial communities from Stordalen Mire near Abisko, Sweden - Bog_T0_2 | ecosystem: Environmental > Terrestrial > Soil > Wetlands > Peat | place: Sweden: Abisko, Stordalen Mire...
GCGGGGCTGATGACGTCGGTGATCATGGCTTTCTTTGCGGCCTCGTACGGGGTGCAGAATTTGTCGCGGTACTCGGTGACCAGGCGGGCTTCCTCTTTTTTCGAATCCTCGGCGGCAGATATCTCGCGCTTGAATAGAACCTTTACGGCGCCATCGGCGCCCATCACGGCGATCTCCGCGCTGGGCCAAGCGTACACGACATCCGCGCCCATGTCAGCACTGCACATGGCCAGGTATGCGCCGCCGTAGGCCTTGCGCATGATGACTGTGATCTTCGGGACCGTGGCGGAGGCGTAGGAGAAGAGCATCTTCGCGCCGTGACGGATGATGCCACCGCGCTCCTGCTGGACGCCGGGCATAAACCCAGGGACATCGACCAAGGTTACGATGGGGATGTTGAAGACGTTGCAGAAACGGATGAAGCGAGCAGCCTTGTCCGAGGCGTCGATATCGAGGGTCCCGGCCTTGACGGCGGGCTGATTGGCGATAATGCCGACGACGATGCCCTGGATACGGGCAAAGCAAATGACGATGTTCTTCGCCCATTCCTTCATAATCTCGAGGTAGTCGCCCTCATCGACGAGACGCGCGATGACGGAGGTGACATCGAAGGGATCCTTGATGTTCTCCGGGACGAGCTCATTCATGCCGGGATCGAGGCTGCGGTCGAGCTGCGTGCCGGGGGTGTGGGGCGGGTCCATCACATTGTTGCCCGGCAGGTAGGAGAGAAGTTTTTTCACGATGCGGACGGCATCGGCGTCGTTCTCGGCGATGAAGTGGACGTTGCCACTGACACTGGCATTGGCGGTGGCGCTGCCGATCTCTTCCATGGTGCATTTCTGGCCAGTGACGGCACGGATCACTTCAGGGCCGCAGATAAACATGGTACCGCTTCCCTTAACCATGATGATGAAGTCCGTGAGGGCCGGGGAATAGGCCGCGCCCCCCGCGCAGGAGCCTGCGACAACGGCGATCTGCGGGACGACGCCGCTGAGTAGGACATTCCTGAAGAAGACCTGGCCGTAGCCGGAGAGGGAATCGTCACCTTCCTGGATCCGGGCGCCGCCGGAATCATTAAAACCGACGACGGGACAACCAGCCTTGAGGGCGTAGTCCATCACGTCGCACATTTTCTTTGCGTGGATGCGGCCAAGCGCGCCGCCGCCGACTGTGAAGTCCTGGCTGAAAGCTGCGACGGGACGGCCATCGACCAGGCCGGTGCCGGTGACGACGCCGTCGCAGGGGAGGGATTTTTTCTCGAGGCCGAAGTTGTGACAATCGTGGTCCGCGTGCATGCCGGATTCCTGGAAGGTGCCGGGCTCGTAAAGGGCATCGAGGCGGTCGCGCGCGGTCATGAGGCCCTTGGCGCGGCGGGCGTTAAGTTTATCCGCGCCGCCGCCATCGCGGGCAATGGCGCGCCGTTTTTCGAGTTCGTCCAGAAGAGATTGTTGAATGGCCATAGGTCGGAAGTGGGTTGAATGGGTCAGTGCGCAGCGACGGGATTGGGCATGCAGAACTCGGTGAGGACGCCGTAGGTGGATTTTGGGTGGAGGAATGCGACGAGCTTGCCGGCCGCGCCGTCGATGGGCTCGGAGTGGATGAGCTTTACGCCGGCGCCGGCGGCCTGTTGGAGCTGGCCTTTGACGTCATCAGTGCCGAATGCGATGTGGTGGATGCCGCCGGCGGGATTCTTCTCGAGGAACTTCGCGATGGGGCTCTCCGGGTCGGTGGGCTCCAGAAGCTCGATGTGGACTTCGCCGCAATGGAAGAAGGCGGTGCGGACTTTCTGGGAAGGGACTTCCTCGCGGTGCCCGCACTTGAGGCCGAGGGCATTTTCGTAATAAGGAATGGCTTCGTCGAGTGACTTTACGGCGATGCCGAGATGGTCAATTTTTTTGATCATAAGATTGTGTCCTTTGGAGGGATGGGTCAGGGGCTTGATGGGCCGTGAGGAGCGACTCGGCGGCGCGGACGGCTGTGATTTCTCCACTGAGAAGAGCCTGATGGATGGCGGGTGTGAGCGCGGTGACACGCGGGTCCTGGAAGAATCGGCGCTTGAGCTCGCTTTGGATGAGATCGTTGAGCCACTCGAGGGATTGGTCCTGACGGCGACGTGCAATGACGCCCTTGGGAGCGAGGGTTGCGTAGAACATCTCAACGCGCTCCCAAATCTCCGGGATGCCTTCGCCGGTGAGGCCGGCGCAGAGCTTGATATCGGTGGGCCACTCAGGGGTTGTGGGCTGGAGGTAATGGAGGGCAGCAGCCTGGTCCTGGCGGGCGAGCTCGGCGCGGGAGCGATTGTCGCCATCGGCTTTGTTGATGGCGACGAGATCGGCCATCTCGACGATGCCTTTCTTGATGCCCTGGAGCTCGTCACCGGCACCCGGAAGAAGGAGCAGCATGAAGAAATCGACCATGGAACGGAGAGCTATCTCCGTCTGGCCGACGCCGACGGTTTCCACGAAAATGGTGTCGAAGCCGGCAGCCTCGCAGAGGAGCATGGTCTCGCGGGTGCGGCGTGCGACGCCGCCGAGATTCAAGCCGCTGGGGGAGGGGCGGATGAATGCGAGGGGGGATTGGCAGAGGCGCTCCATGCGGGTCTTATCGCCAAGGATGCTACCGCCGGAGCGGGCGCTGGTAGGATCGATAGTGAGTACGGCGAGCTTGTGGCCGCGATCCGCGAGCATGCAGCCGAGGAATTCGATGAAAGTGCTCTTGCCGACGCCGGGGACGCCAGTGATGCCGACACGCCTGGCCATGCCCGTGAATGGGAGGATGCGGTGGATGACTTCCTGGGCCTGGGCCTCATGGCGACGGGAGCTGCTCTCGACCAGGGTGATGGCGCGGGCGAGGATGGTACGGTCACCGGCGCGGATGCCATCGATGTAATCGTCCACGGAAAGCTGGCCGGGGCGGGGACGGGAAGCGGAGGGTATGTCACTCATGCGGCGGGCTCGTTTGTAACGGCGCCTGACGGGCGGACGGGCTGGCCGCGGGGAATCGCAGCGACCGGGACGGGGAGCGCGCGTATCTAAAGGGCGGGCGATCATGAAAGCGCATCAGCAGAGTGCCTGATTCAATCGGGTTAACATCTCGCGCGCGGCATCCGGGATGAATGTGCCGGGACCGAAGACGGCGGCCGCGCCGTTCTCCTTGAGGAAATCGTAGTCCTGGGGCGGGATTACGCCGCCGACGACGATCATGATGTCCTGCCGGTTGATCTTTGCGAGTTCATCGCGAAGCTGGACGAGGAGGGTCTTGTGGCCGCCGGCGAGAGAACTGATTCCGACGACGTGGACATCGTTCTCGGCAGCCATGCGGGCGGCTTCCTCCGGCTGCTGAAAGAGGGGGCCGATGTCGACGTCGAACCCGAGATCCGCGTAGGCGGTGGCGACGACCTTTGCGCCACGGTCGTGGCCATCCTGTCCCATCTTTGCGATGAGGATGCGGGGACGGCGGCCATTCTCGACAGCGAATTGTTCGGTCAGCTTGAGGACTTCCTCAATTTGCGGGGCCGTGCCGAATTCCGATTGATAAACGCCACTCACAGAACGGATGAGAGCCTTATGGCGGTTGAATTGTTTTTCCAGTGCATAGGAGATTTCTCCAAGGGTGGCGCGGGCCCGGGCGGCGTCGATAGCGAGAGCGAGGAGGTTGCCCTCGCCGGAAACGGCAGACTGGGTGAGAGCGGTGAGAGCGGCCTGAACGCGGGCCTGGTCGCGACCGGCCTTGACGGACTGGAGACGCTTGAGCTGGGCCTCGCGTACGGCGGCGTTGTCGACGTCGAGAACTTCGAGTTTGTCGGCTTTCTCGAGGCGAAGGGTATTGACGCCGATAATGGCTTCCTTGCCGGAATCGATGTGGGCCTGGCGACGCGCGGCGGCCTCCTCGATGCGGAGCTTTGGCAGGCCAGTCTCGATGGCCTTTGCCATTCCGCCAAGAGTCTCGACTTCCTCGATATGATGCCACGCGCGCTTCATGATCGCGGTGGTGAGAGCCTCAACAAAGAAGGATCCGGCCCATGGGTCGATGACCTTCGTGATGCCGGTCTCTTCCTGGAGGAGGAGCTGGGTGTTGCGGGCGATGCGTGCGGAGAAATCGGTGGGGAGGGCGATTGCTTCGTCGAGGGAATTGGTGTGGAGGGATTGCGTGTGGCCGAGCGCCGCGGCCATGGCCTCGATGCAGGTGCGCGCGACGTTATTGAAAGGATCCTGCTCCGTGAGGGACCAGCCGGAAGTCTGCGAATGGGTGCGCAGGGCCATGGACTTGGGGTTCTTCGGGTCGAACTGCTTGATGAGTTTTGCCCAGATGGCGCGTGCGGCGCGCATCTTGGCGATCTCCATGAAGAAATTTTTGCCCTGAGCCCAGAAGAAGGAGAGGCGCGGGGCGAAGGCGTCAATATCGATGCCGGCCTTGAGACCGGTGCGAACGTACTCGAGGCCATCGGCGAGGGTGTAGGCGAGCTCGAGATCCGCGGTGGCACCGGCCTCCTGCATGTGATAGCCGGAGATGGAAATGGAGTTGAACTTCGGCATGAACCGGGAGGTGAAGCTGAAGATGTCCGCAATGATCCGCATCGAGGGGGCAGGCGGATAAATGTAGGTGTTGCGGACCATGTACTCCTTGAGGATGTCGTTCTGGATGGTGCCGGCGAGTTGATCGAGCTTCGCGCCCTGCTCCTCCGCGGCAACGATGTAGAAAGCGAGGATGGGGAGCACCGCGCCATTCATGGTCATGGAAACCGAGATGCGATCCAGAGGGATGCTATCGAAGAGGATTTTCATGTCCGCGATGGAATCGACGGCGACGCCGGCCTTGCCGACATCGGCGAAAGCGCGAGGGTGATCGGAGTCGTAGCCGCGATGGGTGGGAAGATCGAAGGCGACGGAGAGGCCTTGCTGGCCGGCGGCGATGTTGCGGCGATAGAAGGCGTTGGATTCCTCAGCGGTGGAGAATCCGGCGTATTGGCGGACGGTCCATGGCTTCGTGACGTACATGGAGCCGTAGGGGCCGCGGACGAAGGGGGCGAGGCCGGGCATGGTGTCGAGGTGCTCGCATTGGGCGAGGTCGGCGGCGGTGTAGAGGGGTTGCAACTCGATCTGCTCGAGGGTCATGTTAACCCATTGCTCGACGTGGGAACCGGTCTCGGCCTTGAAGAGGGCGGCCCAGTCCTCGTAGGTCGCCGGGGCGGGGGTGGAGTCGAAGGGGATGGTGGTGAAATCGGGGAAGGATTGCATTTTTATTGGATCCCCAGGTGGGTGTTGATGCGGGAAAGGACTTGGAAAACATCTGCTCGCAGGTGAATGAAGTCGCTAATACCGGAGATTTTGTGAGCCTCTATTTGCTCCTGCGGGAAGCCGGCGAGGACAATAAGTGCGCCGGGGTTGCGGGCATGGATGCCGGCGCAGATGGGGGGGACGAGGGCGGGGTAGTTGTCATCGGTGGAGCAGATGACGGCGACAGAGGCGCCAGACTCGGCGAAGGCTGCGACGGCGTCCTCGGGGGTCTTGAAGCCGTCGGGGGAGATGACGTCATAGCCGCCGACGCTGAAGAAGCCCCGGGAGAAATCGGCGCGGGCCTTGTGCTCCTTGAGGGAGCCCATGTTGCAGAGGAAGACGCGGGCCGGAGCCGGCTGGCGGTTCATGGCGGCGCGCAGGCCCTCGACGGGGGCGGCGGCGCGGGTGAGGCAAACGGGGGTGATGGGGGCGCAGGGCGAATCCAGGATGCGGATGGCACGTGTGATCTCACCGAGGGTGGCGCCGGCGCTGACAGCCGCGACACAGGCGTCGATGCCGTTGGCACCCTTGGGGCCGATGACCTCGGCGAGGCGCTGGAGGACAACCTGGTTCTCGGCTTCGTCCAGAGATGTACGGTGGGAGGCGATCTGCAGGGCGCGATGCTTGTGGAAGGCTTTGGTATCGGCCGGTTGGGACTCGCAGGGTTTCTCCTTGGGATTGGCGTATTGGTTGACGCCGACGATGGAGGCGCGGCGTTGGGTGACGGCCTTGATTTTCTCGACGGCGGTGGAGGCGACGGCTTTCTGGGGGAAGCCGGCCTGGAGGGCGGCTTGCATGCCGCCGAGTTTCTCGACCTCCTGGAAGAGGGCCCACGCGCGGGTGGCCAGCTCCGAGGTGACGGTCTCGACGTACCATGAGCCGCCTGCGGGATCGATGACGTGGTCGAGGTTGCATTCCTTTTGGAGGACGAGCTGGGTGTTGCGGGCGATGCGGAGGCTGAAATCGTCCGGGGGGCGAATGACATCGTCAAAGGCGGCGACCTGCATGCTATCGCATCCGCCGAGGACGCCGGCGAAAGCCTCGACGGTGGCCCGGAGCAGATTGTTGTAGGGATCCACGACGGTCTTGTTCCATTGGGCCGTGCGGACGTGGAGGGAGACGCGCTGTGCGGCTTCATTGCCGCCGGCGGAGGCAACGGCGCGCGACCAGAGCATGCGGAAGGCGCGGAGCTTTGCGATCTCCATGAAGAAGTTGACGCCGACAGTGACAGCGAACCGGATGCGGGGAGCGGCGGTATCGATGTCGAGACCGAACCTTGAAAGCTGGCGGAGATATTCAACGCCAGTGGCGAGGGTGAAGGCCAGTTCCTGAACGGCGTTGCCACCGGACTCGTGCCATGCGCGGCTGTGGACGCAAACAGTCTGGAGGAGCGGAGCATTGACAGCAGCCCAACGGGTGAGGGCCGCCATCTCGCGGTAAGCGCCGTCGAGGGACTGCGGGAGTTTGCCCTCGTGGGCGAGGACGCCGAGCGGGTCCATCTCGATGCAGCCGCGGAGCTGGGCGGGGGATTTCTTGCGTTTCCTGACGAGGGCGAGGAGCAGGGCGGCGAATGGGAGTGCGGAAGCGCCGGCGCGGACGAAGAGAGTGGTTTTCTCGAGGTCGACGCCCTCAAGGGCGCGGTCGAGATCGTTGAGGGTGGCGATGGAGAGGCCCCCGCACCCGACATCCTCGGGCTGGGCCCAATCGGGGTCGTGACCATTGCGGGTTGCGCGGTCCACTACCATGTTGAGGGCGGTGAGGCCCCGGGCGATGGAATTACGGGCGGCGTTGTTGAACTCCGATGTGCTGGCGCAGGCGATCTCCTGGGAGACGGCCCAAGGTTCCTTGACGTAACCGCTCGAAGTAGCGCCGCGGACGAAGGGAGCGAAGCCAGGGAAAGAATTGACGTGGGGCAGAGCGGCAATGTCCGCTTGGAGGTAAATCGGCTTGAGGGTAATGCCCTCGTATGTCGCGGTGAACATCCGCTTCTCGAACGGAGCGCCCTTGAGCTCGGCATCGACGAGCTTGCGCCAGGCTTCGTAACTGACAGGGGGAAATTCCGCGAGAAGACGGACCGGCTGCGGTGGGGTTTCGGTGAGACTCGTCATTGGATCAACCCTCCACCGTCTCGACGGTTACGTCGTGGCGGGTACCATTGACGGTGACGAACAGGTGCCTGCCGTTGCCGGCGTGATGCAGCGCCGGCAATGCGGGCGGGGGTGGAGGGACGGCCTTGGTCGCAACGGCTGGGGCGGGGGCAGGAGCCGGCGGAGTTGCGGGATTGGCCTTGGGCTTGATCAACTCCTCGACCTGCTGGGGAAACATGGCGAAAAGGACGACGATCTCATCGGTAACCGGCAGGCCTTTCTCGGCGCATTGCTTGCGGTATTTTTCCAGGCCTGGCTCGAGGAGATCGGCCGGGCGCTCAGTGACGGGTTTGCGGCCGGTTTGCTGCTCGACCTGAGCGAGGAGGGCGGGATTGATGGGGCCCGGGGTTCTGCCGTATTTGCCGAGGGCGATGTCCTGAGCGGGCTGGCAGATCATTTTCCAGCGGCCGAACTTCACGTTCATCATCGCCTGAGTGCCGACGATCTGAGAAGTAGGGGTAACGAGGGGAATCCAGCCGAGGGCTTCGCGGACGACGGGGATTTCCTTTACGACCTGATCGAATTTATCGGTCATCCCTTGTTCCTTGAGCTGGGTGCGGAAGTTCGAGAGCATACCGCCCGGGACCTGATAGATGAGGATGTCGCTGTCGATACGCTCATTGGCGGGGCTGGTGAACTTGGAAAGATCCTTGTAAACGCCCTCGAAGTAGTCGCGCAGCCTGGCGAGTTTCTCCGTGTCAAACTTGGGGCAACGGGGATGGCCCTCGAGGAGTGCGAGCATGCGCTGGGTATCGGGCTGGGAGGTGCCGTTTGCGAAGGGAGCGATGGAGACCTCCACGCAATCGACGCCGGCATCGATTGCGGCGAGATAAGCGGCAGCGCCGAGACCGGCGGTGTCGTGGGTGTGAAGGGTGATGGGGATGCCGATCTTGCTCTTGAGCTCGGTCACCATGCGGTGGGCGATCTGCGGCTGAAGAATGCCGGACATATCCTTGATGCCTATGGAGTCGCAGCCCATTTGCTCGAGCTCGACACCCATCTTGACGAAGTTCTCGACGGTATGGACGGGGCTGATGGTGTAGCAGAGTTCGCCGCGGGCGTGTTTGCCGTGCTTCTTCGTGGTCCTGATGGAGGTCTCAAGGTTCCGAACGTCGTTGAGGGCGTCGAATATGCGGAGGATATCCTGGCCGTTTTCGCAGGTGAGGCGGACGAAGGCCTCGACGACGTCATCCGGGAAGCTGGCGTACTGGACGATGTTCTGGCCGCGCAGGAGCATGAGCTGCGGGGTGTGAGGGGCGATTTTCTTGAGGGTGCGGAGACGATCGAACGGGTTCTCGTTAAGGAAGCGGAGGCAGGAGTCGATGGTTGCGCCGCCCCATGTCTCGAGGCCGGCAAAGCCCATGCCATCAAGGATGGGAGCTGGTTCGAGCATCTGTGCGGTGCTCATGCGGGTGGCGGCCATGGATTGGTGGCCATCGCGCAGGACGGTGTTATTGAAGAGGACTGGTTTTGTTTTCACGTGGTGCGATCCGGTTCTTGAGCCAGCCGTAAGATAGAGGCGGATGAGAGGGGGGGCTGCACCGATCTTGGCATGTTTTGCGCAAATACTAGCTTGAATAGGCGGAAGTAGTCGCCGGGGGAGAATGGCGCGGGGGATGGGATGGATAGGACCCATGGGATTTATGGGACCTATCGGGCAGTGAAGGAGCCTGCGCGGGGATCCTGCATGGCGGCAGCCGGGGGATGGGATTGCGATTTCTGCCGTCCCTGGGGGTACTTGGTTCGCGTTTGCGAGCTTCGCCCGGGTTAGCACGCGGGGCTATTCTCTTCGGGCGTCGCTTTGGGACTTGCCTGGCGGAGATTCGATAGAGACTTCCGCGGAGCGCGGCCGCTCCCATGGCCGGGAAGCGGGAGGGTTCAAGTTCAAGTACACGCTGGCGCGCTGGGCTGCCGTGACGGCCATGGAAGTGCTTACACTTCCTCAGATGCGAGCGATCAGGATGGCGCTGGCTACGGAGTAGTTGTCGGAGTGACTGAGGCTGATCTGGGCGTCGAGGATTCCGAGGGTTTCGGCGAGGGCAGAGGCGGAGCCGTGAAGCTGGATGGAGGGCTTGCCGGTCTCGGAGCGGGTGACCTCGATGTCGCGCCAGCCGATTTGGGCACCGATGCCGGTGCCGAAGGCTTTGGAGATGGCTTCCTTGGCGGCAAACCGGGCGCCGTAATGGCGCGCGGGGAAGGGCATGGAGTCGCAGTAGTCGCGCTCGGACTGGGTGAAGACGCGCTTCAGGAAACGGTCGCCGAAACGGGCGAGAGAGGATTGGATGCGGGCGGTCTCGACGATGTCGACACCGATGCCGAGGACGCGGGAGTGGGGCGGGAGATCAGAAGGGGGCATGCGGGATTTTAACGCAGAGGCGCAGAGACGCAGAGGGGCGAGGGGAATTTGAGATGCAATCGAAAATTGGACCAGTGAGAAATACTGGGGCCGTTCCAATTGGCAGCGGAAGCGGGAGGGTTCATGTTCAAGTTCAAGTTCAGGTTCAAGTACACGCTGGCGCGCTTTCGGGGGCGTGAGGAGTTTTGATTACAACAAGTCTTCGTTGCCGGGGTAGTCGCGGATGGCGTCGATCATATCGTGAACGGCGGGCTGGAGGCCGATGAGGAGGGCGCGGCAGATGATGGAGTGGCCGATGTTGAGCTCGCGGAGTTGTGGGATGCCAAGGATTTGGACGATGTTGGTGTAGTTGATGCCGTGGCCGGCGTTGACGACGAGGCCGTGGCCGCTGGCGAAACGGGCGGCGCCGATGAGACGCTGGAGCTCGCCTTGCTGGTCGTCGCCGACGGCGTTTGCAAAGGCGCCGGTGTGGAGCTCGATGGCATCTGCCCGGAGGCGGCAGGCCGCTTCGATCTGTTCCGGATCGGGCTCGATGAAGAGGCTGACGCGGATGCCGGCGGACTGAAGACGACGGATGGTGGGTTCGAGCTGGCGGACGTTGCGGACGGCGTCGAGGCCGCCCTCGGTGGTGATTTCGCGGCGGTTCTCCGGGACGAGGCAGACGTCCTCCGGGAGGACGCGAAGGGCGACGGCGAGGATCTCCGGAGTGTTGCCCATCTCGAGGTTGAGCTTTGTGATAATGCTCTCGCGGAGGCGGAAGACGTCGCGGTCCTGGATGTGCCGGCGGTCCGCGCGAAGGTGGACGGTGATGCCGCGTGCGCCGGCGCGCTCGCAGATGCCGGCAGCGGCGACGATGTCGGGCTCGACATTGTGCGCCTCAGGCATGGTGGAGTAGCGGGCCTGCCGGAGGGTGGCGACGTGATCGATATTAACGCCGAGTTCCAGGCGCGGCATGGGATCAGTGGCGGAAGTGGCGAATGCCGGTGAAGACCATGGCGATCTTGCGGTCGTTGGCGGTCTGGATGACTTCCTTGTCGCGGACGGAACCGCCGGGCTGGATGGCGCAGGTTGCGCCGGCATCGGCGGCGGCGGCGAGGCCATCGGAGAAGGGGAAGAATGCGTCGCTGGCAACGACGCTGCCGGTGAGGGAAAGGCCGGCATCCTTCGCCTTCCAGATGGCGATGCGGGAGGCGTCAACGCGTGACATCTGGCCAGCGCCGATGCCGAGGGTGCGGTCCTTGGTGGCGTAAACGATGGCGTTGGACTTGACGTGCTTTACCACGCGCCAGCCGAAGGCCATGGCCTTCATTTCATCGACGGTGGGAGGACGCTGGGTAACGACTTTTTCCTCGAGGCTCTCGAGCTCGCCGGCGGCGGCGGAATCGCGGTCCTGGACCAGCAGGCCACCGAGGACGGAGCGGATATCCATGAGGTCCTCTTCCGGCGGGCGGGCAGGGGCGGCGAGCATCCGCATAAGGCGGAGGTTCTTTTTCTTCTGGAGGAGAACTCGGGCGTCGGGTTCGAATTCCGGGGCGATGATGACCTCGCTGAAGATCTCCGCAATCGCGCTTGCAAGGGGCAATGTGAGGGGGCGATTGCAGATGATGATGCCGCCGAAAGGAGCCTGTTTATCGGTGGCGAAGGCCTTGTCCCATGCGGCCTTGAGGTCGGGATCAGAGCCGACGCCGCAGGGGTTGGTGTGCTTGAGGATGGCGACCGTGGGCTCGGGGAACTCGGCGATGAGCTGGGTGGCCGCGCTGATATCGAGGATATTGTTGAAGGAGAGTTCCTTGCCGTGGAGCTTCTGGAATCGCTCGTCGAAATCGCCGTAGAGGGCGGCGTGCTGGTGGGGGTTCTCGCCGTAACGGAGGCGCGCGGCGATGGGGAGGGTGATGGAGAAGGTGCAGTTGGTCTCCTGCTCGCGATTGAAGAAATTGGCGATGGCAGAGTCGTAATTGGAGGTGGTTACGAAGACCTTGATGGCAAGGCGCTCGCGGAGCTTGAGAGTGGTGGCACCGTCGTTGGCCTGGATGTTCTCGAGGAGATCGGGGTAGTCCGCGGGATCGACGACGACGGTGACGGACCGGTAGTTCTTGGCGGCGGAGCGGAGCATGGAGGGGCCGCCGATGTCGATGTTCTCGATGGCCTCCTCGAGGGTGACGTCCGGCTTGGCGACGGTCTGCTCGAAGGGGTAGAGGTTCACGACGACGAGATCGATGGGTAGGATGCCGTTTTCGTGGGCTTGTTTCTCGTGGGAATCGTTGCCGCGGAGGTAGAGGAGGCCGCCGTGGATCTTGGGATGGAGGGTCTTAACGCGGCCGTCGAGGATCTCCGGGGAGCCAGTGAACGAGGAGACCTCGATGGAGGGGATGTTTTCCTTCTTGAGGAGGGAGGCGGTGCCGCCGGTGGAGATAATCTCGACCCCGAGAGCAACGAGTTCCCGGGCGAATTCGATGAGGCCTGTTTTATCGGAAACCGAGATCAGGGCGCGTTTGATTTTCATGGAGAGCGGACTGGGAGGCTAGGACCGGGAATGGGCGGGGTCAATGCGGATGCCAATCGGGGGGATTGCTGGCGCCGAAGAGGGAGGGTTCAAGTTCAAGTTAAAGTGCAGGTGCAAGTACACGCTGGCGCGCGGGCTTGGGCGTGACCGGACTTTGGCTGGCTCAATGAGGCTGAGGGGGGTGATGACGAGGGGCGTCGGGGTCATCGTCCACTAGATCGATGGACTCCTCGCGGAGGAGGGTGCCGGTGGCGAGGTAGAGCTGGACGATGGATTTATTGAGGTCGTCGATTGCGGCGAGGAGGTCGGACTGTGCATCGTAGAGGCGCCGGCGGTTATCGAGGATATCAATGGTGGAGCCTTCGCCTTCCTCGATGCGGCGGTTTTGCATGCGGACGACGTCCTGCGCGAGGGCGGAAGCCTGGCGGGCGGAAGCGACGCGCTGCTGGTCTGTCTGGATGGCGCTGATGGCGGTATCGACGTCGGTATTGATGGCGAGCTCGACCTGCTTGAGCTTCCAGACGGCTTCCTCTTTGAGGCGATGGGAGACAGCGAGGTTTGCGCGGTTGGTGACGTTGCCGAAGGGGATGGAGCCCTGGACACCAAAGACGTATTCGGGCCCCTGTCCGTTGAAGGCGTTGCTGACGCTGCTGCCGGCGCTGCCGGTGCTGAGGCCGTTGAGGCCGAGAGTGCCGACGAGATCGACCCGCGGGAGAAGCTGGTTC
>Ga0302319_10017759_pt1 | contig 13006 bp, 13 predicted proteins | sample Bog_T0_2_FD_203319 | JGI IMG/M metagenome (GOLD analysis project Ga0302319, IMG submission 203319) | Peat permafrost microbial communities from Stordalen Mire near Abisko, Sweden - Bog_T0_2 | ecosystem: Environmental > Terrestrial > Soil > Wetlands > Peat | place: Sweden: Abisko, Stordalen Mire...
TGGCGCAGGCCATTTTTTATTCCGGCTTATTCGATTGCGGTCTCATGGGCAGTGATTTGGTGAAGAGCAACGACGCCGTCCTGCACGCCCCGAAAGTAGTGTTTCCGGCGGAGCAGGACGCGGAGCTGCAAAGCGCCATAGGGAACGCGCAAAAGATCGCGGATGCGCGGTTGAAAACGAACCCGCGCGATGCCGTGGCGCTCTACGAACTCGGCATCACCTATGGCCTGCGCGCCAACTACGAGCTGCTGGCGAAGCATGCGTGGCTGGCCGGGTTGCGGGCCGCCGATGAGAGCCGCAAGCTTCACGAACAGGTGATCAAACTGGACCCCAACAACTACGATGCGCGCCTGATTCCCGGCACCCACCAGTATCTGGTGGGCACGCTGCCCTTGTTGGCCCGAATGGTCGCGCGCGCAGCGGGCGTGAGTGGCGACCGGGTGGAAGGCCTGAAGAAGGTGGAACTCACCGCCGCGCGAGGCGACTCGGCCAGGCTGGACGCGCAAATTCTGCTTGCGGTCCTCTACAGGCGCGAACATCGCAGCGGCGATGGCATCCCAATTTTGACGAAGATGACGGAAATCTACCCGCGCAACTTCCTTTTCCGCATCGAGCTTGCGAAGCTTTACGCCGACACGGGGGACCGTATCCGCGCGACGGCGGAGCTTGAGCGGATTGATCGGCTGATCGCGCAAGGTGCTCCGGGCTACTGCGGTTCGCGGATCTCCATGATCCGACGAAACCAGGCGGAAGTGGGGGTCCAGATCGCCCAACTCCCCCAAAAGCCCGCAGTGCTGGCGTCTGCCGCGCCCCGAGCGCAGGTGCGCGCCGATTTGCTAAAGTAAAAGCTCCCATTGGGAGGTCGTCTAACGGTAAGACTGCAGCCTCTGGAGCTGCGTATCGGGGTTCGAATCCCTGCCTCCCAGCCACTCCTCGTTCTCCACCAAAGCACATGACGCTGGATCAGCGGATCGAGTTTTTGCTTGCAGTCCATTGAATCCCATGACCGCCAAGATCGGGGAGTTGAAGGACTCGATTGGGAAGCTGGCGGCGGTAACCAGCGAGGACGCTACGGCGATTTGAACGCTCGCATGCTCTGAGGCGAGTTGACATGTTTGGCACATGCAAGGTATGCTAGAAACATGCCGATGATTCAACTTCGTCACGTTCCCGACTCCTTGCACCGTAAATTGAAGTCGCGTGCAGCTCTGGAAGGGCTTTCGCTGTCGGATTATTTGTTGAAAGAGGTGGAGAAAATGTCGGAGCTCCCCACTATGGAAGAGATGAGAACTCGTCTCGCGAGTCGCGAACCCGTGCAATTGCAGGAAGACCCTACTGAAGTGATCCGGGCGGAGCGCGACAACAGGTGATTGTGGTCGACGCCTCGGTGATCGTGCATTTGATCCTTCCCAGCGTCACCAATTCGTACATTCGCGAGCGTGTTTTTGACTCCGGTAAGTCTCTGCATGCGCCGCAGCTTCTGGATATTGAGATCATTCAGGTCCTGGGCCGCTATCAGCGCAGGGCCGAGTTGACCAAGCCGCTGTTGCAGCGGGCCTTTGAGGATTTCCAGGGCCTTTCGATCTCGCGTCACGCGCACGCGGTTCTCGTGGATCGCATATGGCAGCTCCGCAACGCGCTCACCGCCTATGATGCGGCATACCTGGCATTGGCGGAGGCGCTGAACGCGACCTTACTCACCTGCGATTCCGGACTCGCCAGGATCGCGAGCTTATCCGTGAAGACCGAATTCCTCTAGTTCGCTGGCGGCGGTTTCAAAATCAGCACGTGAACATTCTGCTGATCGGCTATTTTCTGTACCTTGGGAAGATCGTTCGCCACCAGATTGTTCCAGCGCGTTTGATACCCATCCACTATCTCTTTCACTTTTGCAAAGCGATCTACCGCGGCGGCTGTCGGCGCCGCATCCGCATCGCCGCCCGTGATGATCGCGAGGTCGGCCAGATCGCCGTCCACGCCCAGCGGGAACTTGAGGGAATCTTCGTTCGCCCGCACTTTCAGGTTGATCAGCTTGTCTTGCAATGCGCCCAGTTTCTCGTCGAGCGCTTGTGTCTCCACCAGCAGAGCTTTGGCCTTCACCGGGTCCACGCGTTTTTTGATGTCGGTAAGCTGCGCCCGTAAATCGATCACCTCATTGGCCGTTTCGTAAACCCGCGTCAGTTGCTCGCGAATGTTCATGAGCATCGTAAATTGCTTTTCCAGATCTTCGCGCGGCACTTTCACGCGCGGGTCCATTTTCACCTCAAGCGGAACCGTCAGCGACTTGCCATCCACAGTGAGGCGGACCTGATAAGTCCCGGGCAGCGCCAGCGGACCCGCCGATCCCGCTTGGTATTCATACAGCCAGTAGTTCTGCACGCGCGGGGCTTCCTCGTAGCGCAAATCCCAGGTGAGCCGGTTCAACCCAGCCTTCAACGCGATCTCCTTTTTGGGCTTCTCGTCTTCCGGGTCGAGTTGCTCATCGGTATCCTTGGCCGCGCTGCTCAGATACGTTCGTACCACTTTGCCGCCGCCATCCAGAATTTCCAGCTTGGCGTCCTTCGGTTTGGCTTTCACATACGCATAGAGAATCACCCCGTCTGGCGGATTCTCCCCGGATATGGCCGATTCCTCGCCGGCTGGTTCATGCAGACGCAGAGCCGGAGCAGGTTGATAGAGCCAGAAATCCGCCTTCGTGATCTGTTCATTCGATTGCCGCAGCGGCGAGATGTCATCCAGAATCCAGAACGCCCGGCCGTGCGTTGCCAGCAGCAGGTCGTTGTCTTTTATCACCAAATCATGCACGGGGACGGTGGGCAGATTGAGTTGCAGAGAAGCCCAGGTCACGCCCGCATCCTTGGAAACAAAGACGCCGGTTTCGGTGCCGGCGAACAGCAGGCCGCGCCGCTTAGGATCTTCGCGCACCGCGCGCACGAACGAACCTTCCGGAATTCCCACCATCAGCGTCTTCCACGTCTTGCCGTAATCCGTGGTCGCGTAAATGTACGGCTTCATGTCGTCGTTGGCGTGGCGGTCCACCGCAACCCACGCCGTTCCCGCGTCATGCGGCGATGCATCGATCTGGCTGATCTTGCTCCACTCTGGGAAATCTTTCGGCGTGATGTTGGTCCAGTTCTTGCCGCCATCGCGCGTGATGTGAATCAGCCCATCGTCGGTGCCGGCCCAGATCAGTCCTTTTTCGAGAGGCGATTCCGCAACCGCAAACACCGTGTCGTAGTATTCGGTTCCGGTGTCGTCCGTCGTGATCTCGCCGCCCGAAGGCTGCTGCTTGGTCTTGTCATTCCGCGTCAGATCCGGACTGATCGCTTCCCAATGACTGCCGCCGTCACTGGTTTTGAAGATGCGTTCCCCGGCGTGGTACACCGTATCCGGATCGTTCGGCGAGATCAGCAGCGGTGCAGTCCACTGGAAGCGATGATCCAAGTCCGAAGCGCCTTTTCCGTCGCTCAGAACCGGATGCACGGTAATATTGCGAAGCTGCCCCGTGTGCTTGTCGTACCGCGTGATGTTGCCTTGATAATCGCCCGCGTAAATGATCAGGGGATCGCGCGGATCGGGCGCGATATAACCCGCTTCGCCTCCACCCACCGGATACCAATCCTGCCGGTCGATATTGCCCTCCGATCCACGGCTCGCGATCCCCACCGACGAGTTATCCTGCTGCGCGCCGTATAGATAGTAAGGAAACCGGTTATCGGCGATCACGTGATAGAACTGCGCTGTTGGCTGGTTGTTCTCCTGCGTCCAATGGTCGCCGCCATCCAGACTCACAGTTGCGCCGCCATCGTCGCTCTGGATCATGCGCTTGGTATTCAGGGGATCGATCCAAAGCCCGTGGTTATCGCCATGCGGCACCTTGATCTTGTTGAACGTGTGGCCGCCATCAGTGGAGCGGTGAAAATCCACATTCAGGATGTACACGGTGTTGGGATCTTTGGGGTCCGCCACGATGTGCATGTAATACCAGGCGCGCTGTGTGAACCGGTCGTCCGGATTGATCAGTTGCCACGTATCGCCGCCGTCATCCGAGCGGTAGAGTCCGCCTTCTTTCGCTTCAATCAGCGCATAGACTCGGCTCGAGTTGGCCGCGACCGCGATGCCGATTTTGCCCCACGGTCCGGCGGGCAGTCCATCGTCTTCCACCTCCTTCCATGTGTCCCCGCCATCCGAGGAATGATAAATTCCGCTGCCCGATCCGCCGCTGTTCAGCGTCCACGGCAATCGCCGCACCTGCCACATGGCCGCGAATAGAAGGTGCGGATTGTTGGGGTCGAACGCCACGTCAACCGCGCCCGTGTTCTCATCCACGAACAGAACCTTCTGCCAGGTCTTGCCGCCATCGAGCGTGCGGAAAACGCCGCGCTCGGTGTTGGGACCGTAAGGATGCCCGAGCGCCGCTACAAAGACAATGTCCGGATTGCGCGGGTGAATGATGATCTTCCCGATGGCTCGCGAATCATGCAGGCCGACGTTCTTCCAGTTCTTGCCCGCGTCCACCGATTTATATACGCCATCGCCCTGCGCGAGATTGCCGCGGATGCACGCCTCACCGGTGCCGGCGTAGATGACGTTGGGGTCGGAAACCGCGACGGCGAGGCTGCCGATGGAAGAGGTTTTCTCTTTATCGAAGACCGATTTCCAGGTCGTGGCGCCGTCGGTGGATTTCCAGACACCGCCGCCGGTTGAGCCGAAGTAATAGACGTTGGGATCGCCAGGCACGCCTGAGGCGGTCAGGGAGCGGCCGCCGCGGAAGGGGCCGATGGAACGGTACTTCATCCCCTCTTCTGCTTTCTTGTCTTTGTCTTTATCGGCGTCTTTCTCTTCGGTGCGCTTCTGTTCGATGACTTCGGATTTGGTCGACTGTCCGAACGATGAAGAAACAGCCAGTAAAAGGCCAACGGCGGCGAAGTTCAAAATACGCATGGGGATTACGTCATTCTAAGCCTTCACATTTGGCCATCGAAGTCCTTCACGCCGGCCAGGTCAGGTTCACCCGCAGTTTTCGGTTGAGAGTAGCCAAGGGCGAGCCAGTGCGTGTGGCAAGCTCCGGAAGCATCAGCGACCACCCGACCCAAAATTTCCCGGGTTTCACGCGTCCGCGAAGCGCGTGCGTGCCTTTGACGACTTCCGCGTGCGACAACTTCGCGCGGTCCTCCGAGATAGGCACCAGCATCGCAGCGGGAACTCCGTGCCGCGTAATGGTGATTTTGTGGCCGCTGGCCACGCGGCCCAGCAAAGCCCCTCAATGTGTTTTCGCCTCGAACGCACTCACGGTTTCCATGGAGGGCTCCTCAAACTAATTTAAGCCAGCGGGACTTCAGCGTGTATTAGAATCTGGCCTTCGTCCTCTCCTCCGCACTCAGTTGTCTTATGGTCTCCTCCCCGCAGATGTGCCGACCGTTCTCATGTACTGGCTCTAGGCTCAAATGGCTCAACTAACCAAGGGGGAAGCGGCTACTCCCGACCGTCGGCAGATTTTCCGGCCTTTTCTAGAACGCCTGAATTCCATCTCCCCAAACAACTCGGTCGCGGAGCGGAATTCGCTGATAGTTTCGCCTAAAAGCGACCCGCGTGACCCCGACCAGCCAGCCATTCATGAGGCTTTTGCAACTACCGCCGAACTAAACCGGGGCGTCCAAATGGCCCTCGTTGGGGGCATTGGGTCTGGCGAGACCACCGAATTGCTTCTGACGCTGGGGCGCCTTAAAAGTCATGATGACGCAGTCAACGTTTTTCTAGATGCCGCTGAATTTACTGACTTCTCAGAAACCAACCCAGGCGCGATGCTATCTGCCATTGGGCTTAACTTGTTTGCCCAAAGCAACAAGCGTCTAGGTAAGGCTTCGGAAGAGGTCCAATCGGCAGCCGTGAAGTTGCGGGAACTAGCGTTGGGGAAGACCGAATGGCACGACCAGGACTAAGACAGTAGCGACTACGCTGACGGAGATTATAGGGTTCAGGTACATGTGCCGGGCCTCATGAAGCCCCGCTTTCCGGAACTCAAAGAACGCGTTGCGGAAATTGGGGATCTTCTTACAGCAATTCTTTCACCGATGCTCGAACGCGACAGCCAGATCACCGTGATAGTGGATGGGCTGGATAGGTTGATTGAGCCGACGCGATTTCGAGAATTCGCCGAGCAGGATTTGCGGGCCGTCCGAGGCAAGCGCGTAACAATGATCGTCGCAGCCCCCTTGCTTATGTGGTACGACGACAGCCGCTTCCTTCAAGATTACTTTGACGTTGTGAGGCACATTCCGGCCGCTGAGACCGATCCGAAAGAGTCAGGCTTTCTGAAGGAAATTTTGAAGCGACGCGGCGCTAACAAGCTGATGAGCGCCGCATCGATCAACGATATCTGCCAGTTTTCTGGCGGCGTCCTGCGTGATCTATTGGAATTGGCTCAGTCCGCCGCGCAATACGCGTATCTGGATTCCGGAGACCGAATCGAACATCGTCACGTTCAGGCTGCCATCAGGCAGCTGGGGAATCGCTACCTCGCTGGCGTTGGCGGAACGCGCAGACGGCTCATTAGGCGATTGATTCGCGACAAGCAATTCTGGCCGCATAGCGCGGAGTCGAAGGACTTACTTGTCAACCGTCAAGTCCTTGAATACTCCAGGCACGGGCGGGATTATTTCCTCGTCCATCCAGCGCTGATTCAGGTTCTCCCGGAGCCGGCATGATGGAGTTCGAGGAGGTGACGCCCTTTCGGCTTGTTAGGAGTCTGGGGGTCAGCGGAACACGGAATCCTGCAATATACCTGCTGATTTGCGATGGGCCATCCGTTTTGGAAATCGAGCAGGATCTGTCGACTGAGACGGAAGTACAACTCGGAACCGTGATCCGCATAAGCACGGCTTCCGAGGTGCTGCGCGACGGGTTGCCCGCGTGGGACGACGGCTCAACTAGACTCATCTATTTCGATCGATGGCTACCGAAGCTAGTCGCGGCGATGGATCGCCATTCCGCCCTGCTCGTACAGGACGGAGGGCAGCTCCTAATGCTTGCGGATAAAAAATTCGCGGAACGGCTCTTAGGCGGCGCGCCGAACCTCCGAAGCCGGTTGGCGGACGTCTTCCAGATCATCCCAGACAAATCCCTTGGAGCCCGACCGGCTTGAGATTCGAAGCCGATCTTTAGATCTCGCTCGCAAAAGGGAGGCTTTGGCCAAGTCCGAACTCGACGCGTTGGATGTGGATCCTCCGGACCGTCTCCGCATCCAGCTCCGCGCATACCTAGCAGTTCAGCAGGATCAGAGGCGAATAGGCACTCCAGTGGAAAGGCTAATTTTCCTTAGCAGCAGGACCGACGGAATCCAGGAATTAGACTGCCCAGAGGTCAACTTCGCATCTGGCTCACGCCTGCATTTCAAAATCAGTCTGGAAAAGCACCAAACCGGTTGGCGCCTCATCCAATTCCTGTTCCACTTGAGATTACCCGCTGAGCGGACTGTCGATATGGTGCGCATTCATCTTAATAAACAACAGGCGAGGGAACCATTGCTTGTTCCGCGGTGCCACATGCACATCGGCGGTGGCAGCAGGGCTCACGTACCATTTCCGATCATGAGCCCGCGTCTCATTTTGCATCTCATTTGTGACGTGATCGAGCCGGATGTCGGTACGAACTCGTGAGAACCAAGAACGCCTCGCGTCCATTCATGGTCTAGCTCACCACCGGTAGCTGCGCCGCCAAGTCCGCCAGCGTGAACGGAGCCACCTGCGCCAGCACCGTTTGCCGCACCAGATCGCTCTTCGCCGGACGCGCTTCCGCCGATTCGACTTGACGCTCGAATTCCTGATAGGCGTTCCGCACGATCCCGAGGAAGTAGTTCCACCACGGTACGATTTCGTTCCGCCCTTCGTGCCAGCCCTCGGAACAAAGTTTCAGTACCCGGTAGTAATCTTCCTTGCTCTGCTCGACCAACCGCTCCATGCTGATACATCGCCCGACCGGAAACCCTTGGGAATCGAGCTACAGGGAAGTCACCAATCGGGAGACGCGCCCGTTCCCATCTCGAAAAGGATGAATGCAAAGCAGGTCGAAAATGAAAGTCGCGACCACCAATAAGGGAGGAACGCGAGCGGCCGCGAGAGCGACGCGATACCGGCGACACAATAAATCCACCGCTTCAGGCGTTTCCGCCGCTGACACCGGAACGAAGCGCTTCCACTCACCGGCATCCACCGCCGCGTCCGGAAATGTCCCGCCTTGCGCCAGTGCTGCAGTTGGCGGATGGTCGCTCCCGGCCAATCACGAGCGGGCGCAGCCTGTTCGCCGCAACCGTAATCCCCTCAATCCGGTTGGAAGACTCGACGCTCTGGATCACTGCCTGTTCGCGCAATACATCCAGCACTTCGGGTTTCCGCCGCAGCCACAGGTCGTGCTTACCGCGAGCCTCCATGCATGCGCCAAGGAGCCAGCCGGTTCCGACGGGGATTGCCATCGCGGCCAAACGATCCGGGTCCAGCGCCAGCACCCGGTAGCTCAATAATAGCCAATTCTGGATACAGTAGCCAATTCACGCTTCACTGAGCGATACTTCCCCAAACCTCCTGGGCTATACTAGAGAGTCCGGGTTTTAACAGAATGTTGTTTAGCATTAAGGAGTTGGAACTCAGGAAGATCCGTTTTGACGAGACCTTCCAACCTGGCGAGATCGCCTTCCCCGGCACCACACTGAAACAGTCGCAGCCATTGCGTGCGGAGGGTGCTGTCGAGTTGCTTCCCCATACCGCTGGGGAGGTGCGGGTGAAGGGTTCACTGAAAGGCGCGATGGCTGCGGAATGTGACCGCTGTCTCGCGGAAGTGCAGTTTCCCATCGATACACCGATCGACCTCTTTTACCGTCCGGCGAGCGACCTCGAAGCGGATGAGACCGAAGAGGTTGAGATCGACGATGGAGAAGCTGAAATCGCTTTTTATGAGGGAAAAGGAATCGAGCTCGAGCAGTTGATCGCGGAGCAGGTTCTTTTATTGCTTCCGATGCAAGTGGTTTGCGACGAAGCCTGTAAGGGTATTTGTTCGGTCTGTGGCGGCAATCGCAACCAGATCGAGTGCAAGTGCCAAATTGCTCCGGCCGACGATCGGTGGAGCGCGTTGAAAGACCTGGCGAGCTAGAAATAGCGCCAGAGGTTTGAAGGACACGAAGGATTTTTGAGCAATGCCAAACCCCAAACGACGACACTCCGCTGCCCGTACCCATAAGCGGCGCGCGCATGATGCGCTGAAGACCAAAAGCCTGAGCGAGTGCCCGAACTGCCACGCCACCAAGATGCCGCACCGTGTTTGCCCCACCTGCGGGTTCTACAAAGGGCGCGAAGTAGTGGAAGTCGCGGCGCAATAAAACGCGACCGATGGTCACTATAGCTCTGGACGCGATGGGCGGCGACACCTGCCCCGGACCGGAAATTGAGGGGGCCATCTGCGCCGCCCGCGAATTCGGCACACGCGTTCTGTTGGTGGGGCGCCAGGATTTCGTGCTTCCCGAACTGGAGAGGCACCGTGGGTGGAAGGACCTGCCCATCGAAATCGTCGCAGCGGAAGACCGCATCACCATGGACGATGCAGCGGGAAAAGCGCTCAGGTCCAAGAGCAACAGTTCCATGCACGTCTCCGCCCGGCTGGTTCGGGATGGCGTCGCGCATGGCTGGGTGTCCGCGGGAAACACCGGGGCCTGCATGGCCATCGCCAAGATGCTGCAAGGGAAAGTGCGCGGCGTAGACCGGCCGGCTCTCTCCGGCGTGTTCCCCACTTTGGTTCCTCATAAGCCCGTCGTGCTGGTCGATGTGGGCGCTAACGTCGATTGCTCTCCGGAAATGCTGGCCCAGTTCGCCATCATGGGCGAAGCCTATTCACGGCTGGTGCTCAAACAGGAACGGCCGAAGATTGGACTGCTCTCCATTGGTGAGGAAGACCATAAGGGCAACGAACTCACCAAGGCGACGATGCCGCTGCTGCGGAGCCTGATGCCCGTGCAGTTCTACGGGAATGTGGAAGGCCGCGATATTTTCTCGGGCCTGGTGGATGTGATTGTCTGCGATGGTTTTGTGGGCAATGTGGCGCTCAAAACCAGTGAAGGGCTTTCGGAGATGATCAAGGGCCTGCTCCGCGAATCGATGATGGCCAATGCAACCCGCAAGATGGGCGCGCTGCTGATCAAGCCGGCCATTGCGGAGTTGAAGAAACGAACGGATTATTCGGAATACGGCGGAGCCCCGCTGCTGGGGCTCAAGGGCGTTTGCATCGTCTGCCACGGGCGGTCACCGGCCAACGCCATCAAGAATGCGATTCGCGTGGCGGCGGAATTCTCGGAGCGCAACCCAGGTCACGAAATTGAGGCTGGGCTGCGGCATTTGCGCGAAGCTTCTTAGCGTCGCACAATAGAATCATGCAGCGGATTGTCATCATTGTTTTGATGGGCGCGTTGATGGGCGCCGCGCTCTCGTCAGCGCAGCAGGCGCCGCCGGACGAGCACGTGCATTGGGATCTCTCCGCGCCCGCGTCCGCCGCGCCGGGCTCCAGGTTCATCGCCAGATTGCACGCGACGATCGACTCCGGCTGGCATCTCTATTCGCTCACGACCCCGCAGCCCGGTCCTGTCGCGACCACAATCAAAATCACCGGCGGCAATGAGGCCGTTGCCGGCGTGCGCCTGTTCGAACCCAAGCCGATCACTCAATATGACGCGAACTTTCAGCGGAATACAGAGACGTACGCGGATGAGGTCAAATTCGATATCGAAACGACGCTGAAGCCGGATGTGGCTGAGCCGTCACTCGATTTGAAAGTCTCCGTCAGGTATCAGGTTTGCAGCGCCACGGTGTGCATTCCGCCTGTGACCCGCGTGGCCCGCGCGTCCATGCGCATCGAAAAGCAAGCCGCGAAAAACGATACTTCCATTCCCGGTGACTATAGCGAAGCCAAGCCCGTCTCCGGTGCGGCCATCGTTGTCGAAGACTCCGTCATCACGTTCCTGATCACAGCCTTCGGTTTCGGACTCGCGGCGATCTTCACCCCCTGCGTGTTCCCGATGATCCCGATCACGGTCTCCTACTTTCTCGGTCAGGGGCACACCACTCGCCGCGGCGAATCCCTCAGGCAAGCGATCCTGTTCTGCCTGGGAATCATCGTGCTCTTCACCGCCCTGGGCGTTCTGATCACGGCGCTGCTGGGACCTTTCGGCGTTGTGCAACTGGGCTCGAACCCCTGGGTCAACGGGCTGATCGTATTGGTGTTCTGCGTATTCGGTCTCAGTTTGCTGGGGGCGTTTGAGATCACCATTCCGTCGTTCATTCTGACGAAACTCGATAGCGCCTCGCGCGGCGGCGGAACCGCGGGAACTCTGCTGATGGGGCTGACATTTTCGCTGGCCTCGTTTGCCTGCGTCGGACCATTCGTCGGTCCGTTGCTGGCGGCCAGCGTAACGGGTGGATTGTGGCGGCCGCTGGTGGGCATGGCGTCATTCGCCACGGGCCTGTCTCTTCCGTTCTTTCTGCTGGCGTTGTTCCCCAGCTATTTGAAGAAGCTGCCCAAGAGCGGCGGGTGGCTGTCGCGGGTAAAGGTAGTCATGGGCTTCGTGATCCTGGCGGCGGCTCTGAAGTATCTGGCGTCCATGGATCAGGTGCTGCAATGGAACTTCCTGACGCGCGATCGGTTCCTGGCCGCGTGGGTGGTGCTCTTCGCGATGGCAGGCCTGTATCTGCTCGGTTTCGTGCGCCTCGAAGGAGTGACTAAGGATGACCAGGTGAGCATTCCGCGCCTGCTGTTCGGAATGGCGCTGGTCATCTTCGCGGTGTCGCTGGTGCCGGGAATGTTTGGTGGAAGCCTCGGCGAATTGGAAGGCTTCGTGCCGCCGCCCGCGGCCGGGGCGTCGTCGTCGCAACTCGTGTGGCTGGAGAACGATTTCAGCGGCGCGATGGCCAAGGCTCGCGCGGAGAATAAGCGCGTGCTGGTTAACTTTACCGGCTATGCCTGCACCAATTGCCACTGGATGAAGCAGAATATGTTCACCCGTCCCGAGGTCGCTCAGCAGATGCGGAATCTGGTTCTGGTGGACCTCTATACGGATCGCGATGACGCGGTGTCGCAGCAGAACCAGCAACTTGAGCAGACCGCGTTTCACACCATTGCGATTCCATTCTATGTGCTTTATGACCCGGGTCCCGCGGGGACGGAGCCGCGCGTGGTGGCCACGTTTCCTGGCTTGACGCGGGAAGCCCCGCAGTATGTTTCATTTCTCAACGCGGCCAGCCCGACGGCTGCGCCTGTGGTCAACTCGCTCGATCTCGGCGTTGCATTCGCCTCCACCGATCTCACCGGCAAGGTGGTGGTTGCGAACTTCTGGGCGACATGGTGCGTTCCCTGCCGCAAAGAAATTCCGGAGTTCAACAAGCTGCAAGGGGCGCTGGGCGCGCGCGGTGTGCAAGTGGTGGGCGTTTCCCTCGATGACGACGCGGATGTGATCAAGCCGTTTCAATCAAAGAACCCGATGAACTATCCAGTGGGATTGGCGACCGATCAGACCCGAAAATCCTATAACCTGGATCAGCTTCCTATCACTGTGGTGTTCGATCGGAAAGGCCAGATTGTGGATCGCTTCGTCGGGCTGACCGATCCGGATACGATTCGCGCCGCCGTCGAAAAAGCGCTATGAACATCTTCGCCCGCGTGTTCGATCAGATGGCGCGGATGGGACTGGCGTTCAAGTCCGACCCCATCAAGGTCATCGAAACCGAGGGCAGGGAATGGGGAGGCGTGACGGGCGGTCTCGACCTGTCTATCGCGCCGCGCAAGGATCAGAAGGATCTGATCTCAGTGATTCTTCGCAACGTGGAGCCGGCGGCGAAGCGGGTTGTGACGCGCGGCTGGCTGCATTTTCTGGAAGTGCATGTGACAGCGCCCGATGGCTCGGCGGTTCCGCTGAGCGCGTATGGACGTCAGGCGCTCGACCCGAGCCGCGCGACGTCGCAGATGACAGTGC
>Ga0302319_10017760_pt1 | contig 13006 bp, 10 predicted proteins | sample Bog_T0_2_FD_203319 | JGI IMG/M metagenome (GOLD analysis project Ga0302319, IMG submission 203319) | Peat permafrost microbial communities from Stordalen Mire near Abisko, Sweden - Bog_T0_2 | ecosystem: Environmental > Terrestrial > Soil > Wetlands > Peat | place: Sweden: Abisko, Stordalen Mire...
CTGGTGGAAGAGTCGCGCATGTTGCAGGTCAGCATCTTCCAAACGTTGCAGAACAATCTCGCCAGCATCGACTTCAGCGTGCTGCTGATTGGCGTGATGACGATCGCAGACGAGATTGACTCGCAACTCAGCCAGGCCATGGCGCGCTATGTTGTGGAGGCGGCCAGCAATGCGGTGCCTGCTTGAGTGCAGGGCACTGCGTTCGCGGAGAGCACATTGAGTTGCACGAAAGCCGGAATGCGCATCCAGCAGAGTGAGGCGAGCGGCTTATGAGTGAGCAGAAAATGTATTGGGGCATTCTGTGCCGGACCTGCCGGGAGCCGGTTGCATTCGACGCCCCGCCCTACAATGCGTCCGGACCTGGGAAAGCAAACGTCAGGCCCGGAGCAATCCGTTGCGGTCAAGGCCACAATCACATCTACTTCCCGCGCGATTTCCACTTCTTTCCTTCCGCCGACCCGATCGCCGAAGAGACCATGCGAGAGAACCGCTCGGCATATATAGGTGTCAATTCTCTGCCTCACTTCTCATACGGTCATGAGTAAGAGGGTCGAGGCCGCAGTCATGGCCGGTCGATTGGGCGTGCGGGTGTACTTCGTTCGGCGGAGCGGCTACTCTAGAACGATTCGCGGGCTTCTAGAGCAGAACCACGGTAGGTGTATCCGTTTTCGGCGGCATCGAGGATGGATTTTTCTTGAGGAAAAATCCACTCAGAAGTTGAGGCTTCGGGGTACAGTTACCGTGGTTCTGCTGTACTGTGTGGCACCAGGAGAACATGGCATGAGCGCGGTCGGTCCCCCTCGGGTTGTCAATATCGCAGACCTTCGGCGCGTAGCCCAGCAGCGGCTGCCGCGCGCCGTATTCGACTATATCGACGGGGGCGCCGACCAGGAACTCACCCTGCGCGAAAACGTCGCCGCGTACGACAGGATTACCTTTCACCCTCGATGTGCCGTCAACATTCCGCAGTGCGACCTGCGGACGACCGTACTGGGAACGGCGCTCGAACTTCCGTTTATGCTGGCGCCGGTCAGCAGTTGCCGCATGTTCTACCCACGCGGCGAGGCGGTGGTTGCGAAAGCGGCGGGCGCCGCGGGAACGGCGTATATCCAGCCGACGCTCTCCGGGTGCGGGATCGAGGAGGTCAGGGCGGCGTCGAGCGGGCCGCTGTGGTATCAGCTTTATCTGATCGGCGGCCGCGAGGTCGCGAAGGCCGGCATCGCGCGCGCGCAGGCGGCCGGGTTGTCCGCGCTGGTGGTCACCATCGATACTCCGGTGGCGGGATCGCGCGAGCGCGATGTGCGTGACGGGGCGCACGTACTTATCAACGGAACTTTGTGGGCGAAGTTGCCTTACGTGTCCCAGGTGCTCAGCCGGCCGCGCTGGCTGATGGCCTATTTGTCGGACGGCGGGCGGATGAACCTGCCCAATATCGTGCTGCCCGAAGGGCCCATGTCCTACACGGACATTGGCAGACTGCTGTCTGAATCGGGCGCCGCCTGGGAGGACCTGGAATGGATCCGCAAGGAGTGGAGCGGCCCGATCCTGGTCAAAGGAGTGCATACGGCGGACGACGCCCGCCGAGCTGCGGACCTGGGTGTCGACGGGGTGGTGGTGTCGAACCATGGGGGCCGTCAACTGGATGGCGTTGCCGCGACCATACGGGTGTTGCCGGAGGTTGTGGCAGCCGTCGGCGACCGGATCGCGGTGCTGCTCGACGGCGGCATCCGCCGCGGCAGCGACGTGGTGAAGGCGCTGAGTCTCGGCGCGAAGGCCGTGCTCATCGGCCGCGCTTACGCCTACGGACTGGGCGCTGGGGGTGGCGCAGGCGTCGCCCGTGCCATCGACATCCTGCGGACGGACATCGTGCGCACGCTGAAGCTGCTGGGCTGCCCGTCGGTGAGAGAGCTGGATCGATCGTACGTAAGCATTCCGCCGGACTGGCGGGCCTAAGACGAGGAAGCTTCGCCGGGCCTTGTCATGTACGATGACCGCTCCATGCCATTGGCGGCAAACACGCGGTTGGGGCCCTATGAGATCGTCTCCCCGCTGGGTGCCGGGGGGATGGGCGAGGTCTTTCGCGCGCGCGACACGCGGCTGGACCGGACCGTCGCCATCAAAATATGCACGGGCCGGTTCACTGAGCGCTTCGAGCGTGAGGCGAAGGCCATCTCCAGCCTGAATCATCCCCATATCTGTGCGCTCTACGACATCGGCCGCGAGGGCACCGTTGAATTCCTGGTGATGGAGTATCTGGAAGGCGAAAGCCTCGAGGCGCGCCTGCGCAAGGGGCCGTTGCCGATTGAAGAGGCACTGCAGATCGCAATCCAAGTAGCGAGCGCGCTCGATGCGGCGCACCGCCGGGGGATGGTGCACCGCGACCTGAAGCCGGGCAACGTGATGCTGACCAAGGGCGTGTGGCGGCGCGGCGGCGCGTCTTCCGCGATCTCCTCCTTGCAGTGGATCGATCGCAGCGGCAAGAAACTCGGCGTGGTTGGCGAGCCTGCGGAATACTCCGTCCCAGCGCTCTCACCGGACGACAGCAAGCTCGCCGTCTGCATCCGCGATCCGCAGATCAGGACCCGCGATATCTGGATCTTCGACATGGTGCGCGGCACCCGGACTCGGCTGACCTTCGACCCTGCTGAGGATGTGAACCCGGTCTGGTCGCCGGACGGGACCCGGATCGCCTTCACTTCCGACCGCGCAGGCCAAAGAAACATCTATTGGAAGGCCGCCGACGGCTCCGGCTCGGAGGAGCTATTGCTGGGAGGTAAGGATGGGCAGGAAAACGTAGAGGACTGGTCAAAGGACGGCAAGTATCTGATGTATAACCTTACCCTTGCTGGTGTGACCCATCTCTATGTGCTGCCTCTCGCCGACCGCAAGCCTGTCCCGTTCCTGAATTCACAGTTCCGGGCCGAGGAGGGTCAATTCTCTCCGAACAGCCGGTGGGTTGCCTATAGCTCCACGGAATCCGCCAGGGCGGAGGTCTATGTGCAGGCGATAGCGCGCTAACTGTAGATGACCTGCAGCAGCTCGCCCGCCAGCCGATGCAGCGGACGAAGCAGCGGCAGTCTCGCGATCTTCAACGTGACCAGCAACATCTTCAGGGTCTTTTCGTAGAGCAGTTCGGTGCGCTTTTGCCCGGCGGAATTGTCGTACACCCAGAAGAGAATCAGGCCCATCTGGTACATCCAGAGCAGGCGCGCCAGGTAGGGCCGCACCGTGTCCGGCAGCTTCACGCCCGACTCGGTCACCGCCCGCTCAAACAGCGCTACGTCCTCCTCGCGAATGGCGCGCGTCTCCTTGCCAAAGGGCGAAACCGGATGTTCGGGGTCGGCGTGGGCGGAAAGCGCGCCCATCAGCCTGCGGTTGGGGCGGAAGTATTCAAACTTGCGCTCGATGACGGCGCGCAGCCGCGCCTCCAGCGTGGTCGCCCGGTCCAGCGACTCGGCGATGCCGGCCGACATCTCCGCCTGGGCGCGCGCGTAAAAGGCCAGCACGATCGCGTCCTTCGAGTCGAAGTAGTAGTAGGCCGCGCCCACCGCCATGCCGGCCGACTGCGCCACCTCGCGCATGGTGGACCGCTCGAAGCCGCGTTCGCGGAACAATGCGAGCGCGGCGTCGAGGATGCGGGTCCGGGTCTCGTCCGACTTGCGTGGCGTCTTCTTCATGCCGGATACCGCGGAGGCAGGACCCCCGTCGTTGCCCGGCGCCTCATCTTGGCGAAGATGAAGATGTTGAAGAAGTGCATCGCGCCGAGGATGAGCATCACAATGCCGATCTTGAGGCTCTCCAGTTCGATGGCCTCACGCAGGGTCGCCATCGGCTCGGTCGTCTTCAGCGCAACCGCGATGTAGCCGACGTTGATCAGGTAAAAACCCACCACCAGCAGGTGGTTCACAGAGTCCGCGAGGTCCGCGTTTCCGTGAAAGGCATCCAGCAGAAAGACCCGCCCGTTCTTATGGAGCGTGTGTGCAACCCACACGGTAATGGCAATGCTGATCGCGAGATAGCAGAGGTAGCACGCTGCGACATTCATGGCATTCTCCTTCCGTTCCGATATTTTGAACATGTTCAAATAAGACACTACGCCAGATTGGGCGTAGTGTAAAGACTTTTTTGAACATGTTCAAAGTAAATCGGCGAGCCAGTTGCGGAGGTTGCTCGCGGCGTTGGACCCAGGCACGCGGACTAAACTTAGCGGCTATGGATTTTGCCGGAGGCTACCGCGATGGCGCGGCGGTGTGTCCGGGTTGCGGGTCTGGAATATTGAGCCCCGCTTGCTCAGCCTCACGCGCCCTGCGCATCAGGACATTCTGGTCGCAGACATGCCGCTTCTCCTCGGCTTCGAGGTCGGCCTCGTTGTGGCTCCGCGCTACCGTGGCGAAACAGCGGGTGCAGATGGAATCGCAGGCGCCGTCACGTCGAGGACGATGGGAAAAGGCGAATTGCCGCATGGCGTTACCCTGTAAGAAAACGGAGCCTACCAAATCCAATGGACAACTTTCTGTCGTCTGGACGACAGACCAGGGGAATGTTGGCGGGAAGATTAGTTAGACATCAGTGACCTGACGAGGCCAGGAACGACAGGAGGCCGGTGGCGGCCCTGGCTGAGCTACGGTTTGGCGACGAAGGTGCCGAGGCTGCGGTCTTTTTCGGCGCGGTCGGCGGGAAACACCTGGCCGTGGATCGCGATGTAGACTCCCGGTGCGAGGAGTCGGGCGGCAAGCAGGCTCTCGGTCAGGTTTTGCAGGCCGTCGCTGCCTTCGAAGCCCAGCGGGCGCATCGCTCCGGTCAGGACCACCGGCACGGCGAGCTGAGGAAACGCGCGCTGAATATAGCGCCCTGTTTCGGCCATGGTGTCGGTGCCGTGGGTGATCACGATGGGATGCTTCTCCGGCAGCAGCGTTGCCAGACGCGCGACCAGCTCGGCGCGGTCTTCCGCAGTCATCTCGAGCGAGTCCTTGTTCATCAGCGGGACCACCTGGACATCGGTGTCCGGCAGCCGCAGCCGCTCAAGATACTGGCCGATCTTGCTGCCGTCGTTCAGCACCGCGCCCTCCTGCTCGGAGTAGCGCTTCTCGATGGTGCCGCCGGTGGTGACTACATAGATGGTGCGCATAAGGCAGTTGCTCGTTCTCAGTTCTCCATTCTCAGATGCTGAAGGCGCCGCATTTGTACTTCCAACTGCCAGCTGACAACTGCTTTACCGTACGGCCGCCATTGCGGCGCGGAAGAGGACTTCGAAGTCTGCGGCTGCTTCCGGCTGCTTGGCGAGGGCGGTTTCGATGGCGCGTTGGGCGATGGGGCGAGCGTAGCCGAGGTTGACCATCGCGGAGAGCGCGTCGTCGGCCACCGGGCCAAGTGTGGAGACAGCTGCGCCTGCCGGAGTTGCGATCGCCATATCGTCCAGCTTGTCTTTCAGTTCCAGCACGACGCGCTCGGCCGTCTTCTTGCCGATGCCGGGGATGCGGGTGAGGGTGGCGTGGTCGCCGCCGCGGATCGCTGTCACCAGGCGGTCGGTGTCGATGCCGCTGAGGACCGTGATCGCCAGCTTGGGCCCGATGCCGGAGATGGTGAGCAGCTTCTCGAACAGCCGCTTCTCGTTCGGCTCGGCGAACCCGAACAGGGCGATCTGGTCCTCGCGCACGTGGGTGTAGATGTGCAGGCGCGCCTCAGCGCCCTCGATCGGGAGCGTGGTAAACGTCGCCACGGAGATGTTGGCGTCGTAGCCGACGCCGCCGCACTCGATTATGGCCCGGTTGGGCGTCTTCACCAGCAACCGGCCGCGCAGGAAAGCAATCATTCGGAATGATTGTATCGAGGTTCGAGGTTCGGGGTTCGAGCGGGGTAGCGCGCAAGGGGACGGCAACCGGGCTGAAGGCTCAACTAGACCTTGGAAATCACACCTCGAACCTCGACCCCGACCTCGAACCTCGGCCCCCACCTCGAACCTTGAACCTCGAACCTTGAACCTAACGAATTTCCTCAGGAAATTCGTGATTGTAACCGGATTGCAACCTTGTGTTGATCGTCCCGTCATCGAACTCCCGCAAACTCACAGAGGTTCGTAATTTCCCCCCAAACGAAAATCTGCACGTTCACCACGAAGGGAATCCTCGCATGACTCTGCTTTCGCACCGTCTCGCCCGCCTTACCCTCTGCGCCGCACTGGCTTTGCCTGTGCTTGCCGTCGTGGCCCCGGCGCCGCTGCACGCGCAATCCAGCGCCAGCCTGACCGGTACCGTTCTCGACCCCCGTGGAGTGCCTCTTCCTGGCGCGGCCGTCATCCTCCACAACGAGACCACCAGTGCCACCCAGAAGATGAACTCCGACGGCGCCGGCAAATATGCCTTCGCCAACCTGGCCGCCGGCAAATATACCGTCCAGGTGGACGCCACCGGCTTCGCCACCAGCCAGATCCCCGTGCAGGTCGCCGCCGGCCAGGCCACGGACGTGCCCGTCAAGCTCGAGCTCGGCAACGTCTCGGAAGAGATTACCGTGGAGGCCAGCGAGGCCAACTCGGTCGCCGGAACGCTGGCGCCGATGGACGCGCTGCTCGCTGAGACCTCCGCTCGCACCGAGATCACGCAGACCATGATCTCCAACTTCATGTCGCCCGTGGCCGACTACGGCGAGGCCGTGCAGATGGCGCCGAGCACCTTCACGCTCTCCTCGGACGGCGTCGGCCTGGGCCAGTCCAAGACCTACTTCCGCGGCTTCCCTGATGGCGACTACGACATCGACTTCGACGGCATCCCGTTCTACGATACCAATTCGCCGACGCACCACTCGTGGGCCTTCTTCCCGGCGCAGTGGTTGGGCGGCATCGACTTCGACCGCTCGCCCGGCACCGCGTCCACCATTGGACCGACTCCCTTCGGCGGCTCCATCCACCTGCTCTCCAAGGGCTTCGATCCCATCCAGGACATCCGCGGCCAGTTCTCCTATGGCTCCTACAACACCCTGCTGTTCGACGGCCAGTACGACTCCGGCGCCTTCGGTCCCAGCAAGAAGTTCAACTTCATGGTCGACGTTCACCACCTTCAGTCCGACGGCTACCAGACCTTCAACAACCAGACCTACAACGCCGGTGACATCCAGGTGCAGTACAAGCTCTCCGGCCACACCACGCTGACCGGCTACTCCGGCGTCATCTGGGTGGATGCGAATACACCGAACATCAGCGCCACCCGCTGCCAGATGTACGGCGCGCAGACCGGCTATACCTGCACCGGCACGAACGCTGCGTACGCAGGATCGGGCCTCAACTTCCTGCTGGTCAATAACAACGATCCCTTGAACTACTTCGACTATCTGTACAACTACTACCATGTGCCCACGGACTTCGAGTACGTCGGCGTACACAGCGAGTGGGGTAAGGGCTGGACCCTCGACGTGAAGCCCTACACCTACAACTACGACAACTCGGAGAAGTATTCGAACGCGGTGCTGCTCTCCGACACCGCGGCAATCGGGACCACCGACCCAAACCTTCCCGGCCTCGCCATCACCGCCCCCGGGAGCAGCTCCAGCAACACCAACCCTCTTTGCAACCAGCAGTTCACCAAGAAGGGTGTCACCGCCGAGCCCTGCGGCGTGGACAAGTACAACAGCTATCGCAAGTACGGCGAGACCGGTCAGCTCAGCCAGGCGTCGCACTTCGGCATCCTGCGCGCCGGCATGTGGTACGAGTGGGCCAACACCAACCGCCACCAGTACCCCTCCGACCCGCTCAACAACTGGGCCGACCAGAACCTGCCGAACTTCGCCGAGACCTTCGTCACCAACTCCTACCAGCCCTTCGTCGAGTACGCCTGGAACGCGCTGCCCAAGTTGCAGATCACTCCGGGCGTGAAGTGGGCCTACTACACCATCGGCACCAAGCAGATGGCGGACGACGGCAAGACCATCGGCTGCCTGGTCGCCGGTTGCGTCTACACGTACAACACCCAGACGAACATCAACCCCAACGCCTTCGTCGCGAACCAGGGCAGCTACCTCGCGACACTGCCCTCCCTGGCGCTGAACTACCGGCTGCAGAGCAACTGGTCGGTGTTTGCGCAGGCGGCGCAGGGCAGCATCGTGCCGCCGTCCAGCGTGTTCGACTTCAGCCAGACCACCACCGGCGTTGTCGCCGCCCAGCTCCCCAAACAGCAGAAGAACACCACGTACGAGGCGGGCACGGTGCTGAAGCTGAAGAACGTCACCTTCGACGCCGACTACTATCACATCCACTTCGACAACAGCTATTCCTGTGTTGTCAACACCTCCAGCGGGGATGACAACATCTGCTTCCAGCAGCCCAGCTCGCTCACCCAGGGTCTGGAGGCTGAAACCAACCTGTATCTCAGCCACGGCTTCAGCGCGTACATCAATGCCAGCTACGACAAGGCCACCTACCAAGGCACGCTGCCGGTGACCTGCACCTCGGGCACAACCGGTTGCACCGCGACGACGCCTCAATACATTGCCACCGCGCCTCCGGGGCTCAATGTCCAGCAGACGCCGTCGGACATCGAGTCCTTCGGCTTTACCTACCAGCACAAGGCCTTCGACTTCGGCTTCTTCGACAAGCGCATCGGCACCTACTACTTCGATAACGGCTCGTATCACAACCAGGCCACCATCAACCCATTCAACTTCGCCAACCTGTTCCTCAACTACACCATCCGCGGAGGCACACGCTTCGATCAGACCAAGATCCGGCTGAGCTTCAACAACCTGTTCAACTCGAGCGCCATCACCGGAGACACGATTACCGGCACGGCCCCGACCCTGAACATCTCGGCCAACGGCACCACTTACGTTGATCCGTTCAACACCAGCGCGCAAACCCCGATCGCAGGCGGCGACAACATCACCGTGCTGGCAGCCCGCAACGTCACCCTCTCGGTCATCTTCGGCTTCGGCCCGAAGCGCTAGGAAGTTGGCGGTTGCAGGTTGTTAGATGGAATCGGTGGCTCAACCGTGATACTGTGCGACAACCGTGTCGCGCCAATGAAGCTCAGGGGGGGGATTTCAACCCCCCGGCCCTGACGTTTGGTGTTGGCCCTCCGGGCTGCGTTCGATGGGATGTATCTGGAGGAGATGGCGGCTTACGGGTGGTGACGGCTGGGGAGGCCGTGGGCGCGCGGGGTTATGGGGACTGGTGGCGGGCCTGGAGGGTGAGGTAGAGGGATTCCAGGTGGCGGGTGAAGGCGGGGCAGTCGAAGAGAGGGGCGGTGGCGCGGCTTTGCTGGAGGCGGGTGCGGAGGGCGCCGTAGAGCGCGGGGTCGTGGGCGAGAGTGACGGCGAGGTCCTCGTAGGTGGCGGGGGTGGTGGCGATGAGGTCGGGCAGGCCTGCGTCAGATAGCGACTGCCCATCCAGAGACAAGGCGCGGAGTAAGCTGGCCGCGACGCGGCTGGGGAAGGACTCGCCGATGCGGGTGAGGATGGGGACGCCGGCGTAGAGGGCGTCGCTGGCGGTGGTGTGCGCGTTGTAGGGGAAGGTGTCGAGGAAGAGGTCGCCGAGGGCGAGGCGGGCGAGGTTTTCGGGCTCGGAAAGGCGCGGGGCGAAGAGGATGCGGGCGGGGTCCACGGTGCGGCGGGCAGCTTCGCGGCGGAGATTGGCGGTGGCCTGCGGATTGTTTTCGAGCAGCCAGAGGACGCCGCTGGGGACGCGGGCGAGAATGCGCATCCAGGAGTCGAAGACGGTGGGGGTGATTTTGTAGACGCTGTTGAAACAGCAGAAGACGAAGGCGGTTTCGGGGAGGTTGTGGGCGGCGCGGGTGGTGGGCGGCGAGGCGGGGCGGTGGGAAGGGTTGGGCTGGTAGGTGTTGGGGAGGTAGGCGACTTTCTCGGTGTAGTGATGCTGGGCGGATTCGGGGATGACGGTGCGGTCGGCGATGAGGTAGTCGATAAACGGGGCGCCCATGGTGCCGGGGTAGCCGAGGTAGTTGACCTGGATGGGCGCGGCGCGGTGGCTGAAGATGCCGGGGCGGGCCTCGGTGGTGAAGCCCTTAAGGTCGATGGCGATATCGATTTCGAGCGAGCGGGCGAGCTGGGCGATGTCGGGGTCGGTCATGGTGCGGACGTCGAGGAAGTGGCCGTCGGGGAATGCGGCGGCGGCGCGCTGGCGAATGGGGTCGGAGGTGTCGGGGCCGAAGGAGAAGGCGAAGATCTCGAACCGGGTGCGGTCGTGGCGCTCGAATAGCTCGGCCATGAGGGTGCAGGTGGCGTGGGCGGAGAAGTCGGCGGAGAAGTAGCCGATGCGGAGGCGGGTGTGGGCGGAATCCCGCCCTAGCGGAGCTAGGACGGGGTACCCAATGTTGGGAGGCTCGGGATAGTTGGCGCGGACGTAGATCTCGGCGGCATTGCGATGGACGGCGGGCGAGTCGCTTAGGGCGAGAGCAACGAACGGTGGTGCGGCCTTCTCGCCGCGCAGGACGGCGGCTTCGAGGTCGCGCACGTCGGCTTCGTAGTTGTCCCAGTCGCAGAGGAAGCTCTTCATATGGAGGCGCGTGCCCGGCAGCCAATCGTAGCCGGGGTTGAGGCGGGCGACGATGTTGTAGCTTTCGAGCGCGGCCTGGTGCCGGCCGAGGGCGACGAGCGTGCTGGCGCGATTGTTGTGGGCCTCGGCGAAGACTTGCTTGAGGGCGACGGCGCGGTCGAAGTCGGCGAGCGCCGCGTGGTAGTCCAGCAGCATAAGGTGGGCGATGCCGCGGTTCTGCCAGGCCTCGGCGTGGTAGGGAGTGAGTTGGATGGCCTGGTCGTAACTGGCCTTGGCGGCCTGCTGCTGGCCGAGGTGCTGGAGCGTGACGCCGCGATTGAAGTGGGCGTCGGCGTAGCCGGACTTGACCTGGATGGCCTGGTCGTAACTGGCGACGGCGTCCTGGTGGCGGCCGAGAGCGTGGAGGGCGTTGGCGCGGGTGAGGTGGGCTTCGGCGAGGTTGGGGTTGATGCGAAGAGCGCGGTCGCAGCTCTCGAGTGCGGCCTTATAGTCGGTGAGCGCGTGGAACACAATGGCTCGGTTGAGGCAGGCGTCGGCGTAGTCGGGCTGGATGCGGAGGGCGTGTTCGTACTCGGCCAGAGCTTGCGGGTATTGATGGAGTCCGCAGAAGGCGTTGCCGCGGGTCAAGTAGGGCTCGGCGAGGTCGGGATCGAGGACGATGGCGCGGTCGAGGCTCTCGAGGGCGGCGTGGTGCTGGTGCAGGCCGTTGAGGGCTTTGGCGCGGGTGTGATGGGCTTCGGAGTAGTCGGGCTGGATGCGGAGGGCGCGATTGGTGAGTTCGAGGGCCTGGGCGTAGTGTCCGAGCTGGCAGGCCATGAAGCCGAGGAGATACAAGGCGCCGGGATGATCGGGCGACACGGCGAGGATCTGGCGGTACAGTGCATCGGCTTGCGCAAGCCGGCCGGCGCGGTGGTGATCGAGGGCCTGCTGGAGTCTGGGATCGTCGAACATGGGGACTGGATCAGTTTAGTCCCGCGGGAAAAATGGGGCGCAAGGCCGGAAGCTTATGCCACTTTGCCGCATTCCTTCGCACAGGCGGCGCAGGCCTCGGCGCAGCTCACGCAGGGCGGATGCTGGGGATGCTTGCGGCACTCGGCTTCGCAAATAGCACAAAACTCGGCTGCGAGTTTGGCGTACTTCGCCAAATCGGGAGCATCCTGAGAGGCCAGGGAAAACAGGCCGTTGCATACCACGGCCAGTTCTCTTGACGAGTTGGCACAAGCCAGCAGGGACTTGTCTCCGGCGGCGAGCATTTGCACACAGTGACTGGTGCAGGCTTCGGCAGCACTGGAACACTTGCTGGCAGCATCGATCAGCGCCTTATGCTTGGGAGCAGCCGAATGGTCCATCCCCGGCATGTCCGCCATACCTTGACTCAGTCCGCGCTCGGCACTTGCGGCGAGCGCTACAGCCCCGATGGAAAACAATACTTGACGACGTTCCATATCGATCGTCTCCTTCGGCAAAGGAGGGAATCGCGCTCGGCGGCGATTCTCGATTGCGCGGCTAGGATAACAGCTAATTCGTGGGTTCCGCATGAAGCGCGAAAATGGCTGTGCAGTTTGAATGGGTGGATTTAATAAGTAACACAAACAGGACTATTTACAGCAACGCCGATGTCCGCACATCGGTGCGGAAGGGGCACGTCAAGCTTGCCGCGGTCGACTTGCTCGCTGGACGCCAACCCGCGGGCGTGCTATTGTCTGCGCACCCCCTCTCGTGCGACGCCTTATATCCATCACGCTGCTGCTGCTGTTCTGCCTTCCGGCGATCTCGCCGCTGTTTGCGCTGAGTGGGAACGCGGAGTCGCGGCTTCCGGCCTGCTGCCGGATGCACGGAATGCACCATTGCATGATGTCCGTGGAAGAGCTGGAGGCGATGCTCAACGGAAGCGGGGAGCATTTCACTCCGGTGCCAATGAAATGCCCGCTGTTTCCGAAGGCGGTAAGCCCGGTTCCGCATCAAGCTCTTTCCTTCGATCGAGCCGCGCTCCTGTTTGCCGAAGTCCTGTCGCGCCCGGCGCAGTCTCCCCAGACGGAAGCGTGGGCGCGGGTTGCACTGGAAGGCGCGCGGCATAAGCGCGGGCCTCCCTCCGTTCGTCTCTCCTGACTCCTTTCATTCCACGAACCGCGCCATGATGGTGCGCGTTGGTGTCTCTTGTCCATGGAGGGCGGCTCTACGTCGAGCATGTCCGGCGCAGCAACCAGTAGCTCTGAATTTAGAAGAGGTTTGAGCACGTTCAGCACCGTCGCTGAATCAATTTCAATTCGAAAGGATTCTCCGATATGCGCATCAATCTCTCGAAGTTCCGCCGCACGATCGCCGTATTCCTGCTCACGTTTCTGGTCGCTGTTCCGGCAGCGCTCGCCCACTCTCACCCCGTCACCATGACACCGGCGAAGGATACAACCGTCTCGGCGCCGGCCGAAGTGTCCGTGACCTTTTCGGAGGACCTGGAAGGGAAGTTAAGTTCCCTTGAACTCCAGGACAGCATGGGGATGGTCCTGA
>Ga0302319_10017761_pt1 | contig 13005 bp, 9 predicted proteins | sample Bog_T0_2_FD_203319 | JGI IMG/M metagenome (GOLD analysis project Ga0302319, IMG submission 203319) | Peat permafrost microbial communities from Stordalen Mire near Abisko, Sweden - Bog_T0_2 | ecosystem: Environmental > Terrestrial > Soil > Wetlands > Peat | place: Sweden: Abisko, Stordalen Mire...
TCCCGAGACCCACGGGCTGCCGGCCATTGCCGGCTTTGGGGTAAAAAGGCTCAACTAGCGCCAGTAACTCAGACCACGGAACCACTTGGTTCATCTGGTCAAGAAACAGCTCCCGCTTGCTCTTGCGACCATACTTCGCAAAACTCATCTGCGATGCCAGTGTCTGCTGAAAACGCGCCATTCGCTTCATACTTATAGTTTATTCAAATAGGACGCGGGTTGCAGACTTGTGCAGAGGTTCCCTAGGCCCTCTTCTATGTCGCCAGGAAGCAAAAGGCCTCTGTAACTGATTGGGTTGCGACAAGTGAATTGAGCTCTTGTATACTCGACGCAATTCCCAACTGGAGCATTCGGGTGCCATGGCCCCACAATAGCATCTCGGAGCGGAGCAAGCTGCCATGGCCGCGGGGTTGTGTTTTTCACAGCGCGGAGCATTCCATTCCCCGTTCGATACAAGGTCTCCGTGAAGGACGTGCAGGTAAAGGTGCTTTTGAATTTCGCCCAGTTAACCCAGTACTCCTCATACGTTCCCTGATCCTTTTGCTTGCCATCCTCGTCGAAAATTCTGAAAGTGACTTTCAGGTGCCAAGGCAGAACATTCGAGCCCTGGAGTCCGCTGGATTGGGTGGCCAACAGCATCAGTTCCTTGGGATCGCTGGGGACCGCGGGGGAAGCTTCTTTGGCGGTGGCCGCGGCAGTCGTTGCAACCTGGGAGCTTGCCGGCAAGGAGACTAAACCGAGAGCTATGAAACAGAAGAAGCTGACGCAGCAACAGACCGCCTTCACGAAGATCGTTTTTCGCATAGACGCACTATACTATACGGGCAACGCAGTCTGTATTTTGTTGAAAAGAACCGGACTGCCGATGCATTACAAAATCAGAAGGCATCCTCCGAGGAGTCTCAAACCTCCTGTGGCAGCTCATTGAATCTGTAACCTACATAAGCATCCGTCAAAAGATATTTTGGGTTTCGTGGATCGTCTTCGATCTTTTTGCGTAGTTGGCGGACAAACGTTCGCAGGTACTCGAGTTCGTTCCCGTACTCCGGTCCCCAGACGGATTTGAGCAGGCGGGCGTGGGGGATCGGTTCTCCGGCGTGCATCATCAGATAATGCAGCATCTCGAATTCCTTGGGCGTCAGATGAATCGAGCGTCCACTCTTCAGCACACGGTATTTCACCGGGTCGAGTTCCAGTTGGCCATGACGAATCGGCGCGTCGCGATTGGCGTCCTGGATATTTCGTCTGCGAACTGCCGAGCGCAATCGCGCCGTCAACTCCCGAACCTGAAACGGCTTTGTAATGTAATCATCCGCGCCGGCATCGAGCGCCAGCACCTTGTCATCCTCGCTATCCATCACTGTCAGCATCAAGATCGGCAAGCGTGCCACCGCGCGCCGGATAGCCCGGCAGGCCTCCACTCCGCCCATCCCCGGCATATCCACGTCCATCAATACCGCATCGAACCAGGTAACTCGCGCCAGCGAAAGCGCTTCTTCGCCGCGAGCCGCTTCAACAACCGTGAAGCCCATGCCAGTCAAAGTTACACGCAATGCCCGCCGCGTGGAACTATCGTCGTCCACCACGAGAATCGTGCCCTGGCCAGTACCGGACTGCTCCGTATTCACTGCGTCCTCCTTGCGTCCATGGGAAGGGAAAGAGAGAAAGTCGTTCCACTCTTTTCGTCGCTGATGACCCAAACATGCCCATGATGAGCCTCGGCTGCCTTCCTTACTACAGAGAGTCCTATGCCTGTACCGGGAACGGAATCCTTCAACTCCGGCGACCGGTAGAAGCGCTCAAAGATCCGTTCCCGGTCTTCGATCCGAATTCTCGATCCGAAGTTATGCACGGAAATGAGAACCTCGCTATGACTCGCTCGCGCGGCAATCTCAATCGGCGTCCCCGCTGCCGAGTACTTTCGGGCATTGTCGACGTATTGCGACAGAATCATCGCAAGCAGTCCGCGATCTGCGCGCACGGTCAACGATGGATCCTCCACGGCAACCTCAATGCTGTTCCTTTCCGGCTCCCTTGGATGAGTGGCCAATACCTCAGAAACCACTTCAAGCACATTGACGTCGGCTGTCTCAAGACCCAACTGTTTCGCCTCGAGCTTCGCAGCTTTCAGCAGCCGTGTGCAAAGCTTATTCAGTCGAACTGCTTCTCCGTCGATCAGGGTCACGAGATTGCATTGGGGCTCAGTTAGCCCGCCTAGCTCAAGCAAGCCTGAGCTTGCGGTCTGCACAGCGGTCAGCGGCGTCTTGAATTCATGCGCAAGCGCATCCATCACCGCCGCACGCAACTGCTCACTTTTCTTTGCCGTCACGGCCCGCTCTTCCTTTTCAAACCACTGGTACCGGTCGATCGCGATTGCGGCAAGCGATGCCAGTGCATCGACCACAAGAGGACTGAGATCGCCTCGCACGACCAGGGCGCCCACCGGCCCCGGTCCGGCTCGAAGAACCCGCTGCCAGGTCTGGGTGCTCGAGTCATCGTGTGCGGCATCGCGCAGGAAACATTCCTTGGCAAGGTCTTCCTCGCCCGTATCCCAATCTCCCATCCTGTCCTGGCGGCTCAGGTTCATGTCAAACAAGGCCACCGCTCTCACGTCAAAGATCCTGTGAATCAAAACAGCAAGTTGTGGTCCCGGCGGCTCGCGCAGATCAAGCAAGAGCGAGTTGCGGCTCAGCTCATACAACTGTTCCATGCCCGCGCGCTGACTGGCCGCCTCTCTTGCAACTCGCAACTCTCGCCCGTGCAGTCTGCTAATCGCGAGCGCCGTTGCCTCAAACGTTACAAGCGCAACAAACATCGCTGGGCTCTCGACATCAAAACTGAAAAGAGGCGGTTCAAAGTAATAGTCAAGCAGGAGTACCGCCACAATCGAGACAAAAGACGCCTGCTTGAAACCGAAGATAGAAGCAGCGGCCACAACCACCAGCAAATAAAGCAAACCAATCGTCAGTAGGTTAGTTTGAAGGATGAATCCGCAGCAGGTCAGCAAAACCAGAACGGCACTCGCCGCTGCGCACTGTGCCAGCGCCCTAAGTCCTCCTGGCAGTCGCGCCCATCTCAAGACAATTGGTTTGTCCATTTGACTCGTATCTCGCTCAAGCCGGATTCCCGGTAAGCTGGTTAAAGGTTAGAGGGAAGCGCATCAAGAATACATAAGGAATAGATTTGAATAATATGGGCGGCGACGGGCAGGGAGGAGAGTTAATTGTCCCGCATCCCTGCCCGTCGCCGCCCATATGACGTTTTCCGGCCTAATTGAAGACCTGGCGAATGTTATTGCGCGTTGACCGGGGCATCCGGTGTCGCCATTTGAGTGTACTTCGCTTCAAGAGTTTCTGCCTTGGAAGCCTTGGACATGTAGGACTCGTAAAGATTCCGTGCTGAGTCGGCAGGCAGCGGGTACTTGGAGGCGTGGCTCGTGACGTTCTGGCTGAGCTGCGCCCACTCCTTCTTTGCTTTTGCCGCCTGTTGCAGGTAGCTTTCGCGTTGTCCACCGTAGTAGCTTGCGAGAGCCCTGTATTGTTCTGGCGCGTGCGCGGTGAGCGCCAGCTGCTTCAATTGCGCCTGGGTGTACTGTGCGCCGGTCTCTGGGGAAGAGGCCGCGCCTTGTGCGATGCCAACACTCGCCAAAGCGAGTGATAGAAGACTTGCTGCGAATAGGCTCCGTTTCATGTGATGTATACCTCCATGCTTAGTATCGGAGAGGAAACGTGATGGCCGCATGAAGAGAAAGACCGGAATAGAATAAAACTTTAGAGGAAATGAGCAGATGCCAGTCATTCTTTGCATTCATGCGGCCGCGTCTTGCAGATGATCCGTAGACGCTGTAAGCAGGTGCTGGATTGGACCTCTCACTCATAGGTGAGCAGCTGACTCGCGGCAGTGCACCCGGCATTGAGGCATTGCCCTAGTAGTAAGTCTCTCGCAGGGCCCGCGCGTCTCTTACCAAGCTCAGGAATCTGCTTGCCAGCTCACGAATGCGATCTGCCTGACGGAAGTGCAGAGCCTCTTTGGGCAGCAGTTCTCCACCCAGGCCGATAGCACTTGCGCCGGCCTGAATAAAGTCGAAGGCCGTCAGCTGATTTACTCCGCCCGTTGCAATAAGCGGAATTTGTGGCAGCGGAACCTTGAGCGCGCGAACATATTGAATGCCGCCTATATGACCCGTCGGGAAGATTTTCACAAGGTCCGCGCCAGCCTTCCAGGCCGCGATGATTTCGGTTGGCGTCAAGGCCCCTGGGAGCACCATGACATTCACTTTGTTTGCATAGGCCACAACCTCTGAAACAAAACCGGGGCTGGTCAAGAACTTCGCGCCGGCTTCGATGCACAATCGCGCCGATTCTTCATCGAGTACGGTGCCAGCACCAACCGCCATATCTGGAAATCGCTTTGCCAGGTCGTCGATGACATCGATCGCGCCTGGCGTGGTCAACGTAATCTCCACAACCGGAATCCCTGCCGAGTAGACTGTTTCTGCCGCAAATCGCGCCAGGTCGCGCGATGACACGCGCACGGAAGGAAGAATGCCCGTTTCCTCGATGCGAGCTCGAGCTTCATGTCTTTTCATTGATTCGACCTCTCCAAACCGGCAATTGAACCGACGACAGGCCTGACGCTCATCACGGCTGGCAAGTTCTTCATTGAATCGCCTCACGCCCTACAGCGAGATTCAGTTGGCCGGCGGCTGTCAAGTAAGCACCAACCAACTGCAAATATGCCAACTGCACCACCCGATAGTCACTCTGCGCATTCAAGAAGTCCATCAGCGACGCGCCGCCGCGCTGATAGGCGTATGTAACGGTATCGCGCACACGGGTCGCTTGATCCTTGTACTTATCCCGGTAAGGCTTCAACAGCGCCACGTTGCTCTGCACCTCTTCATACGCCGAGTCTACGTCACTGAAGACCTGAGCCCGCGCGGCTTCCGTCAACTGCCGGTTGCGGTCGATGTCGATGAGGGTGCGCTTTTTCTCGCCTTGATTGCGATCGAAGATTCGTAGCGGGACGCTAACGTTGAGACCGAGTGTCTGATTGGAATTTGGATTGTTGAACGATCCGTTGTAGGTATACCAAGCGCCAAATGTCGGATCGGTCGAACCATTGGCATTTGCAAGCTTATGGTTGGTAACCGCCTGCTCAACGGACTCAAGCGCGGCCCGTAGATCGGGCCGGTTATCAAGAGCGATCTGGCGATAGGCGTCCAGCGTCTGCATGTTATCTGAAAAGTCGAACGGGCCAGTGACGTCGAATTTGTCGATGGGAGTCCGATCGTTCAATAGCTGCAACAACTGAATCTTGGAGGTGCGCAAATTCACGATAGCAGTCTGAATCTCCGACTCGTACTGTACTCGCAGAAGCTCAATGCGATCCAGGTCTATCTGCCCAATGTCGCCGACCTTGAAGCGTTCGCGGCTGATCTCAATGATCTTGTCGTAGTACTCGATATCGGCCTGCGCAAGTTCCAGGACCGCCTTAGCCTGCAGCGTTTGAATGAACACCGACCGCAGGTCGAAGATCAGGCTGCGCTCGAGATCTTCGTGCTGCGACCCGGCGATCTGAGTCCCCTCTTTGGCGCTTTGCAAGCGCAACTCCCGTTTGCGCTCCCGTTCATGCAAGTAGCTGACATTTGGCTGGTACTGCGTGCCGGCTAACGGCTGCCAAACCCCGTTGTGACGGGCAATTTGAGTCCCATCCGTTGAAAATGTGAATTGCGGATTGGGGCGCAGATAGGCAGTGATCTCCTGGTCTTTCATCTCCTGCACGTTGATCTCATCCGCTTTCAAAGTTGGATTAGCCGTCTCGAACTTCGCCTTTACTTGATCCCATGTAAGTGACTGCTGTGCGCTTGCGAAACCAGCATGCAGAGCAATGCCCAAGATACAAGCACCGATGACTCGCATAGAAAGACATATCAGCTTAGACTGCTTCAATTGTCACCTCCGGCTTCGGGAGAACGTCCCCTTCTCTTGCGATCCAGACATAGAGCGTAGGCAGAAGGAAGATGCTCAGCAGGAGGTCGGACATCAATCCTCCCACAATGACGATGGCAAACGGACGCTGCGAGTCGGAGCCGATAGCGTGCGACATCGCGGCGGGAAGCAGTCCCAGAGTGGCCACCAGCATCGTCATCATGATAGGGCGAAGCCGCAGGACAGCGCCCTCGATCGCAGCTCCTTCCGGAGTGTAACCTCGGGCTCGAAGCTGATTGATATATTCAAGCATGATGACACCCGTTTGAACCGAAACTCCAAAGAGCGCCAGGAATCCAACTCCCGACGACACACTGAAGAATGTGCCGGTCAAAAGCAGAGCTAACAAGCCTCCAACGCGAGCCATGGCCACGTTGAGGAGAATCAGCAGCGCCCATTTGAAGGAACGAAACATGGTATAGAGAATGATGAAGATCAAAAAGACCGTCAGGGGTACGATGAGAAGCAATCTTTTCTCGGCTCGCGTTTCGCTATCGTATTCTCCCGACCACTCGAGGTGATAGCCACGCGGTAACTGCACACTCTTGGCGATCTTGTCGATGGATTCCTTGACCGTGGTGCCCAGATCGCGGCCGCGAACCTCAAAGCGGATGGCCACATAGCGGGAACCGTCTTCACGGTAAATGTCGTAGGCGTCATCGCGAACCTGGGCTTTGGTAACCTGAGCCAGCGAGACGCGCACTCCCGAGGGAGAGAGCAGTCGAATATTCTGGATGGCCTCCTTGGTATCGCGATACGGCTTCTGATAGCGCACGACCACGTTATAGACTGCTTCTCCTTGCAGGACCTGGCTGACAGGATTCCCGCCGACGGCGGTCTGGATGGCATCTTGTATATCGGCCACATTGATGCCGAAACGCGCAGCCGCAAGACGGTCGACGGTGAGGTCGATATTCGGCTGGCCCGTGTCGCGTTGAATTCCCAAATCCATGACCCCAGGAACTTTGCCCATGACATCTTTGATCTCATCGCCTTTTTCCTCGAGAACGTCCAACTCCGGCCCGTAAAGCTTGGCGCACAGTCCGCCTTTCGTGCCGGTCATCGTTTCATCCACGTTGTCCTCAATGGGCTGGGAGAAATTCCAGAATGCCCCTGGGTATTTCTCCAGTTCGCGATCCATCGCGGCAATCAGTTCCTCTTTGCTCTGATGAAAGACGGATCGCCATTGGTCTTTGGGCTTTAAGTCGACGAAATATTCCGTGTTGCCGAATCCTCCCGTGTCGGTTCCATCGTCGGGCGCTCCGGATTGCGAGACGACCTTGATCACCTCGGGGAACGAGGCGAGGATATAGCGGGAATGCTGGGCGAAGCGCGTGCCTTCCGTCTCGCCTACGCTGTTCGCCATCTCGCCGCGCGCCCAGATGGCGCCCTCGTCCAAGTGGGGCAGAAACTCTGAGCCAATGACGCCGCTGAAGGTCAGGAAAAGCGCGACGGCCAACGAAGCCAGACCAACGCCAACGGTGATCCATCGATTCTCAATAGCCCACTTGACTCCGCCCCGGTAACGGTCCTTCAGGAACTCCATCACCGGGTTGCGCCATTCCCTCACACCGTGCGGGAAGAGCAGGGCAGCAAGCACAGGCACAATGAAGATCGAGAATACGATGGCGCCGAGTAGTGCGAAGGCAACGGTGAAGGCCATGGGCCGGAACAAACGCCCTTCGACTCGTTGCAGCGTGAAGATCGGCATGTAGGCGGTAATGATGATGGCGATGGCGTAGAAAACCGGCCGCTGGACCTCGTGAGCGGCGTCACGGATCATCTCTACCGGCGTCTTCAGGCTCATCGTGATGCGGCCCGCCTCCGCTGAGCCGTTCCTGCGATGACTCAAGTGCCTCATGATGTTTTCCATCATGACGACGGCGCCATCCACAACCATTCCGAAGTCGAGCGCGCCAAGTGAAATCAGGTTTGCGGGGATATGGCTCAGGTTGAGAAATATGGATGCGAAAAGCAAGGAAAATGGAATGGTGAGCGCAACGATGAAGGCTCCGCGAACATTGCCGAGAAACAGAAAGAGGATGATCGTTACCAGGATCATTCCCTCGCCGAGGTTGTGCAGCACCGTGTGCAACGTGTAATGGAGCAGATCGCTGCGGTCGAGCATGGGAATGACCTTCACACCCTCGGGCAGGATGTGATTGTTAAGCTCGTCCACCTTATCGTGAATTCCTTCGAGCGTGGGGCCTTCTTCGGCCCCTTTGCGCATCAGCACGCCGCCCTGGATGACGTCGGGCTCATCGACAATCACGCCGTCCGGACGATGATCGGCTCTGGCCATGTGCCCCAGCCGAATCCTGGGACCCCACTCTACGATCGCGATGTCCTTTACGCGGACTGGAGCCCCATTCGAAGTCGTCAGTACGGTATTCTCGATGTCCTGCACGTTGTGGTAAAGTCCGAGCGCGCGAACGTTCAGTTGTTGCAAGCCCTCCTCGACGAAGCTCCCGCCGGCGTTCACGTTGTTGATGGCCAGCTGGTTCTCCACCTGGCTGATGCTCAGGCCGTAGGAGATGAGCTTATTTGGGTCGACTCGCACCTGATATTCGCGCGCGGTGCCCCCGAAGTCGCTCACGTCCACGACGTTCGGAACTTTCCTGAATTCCTTGTATAGAGTCCAGTCTTCGATGCTCCTCAAATTCATCAGGTCATACGCGGGATTGTTGCTCCGGATCGTGTACCAATAAATCTGGCCGGTTTGGCTCCAGTCCGTCCCGATTTGAGGCAGCACTCCCGCCGGCACACTGACCTGCGTGAGCCTTTCGAGCACCTTCTGGCGGTTCCATTCGTTGACCGATTGGTCGTCGAAGATCAACGTTACCAGAGAAAGGCCAAAAATCGATTCCGACCGCACCGTCGTGAGATGTGGAATCCCAAACATCTGAATTTCGACGGGAACCGATACTTGCTGTTCCATTTCTTCGGCGGAACGCCCGGACCACTGGCTGATGATTTGCACGTAATTATCGGCGATATCCGGATAGACCTCGACCGGCATGACGTGAAACGAGACCGCCCCCCAGGCGAGCAATAGCACTCCAATCGCCAGCACCACGTATCGATTATTGAGAGAAAAATCTACGAGCTTGCGAATCATGCTTTCTTCCTCGCGTCCCGGAGTTGAGCGTCATTCATTGTCAATCGCATTTTGGAGATTGATCGCGTTTGTCACGATCTGCTGGCCCGGCTGCAACCCGGATAGAATCTCCTGCATGTTGTTCGGCAACTGTTCGCCACTTACAACCTGAATCCGCTTGAACTTCTCTTGCACAGGGGTGTAGACCCAATCGCGGTCGTGCAGATGCACGATCGCGGACGCCGGGACAGCCGTGAAGGTTCGCTTCTCCTTGCCGTACAAAGTGGCCGTGGCGAACATGCCCGGCCGCATCATCCCGCCAGGATTGGCCACTTCGATGCGGACCTTCGCTGTGCGAATATTCGGATCGAGAATCGAGCCGATGTTGCTGATCGTGCCCTTGAGAACTTTGTCCGGGTAGGCGTTCAGCTTGATCTCGGTAGGTTCTCCAAGATGCACATTGGCCATGTCGGTTTCGTAGACGTCACAGACGATCCACACGCTGGTCAGGTCCGAAATAGTGAATGGGTTGGGCGTAGAATAGGCCTGCACGAACGCCGAGTTCGTCACCTCCTGATCGGTGATCACGCCGGAAACCGGGGCGGTGATATCGACAATTCCCTTCGGGTTATCGGGATCGCTGCCGAGCAGGTGAAGATGCTCGGTTGCGGTATCGAGGGTGGTCTTGGCGTCGTCCTCGGTGTCTTGCGCAACCTCCAGGTCTCCCAGCGCGATGGCCCCGTGCTCGTAGAGCTGCTTCGCTCGATCCAATTGCTTGCGCGCAAGGAGCTCATCGGAGATCGCCTTGTGGTAGGCGTCGAAGCCTCCCGAAATGTCGTCGCTGCGAACACGCAGCAGGAGCTGGCCCTTCTTTACTGTGTCGCCGAGGCGAGCGCGGATGTCCACAATGCGGCCGGAAGCGAGCGAGATCACTGGAACATTCCGCGAGATATCCGGAATCACAGTGCCGGTGACGAACAATTGCGACGGGGCCTGGTATTCGGTCGCTGTTACGATCGGATACAGCTCCGGGTGATCGACCGCGAAAAAGGAGACGTCCACTCCGGAAATCACCTTGGCCGGTGGCGGGGCCTCTTCGTCTGCCTTCACCTTGTCGCTCTTGCAGCCGCTCACGGCCAAAGATGCGGCCATCGCAATCAGTGCAAGGATTGATTTGGAACGCTTGCTTTTCATATGATTTCTCGCACCCCCGATTGCGTCTTTGCGATTTCAAACGCACAACAACCACCTGACAACTGCATGGTGTCGCATCGATAGATCCAATGCGCAGTCATCCAGCGTTTTCAAACGGCACCGGAGCTTCCTATAACCCGGTGCCGCCCGCTTGGTTAGCGTGTCTGGCCGCATCTGCCCGTTGCGGCCTGATTAGACTGACTCATCAGAATCTGACCTTGATCGCAAGCGTCGTGTTGGTTTGATTGGTGCGCAGATCGGGCCACCAGAGAGCAGTGACTGGATTCGCACCACTGGCCACGCCAGCGCAGAAATTTGCCGCAGTTTGAACGTTGCCGTAAGTCTGGCCGGAGGGCGTACCGTTGGCGCAGGCATACTGCGATGGAGCGCCGTTGTTGCCGCCGGGAGGCGTGATGCCGCCACGGCCGCTCCAGTAGGGCACATCGGAGTAGCGATAGCCTTCCTCCAAGGTGAACGTGATGAACTGGCTCGGCATATAGTCGAGGGTGATGGTGCCGTCGTGCATCTGGGAGCGGTCCCCACCGTTCTCGGTAAAATACGGAGTGCCAGAGAAAGCCGTAGCACCGTTAATCGGAGGCAGCAGAGTCAGGTAACGGCCGGGGTTGTTCATTACTCCACCGCCGAGAGTTATCGCGTAGAGATCCTTCTTGAACCACGTGCGGTCGTAGATCATATAACCCAAAAAGGCCTGCTTGGGCCTGCCGTTCTTGCTGTTGTGGCAGTTTACGCCGCCGCTGTAAGTCGAGTTGGTGCCCATTTCCGGGGAGTATCCGTGGGGGTCATACGGCCCACTGGAAGGCCCGCCGCCGTACTCGCAGCCAGCATCCCCAGTGACGGTAAATGCAGCCTTGTCGATGAGTTTTGTGGGCTTGTCGTAGTATTTGACCTGCGCGCTGTAGTCGGCGTGTACACGCGAACGGCCGGGGAAGCCGACAGCGTCCTCGCCAAGACCATAGTTATTAAAGACGAAGTCGAGGTAGGGCTTGGGACGCCATAGAATCTGTCCACCGAGGCCGGGCTTGCCGTTGGCGCGGGCATAGGATTGCCAGCCGTTGATGATCCAGGGCTCAATCTTCAACTTCTTCGTTGGAAAATACTGGATACGCAGGCCGTTGAAGAACCAAGGCGTGTTCGACGAAACAAAGGAAGGCTGATAGGTCCAGTTATCAAAGTTATAGTAACTGAACAGGCCGATATAGGAAACAAAGATTCCGGCATCGACGTTCAGGCCATGGGCAACATCCCAGTGATAGCCGCCCCATGCCTCTGAGACGTACTTGTATGCTCCTGCCAAATCCCATTGGCCGCGGCTGGGACTGGCGTCGTTGCGCGGGGTTGTCGTGGCGAACAAGCCGTTCATAGTGAGGATGCGCCCGCGCACATTGTTGATGCGGATGTCACCGCCAATGCTGATCTGTTCAAGCTGCCACTCGTCGGAACGGAAGCTCTCTGTAGCGCCGCCCATGGTGTCGTCGTGGGGATGGTTGTAGTCGAGGATGTAATTTGCGTCGGCGCGGAACTCCGGCGTGAAGTACTTCGTGCTCATTGGACTGTCCACCGCATGACCGTTGCTGTTCAGCCATGTCCAGTCGCCATCAAAGGGTTCGCCCTTGGTGGTCGTTTGAGCGCCGATCTCCGGGGGGGCGGGGGCTGCTGCTGGCGGAGGCGCTGCTGCTTGCATGGCCGGCATCATCGAGCTGCTCGATCCGCCGCCTACAGCAACCCCTTCCGCTGAACGCAGTGCATTGGCGTCCCGTTCCGCATTGCTTGCTCCGAGTTCGGATTCAAGTTGCGCGATGCGCGCTTTCATCTCCACGAGCTCTTTGACTACTGCGGCACGATCGACCACTGGCACGACTGAAGCAGGCGTTGCACCGGGGGTTGCGGCAGAAGAAGCAGGAGCAGCGGCTCCGCCGGCCGGTGCGGCAGGGTCCGATTCCGCCCCCGCCAATGCCGCGATCTCAACCTGGGCCGTTTTAGCCGAAGGCGCGCTGCTAGTGGGTTGTGGCGCGGAACTCTTGTGAGAGCTCGATGCTGCGCTTTGGGCTCGAAACTCGAGCGGCGCGACGAGCCCGCAGATTGCAGCTCCCAATACGATAGCCATCCTCAAGTTCTTTTTCATGGGTATTCTGTCCTCCACGACGCCTGGCGTCGCCGGTTTAGATTGCGTTGGCTCTCAATGAGGAATAACTCGCTTTCTGGTTCCGTCCCATCATTTTGATTGTTATGCGCAACGGCATAAAGGAGCCGCAAAGAAATCGAAGTGTTTTCGATAAGGTCAGTAACCTTCAACTCGCAATATGCACTCTTCCAGGTATTCTGCTTGTGTTCCAGATCAAAGCGGGGAGCTCTGACTTATCGGTAACGATAAGGCTGCCACCGTAAAGAATCCGTATATGTTTTGAAGAAAGTTATGAGTAACACGTGAGCATCACATAATGAAGTCATAAATAGTGGTCTCGTGAATGACCTAGCCGGTGTTTTTGTGTTTAGTAATCCATCACGCGTTCAATCTTCGCTTGGCTTAAATCAGCTTATTGTTATCCTTTCCTTATTTATTCATATTTACTATAGAGCTGGACAGTGCCAAGTTCTCTGCTGGAATCAGGTGTGTTTGTTGGCCATGCGGAGGTTGGATAGTTCGGTGGCCATCTCGATCCAGCGGTCCACGAGCGTCTTCATGACCTCGTAGTTCTTCAGTTC
>Ga0302319_10017762_pt1 | contig 13005 bp, 11 predicted proteins | sample Bog_T0_2_FD_203319 | JGI IMG/M metagenome (GOLD analysis project Ga0302319, IMG submission 203319) | Peat permafrost microbial communities from Stordalen Mire near Abisko, Sweden - Bog_T0_2 | ecosystem: Environmental > Terrestrial > Soil > Wetlands > Peat | place: Sweden: Abisko, Stordalen Mire...
GTGGACCAATGGATGGCCCCGCAGCACAGGCAGGCTCTCGGCGACGTTGAATACCGAACCTCGAGCCCAGAGAAGGATTCCGACTTGGGGTAAGGCGGCATCGTCGCGGCTGATCCTCTCTTCCTGGCGGCAAAGTCACAGGCGGAGGCGGGCTCACTATGATGGAGTCAGTCCCGATGGCCGCCAGCAACACTACAACCCGCGCCTTGCCCAGCCTGCATGAGTTCTTCGCTCCAGGCGGCATATTGGCGCGCTCATCGCTGCCTTATGAGTACCGCCCCGGCCAGCTCGAAATGGCCAAGGCGGTTGAACGCGCCCTCGACGAGCGCCGACACCTGATCGTCGAAGCCGGGACCGGCACAGGGAAGACCCTGGCCTATCTGCTGCCGGCGCTGCGCACAGGCCAGCGGGTGATTATCTCAACTGGAACGAAGGCTCTACAGGATCAGCTCTTCTTCCGCGATGTTCCCTTCCTCGAAACGCTGCTTGGTCCTCTGCGTGTCTGCTATATGAAGGGCCGCTCAAACTACCTGTGCCGTCACAAACTTGTCACCCTGCGCACGCAGCCGATCCTCTCCGGCCTGGAAGAGATCGATCAGTATCGGCAAATCTCCGAATGGGAGCAGACCACCGAGACCGGCGACCGGGCTGAGCTGTCGGGAATGCCTGAGTCGAGCGCCTTATGGAATAAGCTCGATGCGCGAACGGATGCCTGCCTCGGCTCGACCTGTCCCGACTACCGCCGCTGCTTCATTACCGAAATGCGTCGCCGCGCGCTTGAGTCGGACATCATCATCGTCAACCACCACTTGTTCTTTGCCGACCTATCCGTCAAGCAGCAGGCAACGGGCGCGCCGGACGCCGGCATCCTGCCTGAAGCCGCCGCGGTGATCTTCGACGAAGCTCACGAGCTTGAAGAAGTCGCTTCGAACTACTTTGGCCTCTCGGTCAGCAATATTCGCTTTGAAGAGTTGGCCCGCGACACCGACGCCCTTCTGCGTGGCAAAGAGGGAGCTGACAAGCTTCCTGCGGTCACACAGCAACTTCGCGAGCGCGCGCGGATGTTCTTTGCCGGCTTGCCCATGGCTGGGGATGGCCGCCAGCCGTTCGTTGGCCGCGAAGACTTCCTGGAAACTTCCGGCGACCTCTACATGTCTGTGCGCGCCTCGCTCAAACGGCTCGAGGCAGAGATGGAAGGCTTGAAAGGAATCGATGAAGCGCCTGGCCTTCGCAAACGCGTTGCCCGCCTGCGCAGCGAGCTTGAATTTCTCCTCGAATCAAACGCCAGCAACATGGTCTATTGGATGGAGCGGCGCGCCTCCTTCGGCGGCAATGAAAAGCCAGCCGCACGGAACATCCGCTCCCAGTCCCGCACCACTTTCCTGCAAGCCACTCCCATCGACGTATCTGAACTGCTGCACGAAATGGTCTTCGATCAGATTCCGACAGTAGTTCTGACTTCCGCCACGCTTACCGTGCAGGGAGGTTTCGAGCACATGCGTAAGCGGCTCGGCCTCAGCGAGGCTCGCGAACTGGTGGTGCCTTCTCATTTCAAATACGATAAGCAGGCGCTTCTTTACTTGCCTCCGAACATGCCCGATCCGCGCGACCCGGAGTTTCCCGAGGCTGCGGCCGAGTGCATCCACCGCGTGCTGCAGATTACACGTGGCCGCGCTTTCTGCTTATTTACGAGTTACAGCCAGATGCGCGACCTCTATGAGCGCTTGCTGCCGGTACTGGATTTTCCCTTGCTTCTGCATGGCACCGCACCCCGTAACGCGCTGTTGGAGCAGTTTCGCGAGACGCCCAACGCCGTCCTCTTCGGGACATCCAGCTTTTGGCAGGGCATAGACGTGCAGGGCGAAGCGCTAAGCTGCGTCATCATCGACAAGCTGCCCTTTGCCGTTCCCAGCGACCCGGTAGTCGCCGCGCGCATGAAGGCCATCGAAGAAGCCGGTGGCAAGCCCTTTTTCGATTACCAGGTTCCGGCAGCCGTTCTAACGTTGAAACAGGGCTTTGGCCGTTTGATTCGCTCGCTCGAAGATCGCGGCGTGCTGGTTCTGCTGGATCCAAGAGTCCGCCGTCAAAGATATGGTCAGACTTTCCTGGCCAGCCTTCCGCCATACCGCATGACCGCGACGATTACGGACGTAGAAGCGTTTTTCGGGACCGGTGCCGGCGAGTAACTTCTTGTGAACGCCTTGCTACGAATGCAGATTGGCTCCGCTTTCCGATTCAAATCCGCCCAAAACGCCTTTACACTGGTCTGCAAAGCCTTCAAGGAGCGGAAAATGAGCCAGGTTCAAGCCTTCAATCCCAAAATCGACGCTTACATTGCCAAGTCCAGACCGTTTGCCCAGCCGGTTCTGAATCACATCCGCGAACTGGTCCACAAGGCGTGTCCCGGCGTAGTTGAGACCATCAAGTGGAGCCGTCCATTTTTTGAATATAAGGGCGCGATCCTCGGTAATATGTCAGCCTTCAAGGAGCACTGCAGTTTCGGCTTCTGGGGTGAAGAAATCGCTGCCGTCTTGCGGGATGCGAAGGTTCTGCAGCCCGACGCCATGGGCTCGCTCGGACGCCTGACACGCGTTGAAGACCTGCCCGCCAACAAGCAGATGCTCGACCTTCTTCGTCAGGCTGTGGCATTCATAGAAAACGGCCAATACACCAGCCCAATATCGGCGCGCCACAAGGTGGTGAAAGCGCCTGCACCCGCTCCGGAAGCGCCTGCGGAGTTCAGCAAGGCGCTCAAAGCGAACAAGAAGGCTTCCGCGGCGTTCGCAGCTTTCAGCCCAAGCTGCAAGCGGGAATACATAGAGTGGATCGCCGACGCCAAGCGCGAAGAGACACGCGACAAACGCATCGCAACCGCCATCGATTGGATCAGCGAAGGCAAACAACGCAATTGGAAATACCAGAACTGTTGAGAGTCAAGCATCACGCCGTGCGGGAAAGGCATGGCGCGATGCCTGGTCGAAACTACGGCGCGGTAGCGTAGGTGTAGTCGGTGTAAACGAGCCCGCCGTTGTACTTGACGTAGACGCGCGCATAGATGGTTTCACCGTAAACAGGCAGAACGCTGAATATAGCGGAATTGGCCTTATGTTGATTTGAGTCAAAAATGTTTTTCGATCCAACTCCGTTGGTCCCTAGAAAGAGCCAGTACCCCTCGTTGGGGGTGGGTGCTGTCCACGTGAACATCTGAAATTGGCTGGTGAGCGTGCTGCCTGGCGCGGGACTCGTCATTACCGGCGGCTGCATCCACGATGTATAGCTGTAATCGTTGCAAACGAGTACTCCGTCGTACCTGGTGTAGACGCGGGCATAGATCGTCACGCCGTTGCTCGGCAGGCCACTGACGGTGGCGGAAGTGGCTGTCTGTTGACCTGAGTCATACAAGTCCTTCGAACCTATGCCCTCTGTCCCCAGGAGAAGCCAATACCCCTGATTGCCTGAGGCAGCGGCTGTCCACGTAAACGTTACGCTCTTGCCGGTGAGTATGGTTCCCGGCGCGGGGACCGTAATGACCGGCGGCTGCGACCACGCGCTGTATGTGTAGTCGTTATAGAACAGCGTGCCGTTGTACCTGGTGTAGACGCGAGCGTAGATCGTTTTGCCATTGGTGGGAAGGCCACTGAATGTCGCCGAAGTGGCGGACAGTTGATGTGAGTCATACAGGTTGTCCGACCCAGCTCCGTCGGTCCCCAGGAAAAGCCAGTAACCCTGGCTCCCGGGCACCGCTGTCCAGGTGAACGTGGCGCTGGAGGCCGTAAGCGTGGTGCCCGGAGTGGGGCTGATCAGCACAGCTTGGGCCGCGGAGGTATAGGTGTAATCGTTCGACTGCCAGACCCCGTCGATCTCCGACAACAGCCGAACGTAGATGGTCCCCACAAAGGTCGGCATGCCGGTCACGGCCTGCGAGGTTGCTGTAATTCCGCTCTGATTATAGACATTGCTCGATCCAATTCCGGTTGTTCCGACCCAGAGTGCATACTCTCTGGCGCCGATGCCAGGGAGCCAGGTGAACGTTGCGCTGGTACCTGTTAATGCAATCCCGGGGGTGGGGGTCAGCATGGTTGCTGCGGTCAAAGGTGTGGCGGCGGACGCGAATGCGTATGCCGCGCCCTGCTCAGAGTTCCCCCCTACTGCCTTATAGCAGGCTCCAACTAGCGCCGTCGTCTCGCTTACTCCGACGGCAACTCCGAAAAAGTCGCCTGTAGCACCGTCTGAAGCGGTCAATTCCTGTTGCTGGGTCCATGTGCCGCCATTTTCCTCAAAAACATACGCTGCACCCTGCCGAGAATTATCCCCGATCGTCTTAAAGGGGGCTCCGATCACCGCCATCGTCCCGCTCAAGGCCACGGAGAACCCAAGCTCGTCGTCTTGGTTCGCATCTGCCGCTGTCAGTTCCTGCCGCTGGGTCCACGTGCCGCCGCTTTGCACAAAGACGTACACCGCACCTTCGTTGGGATTGTTGGTGTCGCGACCGGGGGCTCCAATTAGAGCTGTAGTCCCGCTCACAGCTACGGACTGCCCGAAGTAGGTGCCAATGGCTCCGTCAGATGGGGCTAATTCCTGTTGCTGCGTCCATGCGCTGCCGCTTTGCGCAAAAACATACGCCGCACCCTGGGCGGTATTAACTCCAATCACCGCTGTCTTGCCGCTTGCAGAAACCGCATAACCGAATTGGTCGTCTTCAGCCCCGTCGGATGCGGTCAGTTCGGCCTGCTCGGTCCACGTGCTACCACTCTGTGCAAACACATACGCTCTGCCTTGATCAACATTGCTGCCGACAGTCTTAAATGGAGCTCCAATGACCACTGTCGTCCCGCTCACAGCGACCGAATATCCGAATTGGTCTTCGGCGGCTCCGTTGGACGCAGTCAATTCCGCCTGCTGGGTCCACGCGCTGCCGGCTCCCGAAAAGACATATGCCGCACCCTGGACAGCATTCCCCACAACCTTTTTACCAGGTGCGCCAATCACTACCGTCGTCCCACTTAGAGCAAGGGATGACCCGAATTCGTCGTTTGCGGAATGGTCCGAGGAGATCAGCTCCTGCTGAAGGCTCCAGGTGTCGCCGTTTTGAACAAAAACATACACCGAGCCGTGAGGGTAGCCTCCGATCACCGCCGTTGTCCCGCTTACAGCGACGGACCACCCTAGCACATCTAATGCGGCCCCGCCCGAGACGACCAGTTCCTGCTGCTGGCTCCATGTCGGGTCGACCGTCAATGGATACTGAGCCTGCTGGTCTTCCACCACGAGCAGAATCTCGTTGTTGCTCACTTCCATACGTGCGGGGACGGTGCGCCCAAGCGCATCACGCGCCGAGAGACCTCCAAACCGCATCACCGTCGATTTGCCCGACTTCAGCAGCACAGCACCGTCCTGCTGGCTCAGCGCCAGGCTGCCGGTCACACTCAGTGCAATCGTCAGTGGCTGCCCATTGTTTGCGCCCGCAGGCTTCTGCGTCTACGTGAAGCCCTGCTCCAGGCCCTCCCTTCCGTTGACATACCACTCGGTCAGATCGCCGCGACGGTATTCCAACCGCGTGCCGTCGCCGGCCAGCTTCGGAGCTGCCGGCGCATTGAGTTTCTTCCCATACCCGTAGCCGTTCAGATGAAACCCGACACTGCCGGCCGGATGCGTCACACGCGCCCCTTGCGCATTCCACTCCATCGACAGCCGCTGCGCATCGTTCGACCCAGTCCATTTTCCGTGACCGGAATCCTTTAGCGAATAGATCGCCTTCTCGAAGGCCTTCCGCAGGCTATCGTCCGCGCCCGCCTGCTTCCACGGGTCCTGCTTTGGGCTCGTCTGCGCCAGCGTACTCGTGGCGGAAAGTGCGGCGAAAATCGCGATCAGAGTCAACGATCTCTTCATATATGGGTTCCTCTACTTTTGTTGCGAACGACGATTCGGTGCGGCCCGAAGGAATATGCCGCGATCAGGCTACGGATAAGAATCTGTAAGGGGAAGACTCTCAGCTATTAGGCTTTCTAAGTTATAAGGTTGTCAAACAGAGTTATTGGGTCAATTGCCTCTTACCATCCATCTGAGAGACTTAAAGAGAGGAAATGCCGATGGAGATTTGCTCCCAGGACGTACTTCTCGTCATCGATGTACAGAACGACTTCTGCCTTGGCGGCGCTCTGGCGGTTAAGGATGGAGATGCCGTCATCGCGCCGATTCTCAGCGCCGCGCCAAGGTTCGAGCACATCGTTTTGACGCAGGACTGGCACACGAAACACCATTCATCCTTTGCCTCGGCTCACGCGGGGAAAAATCCATTCGAACAAATCGAGGTGAGTTATGGAACGCAAACCCTGTGGCCGGATCATTGCGTCCAGGGCAGCAAAGGCGCGGAGTTCCATCCGGCCTTGCACCTGACTAAGGCGGAACTGATCCTGCGCAAGGGTTTTCGCCCGCAGATTGATTCCTATTCAGCCTTCTATGAGAACGATCGCGTAACGGCAACGGGGCTGGGCGGCTATCTCCGCGACCGCGGTTTGACGCGCGTATTTCTGGCCGGGCTAGCCTACGATTTTTGCGTGGGCTACTCGGCGCTGGATGCGCGGCGGCTGGGCTTTGAGGCTATCGTGCTGAGCGACGCTTGCCGGGCAATCGACCTGAATGGATCGGTCGAGAAGACGGAAGCGGAGTTCGCCCAGGCTGGGGTCAAGCTGATCGGGACAGAGAAACTTTTCGCCTGAGAATCTCTTTCCTACCGATAGAATCGCAACAGGCTTTGGACTTCCTCCATTATGTCGCGCAACTTCTACATTCTCGCCGCCACACTCGGGCTCTTCGCGCTGATCTCGGCAGGCATGTCGCTGGTGCCATCGAGCTTTCAGCCGGGTCTTCCAGCCAACGGTTCGCTGTGGCGCACGGTGTCGATGTTCCTGATGCTTTTTGGGCTGGCAGCGGCTCTGATCGGCGTGATGACGCACCTGTTTGAGCAGGTCGACCGCCGCAGCGAAGAGGCTCGACAAGCAGCGCGACGCAAGCGGCGCGAGGGACGCCAATAGAACTTGCTGTTAAATCGCAGGCTCGCGGGTATATCCTGTTCGCCTCGGGCCAAGGTGTTGACACTCTCGGAGGTCTTCATGCGTGCTTACCTCGGACTTCTCCTAACCTCACTCGCCCCCATTTGCGTTTCCTCAGCCCCTGCGCAAGCTCCGCCGCAGCAACCCGCAATTCGGATTCAGGACGGTGGAACCAGTGGCCGGATGGAGAGCATTTTCATTCCGCCAAAAGCCGGCGCTCCCTTCAGCTTCACACTCGTCACTGAATGGGCGCGTCCCATGAACAACGGCGGCAACTTCACGCTGACCAATGAGCGCCATATCGTGCGCGACAGCAAAGGCCGCATCTATCAGGAGCGTTGGATCCTTGTTCCCAAAGGCAGCAAGATCAAATCGTGGATGGACATTTTCCAGATAACAGACCCCGATCAGCACACCTGGTACAACTGCAAGACCGCGACCAAAGAGTGCAACTTGTACCGGTATGACCTGACAACCAAAGACAACTTCCAGCCGCCCACAAGCGTGTCAGGTCCCCTGAAGGACGGAACAGGATTTCGCCAGCATGAGGATCTGGGCCTGAATAGCATCGAAGGCCAGGAGACACACGGCTACAGAGAGACAACGACATTCAATCCTGGAGTGATGGGCAATGACAAGCCAATGACCGTCACCAGAGAGTTTTGGTATTCCCCGCATTTGGCAGTGAATCTAGTCTCAATCGTGGACGAGCCGATGACGGGCAAGCAGGTCTTCACTGCGACGCAGCTCTCGACCGCTGAGCCGGACCCAGCCTTCTTTGAGGTTCCAGTCGATTACAAAGTAGTCGATCACCTGGATGATAAAAACTAGAAGGAGTCGGACGAATCTGGCGCGGGGAAAGCTCCAGTCTGGAGGGTTGCGGCTCCGGGGCATGCCGAGACTCTAGAATAGAAACTGGGACTCTTCCCCACAGGATCGAGCAGACGCCGATGTATGAAGTTACCGTGGAGGCCGGATTCTCTTCCGGGCACTACCTTCGCAACTATAAGGGCAAGTGCGAAAATCCGCACGGGCATAATTACAAAGTACGCGTAACCCTTGCCGGGACAGAGCTTGATCAGGCTGGCCTGTTGCTCGACTTCAAATTGCTGAAGCAGGTATTGCGCCCGGTGATTGAGCGCATCGACCACCAGATGCTGAACGACCTGGAGCCTTTCACCGTGCTGAACCCCTCTGCTGAAAATCTGGCTAAATACTTCTACGACCAGACCGCGGAGCAGCTAACCGGCATGACGGCGGGCCGCGTCCGCGTGAAGGACTGCACCATCTGGGAGACGGACACGACGACGGCTACTTATTACGAGTAGGCTCTGCCGCACCTCACACGCTCAATACATCTGGTTCGATTTGGACTTGATGTAATTGTCGAAGGGAATCTCGAAATAGAACAGTTCCTGCCCGTCCGCATCGCGCAGTTTGTGCAGGTGTAGCTTGGCGCCCTTCAGGGGATGATCGAGTTGGGACACATCGTAGAACAAGAATCCTGCCCGCGTGGTGTGGGCCTCAACGACCAACGCCTGATATTCGAATGTGTTAAAGTCCTGTTCAATCTCCTGATTGCTGGCCTTGGGCTTGAGCTTGATGGAAGGGATCGGGCCGGGCATGGGGATCTTTGAACCCTGACGCTCTTTCTGAGTCATCAGGCGTTCGATGTCCTCGGGCTCCGCGGCCTGAATCTTTTCGCCTTCCGCTGTGAGAAACAGAATTCGCGCATCGCGCAAGCTTATGGGCCGATCGCCGTTATTGGTTATGATGAGCCGAACAGGCATCACGCCGTGGCTTAAATAGTCCACTTTGAAGATGGACTCTTTCTCTTTTGTGTCGTAGGGCTCGGCGGCGATGGCTACCTTTTCGTCTTCATGCACTTCAACCGCCGCAAATGTCGTCGCGGGCTGCACGACAGGGGCAGAATGATCGCTCGCCATGGCCGGCAGCGCCAGCCAGAACAGTGAGAGCGGAATTGCCCGCGGGATTCTCATCGTGCTCGACTGTATCATTTGAGGGTTAGACAAGGGGAAGCGCAATCCGTCACGTATGATTCTCATTTTCTACAATCTCGCATTGCTGGCGGCCCTGGTGGTGGGCGCGCCCTGGTGGCTGTTGCGCATTGCAACGACGCAAAAATACCGCAAGGGGCTGCTGCAACGGCTGGGGAAAGTCCCCTTCCTTGAAGGTCAGGGCAACCGACCTCTCATTTGGATTCATGCGGTTTCAGTGGGCGAGGTACTGGCCGTGAGCCGGCTGGTCAAGGACCTCGAAGCAGCGCTGCCAGGCTATTTTCTCGCCATTTCGACCACGACTCGGACCGGTCAGGATCTGGCGCGCGAGCGTTTCGGCGCTGACCGGGTTTTCTATTGCCCTCTCGACCTGCCTTGGGCCGTAAGCGCGTACCTCAACGCCCTGGAGCCTCGTCTGCTGGTTCTGGCGGAAACGGAGTTCTGGCCGAACCTGCTCAACGGCTGTTTTCGGCGCGGAATCCCTGTGGCCGTGGTCAATGCGCGTATTTCCGATCGCTCCTGGCCGCGCTATCGGCGATTGCGCTGGCTTTGGCGACCGTTTCTCGAGCCGATCAGCCAGGTGCTGGCGCAGAGCGAGACCGATGCCAACCGGCTTTGGGCCATCGGCTGCAATCCGGAAGCGGTTGAGGTTGCGGGAAATCTGAAGTTCGATGTAGTCGCCGCGGAACCGGCGGATGCGACCCGCATTTTGAAGGCGTTGAAAGTTGCCAATCGGCTGGTCGTGGCGGGCAGCACACTTGATGGGGAAGAGTCCGTCCTGCTGGAAGCATGGCCGCAGTTGTTGGAGGCCGATCCGCGCCTGGTACTCGTTCTGGCGCCGCGGCATCCCGAGCGATTCGAATCTGTGGCTGGGTTGCTGGAACAATCGGGATATTCGTGGAAAAAGCGCTCAGAATGGCGCGAGAAGCCGGCTGGTTCGATCAAACTGCTTCAGGCTGGCCAAATTGTGCTTCTGGACAGCATCGGCGAACTGGCGTCGGTGTATTCTCTTGCATCGGCAGCGTTTGTGGGCGGAAGCCTGTTTCCAACCGGGGGACATAACCCGCTCGAGCCCGCTCAGTTTGGAGTCCCGATTGTCATGGGTCCCCATTTCGCCAACTTCCGGGCTATCACGGAAGACCTTATAGCGCAAAAGGCAATCCGCATCGCTGAAAAGGAGCAGCTGGGCAGTGCCCTGATCGAATTGCTGCATGATCGTGCGACGGCTGACGCAATGGGCGAGCGTGCAAGGTTGGTATTCGAGCAGCAGGCGGGCGCTACCGGCCGATGTGTGGGGGTGCTTCGGGGCCTGGTTCCCGGCGCCAATCAAGCGGAACCAGTTGAAGTTCAGCCAACTCAACGACCGCAGGTTGAAGCGCAACCGATTCAAACGTCGGTAGTTCGAACCGCACCAGTTCAATTTGATGTCTTCCAGTCTGCACCGCCAGCAGTTCGACCAATTCAAGCGCGATCAATCCCACTCGAGCCTGTTCAAATCCGGCCGGAAGAGGCCAAACCAGTCAAAGTTGAGCCGGCTCAAGCCGAGCCGATTCAAGCTAAGCCTTTCCAGGCTCGACCGATTCAGGCCGTCAAGATTCAAATTGAACCGATTGAGGGCGGGCCGGCAGCGGCAAAAGCAATTCAGCCGGGGCCAGTTCACCCTCCGGCTACCCCGGATCAGCCCATTGAACCCGAGCCTGCTCATCGCCAGTCCAACGGAACAATGCCGATCGAACCTGTGCCGCTACAAGCTCAACCCGTCCAAACGTTCAAGAGGCCAGGTTTTTCAGCGCGCAGGCTACTAGCGCCGCTGATTCCGGCTTACGCGCTGGCGCAGCGGCTGCGAGAAATGCGTCTGGGCACAAGATCTGATCCAGTCCGGCGGCTGCGTTATCCCGTTGTGAGCATTGGCAACCTCTCCACCGGCGGAACAGGTAAAACTCCCCTGATCATCGCGCTGGCCGGCGCGTTGACGCGGTGCGGCTTCCAGGTGGACGTGCTCTCGCGGGGCTACGGGCGGAAAAGTCAGATCCCCTCACGAGTGTCCGTCGCTGGGACGGCAGAAGAGTTCGGCGACGAACCGCTCTTGATCGCGCAAGGGGGCATTGGGGTCTACGTTGCCCCACGACGCTATGATGCCGGCGTACTTGCCGAAGGCGACGCGGCCGCGATCGCATTTCTCGGGGAGGAACTAAGGCCGTTCATCCATTTGCTCGACGATGGCTTCCAGCATCGCCAAATCCACCGAACCGTAGACATTCTGTTGCTTAATCGTCAGGACTGGGAGGATTCCCTGCTTCCCGCCGGCAATCTCCGTGAACCTTTGAAGGCCATTCACCGAGCCAGCGTGGTTGCAATTCCTGCGAACGATATGGAGTTGGAAGCGGAATTGAGATCGTGGGGCTGGCAGGGGCCCATCTGGCGTTTGCATCGCAAAATGGAAGTTCCAATCCCCATCGGCGGTGTCCGCGGCCCCGTAGCGGCATTTTGCGGTATCGCCCGTCCCGAGCAGTTTTTTGCCGGCCTTGAAGCCGCCGGGCTGCAACTTGCTGTCCGCAAGGCCTTTACTGACCATCACCAGTTCACCGCACGCGAGGTTGAACAGTTGCTGACCAACGCCCAGGCCGGGGGAGCAACTGCGATCTACACGACCGAAAAAGACTTCCTGCGCCTCGGCGATCTTTCCTCTGCCTTTGCGAAAGCCCTGCCTTTGCAAACTGCCCGGCTGCGCGTCGAGATCGAGCACGAAGACGAGGCCATCGAGTGGCTTCTTGAACGGTTACCGCTCTCTCCTTCTTAACAGCTGCTGTGAGAAAATTGGAGTTTGCACACGCAATCCAAGTTCCGCTTGCTCGTGGTTCGATTGGGCGCCATGGGCGACATTCTGCACGCGTTGCCTGCTGTAACGGCGCTGCGGCAGACTCATCCCGGATGGGTTATTGACTGGGTTGTCGAGCCCCGCTGGCGTGCTTTGCTGGCGGCTCAGGGCAGCACCGGCCGTCAAACCATCCTGAATTCCGTAAATCCAAACCCAGCGCAGCCGGTCGTCGACCAGATTCACGTGGCGCCAACGCGGGATTGGAGAAAATCTCCGCTCAGCCGCAAAACAATCCATGAAATCAGCAGCTTGCGGAGATCGCTCCGGGAAGGTGATTACGACACTGTGATCGACTTGCAAGGAGCGATTCGGTCGGCTGTGGTTGGAAGGCTAGCAGGTTGCCAACGCCTGATCGGCGAGACCAGGCCACGGGAGCGGGCCGCGCGCTGGCTGTTCACTGAGCAGGTGGAAACTCAAGGTGCACACGTCATTGAGCAGGATGTTGAACTTGCCTCCGCTGTGGCCGGCGACGATCTGAAACCGGTGGCGCCCTGGCTGCCCGTTGATCCGACCGCGGAGGCGTGGGTCGACCAAATTCTACCCCGCAATGCCTCTCAACCCGCTATTTTGGTCAATCCTGGTGCTGGCTGGGGTGCGAAACGCTGGCCTGTCGAGCGTTACGGCGCCGTGGCGAAGGGCCTCGTTGACCGAGGTTTCCGCGTTCTCGTCAATGCGGGTCCGGGTGAACAAGCCCTTGCTGCGGCAATCGTCCAAACAGCTTTAGAAGCAGTGCCGCTCAACTGCACATTGGAGCAACTCGTCGCACTGACACGCCGGGTGACCCTTGCCATTGCAGGCGACACTGGGCCGCTTCACCTTGCCTGCGCATTGGGTCGGCCCGTAGTGGGTATCTATGGCCCCACCGACCCCAGCCGCAACGGGCCATTTGGGACTAGATTTAAAGTGCTGCGCAGTCCGGAGAGCCGCCGCGACCATACCCGCCACCCGGAGCCGGAAGCGGGCTTGCTGACTATTTCTCCCGAAGACGTATTGGCAGCCGCCGATGAGTTACTGGCGGAGGAAAGAGCCTCATGACCCAAACCGCCAACCCGCAACC
>Ga0302319_10017763_pt1 | contig 13004 bp, 10 predicted proteins | sample Bog_T0_2_FD_203319 | JGI IMG/M metagenome (GOLD analysis project Ga0302319, IMG submission 203319) | Peat permafrost microbial communities from Stordalen Mire near Abisko, Sweden - Bog_T0_2 | ecosystem: Environmental > Terrestrial > Soil > Wetlands > Peat | place: Sweden: Abisko, Stordalen Mire...
CCGCTCACGCTGATTCTGGGCCCCATTGAGGATGCGCTCACCAGCGGCGCGCCGCCTTCAAGCGGAGCCCTGGAGATGCTGCACCGCAATGCGCTGCGCCTGCTGAAGCTGGTGAACGGGCTGCTCGATTTCGTTCGTATCGAAGTGGGTCGCTTGCGCGCCACCTATGAACCGACCGACCTGTCGTTGCTCACGGCCCAGCTTGCCAGCGTTTTTCGTTCGGCGGTGGAGCGGGCCCACTTGAAGCTTGTGGTGGATTGCCCGCCGCTGCCCGAACCGGTGTACCTGGACCGTGAGATGTGGGAGAAGATTGTTCTCAACCTGCTTTCCAATGCCCTGAAATCGACATTCGAAGGGGAAATCCGGGTGAAGATTCGCTCCACGGGCGGCGAAGCTCAGCTCAAGGTTATCGATACGGGAACGGGAATCTCGGAAAGCGATCTGCCTCACCTCTTCCAGCGTTTCAGGCGCATCGACGGTGCCCGCCGGCGCAGCCATGAAGGAAGCGGAATCGGCCTGGCGCTGGTGCAGGAGCTGGTGGAATTGCACGGTGGCTCCATCGCCGTGGAAAGCACGCTGGGCAAAGGCACCACGTTTACGATCGGCCTCCCGTTTGGCCAAAAGCACCTGACCCATGGGCGAGTTGTCCCTGAAGGCGAAAATCCCGCTGCGCTGCAAGGATCGGCAGTGGCCTACGTGCAGGAAGCAATGGCCTGGCTGCCGGGGCGCGACCGGCTCAAGCGAGAAGTTACCCGTGGCGCCACGGGCGACGGCGCCCGGATAACTTCCTCGATATATCCGGCGGAAAACAAGGCGGAGATCCTGCTGGTGGATGACAACGCCGACATGCGCGAATACGTCATCGGCCTGCTGGGCTTGCGATTCAATGTGGTTCCCGCGGAAAACGGCAAGCAGGCGCTCGAGTTGGCGGCGCTCCACGCTCCTGACCTGGTGCTCACCGATGTCATGATGCCGGAGATGGATGGCTTTGGCCTTTTGGCGCGGCTTCGGCAGAATCCCGCAACGCGTTCGATTCCAGTAATCATGCTGTCTGCCCGGGCCGGAGAAGAGGCGCGCATTGATGGCATGGACGCCGGCGCCGATGACTATCTGACCAAGCCCTTCACTGCCCGGGAACTCGTAGCTCGAGTTGAATCCCAACTCAAGCTAGCCCGAGTTAGAAAGGATGCAGTCGAGCAGGAGACCGCACTTACACGCGAGATATACAAGACAAAGCAGTTTGCATGGGAAGCGCTGGAGCACATTCCCGAGGTGTTCTACATCTTCGACAGCGAATTCAAGTTTACCTATGTCAATGCTGCCGGGGAGAAAATAGCTTCGCGAATCGGCAAGCCGTTTCTCGGAGAGAAGCTTTTTGATCTATTGCCGGATCTGCGTGGAACGATCGTTGAGGAAAGCCTGCAGCGAGCAATGCAGGAGCGCACTCCGATTGAGTTCGATTATTATTATGAGCCGCTGGAGAGCTGGTTCCAGTATCGCGTTTATCCGCAGCCCGACATGGGTCTGGCCATGTACGCGCGCGATATTACCGAGGAGCGGAAGACGGAGCAGGCATTGCGAAAGTCCGAACAGCTTGCGGCGGCAGGGCGGCTGGCGGCAAGCATTGCGCATGAGATCAACAATCCGCTTGAGGCTGTTACCAACTTGCTGTTTCTCGCCAAGCTGGACCAGTCGATTACAGGCAATACCAAGAATCTGCTCGAACTCGCAGACAGGGAGTTACAGCGCCTGTCGCATATCGCGGCGCGCAGTCTCAAGTTCTACCGGCAGCGGACCGCGCCTACGGAGACATCGCTCGAAGAACTGACCGAGTCGGTGCTCTTCTTCCACGAGACCGAGATCGGAACGCGAGGCATCGATCTTGACCGCCGCTACCGCAGCGCGCCAAAAGTGTTATGCCTGCCGGGAGAAATTCAACAAGTGATGACCAACCTCATCGACAATGCGCTGGACGCGCTTCCGCGCCACGGCCGCATGGTTGTCGAGGTTCGCCCTGCACGGGACAGGGCCGGGCGCGAGGGCGTTATCGTCACCGTTGCCGATAACGGCTGTGGCATGGATCGGCCCACACTCGAGCGGCTCTTCTATCCTTTCATCACGACCAAGGGCGAGGCCGGAAACGGATTGGGACTATGGGTCTCAAAGGGGATTGTGGATAAGCACCATGGGACCATCGCCGTTCGCAGCAGGCGGGATCGCGGCACCGTCTTCCGTCTCTTTCTACCCTTGAATCCTGCGGTGAGCGAAACCGAACGACCATAACTCGCTCGTTTGCTCACCTCAATCGCGACTGGATAACTCTGTACTCAACTCTTGGCTAACCTCTGCCTAAAGGATCCTTGGTTAAGTCGCCGTTTTGAAAGGGCACGACTTCAGTCGTGCCGTAAAGGAAGCGAAATGAATGCGGGCTTTAGAACTTATCCGTAAATTACGCATTTGAGTAGCGCCGGTCTCCAGACCGGCTGTACTGGCGGCGTCCACGCCGCCAGAGTCCGTGTGCGGGCCGGAGGCCCACACGACAGCCGACTTGGAGGTCGGCGCTACCTGAATTCGGATAAGCTCTTAGCCCTGAGGGAGCGTTTCCTTCACCGAGATACTTCTTCAGAGGTTCCCTAACTCTTGGCTAACTCCGACTCGATGGCAGCTTTTAGCTCCGGGGCATCCGGCTGGGTGTCCGGAGCGAAGCGTTCGACCACTTCGCCGGAACGGCCGACGAGAAACTTCTCGAAGTTCCAAAGCAATTCAGGTTCCGCGTTGGCTTCGATTCCGTAGCCCTTCAGCTTGTCGCGCCAGGGAACCTCAGACACGCTGACGGCCTTGGGCTGCGCGGCGATCAGCGCCTTGTAGAGCGGGTGCTTTTCCGGCCCGACGACGGTGATTTTCTCAAACATGGGAAACTTGACGCCGAAGTTAGTGGTGCAGAAGGTCTGAATATCCTCGTTCGTGCCGGGCTCCTGCGCCTTGAAGTCGTTGGCCGGGAAGCCGGCGACGACCAGGCCCTGCCCCTTGTATTGCTCGTAGATCTCTTCCAGGCCCTCGTACTGCGGCGTTAGCCCGCATTTTGAGGCGACGTTGACGACCAGCAAAACATGCCCCTTGAACTCGGCCAGCGATGTGTCTTCCCCGGTAATCTTCTTCACTGGAATATCTAGAATGGATGCGCTCATGACGATAAATTCTCCTGACTGCTCTTCCATCATAACGAGGCGGATCTGCGCGTGTCTCGCGTCTGAAGATTGGAAGAAACAACACTGTTTTGCAAATCCACATTTTGTGTGATTCTGTGGGACTCGCTTTGAGAAGCTATTGATTCTGCGCAGGTTAATGCCATCGCCACAGTTTCACAGTCGAAAATGCACGTTTTGTTTTCACGGGTGCGAAGGACGGCAAAGAATCTTGAAGCATCTCGTGACACGAAGTGCATGCTTCATACATCCATTGTGCGCCGGGGGATGAAAATTATGTGCAACGAATTGCGGCCTTTCTTGACATGCGCATTGGGCCTGTGGGAGGAAAGGTTTAGGGGCAGGAGATCATATATACAAACTTGAGATGAAATATATATGCAAAGTTGACCTATCGCTACGCTAGAAGTCAGCTCATAAATGCTGCTTCTCCGCGGAAAACGTCCCTCGGGGGCTAAAGGCCAGCGATTTTTTGCAGCGCTTGCGGCACGACTGAAGTCGTGCCCTTTCAAAAAAGGCCATTTATGAGACCGGTTCCAGCAACTGTTTTGCAACCTTGATGTAAAGTTCAACAGCTTCCAGGAGTTCCTTCTTGGCCAGCCTCTCGTAGGGCGTGTGCGCTGCATGAATGGAGCCGGGGCCGAGCAGCAGCGGCTCGCCCCAGTTGCTCAACTGAGGAATGTCCGTGGTGAACTTGGCGATCATGGTGGGCAGGCCTTCAACAGCGCGCAGACGAACGAAGGGAATTTCCAGAGTGAAGTCGACTTCCGCCAGACCGGCCGCGGCTTCAAGCAGCGCGGCGCGCAACGGGGCCGAGTCGCCGACCAGGCGCACCAGCACCTGCGCCTCGGCCTTGTCGGCGATGACGTTGGGTGCATGGCCGCCGTGAATTTGGCCGATGTTGAGAGTGCTGGGACCGACGTCCTCGACCGAAGGCAGCGGCAGGGCGAGAATTTTGCCAAGCACTTCGACCAGCTTGTGAACGGCGCTCTCGCCCAATTCGGGATAGGCCGAGTGGGCCATCTTTCCTGTCGACTTGAAAACGGCGCGGAGTGCGCCTTTTGAAGCCAGAGCCAGGCGATTGTCCGTCGGCTCGCCATTGATTAAGAAACGGCTTCCCTTGGGATTCAAGTTGGCAACCTTGGCGCCGGCTGAATCACGCTCCTCGCCCGAGACAAACAGTACTCCGACGCGATAGCCCTCCTCCCGCAGCGCCTCAGCGGCGGCAACCTGGGCCGCCACGATTCCCTTGGCGTCAGAAACTCCGCGGCCATAGAGAAAATCCGCATCTTCGGTGGGTGCGCTATAGGGTGGCACGGTGTCCAGGTGGGTGGAAAAGACCAGGTCCGGGGTCTGGCCCGCATTTCCAGCGTAAACGTTCCAGCGTGGGCCGGCCGTGGAACTCTCTTCCGGTTGTGGAACGGGCGTCTTCTCCACCGCCCAACCACGTATGGCAAGAAAATCGGCGAGAAAATCGCCAACCGCGCCTTCGTGGTAGGTTGTTGACTCGATTTGGCATAGCGCCAACGTGAATTGCACGGGGTCAAGCGCGCCGGTGCGAACTGGTTCGGACATGGTGCTGCCAGAATACCTTACGCGGTTAGCGCTCTCGGCTGCTTGGAGTCGAACACTGGAAGTAAAGCGATTCGCCCCGTAACCGGCTGGGCTGGCAAACTCGACCGGATGAACCGTGAAAATCTGAAAAAAATCGCGCCAAAGCGTAGAATCGTGAGTGGAATGATCGCTACATCCGCATCTCCTCGCGACGTCTCGGTGTCGGTTCCGGCCAAATTGCGCAGCATCCACCTGGCTGGCCCGGCAGGTAGGCTGGAGGCGGTCCTGAACGAGGGAGCACCCAACGCGATCTTCGCCGCGATCGTTTGCCATCCCCACCCCAGGGGCGGCGGGTCCATGCACAACAAGGTGGTGTACCACGCCATGAAGGTGCTCAACGACCCGGCTTGGGGGTTCGCTCTGCCGGTGCTGCGGTTCAACTTTCGCGGCACAGGACTGAGCCAGGGCGCGCATGACGGCAAGCTGGAATGCGAGGATGTGCTGGCCGCCATCGATTGGATTGAAAACGAATACAAATTGCCGCTGGTGGCGGCCGGGTTCAGCTTTGGAGCGGCCATGGCGCTGAAGGCTTGTTGCGACCCGAGCGAACGCCGCGCTCAGATCCGTGCCGTCGCCGCGCTTGGCCTTCCCACCCAGGCCGAAGGGCGCGATTACAATTATGGAATTCTTGCCGATTGCACCCTACCCAAGCTTTTTCTTAGCGGAGACCACGATCAATATGCGCCTGCCACACAGTTGGCGCAGTTGGTGGACTCTGCCGCCGCACCGAAACGGCTGCTGCTTATTCCCGGCGCCGATCACTTCTTTACGGGTCAACTCGACGCAATGCAACAGGCGCTGGGCGGTTGGCTCAAGGAGCAACTGCAATGACCCCGGTCAGCGAAACGGCGCTGGAACCTCTGCACGCCACGGCCACCGAAATCTTCAAGGGAGCGCTTGCCGCCTGCGACATTCCCACAGCATTCGACAGGCGCCTGCGCTTTGAGGGCGACACTTTGCATCGGCTTCTGCCTGACGGCAGCGGACCGGGGGCAATCAAGCTCGGCGCCTACAAGCGCATCTTCGTCATCGCGCTGGGCAAGGCCGCGGGGCCCATGCTGGATACGCTGCTCGACCGCATGAAGCGCCGCCAGGGCCTGCGCGGCATCTGCTGTTCAAATCAACTGCCCAGGAAGCGCAACTGGCGCTTCCGCTACTTTGAAGGCGGCCACCCGCTGCCCAACGAAGACTCCTTTGCCGCGGCGCGGGCCGCGCTGGCAATGCTCAGGAAGGCGAAGAAGGACACGCTGATTTTCTTTCTCATTTCCGGAGGCGGCTCAGCCATGTTTGACCTGCCGCTCGACCCGCAGATTACGCTTGCCGACACCATCGAATTCCATCGCTTGCTGATTGCTTCCGGAGCGCCGATCTACGAGATGAATACGCTGCGCAAGCACTTCTCCGCGGTAAAGGGCGGGCGCCTCGCGATGGCCGCTCCGGAGGCAACCAAGGTCAGCTTGCTGGTGCCCGACGTGCCGTTGCGTTCGCTGGATGCACTGTCTTCCGGCCCCACTTCGCCCGACCACTCGACGGTGGACGAGGTGTACGAGCTGATGGCGAAGTACGATCTCAATCCCAAGCTACCCCCCGCTATACGCAAATTCTTCGAGCGCGAAGACCTACCCGAGTCGCCCGGAAACAAGGGTTGGCGTCCGCAGTTTTTCGGCCGCCCCGGCAAGGCAGATACGGTGCTTGCGCGCCGCGTCACGGCTGCCGCCATCATGAGCGGCGAGGACCCGGCCTTTCGCGATTCCGTCTTTGAGATCCTGCTTTCCAGCCACGACCTGGTGGAGAGCGCGCGCGACCTGGCGCAGAAGGCCGGCTACTACGTTGCCGTGGACAACAGTTGCGACGACTGGGACTATGCCGACGCCGCGCGCTACCTGCTGGAGCTCTTCCACGCCCTGCGCAAGACGCACCAGCGGCTGTGCCTGATCAGCGTGGGCGAAGTGACGGTTACGCTGAATCGCCCACCGGGCGCGGGAGGGCGCAACCAGCAATTTGCAATGGCGTGCGCGCTGGAACTGGAGCAGTACATGGGCCAACGCCTCACCGTTTTCAGCGCCGGGTCAGACGGCATCGACGGAAATACGAGATCGGCAGGGGCCATCGCCGACCCGACGACGGTAGCACGCGCGCACACGTTCGGATTTCATTTGAAAGCTTCGCTGGCGAACTTCGATGCATGTCCCATGTTCACCGCGCTGGGCGATTCGGTTGTGACCGGCCCGACCGGGCACAATCTGCGCGATCTGCGCATGCTGATTGCCGATGGCGATTAGGCGGTTGTCGGTCGATTTGCAATAAGCATCGTGCCACGCCGAGGCATTCGGATCGTCTGAATTCCATGCAGCTACGCAACCATCCCTCCAATGCGTTAACATGGCTTTCAAATCGTGGATGAGGATGATTTCGTGGTTCGTAGAGGAACACGCAAGACTGTTGCTAAGACGCCCGATATTCGCACCGTAGCCGCTTTGGCCAAGGTTTCCATTGCCACGGTCTCCCGGACGATCAATAATTCGCCCGCGGTAAGCGAGCGGCTGTCAAAGCGCGTGTGGCAGGCGATTGAGCAGCTCAACTATTTTCCCAACACCCATGCGCGCAGCCTGGTGTCGGGCCGCAGCCGCATCCTTGGCATCATTGTCGAGAACATTACGAATCCATTCTTTCCCGAGCTGATCCAGAACTTCGAAGAGATTGCCGTAGCCCATGGATACGAGATCCTGGTCAGTTCCTCGAATGGCGACCCGGCTGTCTTGACCACCTGCATCCGGCGCATGCTGGAGCGCAAGGTGGAGGGCGTGGCGGTGCTCAGCTTCGGCGCGGAAGAGCCGGTGCTCGATAAACTGGTGAACCGCGACATTCCCATGGTGCTGGCCGAGTTTCGACTCGACGATCCCAAGGTGAGCACCATTCTGCTAGACTACTCGACTGGGATCCGTGCCGCCATTCATCACTTGATCGGGCTGGGGCACAGCAAGATCGCTTTCCTGGCAGGGCCGCACAAACTGCACTCGGCCATCACCCGCGAGAACGACTTTCGCGCGGCCATGCTGGACGCGGGCCTGACAGCGCAGAAGAAGTGGGTGATCGAATGCGACCACACGCTCAAGGGCGGCGTGGCCGGATTTGCGAATTTGCGGGCGCTGCCCGCGCGTCCGACTGCGATTCTCTGCTCCAACGACATGACCGCCATCGGCGTGCTGCGCGCCGCTTACATGGAGGGACTGCGCGTGCCGGACGACGTCTCCGTGATCGGCCTCGACGACATCGATTTTGCCGAGTTCACGCTGCCCCCGCTCACTACGATACGGCTATCCCGCGTGGAACTGGCGCGGGCTGCTTTCGAGGCGCTGCGGCAACAGGCCGAAGACCCGGGCAATCCAAAATTGCAGCGCGAGTTCCTGGTCTCCACCAGCCTTGTGGTGCGGGGTTCGACGGCTACGCCGGGCGCCGGCGGCCGATAACCACTGCACGCAGGTCAAACTCAGTCGATTGCAACCGGCAACGCAATGTTTGCGCGCATGGTCTCGATCTCCGCATGGGTTGCTTCGGCTGCTGCGCGGCGGTCGGGATAAATGCGCGGCTCGCCAAAGCGGACTTCGGCGGAGAATCCGGCCGTTCCCAGCGTCTTCCAAAGATGGGGCAGAAACAATGCGTCGCCAAACCAGCAGAGTTCGCGCTCCGGCGTGCCATCTTCAATAACATAGCGGATGGCGGCCGCGGTGATGGGCGCTCCGGCGACCGTAGCAGGGTGGATGAGGCGGGAGTGGAAGCGGAGCACCTGGCTGCCGTCGGTGCTGGTACCCTCTGGAAACAGCAGCACCGGGATCGGCATTTCAAGGCGCTGGGTTATTTGATCGGCAACCGAATTGGCGCTGGTCCTGCTGGCGCGGTCGAGAAAAATGGTTCCACCGCTGCGCGCGGCCTTGCCGAAGAACGGCCAGGCGTCGATCTCCATTTTGGCCACAAAAAAACAGGGCATGACCGCCGACAGGATCACGATATCCAGATAGCTGAGGTGGTTGGCCACCACGAGTCCATGCGTCGGCGGCTGACCTTGAACGCGTGAGCGGATGCCCATGCTGCGCATCGCCAGCCGCGCGCAGCCTTGCATCCACAAGGCGCGGCGCTCCAGCGTGTACGGCCCGCGCAAACGGCCTAGCCAATAGAGCACAATGAATGCGGCGAAGGTGAGCGCCAGCGCCACAGCGCGCCGGGCCGCGCGCAAACTCAATTTGTCAACGGAGCCAGAAAACGGTTGCGCGCGGATGACGAGAGCAACTTCAGGTCGAGCAGGGTAAGAAAATCGATGGTGCCAAACTCGCGGTCCCATGCCGGCGCTGCGGCAATGCGCGCGCCGATGGCCAGGTAAGTCTTCAGCAGTTTGGGAACCTTGAATGGCGCGTGTTGTGCCTGCGCACCGGGCGTCGATTGGGATATCCAGGGCGACGGCTGTGCGTGCGCGCCCGGTTGCTCGATGGGACACGCAAACGCCGCAGTCGGCACGGTCTCAAACTCCGGCGGAACCCGGTAGTGTTCCAACTGGCGATACATCTGCCAGCCTTCCGCGGGGTCATTGGAGTGGATCGACGAGCAACCAACGAGATAGCGCAGTCCCATGTCAGTAGCATACTGCGCGATACCTCTCCACAGCAGCATCAGCACTTCGGGAGTCCGATGTTCGTGGTCGATGCACGCGCGTCCGAGTTCCAGAATGCCGGGACGCAGAGGCTCATAAGGAGCGAGAACGAACTCCCGTTCGGAGTAGTAGCCGAGATTTTGCGTGGCCGTCATGCCCGACTGCATGCGATACGTGCCCACGATGCGCCGGGCAGGATTCTCCGTACTTTTGTCTACTACGAGAAGGTGCTCGCAGCAGAGATCGAAGCGGTCTACATCCAGGCCTGTTTGGTAGGAAGTCTCCAGGCCCTCGCCAAGTTCAAGATTGAAGACGCGGAAGCGCAAACGGCAGGCAGCGTCGCGATCTTCCGCGGTTTCACACAGCCGCAAGGTGTAACGCCCCACTTCGGCAGAAATGCGCGGTTTGGCCGGAGCGAGCAATGGGATGTAAGTGGGAAAAGCAAGCTCCACCATGGGGGTGGAATCAATCTCCAGCTTCAGCGGAACTCTGTGCCGCATGGTCGGGATCACGGAGACAGTATGGGCCGGGAACTGTCAAAGGACGATCAATGTGGTGCAAATATGGTGCAAATACCTTGATGAATTCTGTAACAAGCCTGCAACAAGCGAGCGCCGTGGCTTCGTGCACAAGGGCCTGCGCGTCACTTGAAGAGCGCGTTGGGGTCCAGTGCCAAGCCCGGTTCCACGACAGCCCGGTAATTGCGGTCGGCGAGGCTTCGCGGCATCCAGCGGATTAGCGTGTTGCGCAGCCAGACCGCAGCCGGCGCATCCCAGTGGGCCATTTCTCCAAAACGCCGGGAATCCCGCTGCACGCGCCACACCCGCCTGTGCCGCAGAGCCCGCATCCGCGAAGCCGGATCAGACGCCGCAAGCGCCTGCGGCAGCAGAGCGGCATCTTCAATCCCCATGGCAGCACCCTGGCCCAGATTGGGAGTCATGGCATGTGCAGCGTCGCCGATAAGCACTACCTTTCCCGCACCCCACACCGGCGCTTGAAGCTCCTCCAGGTCGTGGTGAAGCAACTCGACTCCGGCAAGCGCGTCCAGGATCGCCGGCACTGGCGCGGCAAAGTGGGCAAACCGCTCCCGAATGGCATCGACGGAGGTCTGACGTTGGCCGCCGGCCGGCGCGGAGAGAACCAGGTAGACGTAGAGCCGGCCCTCCGTGAGAGGTATAGCGCCTACACGTGCGACGCCGCCCCAGGATTCAAAGCCCTCCTCGATGCCGGGATCGGCAACCGTTGCCCGCCAGCAGGTGGCGCCGGAGTATCGCAGCGGCAGCGTGCCGCAGGTTTGCTCGCGCACGGTGGAACGAATGCCGTCGGCGCCGATCAGCAGGTCGGCGTCGGCTGCGGCGCAGTCGTTGAGCGGCGCGCCCAGGCGCAACTCGACTTCCGGACCGAGCGCCGAGAGCAGCGCCTGATGCAGTTCCGCACGGTGAAAAGCGAGCGTTGGGCCGGCGTTGGGTAGAATGCGGTGAATCTCGGTCGACTCCAGAACGGTTCCGGCAGAGTTGCGGATGGTTATCCGGCTGATCGGCTCGCCGCAGGACTCGAGCTTGACTCCGAGCGCGGCGAGAATGCGCAGCGCATTCGGCGCGAGAACGATGCCCGCGCCAACTGGGTCAAGCGTTGGACTCCGCTCCAGCACCAAGACCCGGTGCCCGCGCCGGCCGAGCACAAGTGCTGCGGTGAGGCCGGCAATGCCCGCTCCGGCAATCGTAATTTTCATCGAACTGTACGCGATCTCCGCCGACTTCTCCAGCCTTCCCAGGCTGCGTCAGAAGCGACAAGGATCCCTAGCAGCAACCGCCGGCGATGGAGGGAATGACCAGGATCTCATCATCGTCCTTGAAGCTGTATTTCTCATTGCCGAGAAAGCGGATATCTTCCTCGTTGACATAGAAGTTGATGAAGCGGCGAATCTGGCCGTCTTCGCCGCGCAGGTGCTGGCGCAGCGCGGGGAACTTGTTCTCAATTTCCGTCACCAGTTCGGGAAGGTTAGCGGCGGTAGAGGAAATCTCGCGCACGTTGTTGGTGTGTTTCTGAAATGCATTGGGCAACAGGACTCTAACGGGCATAGCTTTCTCCTACCAGGCGGAGCGCTTCATTCACGGCATTGCGCTCCTCCACAAAATTCTCAAAATCGGTGAGCCGCGGACGGATGGCCTTGTTCTGCTCGTAGCAGTCCTGCAGGCAGTCGGTGGTTTTGAGGCCGTTGCCGGTAATGCAGGCGACGGTGAGTTCACCGGGCTGAATGCGGCCGTGCGCGTAGAGGCGCGCGGTGACTGCCGTGGTTACGCCGCCCGCGGTCTCGGTGAATACGCCCTCGGTCTCAGCGAGTTCCTGAATGGCGGAGACAATCTCGACGTCGGAAACATCTTCGGCCCATCCGCCCGAGGCGCGAATGGCGCGCGAAGCATACGGCCCGTCGGCGGGGTTGCCGATGGCCAGCGAACGCGCGATAGTGTTGGGACGCTGCGGCTCAATGACATCCGTGCCATTCTTGACGGCGGTCGAGATCGGCGAGCAACCGGTGGCCTGCGCTCCGAAGAAGCGGACCGGCTTGTCTTCGACAAGCCCAAGCGCGACCAGTTCACCGAAGGCCTTGCGGATCTTGGTGATGAGCGAACCGCCGGCCATGGGGCAGACAATGTTGTCCGGCAGACGCCAGCCCAGTTGTTCGGCAATTTCAAAGCCTACCGTCTTCGATCCCTCGGCGTAGTAAGGGCGCAGGTTCACATTCACAAAGCCCCAGTTGTAACGGTCGGCGATCTGCGAGCAGAGGCGGTTCACATGGTCGTAGCTGCCGTCGACGCGCACCAGCGTGGCGCCGTAAATCTGTGTGTTGAGAATCTTGGCCGGCTCCAGATCGGCGGGCACGAGGATGACCGTCTTCAGGCCCAGGCGCGCGGCCTGCGCGGCCACGGCGTTGGCCAGGTTGCCGGTGGAGGAACAGCCGACGGTATCAAATCCGAAGGCCTGCGCGTTGGCCAGGGCCACGGCCACCACGCGATCTTTGAAGCTGAGCGTGGGCAGGCAGACCGCGTCGTTCTTGATGTAGAGATTGCCTGCGCCAATGCGTGCGCCCAGACGCGGAGCCTTCATAAGCGGCGTGAGCCCGGCGGGTGTCTGCGGTTCGTAAGAGTCGGGCACCGGCAGCAGCGCCCGATAGCGCCACATATTCAACGGTCCCTGGGAGATGGCGTCGCGGGTAAAGCGGGTGCGTGCGTACTCGAGGTCGAACGTCACCTCAAGCGGTGAAAAACAATCGTCACAGATGGAAAGCGGTTGAATCCCATAGGATTTGCCGCATTCCCGACATCGCAACTCGTAAGCAGTCGTCAAGAGTCCCCTCGCTCAAATGCGAGTGACTGAAGGTCTACGAGCAGTGACCGGCTCCAAAAAGAGCGAACGTGAGTTGACTCGAATCGCCTTGCGAGCCGCTTAAGCTGAAGAGTGCCGAAGCGACCCCCGAATCTCATGTTCCCCGTCTCCGGGCAAGAGTTGACACCATACTCCCGTTTTGCGCGGGCAGG
>Ga0302319_10017764_pt1 | contig 13004 bp, 7 predicted proteins | sample Bog_T0_2_FD_203319 | JGI IMG/M metagenome (GOLD analysis project Ga0302319, IMG submission 203319) | Peat permafrost microbial communities from Stordalen Mire near Abisko, Sweden - Bog_T0_2 | ecosystem: Environmental > Terrestrial > Soil > Wetlands > Peat | place: Sweden: Abisko, Stordalen Mire...
AAGCAAACCCATCCCGAGATCGCCGTCAAGGCCACCACCATGCGCGAAGACATCGGCGAAACGCAGCGTGGAGAGGACTTCCGCACAACGCTCTTCGGCAGCTTCGCGTTGGTAAGCATTCTTCTCGCAGCAGTTGGTATGTACGGAGTGACCGCCTACTCCGTCGCACAGCGCCGCTTCGAGTTCGGTCTGCGCATGGCCCTCGGTGCGAACCGGTCGCAGTTACTCCGCATGGTGCTCAACAAGGCATTGACGATGGCGGCCCTCGGCATAGGAATCGGTGCCGCACTCGCCGTCGCCCTAACGCGCGTCCTGGAAAATGTCACGGGCAAGTTGCCATCGTTCGATCTCCCTTCCTACGCTCTCGCCGCAGCCTGCGTGCTCGTCATCGCACTGCTGGCAACCCTGATTCCCGCACGATCCGCCGCCAAAGTGGATCCCATGACCGTTCTCCGCAGCGAATAAACCTTAGGAGCCGCCTCCCATGAACTCGATCCTGCAAGACCTTCGCTACGCTCTCCGCCAACTTCGCCGCAGCCCCGGCTTTGCCGTAACAGCTATCCTCACACTGGCGCTCGGGGTCGGTGCGAACACAGCCATCTTCTCTCTGCTCGATCAAGCACTCCTGCGCTCGCTCCCCGTGCGCGACCCGCAGCGGTTGGTTGTCCTCAAAGGCACCGGCGACGCCTGGAACGGATCATCCAGCAATAACGGCGGCGAGGACGCCGACTACTTCTCCTATCCGATGTACCAGGACCTGCGCGACCAGAACCACGTCTTCGACGGCCTCATCGGCACCGCCCCAGCGCAGACAGGCTTCAGCCGTGGTGGAAGCTCGCAGGTGCTGGATGCGGAGCTCGTCACCGGCAACTACTTCAACGTCCTCGGCGTGCAGCCTGCGCTCGGCCGCATCTTCTCACCCGCTGACGACGCACCCAACGCCACCCCTGCCGTCATCGTCAGCTTCGACTTCTGGCGCAACACCCTTGCCTCCGACCCGCGCATCGTCGGCTCAACCGTCTCACTGAACGGCCATCCCTTCCAGGTCATCGGCGTGGCCGCACCGCGCTTTCACAGCGCCGTCTGGGGACAAACGCCAGAGGTCTTCGTTCCCATGGCGATGGTCGACCAGGTCACCAGCTATAGCGGCGGTCTGCGCGAGCACTTCTCGCGCTGGATGAACATCCTCGGACGCTTGAAGCCCGGAGTCTCCGCCGTACAGGCCCAGGCTGGCCTTGCTCCAGTCTGGCACGCTCTACGCGCCAACGAACTCAAGATGCTAGGCAAGTCGTCTCCGCGATTTGTCGCCGGGTTCCTCACCAACAGCCGCCTGCTGGTCAAGCCCGGCGCACAGGGCTTCTCTTATCGTCGCCCAAACATCGAGAAGCCCTTCCTCGCCGTCATGGCCATGGCGGTTCTCGTCCTCCTCATTTCTGCGGTCAACGTGGCCAGCCTCCTGCTTGTGCGCTCTGCCAGCCGTGTCCGCGAGTTCGCTCTACGCACGGCACTCGGCGCAAGGTCCGGCCGCGTTGTCGCACAACTCCTCATTGAAGGTCTGTTGATCGGCGTCGGAGGCGGCACCATCGGCCTCGCCTTCTCGCCCATCGCTCTGCGCGTACTCGTTAACCGTCTCTCCGACCCCGACAGCGGCAATCCGTTCTCCGCCGCTATCGACCTACGCCTGCTCGTCTTCAACTTCGCTGTGGCGATCGCCATCTCGCTCTTCTTCTCCCTTGCACCGGCGCTACAGCTAAGCAAGCTGAGTATCACCTCCACCCTGCGCGAATCCACCGGCACAGGCTCTGGTGCTCTGCTCAACCTGCGCCGCTTGGTCGTATGCCTACAAATCGGCCTCAGCGTCATCCTGCTCGTTGCCTCCGGCCTATTTCTGCGCACCATGCAGAAGCTCCGCGCGGTCGATGTCGGCTTCACCACCGCGCACCTCGTCACCTTTGACCTAAACCCTACACTTGCCGGCTACCCCATAGCCGCGATGCCCGCACTGCATGAGCGCATCCTTACCTCGCTTGCAGCCGCACCCGGCGTACAGTCCGTTGCCGCAACTGACGACCCCGAGCTTGCAGGCAACCACAGCACAGGCAACGTCTCGGTCTTCGGCTATCAAGCCCCGCTGGCCGACGACTCCTACCGCGTGGAGCACTCCACCATCACCTCGAACTACTTCAGCGTCCTGCAGATGCCCATCGTCGCGGGCCGCTCCCTCAGCGAGCAGGACACACTCGATCATCCGCACGTCGCCGTCGTCAATCAGACCTTCGCCAAACACTTCTGCGGATCGGTCCAAGCCTGCATCGGTCGCAAGATGGCCTCGGGAGGTGGAGACAACATCAAGCTCGACACCGAGATAGTCGGCGTAGTGCATGACGCCCGCCATGGCGGAGTGCGTGAAGACACCTGGGCCGCCTGGTTCCAGCCGCTTCTGCAAAGCCCTAAATCGGACGACCTCACCTTCTATCTCCGCCACTATGGCGACTCCGCGTCCATCCTCTCTTCCGTGCGCCGCATCCTGCGCGATGCAGGCACTGGACTCGCACCCACAGCGCTCCGCACCATGGACGATCAGATCGATAACAACCTCTCCAACGAGCGCCTCATCGCGCTACTGGCCGTCGCCTTCGGCCTGCTCGCCACAATGCTCGCCGGGGTCGGCATCTATGGCGTGCTCGCCTACACCACCGCACAACGCACCCGCGAGATCGGCATCCGCATCGCGCTTGGCTCCACACGCCTTGCAGTCGCGCGCATCGTGCTGTCTGATGTTTTGCGGCTCGCCGGCATCGGCACGACGGTTGCTCTGCCGATCGCCTTCGGCCTCAGCAAACTAATCCATAGCCAGCTATTCGGCGTTTCGCCGGAGGATCCCCTCACCATCGCCTGTGCCGTGCTCCTCATCGCAAGCGTGGCTCTCATCGCCGGCCTGGTCCCCGCGCATCGCGCCGCTACCGTCAATCCCACCGAAGCTCTTCGCACCGAATAACCATCCCCCGAAAGGAGCACCATGTCCAGCCCGGTCACCGATCTTCGCTACACCCTGCGCCAACTACGCCGCTCGCCCGGTTTTGCGCTCACGGCTGTGATCACGCTGGCTCTCGGCATCGGCGCAACCACCGCGATGTACTCCATCGTGCACAGCACACTGCTGGCTCCTCTGCCGTATCCGCACGCTGAAGAACTCGTCGGTCTCGGCTTCGAGCAGCCCGGTGAACTTCCCAACAACCCTCAAACCGGCGAGTCGGCCGATTTTATTGAGGCGCAGGCCAAAAGCTTCGCCAGCATCGGCGTCGCCGACGGTGGTCCGCTTGGTGCGAACTTCTCCAGTGGCATGGGCGCCGCGCAGAGCATCCACTCGCTGCGCGTCTCCTCCACCTACCTGCCGACCCTCGGCATTGCGCCCATCCTCGGACACACCTTCACCCGCGACGAAGACCTGCCGAACGCCCCACCCACCGTCCTGCTGAGCGAAAACCTCTGGCGCCGTTTGCTCAACGCCGACCCCAACATCTTCGGCAAGATCGTCCACATCAACGAGGACTCCTATACCGTCATCGGCGTCATGCCGTCACGCTTCGCCACCGTCGACAGCCCGGATGTATGGGAGCCGCTTCACCTATCGGCCGACGATCCCGGATACGACGGCACGAACTTCGTTATGATCGCGCGCCTCAAACCGGGAGTCTCGCTCCAGCAAGCCACCGCCGAGATGAACACGGTGAACGCCGCGCTTTACCGTAAGTTTCCTAACTTCGCGAAGTGGAACGACCCCGGCACCCCGCCTCTGCGGCAGTATGTCTGGCCGTTGCATGACATCGTCGTCAGCAATGCACGTCCCAGCCTGCTCGCGCTCTCCGCGGCCGTTCTGGCGGTGCTGCTGCTCGCCTGCCTCAACCTCGCAGGGCTCATGACCGCTCGCTCGCTCGCCCGTCGCTCCGAGATCGCGCTACGCACCGCCCTCGGCGCCAGCCGCGCAACCACGCTGCGCCTCCTGCTAACCGAAAGCTTGCTCCTCGCCCTCGCCGGCTCACTGCTCGGACTCGCCTTCGCCGCGTTGGTTGTGCCCATCATTGTCGCAGCTTCCCCCATCGACATAACCCAGATTCATGCTCCCGCAATCGACCTCTCGGCCGCCGTCTTCGCAGTCCTCACTGGCTGCGCGACAACCCTGATCTTCGGTCTCATTCCTGCGCTCACTGTTTTCCGCCAGTCAGTCGGCACACACATCGGCAACACGCGCACCGCTGGCGAAACCGCACCGCAACAACGACTCGGCAAGTCGCTCATCGTGGCCCAAGTCGCGCTCGCAACCACGATGCTCTCCGCCGGAGCGCTGCTGCTGAGCGCCTTCCTCAACATGCGGGCCATCCCCTCTGGCATTCACCCGCAACACCTCTACGCTCTACAGGTCAATCTCAAAGGCGACGCCTACTCGTCCGCGGCGCATACCCAACATTTCGTATCCGCCGTTGAAGACCGCTTGCGGCAGATCCCCGGCGTGGCCCGTATCGCCACCGTCAACGGACTGCCGCTTGACGGCGGACTGAACGCCAGCGCCGGTCCCGCGAACCACAAAGACAAGATCCACAACTCCGAGGTTCGGTTCATCAGCCCTGGCTACTTCAATACGTCTGGGCTGCCGCTCCTCATCGGCGCCGATATCTCCACCGCCGATTCCGCGACCGCTCCCAAGGTCGCGCTCATCAATGAAATGGCCGCTAAGCGTTGGTTTCCGGGTCGCAATCCTGTCGGAGAATTCATCGTTGCCCTCGGTAAAGATCCGCGACGGGTCATCGGCGTCACCGCCAATGGGCATAACATGTCGCTCGCCGATAACGTCCGTCCGACAGCCTACGTGCCACTCGCCCAGATCTCGGACGACGCCATGAAGATGATCAACGGCTGGTTCTCCACCACCTTCCTTCTCCGCACGATCGAACGCAAGGGATCGCCCGACCCTGACATCGCTCATGCCGCCTCTGCCGCCATCGCCGCAGTCGATCCGGAAGTTCCTGCCGCCAAGTTCGCTCCCATGCAAAGCTTTGTCGACAAGAGCATCGCCGCACCGCGCTTCTTCTCATGGATTGCTGGAGGCTTCGCCGTCTTCGCGTTGCTGCTCACTGTCGTCGGCCTCTTCGGTCTGCTCAGCTATCAGGTCACGTCGCGCACCCGCGAACTCGGCGTGCGCATGGCTCTCGGCGCGCAGCGACACCAGATCCTCACGCTTGTGCTGAACAACGGCCTGATCCTCACCGCCATCGGCCTCGCATTTGGCATCCTTGGAAGCTTCGCCCTGCGCAGTGTGATCGCTTCCTTCCTCTACACCGCGGTCGACGGAGTAGGACGCGACGCGGCCACTTCGCTGCTCGGCAACCGAACCCTGGCCATCGGCATTGCCGCAGCCGCCATGTTGCTCGCGGCAAGCTTTGCCAGCCTGATTCCCGCGCAACGAGCAGCCTACCTCGAACCCACCGAAGCCCTTCGCAACGAGTAAGGAGATGATCGCCATGCCGACCATCCTGCAAGATATCCACTACATGCTCTACGGCTTCAAATCCACTGATCCCCTTACCCTCGGCGTCTCCATCCTTCTGCTCCTTCTGGTCGCCTTCATCGCCGGCTGGGTCCCCGCCTACCGCGCCTCGCAGGTCAACCCCATCAACGCCCTCCGCAGCGAATAAGCATCCCCTGAGGATCAACTATGTCCAACGTCCTGCAAGACCTCCGCTACGCCCTCCGCCAACTCCGCAAGAGTCCCGGCTTTACGCTGATGGCCGTCCTGACGCTCGCCCTCGGCATCGGCGCCACCACGGCCGTCTTCTCCCTGGTCGACACCGTCCTTCTCCATCCGTTGCCCTTCGCTCAGCCCGAGCGGCTTGTCGCTCTCAATACCCTCGAGCAGCAGCATCCCGGCGGTCCTGCCGACGTCCCCGCCGACACGTCCTATCCCAACTTCTTCGACTGGCGGGATCGCGCACACAGCTTCCAAGGCATGGCTAGCTACCAGGGCCAGTCTTTTACGCTCGAAGTGCCCAACACGCCCGCCCGCCGCATCGACGGCATGGCCGTCTCCGCCGACTTCTTCCGCGTCCTCGGCATCGATCCCGCCCTCGGCCGCTTCTTCAACCGCTCGGAAGAGCAAGCCGGCAGCCGCTCCGTCGTCATCAGCCACAGTCTCTGGCAGAGCGTCTTCAACAGCAGCCCGAGCGTCGTCGGCAAGACCCTGCACCTGAGCGAAGAGGCTTTCACCGTGATCGGCGTTCTGCCCGCGAGCTTTCAATTCCCCAACGCTCCCGATGCCCAGGCCTACATCACGCCCGCGCTCAATATGGAAGGCAAAAACCCTTCTGGCAAGCAGCGCGGATGGAACCAGGCCAGCGTCCTCGGTCGCCTCGCCCCCGGTGTCGACATCACCCAGGCGCGCGCCGAGATGCAGACCATCCAGCGCTCGCTTGTTGCGCAATATCCCGACGACAATGCGAAAGAAACCGCCGTCAGCGTCATCCCCGAGCTACAGGACGTCGTCGGCGATGTCCAGCGCCCACTCCACATTCTCTTCGCCGCCGTCTCCTTCCTTCTCCTCATCGCCTGCGCTAACGTGGCGGGCCTGCTGCTCACGCGCACCGCCGCTCGCCGTTCCGAGCTTGCCCTTCGCTCCGCCCTCGGCGCAACCCGCCTACAGATTGTTCGCCAGCTGCTGCTCGAGTCCCTCACGCTATCCTTCCTCGGCGGCTTCGGAGGATTTCTGCTCGCGGCGCTCGCTCTGCGCCTCTCGCCAAGCTTTCTCCCAGACGATCTGCCGCGCCTCCACGAACTCTCTCTCAACTCCCAGGTCCTCCTCTTCGCGCTCGCAGCATCGCTGGCCACCGGCCTGCTCTTCGGCGTCTTTCCCGCGTGGCGAAGCTCCCGCCTCGACCCCGCGACGGCCCTCCGCGACACCACCCGGTCCAGCACCGCGAGCCGTTCCCAGAACCGCCTCCACAGCGCTCTCATCGTGGGCGAAACGGCGCTTAGTCTTATTCTCCTCGTGGGTGCAGGCCTGCTCATCCGCAGCTTCGACAAACTGCTCTCCGTCGACCCCGGCTTCAACACACAGCACCTGCTCACCTTCCGCGTCGGCATGCCTCCCAAGCGCTTCAAGGACGAGCGTCTCCTCCAACTCTCGCAGCAACTCGAGTCCCGCTTCGCCGCTCTCCCCGGAGTCAAGCAGTCCACGTTCGCCTATCCGATGCCTCTCACTGGCAGCGATATGACGATCAGCTTCAACCTCCCTGGCCGCCCCACCGCTCCGGGCGAGCAGCCTTCCGCTCGCGCCGGAGTCGTCGCCGCCAACTTCCTTCAGGCTATGCAAATGACGCTTCGTCGCGGCCGCTTCTTCAACGCAACGGAAGACCACCCCAACAGCCCACCCGTCATCATCATCAACCAGGCCCTCGCCGACCGCTACTTTCCCGGTGAAGACCCCATTGGCAAGCAGATTCAATCCGACCTCTCCTCCAGCGATCAACCGGAGGTGCGCGAGATCGTCGGTATCGTCGGCAACGTCACCCGCGTTCGTCTCGATGAAGCGCCACAGCCCGAGTACTACATCCCCTTTGCGCAGGTCCCCCTTGGTCCTCCCGTCTTCGCCCTTCGCGTCGCAGGCGATCCGGCAGCCTACGACAACACCATCCGCACCCTCGTCGCGCAGCAGGACAGCAGTCTTCCCGTCTACGGCATGCGCACCAACCTGCTCGCCCGCTCTACCGCGCAGCAGCGCTTTCAAACGCTGTTGATCTCGACCTTCGCGGGCATCGCACTACTTCTATCGGCGATCGGACTCTACGCGGTTCTTAGCTACATGGTGGTGCAGCGCACGCTGGAACTCGGCTTACGCATGGCGCTGGGTGCGCAACGCTCGGACATCCTCTCCCTCATCCTCAAGCGAGGCCTTCTTCTCTGCGGCGCAGGACTCGTCGTCGGCCTCGCAGCCTCCGCAGCTCTCACGCGCTACATCACTACGCTCCTCTTCCATACTCCAGCGCTCGACGCTGTCACCTTCACCGCAACGACGCTTCTCCTTCTCACCATTTCCGCGGCCTCATGCTTTATTCCCGCCTTCCGCGCCTCGCGCCTCGACCCCAATGAAACGCTGCACCAGCAGTAACAAGGACCCTCATGATCGACATCCACAATCTCGACCGCAGCTACAAGACCGGACACACCGAAAACTTCGTCCTCCGCCGCATTCACCTCCACATTGCCGAAGGCGAATTCGTCACCATCATGGGGCCTTCCGGAGCGGGAAAGTCGTCGCTGCTGAACGTCCTCGCCATGCTCGACGACCAATGGCGTGGAGAGTTTGTCTTCGACGGAACGCCCATCCACACCCGCAACCGCAAACAGCGTGCCGAGCTAGCCCGCCGGCGTATCGGCATGGTCTTCCAGAGCTACCACCTCATCGACGACCTCACCGTCGCCGAGAATATCGAGCTCCCCCTCAGCTATAAAGACATCCCCAAACCCGAGCGCCAGGCCTTGGTCGCGGATACGCTGGACCGCTTCAATATCGTCGGCAAGAAAGATCTGTTCCCGTCGCAACTGTCGGGAGGTCAACAACAACTTGTCGGCATCGCGCGCGCGGTCATTCATAAACCTGCGCTGCTCCTCGCAGACGAGCCCATTGGCAACCTCCACTCCGAACAGGCCGCCGAAATCATGCAGCTCTTCAAGACCCTCAATCAGCAGGGAACGACCATCGTCCAGGTCACGCACTCCGAGTCCAATGCGGCATTCGGTTCGCGCACCCTCGAACTGCGCGATGGCTGGCTCACGCACGATAGCGCCCACCCCAACCTGAATACCGCCGCCGGAGCATTCGCCTAGCCCATGATCAAGAGTTCACGCTTGTCCTTCACTGCCGTCGCCGTTCTGCTCACGCTCCCTGGAAGTTTATGCGCGCAGAACGCCGCGCCCGCAACTCTTGTTTCAGCCCCGCAGCCCGCGCTGCGCCTGGACATTCCGCATTCCTGGAATCCCATCAACCCGTATCGCGGCGCGAACGTAGCCGAGCCGAATCTCGCTAACTCGCCGCGCCTCGACAGCCTCGTACACAACGGAGTCATCCAGCTCTCGCTGCAGGATGCCATCGATCTCGCGCTGGAAGACAACCTCGATCTGGCCATCGCGCGCTACAACATCCCCATCGCCAGCGCCGACGTCTTGCGCACTAAGGCAGGAGGAACCTTTCGCGGCGTCAACATCGGCATCGTGCAAAACACGCCGGGCGCAGGTGTAGGCGGCTTCGGCTCCGGTGCCACGGGAGCCGGCGCAGGTGGCACCACGGGCGGTGCGGGAGGCGCCGGTACAGGAGCCTCCGGCCTCGTGCAAAGTACGCTCGGGACAGGAACAACGGTCTCTTCCTACGATCCAACCATCACCGCGAATAGCAATCTCCAGCACTTCACCGAACCTCTCTCGAACCTCGCGCTGTACAACGTTCAAGTGCTGCATACCAACACTATCAACGGCGATTTCGGCTACTTTCAGTCGTTTCCAACCGGGACCACGATCTCTGCCGTCCTCAACAGCGACCGCATCACCAACAACAGCCCCTACACGCTGCTCAATCCGGAGATTGACACGTTCTACCAGTTCGCCTTTCAGCAGCAACTGCTCGCCGGGTTCGGCCTTGGCCCCAATCTTCGCTACCTGCGTATTGCACGCAACAATCAGAGAGCTTCTGACCAGGCATTCAACCTCCAGATCATCAGCACGGTCACACAGATCGCTGACATGTATTGGGATTTGGTCAGCAGCTACGAAGATGAGAAAGTCAAAAATGCCTCCCTCGACTTCGCAAATCAAACTCTCGATACCGCGCGCAAGGAGCTAAAGCTCCAGGCAATTCCGGAGATCGAAGTGCTCAAAGATGAAGGCGAGGTCGCCAACCGGGAGCAGGACCTCACCATCGCGCGCTCGCAGCTCCAATTTCAAGAGCTGCTGATCAAGAACGCTATCACCACCAATCTCGACGACCCCATCCTCGAGGCCATGCCCGTGCAGCCAACCGACCTGAGTACGGTCTCCGTCGACTCCAACATGGCGGCAGCAACGCCAACGCAGAATCTGATCCAACAGGCACTCAGGGATCGTATTGAGTTGTCGGAATCCGCCCTCGATCTGCGTAACCGCGCCATCTCTCTCGCCTCGGCTCGTAACGCCCTGCTCCCCTCGCTGTCGATGAATGCGTTCTACGGAGGAACCGGTCTGGGCGGTCCTGCCAACCCGGGAACGACGTACAACTCCACCGCGCCCAACGGTTACGGCGGCGCGCTCGCCAACGCTTTCAATAACTCTGCGCCGGACTACTACGTCGGTCTCTCGCTCAATATTCCGCTGCGCAACCGTGTTGCCAAGTCCGACCAATATCGCGCCGAGCTGGAATCGCGACAGGCTGAACTGCGCGAACAGCAGCTCCGCAAGCAAATCCGCATCGAAGTGACCAACGCACAATACTCGCTCGAGCAAAGCCAGGCGCGCGTGCAGTTTGCCATCAAGGCACGCGACCTCGCGCAGAAAACGTTCGACATCACCACCAAGGAGCAGGCGCTCGGCGCGGGATCGGCCTTCCAAACGCTAACCTCTCGCCACGACCTCGCCACGGCGGAGTCCGCCCTCGTCGCCGCACGTACCGCCTACCAGAAGGCTCGCATCGAACTCGACCGCGCCACAGGTTCTACGCTCGAGACCTACTCCATTTCGGTAGAATCGGCTCGTACCGGTGTGCAGCCCGCAAGTACGCCGAAATCGTAAGCCGTATGCCGACCGAGCTTCCTCTCCATCCCGCGCAATCGCCTCGTTCCTCTGCTCGCGGACCGGCGCAACCCTGTCGCTTGTTGATCGGAGATGATCAGCCGCACATTCTTGAGGCGCTCGAATTTCTTCTCCGCCCGGAAGCCTATACCCTCGTCACGGCGCGCTCTCCATCGGCAGTCCTGCAGCAGTTTGCGGCGGCCGAGTTCGACGGAGTCCTCCTGGACCTCAACTACACGCGCGATACCACGTCCGGCCTTGAAGGCCTCGATCTCCTCGCGGCAATTCGCGAACGCAACGCCCAGATCCCCATCATCGTGATGACCGCGTATGCCAACGTCGATCTCGCCGTTGAAGCCATGCGTCGCGGAGCTAACGACTTCGTTCAAAAGCCCTGGGATAATCCCCGCCTGCTCAGCATCCTTCGTAATCAGCTCGAGCTCCATCGTGCCCTCAAACGTACCCAGTGGCTCGAAGCTGAAAATCGCATCCTCCGCGCGGAAGGTGCCCCCGACTTCATCGCCACCGCCCCGTCCATGTATCCCGTCGTCGAATTGATGAGCCGTATCGGCCCCTCCGACGCGAACATCCTCATCACCGGCGAGCACGGAACCGGCAAGGAGGTCGTCGCGCAAACGCTGCATCGGCTCTCGCATCGCGCCGATCGCAACCTCATCGCCGTCAACACCGGCGCGCTTTCCGAAGGTACCTTCGAAAGCGAAATCTTCGGCCACGTCAAGGGAGCGTTCACCGACGCCCGCACCGACCGCATTGGCCGCTTCGAACTCGCCAGCGGAGGAACCCTCTTCCTCGACGAAATTGCCAACATCCCGCTCCGTCAGCAAGCCAAGCTTCTGCGCGTCCTAGAGACAGGGGAGCTTGAACGCGTAGGCTCCTCCACCACCCGCACCGTCGATGTCCGCATGCTCTCTGCCACCAACGCGGACCTGCGGACCGAAGCTGCTGCCGGACGCTTTCGCGACGATCTGCTCTTCCGCCTTAATACCGTGGAGATCCATCTGCCAGCTCTTCGCGAGCGCCGCGAAGATATCCCCGCTCTATCCGCGCATTTCCTCTCCCGCTACGCCACGCGCTACCGCCGTCCGATTGCCGGCTTCGAGCCCTCCGCGTTGCAGCTTCTTCTGTCGTACGCCTGGCCCGGCAACGTTCGCGAGCTCGACCACACGCTGGAGCGCGCCGTTCTCATGGCACGCGGCACCAACATTGGCATCGCCGACCTCGGCCTCAACGCGCACCGCACCGCAGCGCAGAGCCTCGACGACCTCAGCCTCGAGGCCGTCGAAGCTATTCTCATTCAGAAAGCCCTCGCGCGCGCCCAAGGCAACGTCACCCAGGCCGCCGAAGCGCTCGGCCTAAGCCGCGGTGCTCTCTACCGCAGGATGGAAAAGTATGGCCTCTAGGCCATCCTCGCAACGCACCCGTCTCGCCCTCGGCACCACGCGACGACGCCTCAAGTACGAACAGCGCATCCGCATCTGGCTCGCAGTCCTGGTCATCCCCGCGATTCTCTCCACCGCTGCGCTTGCCTGGAAAGTCAGCAACTCTTCGGCGGTCACGCTCGCGGCCGCCCTCGGCGTAGGCTTTGCGTGGGCGTTGGCCGCCGCTTACTTCTTCGAGCAACTCATTCGCCCCTTGCAAACCCTCGCCAACGTCGTCTCCGCGCTGCGCGAAGATGACTTCTCTTTTCGCGCGCGCGGCGCACGGCGTGGCGACTCGCTCGGCGACCTCGCTTTGGAAATCAATGCGCTCGCCTCGACCCTCCAATCGCAACGGTCTTCCGCCCGCGACGCCCTCACCCTCGTCGAGCGCGTCATCACTTCCATGCAATCCCCCGTGCTCGCCTTCGATAACCGAGGCTGCCTCCGCCTGCTCAATCCCGCCGCTGAAACCGCCTTTCAACTTCAGCGCCGCTCCGCCCTTGGAAAGCCAGCGGCTGAACTAAATCTAACGACGCTCCTCCAGGCCGAAGATGAGACCCTCTACGCCAATCCCATCCACTCCCTAAACGACACGCCTCAAAGCCGCTGGTCCGTCCGGCGTTCCACCTTCCGCCTGCAGGGCGTTCCGCACACCCTGCTCGCTCTCTCCGACGTCGCCGCGGCCCTCCGCGAAGAGGAGCGCCTGGCCTGGCAACGACTCATCCGCGTCCTCAGCCATGAGATCAATAACTCGCTCAC
>Ga0302319_10017766_pt1 | contig 13002 bp, 12 predicted proteins | sample Bog_T0_2_FD_203319 | JGI IMG/M metagenome (GOLD analysis project Ga0302319, IMG submission 203319) | Peat permafrost microbial communities from Stordalen Mire near Abisko, Sweden - Bog_T0_2 | ecosystem: Environmental > Terrestrial > Soil > Wetlands > Peat | place: Sweden: Abisko, Stordalen Mire...
CGTGTTCGCCATCGCCGAGGCGCCGGTGCGCGACTTCATGCCCCGCAGGTGCGCGCTGTCGGAATGAAATCGCAGGCCGAACGTGGCGTCGACGAAACTGCCCGTCGTGCTCGAGTTGGGCACCATCGTGCCCGGCAGGCCGAGCTTGTTGTAGCCGGCGACGCTCAGGAAATCGAGCTGGCCCTTCGGACCGCCGACGAGGACGTTCGAGCCGGCGATGTTGCCGCCGCCGGCGAGGTCGAAACAGATGAACGGGATCAATCCGGCCCCGGATGTGATGTTGCACTGGGAAACCATCGCCTGGATGTCCGGGGCGAGCTGCGCGTGTGCGGTGCGCGGACTAGCGAGCAGGGTGAACAGCGAGGGCATCAGGACCGTGGCGCCGCCGGTCATGAAACTTTGCGCGATGAACTGCCGCCGCGTCTTCGGACGCGGATGGTCCGCATGCCGCAGCGGTTCGTGCAATCCCGGGGTCTTCGATTTCTTGCGCATGTGAAAAGCCTCTTCGAATCGTCTTGCTAAGGTCGCCGCCGCTCAATCGATCAACGTGTCGGCGCTGCCCATCGCCGCGGCGCAGGCCGCGCTGGTCACCGCGAGCACGCGGGCGGTCGTCGTACAGGGGCTCGAACCGGTGCAGAGCAGGCCGATCAGGTTGCCGAGCTCGGTGGTGATGCTCGATGCCGCCGGCTGGCTGTGCAGCGGGGCGCTGCCGAGAACCCGCGCCGCGAGGGCGCTGCTCACCGCATTGATGCCGGCGGGAGTGGCGAACAGCGAGGCGCCGAACGTCACGCCCGGGAACATCTGCGCCTGCAGGGCCGGCGTGTTCACCATCGTGTTGCAGTACTGGATCGCGAGCTGCGCGATGCCCACCTGGTCCGCGGAGGAGAAGCTCTCGAGGGTCGGGACGGCGGGCAGCTGCTGCTGCACCGACATGTAGGTCGCGTTCACGGCCGCATTGGTCGCCGGCACGCCCGTGAGCGTCGACAGCGTCGAGTTGATCTCGGCAAAGGTGCGCAGGCCGACGTCCGCGGCCACCGGCCCGAGCGGCATCGGCGGCGTCACCGGCGTCGGTTCGACGACCACATGGGAGTTGTTGCCGAGCGTATCGAAGCTCAGGAAGAACTGGTCCGTGAGCGGCCCGTTCTCGAGGCCGATCACGGTGCCGATGTTCGACAGCACTTCGCCCTGGGGCGTGTAGTTCGCGGCCGTCACGGTGGTGCTCAACGGTATGTAGGCCTGACCCACCTGCGGAATCGTGCCGTTGATGCCGATGCGGATTCCCGCCACGGGAATGTTGTCGGGCTTCACCGTTGGGTCGAGCGAAATGAAGGTCGGCGAGGCGAAGAGATAGCTGTAGCTGTCGTATTGGCTTACCGTGAACATGACGTATGACTGCGACACGCCCGTCACGCTCGCGACGTTGAACAACATGTAGTAGCGCTCACCCACGCCGGCGTTGTAGTTCTGCAGCACCTGCGCCGCGCTCATGGCGCGGCTGTGGACCGCCACGAGCTTGATCAGGCCCTGCCACGAATCATCGCCCGACACCTCGTTGCCGAGCACGAAGGCGAAGGTGTTGTCCCAGTTGGAGATCGTGCCGCCCTTCTGCGGATCGGCGACGCCGGTGTTCACGCCGTTCACGTATATTTGCCGGCCGTTCACCGGATCGTAGGTGAGCACCACGTGCTGCAGGGACGCCTGCAGCACCATCGCCGCATCCGGGGTCTTCAGCTGCGCCATGCCATTCAGGTCCGAGTGGGAGCTGCGCAGCATGAAGTCGTAATCCTGGTTGGTCTGGCCGAGCGTGAAATTGCGCGTCGTGTCGCCGCCGGAGTAGCTCACCATGTAGGAATTGTTGGCGGCGACCAGCGCCGGAGCGACCCACGCCTCGACCGAGAACTCGCCCGTCGCCTGGATCTGGGCGTAGATCTTCGAACTCGCCGCGGTGGTCGCCTGAGCCTTGCCCCCGGGCCCGACGTTGATCCCCCAGCCGCCCGCCCAGGTCACGTTGCCCGTGATCGTGAGGTCCGCCTCGGGGTCGACGCCGCTCGTGTCATAGGCCACCGTGCCGGTGCCGGTCTGAAATTCGTATTTGGCGATGGTGTCGGCATCGTAGCGGTTGGCGCCGCTCGCCACCGTGCCCTGTCCGAGCGTGAGCGCCTTGCTCACGATCAGCGACGGATCGATGTTGGTGGGCGAGAGCATGCCGGCAAATTTCTGGATTTCGCCGAGCATGAGCGCCGCGTCCGCCGCACAGTTGCTCCAGCAGTTGTGGTTGTCGATCGCGAGGCGCTGATAGAAGCGCGAATTCGTGCCGCAGGCGGCCGTCATCGGCGTGCAGCCGGTGAAGTCGATCTTCGGGATCGCCGCCTGATAGGCGGTGACGATCTGGCTCACCGGCGCGGCAAAGTACGGCGACTGCGGCGCCGACGCGTTCGGCGAGTGGCAGCCGGAGCAATAGACGCTGGTGAGCGTGTAGACGGTCGCCTGGTAGTCGGCCGCGGAGGCGGGGAAATTCAGGCTTTGACCGACCGACTGCAGCGGCGGGGCCTGCAGCTGCACCTGGGTCGCCGAGGCCGACCCGGTGGCACCGGCCCAGTTGCTGATCCAGGTGGTGAGGATCTGGCCGCAGGCGCTGTTGTCGGCGAGCCAGCAATTGTGGCCGCCGCTCACCTTGACGACCACCTCCGAGGCGGATGGCTGCGACAGGTTCACCACGGTGTTCGCCTGCGCGTAGGCGAGATTCACGTCGTCGCTGCGCGCGAAGTTCGGCATCTGGGCCGGGGTGGTCGCATTGTGGCACTGGCCGCAGCGGTTCTGGCTGCGCACGTTGTTCCAGAAATTCACCTCGAACGCCTGCACGTCGGCGGTCGCGGGCGCGGGGCCGGTATAGGCGTTGACCGCGCTGGTCGGGGCCGCGGCGGGCGTCGGGGTCGTCGCGGCGCCCCCGCCGCCGCAGGCACTCAGGGCCAGCGAGGCCGCGGCGGCGGCGAGGCCGGTGATGCGGGTGAGATTCATGATCAGTTCCCCATGCAGTACGCGGCGCCTTCAGCGAAGACCTGCCGCAGCGAGTAGTTGTGCGCCTGGAACGAGGCGATCATCGACGTGATCTGGGCGGCATCGGCGCTGCTGTTCGGCGCGCGGTAGCACACGTTCTTGAACACCCGCGTCACCTGGCAGCTGGCGAACGCCTGGCTGTTGGCGAGCTCCTGGCCGAGCGTCTTCGCCCCATTGCCGCTGCCCGGCAGACTCGCGCTCCAGCCGAGTATCTCGTTCGGCCCGGTGCGCCAGCGGTTGATCCACGCATCGTCCGGGGTCGAGAATCCCTGCGGAAAATTGGTCGCATTGATGTGGTACTTCGGCTGGACCTGGCCCGCCGTGTAGACGATCTGCCCCGTGGTGGCCGCGGTCGCCGGCAGCGTGTTGCTGAAGTTGTAATACGCGAAGGCCTGCGCCATCGGGTCCATGCCGCTGTGGCAGCCGATGCAATTGGTGAGAAACAGCGTGCTGGCGCCGCCCGGGCTGCGGGTCACGTCCTGGCGTATCCGGTCGGGCGGCCGGGTCGTGTCCATGATGGTGGGCAGGTCGGAGCAGAGGTGGTTCATCATCGTGAAGCGGAACATGGCCCGGTTCGTGCCGTTGATGAAGAACGCGCTCGCCGCGCCGCGCGTCGTCAGCACGCCGGCGGTGGCGGCCACGGGCAGGCCCGTGATCGCCGACTGGGTGCTCGGCGCGAGGTTCGCCTTCAGATCGACATTGTTGTCGTCCATCTGTTGATAGAGATCGTTGCTCGCCGGCGAGTACGCGGGCAGGTCGTAGGCGGCGGTCGCGGCGGCGCTTGCGACGTAGACGAGATCGGCGCTGAGCAGCGTGTTGAAGGGCACGTTGTCACGCACCATGCCGACCACCGTGGCCGTGTAGTCGTTGAGCGGCACGAACACCGACTGCGCGCGGTTGGTCCAGGGCGCGGCGAGATTCCTGATCGTGTTGTTGTAGAAGGCGGGATCATTGGTCGCGAGCAGCGCGGCGCTCACCGGATCGGTGGCGGTCATCTGCGCGAGGATCGAGGCCGAAGGGGGCACACCGGCGATGCGGTTGTAGATCCGCGTCGCCTGATCGGCGGTGGGATTGGCCGCATGCGCGGCCGCACCGGACAGGGCGATGGTGCACACGGCCGCACGCACCAGTCTTTCCATCCCGTTCTTCATAAGCACATCCACTCACATTGAATATTGATTTCGAGCTGCGGCGAATATACGCGTGCCGCGCCGGCCAACGGCATGTCTCATCGGCAAGACGTCGGCGTTTCGCGACAGTTCCGAGGCCTCGCGATGCGCCTATATCCTGCGCCCGTCCCAACAGCCGGCAACCGCCGCAATGCCGCTGTGCAGAGAAACCGATGCGGAGAAGTTCTTCTGTGAGTGCGTTAACGGAATGCGCATGAACGTGTGACCAAGATGCAGCTGCAGCTCGAATTAAGTTCAAGATGCTCGTGCGCAAGTCGCCGTTGCGCCGTGAACCGAAGCTTGCGCTCCGGCCGGTAACGGTCCGATACGAAGGTGGCCGATAGAATGAATACATCCGGTCCGTGTGAACGGCGTCACGGTTCGATGCGAATCGCGGCGCTCGCGCTGTCGCTGCTCGCCATGGCGGCGCTCGGGACGGCCGGCTGCAGCAGCGCCACGAGCGGACACGCGCCGGGGGTGGCGGGCGGCCAGACCCTGACTCCGGGCATCACGAACTATCCCCTCGCCTACGTGAAGCGCCCGGTGCCGGCGGCCGACATCGACGTGCGCGATCTCATCACTTCCACCACCGGCGGGGATCTCTACATCCGCGACCAGGCGAGTGCCGCGGGCACGGAGACCAACGTCACGAAGTCGATCACCGGGGGCAAGGGCGACGTGCGCGATCTCGACGTCTCGGTCGACGGCACCAAGGTGGTGTTCTCCCTGCGCCTGCCGCTCAAGGCGAACGTGGCGAATACCGATCCCACCCAGCCCACGTGGAAAATCTACCAATACGATGCCACCGCGAAAACCGTGACCCAGCTCACGACCGATGACGTCACTGCCGGTCACGACGTCGGTGCACATTACCTTCCGGACGGACGCATCGTGTTCGCCTCGACGCGCCAGCTCGCGACCCAGTCGATCCTGCTGAACGAGGGCCGGCCGCAGTACCAGGCGGTCACCGACAACCGCCAGCAGGCAATCTTTTTGCTGCATGTCATGAATGGCGACGGCACCGGCATGCACCAGATCAGCTTCAACACCAACCACGACTTCGCGCCGTCGGTGCTGGCCAACGGCCAGATCGTCTTTTCACGCTGGGAGGTGACCAACGGCGCCGACCAGATCAGCCTGTACCGATGCAATCCCGACGGCACCGGCCTCGAGCTCTACTACGGCGCCAACAGCCATGCCACCGGCGCCAACCTCGCCGGCACCGACGACAACGTCATCCAGTTCCTGAACGTGCGCGAGCGCACCGACGGCCGGTTGATCGCCATCGACCGGCCGTTCCTCGGCACGCAGCAGGGCGGGGACACGCTGTTGATCAACGCCCGGCAGTTCGTCGAGATCGGTCAGAGCGCGACGCCGGCCACCGCCACGAGCCCCGCTCCGCAGGGGCCGGGACAGGCGAGCGCCACGCCGCTCGGCGTGACCACCGACGCGAACGTGACCTCGCCGGGCGGGCGTTTCTACTCGGCGTACCCGCTCTACGACGGCACGAATCGGATGCTGGTGAGCTGGTCGCCCTGCCTCACCGTCGTCAAGGGCGTCACCCCGCCGGCCGCCACGGTGTGCACCACCGGCACCGCCGGCAACGCCAACGTGACGGCGGCTCCGCCCCAATACACCGTATGGCTCTATGACTTCGGCGCCGGTTCGCTCGCGCCGGTGCTCTCCGCCGAGGCCGGGACCGAGATCGTCGAGCCGGTGGTTCTGCAGGCGCGCATCCCCGCCCCCACGTTCATCGCCGATACCTCGCCCACCACCGCGGCGGCCGTGACGCTCGTCAATGACACGGTCGGCGTGCTCGACATCGGCAGCATCTACGACATCGACGGGACCGACACTGCGAATCCGAGCATCACCGCGGTCGCCGATCCGGGGCAAAACGCCTTCTATGCGCGGCCTTACCGGTTCATACGGATCGAGAAGGCCGTCGAGATCCCGAGCACCAAGGTGCGCAAGATCGCTGCTTCCGCATTCGGACCCGCCGGCTTCGGTATGCGGGAGATTCTCGGCTATGCGCCGATCCAGCCCGACGGCTCGGTGCAGATCCAGGTCCCCGCCAACGTCCCCTTCACGATCGACATTCTCGATGCCAATGCGCAGCGCGTCACCGCCCGCCACACGAGCTGGCTGCAGCTCCTGCCGGGCGAGACCAAATCGTGCAACGGCTGCCACGGCACGGCCAACAAGACCTCCCACGGCCGTTCGGGACTCACCCTCTCCGTGAACCCAGGTGCGCCGACCACGGGTCTGCCCTTCCCCGACACCAACCCGAATCTCTACGCCAACGCGGGCGAGACCATGGCGCAGACGCTGGCGCGCATCACATGCGCGAGCGGCAGCGGCATGACCTGCTCGCAGATCCTGTCCACCGATGTTCTCTATGCGCCCGTCTGGACCACGGATGCGACGGTGCTCGCGGGACAGGCCGATGCTCCCATCACCTATACCTACGGGGGCAATGCGGCCACCGTGGGGCTGTCCGAACCTCCGCCGACGAACGCCAACTGCGCGCCGTGGACCGCCCAGTGCCGCATCACGATCCATTACGCCAACGCCGCGTCGGCGAACATGATGCAATATTCCATCCAGTCCGTTTGGAACTACTCGAGCCGCACCGCCCCGGTCGCCGGGGTCACGACCCCCGTGGTGTGCACCGTGTGCCACAACACCTTGAACGCCGCGAAAGACTTCCAGCTCCCCGCCGGCCAGCTCGACCTGACCGGGGGCGCCTCCAATGTCGTGACGTCGGTCGTCACCTCGTACGAGCAACTGCTGTTCCCTCACGACGCGCAGACGCTTAATATGGACGCCTTGGCGAACGAGACGGTTCCCGTGCCCGGTCCACCGGATCCGGTGACCGGCTTGCCGACGACGATCCAGATGCCGGTCACGCTGCAGCCGCCGATGACGGCCGGCAGCGCCGCGGGATCGGCGGCATTCTTCAGTGTCTTCGGCAGCGGCGGCCGTCACTATGGGTGGTTAACGCCCGCGGAGTTGCGATTGATCTCTGAATGGTTGGACATCGGCGGCCAGTTTTACAACGATCCATTCGTCGCGCCCGTTGCGAACTGAATCGATGCTCCGCCTGCTCGCGCGAGTGCTGTTGCTGCAGGCGTTTCTTGCTGTCAGCGTGCATGCCGCGGCGGAGAATCTGCAACTCGTCGTCAGCGAACCGTATCTCGAGATGCACAGCGGCCCTGGGCGCGGCTATCCGGTCATCTACGTCATCGGGCGCGACGAGGTGGTCACGGTGCTCTACAGCCGCACCGATTGGTACAAGGTGCGCGCACCGCGCGGCCAGGAGGGCTGGGCACGGCGTGAGGAACTCGCCCTCACCAAGCTCGCTTCGGGGGAACCGGCGCCGATTCCCCCGTATCCGGACTTCGCGTCGCATCGCTGGGAGGTCGGCGCCGGCTACGGCGTCTACAACCGCCAGAACCTGGTGACCGCCTACGCCGATTTCAGCTTCACCGACAGTCTCGACATCGAGGCGGTGATCCAGCAGGCCTTGGGCACGCTCGACAACCGCTACGTCGCCTCGATCGGCATCCGCCACACCATGATCCCCGAGTGGAAGTGGTTCTCCCCCACGGTGGGCATCGGAACGGCTTATCAGCACATTTCGGAAAAGGTTCCGCCGGCGCCGCTCGAGGACAACAACCAGCTCGCCTACGTCTCGGTGGGCGCGCGCGGTTTCATCACCCGCCGCTTCATGTGGCGCTTCGACTGGCGCGCCTATGTGGTGTTCAACAATCTCAATGTGAACGAGGAACTGGAAGAATGGAAATTCGGCCTCGCAGTGTTCTTTTAACGGCGGCACTGCTGGCGGCGGTGCTGCTGTCCGGCTGCAGCTGGTTCCGCCGCGGCGGCCAGTCGGCCGCGCCGGCGCCGGTCGTCGCCGAGGAGCCGCAGGGCGAACCGTCGATCGTCGAGCCCCAGGTGACCCGCCGCGATGTACACACCCCGAAGGTCAAGGCGAAGGACTTCGAGCTCGGCGCCTACTTCGGCGCCCTCGCCATCCAGGATTTCGGCACCAATCCGCTCTACGGGGTGCGCGCGGCCTACCATGTCTCGGAGGACATCTTCTTCGAGGCGTTCCTCGCCCGCTCGGAAGCCGGCAAGAGCAGCCTCGAGGACGTGTTCCCCGGCATCACGGTGGTCGGCAGCTCTGGGAGACAGTTCACGTACTACGATCTCGACGTCGGCTACAACGTCCTGCCGGGCGAGATATTCCTCGGCCGGGGCCGCGCATTCAATTCGGCGCTCTACGTGACGGTGGGCATCGGCGATGTGAAGTTCGCAAATCAGGACCAGTTCGCGCTGAACTTCGGCGTCGGCGAGCGGCTCCTGATCACGGACTGGCTGGCCGCGCACATCGACGTCAGGGACCATGTGTTCGAATCGGACCTGTTCGGCGTCACCAAGAACGTCCACAACGTCGAAGCCACGCTCGGATTGAGCGTTTTCTTCTGATCGGGAGCAACATCGATGCGCATGAAAACTGTCGGATGGATCAAGCGTTGCGCGATGGCCGCGCTCATCACCGCCACGACCGCGTTCGGCGCCGCGGGCGGGGACGCCGGGCCCGCACCCGGCTTCTCGCTGACGGCGCTGTCGGGCGAACCGGCGACGTTGAGCCAGTACAAGGGCCAGGTGGTGATGGTGAACTTCTGGGCGACCTGGTGCGGGCCGTGCCAGCAGGAAATGCCTCTGCTCGATCAGATGTACAAGAAGTACCGCCCGGCGGGCTTCACGCTCCTCGGGGTCAACGTCGACAAGGAAGCACCCGCGGTCAGGGAACTGCTCGCCCGCAAACCCGTGAGCTTCCCGGTGCTGCTCGATCCCGCGAACCAGGTGAGCAAGGCATATCACGTCGACGACATGCCGAGTTCGGTGCTCATCGACCGCAAGGGCGAGATCCGCTATGTGCACCGCGGCTACAAGCCGGGTGACGAGAACGAGTACCAGGACCGCATCCGCCAGCTGATCCGCGAGTAGCCATGAGCACCTCCCCGCACCGCGTCGCGTCTGATCGCCCGTGCACGCCGCTCCGCCACTTCGCGCCGTTCCGACTGGCGAGACCGCTCTTACTGTGCCTCCTGGGCGCCCTGCTCCTGCAGGGCGCGGCCTGCAGCACCATCCAGCCGTGGGTGAAGCCCTATGAGCGCGATCACCTCGCCGACCCCATCATGTCCTGGGACCGCGACGCACTCTCGGGGGCGTATCTGGACCACGTGTACGAGGCGCGCGAAGGCTCGCGCGGCGGCACGGGCGTGTCGGGCGGCGGCTGCGGCTGCAATTGACCCGCATGTCCTGCGTGCCGCGTCGTTGGCTGAGTGTGGGGTCCCTGGCGGCGCTGATGCTCGTGCGCGTCACGGGCGCCGACGTGCTGCCGGACGATCGCGCGGATCTCTTCTACAGCCACTACAACGGCGGCGGCATGGACATCACCGGCCAATCGGTGCTGGTGCGCAAGAAATTCAGCGAGCAGTTCGCGGTGGAGGCGAATTATTTCGTCGACCACGTGAGCGGCGCGTCGATCGACGTGCTCTCCAACGCGAGCGTCATCAAGGACGAGCGCAAGCAGAAGAACATCTCGGTCGACTACGTCCATGACAAGACCACCTACAATCTCTCGTACACGAACAGCCGTGAACGCGATTACATCTCGAACACCACGCACTTCTCTCTAAGCCAGGACATGTTCGGCGATCTGACGACGCTCACGCTCGGCTTCACACGCAGCCGTGACGAGGTTGGCGAAAACGTCGGCGGCACGTTCACGCCGAACGTGGTGTGGCTCGGGCACGCCGAAAGCCGCAGCTACACCGCCGGCCTGTCGCAGGTGGTCACCAAGAACCTGATCGCGGGAGTGAACCTCGAGGTCATCACCGACAACGGCTACCTCGCCAATCCCTACCGGGTAGCCGTTTACTACGACCCCACGAACCCGAAGGGCTACTCACAGGAGAGCCAGATATACCCCGACACACGCACGAGTACGGCGGTCGAGGCCCGCGTCAAGTACTATCTGCCGTGGCGGGCGGCGGTGGGCGGCTCGTACCGGTATTTCCGCGATACCTGGGGCGTCCGCGCCAACACCACCGAGGTGGACTACACCCACCCGATCTCGAACATCTGGATCCTCGAGGCACGGGCACGGTACTACGACCAAGGGCACGCGACCTTCTACAGCGACGTCTTCCCCTTTGCCGATTCGCAGAATTTCATCGCCCGCGACCAGGATCTCGCCCAATCCACCAATACCACGCTCGGCGCGAAGGCGACGTACGCGTTCCTGCCCGAGGGCTGGAAGTTCTTCAAACGCGGCACCGTCACCCTCGATGTGAGCCGCGTTCAGTTCAAGTACGCGGATTTCAGAAATATCCGCGACGCGAGCGTGACCGATGTCTATCCCATCGGCCAGACGCCCCTCGCCCCGCTCTATCATTTCGACGCGATCATTTACCAGATCTACATGTCGATGTTTTTCTGACCGGCATCGGTCAGCCCGCGCCACCACACCAGCAGCATCGGCGCGAGCGCGGCCGCGATCGCCAGGGAGTCGGCTACCCAGTCCCAGAAATCCCGATCCCGGTTGACGATGGCGAGGCCCTGGACGAACTCGATGAACGCGCCGAACCCGGACAGCAGGGCCGCGATCCACAAAACGCTGAAACGTGGAAAGGCGGCGGAGGCAAGTCCGGTGAGCGCATAAAATGCGATGAAATGCTGCGCCTTGTCCCACGGCACGAGATGCAGCGCGCGGCTCGGCGGAATCACGGCACTGTAGAATGTGAAGATCAGCGCGGCATAGAATGCCGCCTGCGCCACGCGCACCCACATGCGGACTGCCGGGCTCGCTCCGGGTGTCATCTTGAACGGACCGTCCCTAAAAGCCGCCGAGCATAGCAAATCCCTCGACCGCCGCTTTTTCGTATCATCGGCCGGTTGATCAATCTGGAGAAAACGATGACACGCTCCGTCTCACGCCGCGACCTGTTGCAAACCCTCGTGTGGGCCCCAGCCGGCTGCGTCGCCCTGCGCGCCGCGGCAGCGGCGGCGCCCGCGGCCGACTCGCCGCCCGCCAACCGCTTGAGCGTGCAGGACCCGGCCGCGGTCGCGGTCGGCTACATCGAGGATGCGTCGCGCGTCGAGCGCAAGAAAAATCCCGGATTCGCCCCCGGCAACGACTGCAACTCATGCGTGCAGTTGCAAGGCCAAAAGGGTGATTACGGACCGTGCGCGCTGTTTCCCGGCAAGGTGGTCAACGTCCACGGCTGGTGCACGGCCTGGGCGCCGCAAATCTAGGAGCTGAGGATTCCGCGCGAAGGCCTGGCGGAGTACTCCGCGGCTACCGGTCCCGCGCCCGCACGCCAATGGCCGGAAAATCCGTGAAGAAGCCGTCGATGCCGCGGCGCAGGTAGCGGACGATTTCCTCTTCCAGCCGGCCGTGCGCTGCGGGATCCGTGCCGACGCGCAAATCCGCAGGCAGGAATTCGTTCTCGGCGCGAAATGTCCAGACGTGCACCTTCATCCCGAGCGTATGCGCTGCCGCGATGCACTCGGGCGTCGCGAGCGCCTTGTCGATGCCGATCGCGTCCGCGTAGCCCGCGGTGTCCTTGAGCGAGCCGAGCGCCCCCTCCCGCAGCTGCACGAGGGGCAGGTCGGTGAGCGTGCGCAGCAGCTTCAGATTTTCCGGGTCGAAGGACTGGACGAAGACCGGGACGCCGGGGCGGGCATAACCGAAGCGGCTCAAGGTCTCGAGCACCGGAACCTCGAGCGCTAGCCCGAGCGCCCGGAAGTGCGCGGGATGTTTGGTTTCCGGATACACGCCAATCGGCGGTCCACCCGCGCCTCGGTCGCGGTTGGTCTCCGCCACGAGTTGCATGATGTCCTCGAACGTCGGTATCGGAAAGAGGTCGTCGAATGCCGTGTTCCGCGGCCTCAAAGCGGGCAGTCGCTCCCGGGCACGCAGAGTCTTCAGCTCCTCCCAGGTGAAATCCTCCGTGAACCACCCGGTCATGGTTTCGCCGTCGATCTGCTGGGTACGGCGCCGCGCGGCGAACTCCGGCCGGGCCGCCACGTCGGTCGTTCCGCCGATTTCGTTTTCGTGGCGGGCAACGAGCACGCCGTCGAGCGTCATGACCAGGTCCGGCTCGATGAAGTCCGCGCCCTGTGCGATTGCCAGGCGATAGGACTCGAGCGTGTGCTCCGGCCGTTCACCGCTGGTGCCGCGATGCGCGATCACCTTCACCTGCTCCATGAGGCCCGCCCGCCGTGCAAAAGCTCTAGCATACCTCCTTCGCGCAGCGCGCTGCGCACGGCAATGCGGGGTTCCGTCCCGAGGACGGAACCCCGCGTCTCCTACCGCTCAACGTGGCGGCGCCATCGTCGCCACCCCGGTTTCATAAACGGACATGGGCACCGCAGATCCGGGCACCCAATGTGGGCCGGCTTCGGCCTCCTTGTTCCACTGTGGTCCTGGCTCGGTCGGCTGGGCCGCGAACGAGAGGCCGAACGCGAAGACGGCGAGCGAGGCAAACAATACCTTGCGGTGAGGTCGAGGCATGTGGATCTCCTATTGCCGGTCGCCGCTGTTCAGCTGCGGCGGACGGGCCGGTTCGATGTCGCGGACCTGGAACTGCGGCGGACGGGCCGGTTCGATGTCGCGGACCTGGAACTGCGGCGGACGGGCCGGTTCGATGTCGCGGACCTGGAACTGCGGCGGACGGGCCGGTTCGATGTCGCGGACCGC
>Ga0302319_10017768_pt1 | contig 13002 bp, 12 predicted proteins | sample Bog_T0_2_FD_203319 | JGI IMG/M metagenome (GOLD analysis project Ga0302319, IMG submission 203319) | Peat permafrost microbial communities from Stordalen Mire near Abisko, Sweden - Bog_T0_2 | ecosystem: Environmental > Terrestrial > Soil > Wetlands > Peat | place: Sweden: Abisko, Stordalen Mire...
AATCTGCGAGGTTTCGCGGATCGAGCGGCACAGGCTGAGGCCGTCTTCGCCCGGCATCATGATATCGAGCACCACCAGATCAATCGCCGCGGCCTTCATCACCTTGCGGGCGGCGGCGGCGTCGGCGGCCGTGGTGGCGCGATAGCCATGTTCGCGCAGATAGCGGGCCAGGGGCTCGCGAATGTCGCGCGCATCCTCGACCAGCAGGACATGCGGCTTGGCTTCGTCCTTGATCATCGCGCGCAACTTTGGCCCTTCCGAATCTTCCGCGCAAACAGGGATTTGTCGCAAACCCTGTCATTTTGAGCCATTTTGGGGAAAAACCAAAGCCCTAAGTCGTTCTGAGTGTTTTGCCGGGCCATATTACGTCCGCGCCATGGCTTTGGCTCGAATTGCTTTCACGCCGCCCATGCGATAGTCCGGCCCGGTGACGTTTCATGGTTTGACGTGCGCGCATCGCTGACAGCCGCTGCTTTTCTGCTTATGGCCGGCAGCGCGCTGGCGGCGCCGGTTTGCCCCGCGCCCAAAGTCATGACGTTCCAAATCGTGCATGAAATCCACCGCGATGTGATGGGCTTTACCGAAGGGCTGGAAATGCATGGCGGCGATCTTTACGAAAGCACCGGGGCGCTGGGCGGCGGCACGCGGCTGATGCGGATCGACGGCCACGGCCATGTCACGCTGCTGAACGATTCCGGCCAGAAATATTTCGGCGAGGGCCTCACCTTCCTGGGCGGCCGGCTTTACCAGTTAAGCTGGCAGGATCACCTGGTTTTTGTCTATGACCAGGCCGCCAGGCTGATCGGCACCATGCCCAACCCGCATGAGGGCTGGGGCCTGACCAATGACGGCCATACGCTGATTTTCGGCGACGGCAGCGACCAGATATTTTTCGCGGCGCCGGAGGACTTTGCCATCAAAGGCGTCATCACGGTGCGGCGCGGGGCGCAGGCCGTGACCAATATCAATGAGCTGGAATATGTCGCGGGGAAAATCTACGCCAATATCTGGATGACCCGCTCGATTGTGCGGATCGACGCAAAAACCGGCTGTGTTGAAGCAGAGGCTGATATGAGTCCGCTCTGGGACCATATGACCGAGGCCGAGCGCCGCTACACCGCCAGCGACAGCGATTTCGTCCTCAACGGTATCGCCTATGACCCCGCCAAGGGGCTTTTCACCGTCACCGGCAAGGAATGGCCGATGCTGTTCAGCGGCAAGTTCCTGGAGCGATGAGCCGGTTAAGCCCCTGATTTTGTTGCCGGGAGGCCGCTTAAACGTGTACGAATAAAGCATCGAGATCGGGCTGTTTGACTCCCGGCGGGCGATGGGGATAACGGGGCCAGTCGGGGTGTAGCTCAGCCTGGTAGAGCACTAGCTTTGGGAGCTAGGGGCCGTTGGTTCGAATCCAGCCGCCCCGACCATTCGTTTTCGCGCCGGGGCGCGAAAACGAATGCCAAGCCGCCCGCCGCGACAGCGGATAGAGGGCGGCGCGGCAGGCGAAAACTGAGGTGTCCCCGGGGCGGACTTTGAAACGAACTGAGTAGGAGCCTTTCTTATGCGCGCCCGCATCTACAAACCGGCCAAGAATTCGATGCAACAGGGCAAGGCCCGCACCAAGCTGTGGCTGCTGGAATATGAGCCGGAAAGCCCAAAAGTTCCTGACCCGCTGATGGGCTGGACCAGCTCCGACGACATGCGCCAGCAGGTTGGATTGGAGTTCGACACGCGGGAAGAGGCAGTCGCCTATGCGGAAACGCATGGCATTGCCTATCAGGTGTTCGAGCCGCATGCCCCCAAGCCCAGACCAAAATCCTATTCCGACAATTTCCGGTTTGACCGCAAGCAGCCCTGGTCTCATTAAAAGTTGGGTGGCCGGGTCAAGCCCGGCCATGGAGGGTAGGAATTTCAGCCCTTGGCCTTAGAATGACCATGGGACTCCGTAGCTCAGTTGGATAGAGCACCTGCCTTCTAAGCCGGTGGTCGCTGGTTCGAATCCAGCCGGGGTCGCCATTATATTTTTATACGGTGGTCGCGTTCGTACGCTGTCGCTACGAACCCTTCGCCGGGTCAAAGGTCGTCGCACGCCGCGCGCACTACGCTGGCGCTAAGGCGCCTGGCGACGGACCTTTGACTGATCCGGCTTTGTCCCGGCCTCACATCCCGCCCAAAGGCGGGATGTTGCGGCGCTCGCCCGGGTCAAAGGTCCACCGGACCTTTGACTTTTCCGGGCTCGCCCAGCGGGGGGTCGCCATTTATATCTGCAACACACCTTGCGGCGCTTCGCGCACCGGCCTGGGCGGGGTGCCGCGGCGGGCGAAGGCCAGCACATGGTGCAAGGTTTCCTTGAGGCCGGTGGTCACCACATCGCATTCGGTGGCCTCGACGCTGTCGAGATAGCGCGACGGATCGCCGCCGATGCCCCAGAAGATCGCCATCACCGGCACCTCGGGCATGCGCTTGCGCAGGCGCCGCACCTGGTAGCGGGCATTCTTGTAGGTGCCGGGCTCCAGATAGGAGACGCAGACGAGGCAGACATTGTCGACGGAAAGGTCATCGATCCTGGCGGCGGAGGTCTGATCGGACGACACCACCCGCGCCCCGACACCATATTTCCGCAGCATGTCCACCAGCAGCAGGGCGGCGGCTTCGTCGAGCGGGCCGCGCCCGGCGACGCACATCACCGGATTGTTGCGCCAACTGGCGGGCATTTCGCCCAGCGCCCGGGCGGCGCCCGGGTCATCGCGGTCGGCGAGGTTTTCGATCAGCCCCTTGATGGCGTCGCGGATGCGGGTCTGGCGCAGGGGATCGAGCACGCCGCGATTGACGTCGGCCTGGGCCAGCATCAGCGCCTTGGCCGCGACCTCGTCATAATAGGAGGAAAGCGAATGTTCGCGCAGAAACTCTTCGGCGTCCTGGGTGGCGTCATCGGGGTCGTCCGCAAGCATGCGCAAGTAAAGGCTTTCCTCCATCGCCAGGGCCGGCTGGTCGCCCAGCATGACATCGAGGAATTTGAGGCCCTCAATGTGGCGCCCCAGCACGACAAAGCACATGGTGAGCGGGGTGGAGAGCAAAAGGCCGACCGGCCCCCACAGCCAGGTCCAGAACACGGCGGCCACCACCACCGCCACGGCGGAAAGCCCCATGCTGCGGCCATAGACGAAGGGCTCGATCATCTGGCCAATGGTGGCCTCGACGCCGCCGAAAAGCACCATCACCCAGACCAGCATGGACCAGCCCGGATCCACCGCTACCGCCAGCACGGCGGGAAACAGGAAGGCGATGGGCACGCCGACGTAAGGAACGAAGCGCAGCAGCATGCCGATCAGGCCCCACAGCCCGGCATTGGGAATGCCGATCACCCACAACCCGCTGCCGATGATGATGCCGAAGCAGGCATTGATGCCGGTCTGCAGGAACAGATAGCGCGACAGGCGCGAAGCCGCTTCGTCCAACGCCACGGTGGTGCGCTGCATGTCGCGCGAACCGGCCAGGCGGACGAAGCGGTCGCGCAGATCATCTTTTTGCAGAAGGATAAAGCCGACAAACACCAGCACCAGCGCCACCAGGCCAAGGGGCTCCAGCAGCGGCCCCAGCACATCCCCGGCCAACGTCCAGGGCTCCACGGATTCGCGCTGCACCACCACCGGTACCGGCGTGTCTTCGGTGGTGACGCCGCCGGGCACGGTGGCGGGACGGTCCCGGCCGCCGCTGATCTGTTCGCCAATGGCTTCGATGGTGCGGTTGAGGCGGCTGAAGGTGCCGCCGCTGGCGGTGCCGCGGATGGACAGGATTTTGCGGGAAATATTGTTCTGGTAGCTGGGCAGGTCGCCGGCCAGGCCGGCAAATTGCGAGCCGACAAAGGTGCCGATGGCGGCGATCAGCACCAACGCCACGGCCAGGCTGAGCAGCACCGAAGGCACATGGCCCAGCCGCACATGCCGCAGCATGGCCACCAGCGGCGCCAGGGCGAAGGACAACAGCACTGCCAGCGACAGCGGCATCAGCACCGGGCGGCCGAAATAAAGCCCGGTCACGACCACGGCGAGAACCATCGCGGTCATGAATTTGTTGGTCATGGACTCCGGGGCGGGCGGGATTTTGAGGTCGGCCATGGTCCTGAGCTTAAGAAGCGACTCTGTTATAGCGCGGAAGCGGTACTTTCAGCCTCATTTCAGTTGGCGAAAGAAGCAGGATGGCGCCCCGGTGTGGCAGGCCGGACCCATCTGGTCGACCTTGAGCAGCAGGACATCGCCGTCGCAGTCCAGCAGCGCCTCGACCAGCCGCTGGTGATTGCCGCTGCTTTCGCCTTTCTTCCAGATTTTCTGGCGGGAGCGCGACCAATAGGTGACCTCGCCGCTGGACAAAGTGTGTTCCAGGCTCTCGCGCGTCATCCAGGCGAACATCAGGACCTGGCCGCTGGCATGGCTCTGGGCGATCACCGGCACCAGGCCCTTATCGTCGAATTTGACCGAAGCGACAAAGGCGGCATGGCTCATCAGGTCGGTCATTCGGGCTCTTTCAGGCGGGCCCGGTTCAGGCGGGCAAGCCCCTTGTCGAGGTCGGCGATCAGATCGTCCGCATCTTCCAGGCCGGCATGGATACGCAAGATCGGACCTTCAGCCGGGAAGGTGGAAACGGTACGCCTGATATGGGCGGGACTGATCAGACTTTCAAACCCGCCCCAGGACCAGCCGATGCCGAAATGGGCCAATTCGTCGACAAAGGCGGCCACCGCAGCCTCGGGCACCGGTTTCAGCTCAAAGCCGAACAATCCGCAGGCACCCTTGAAATCGCGCTGCCACAGGGCATAGCCGGGATCGCCGGGCAATGCAGGATAAAGAATGCGGGTCACTTCGGGCCGGGCCTGGAGCCACAAGGCAAGTTTCATCGCCGTTTCCTGGTGGCGCCGCAGCCGCACGGCCATGGTGCGCAAGCCCCGCAGCGCCAGGTAAATATCGTCGCCGCCACAGGCCAGACCCGATGTGCCGTGAAACTGATGCAGCCGGGCGGCATGGCTGTCATTGGCGGTGATGGCGCCCATGTTCACATCGGCATGGCCGCCGATATATTTGGTCACCGCCTGTATGGAGAGGTCCACGCCAAGCGTCAGCGCCGGAAACAGCAGCGGCGTTGCCCAGGTATTGTCCATCAGCACGGATGCGCCATGCGCGTGGGCGATCCCGGCGATGGCAGGAATATCCTGCACCTCGAATGTGAGGGAGCCGGGGCTTTCGCAGAACACCGCCTTGGTGTTGGGCTTCAGGTAAGGCGTGATGTCGGCGGTGGGGGGATAATAGGTGGTTTCCACCCCAAAACGCTTCAGGACCTTGTCGCAGAAATCGCGTGTCGGCTCATAGCAGCTGTCCAGCATCAGCAGATGATCGCCCGCGCCCGCTACCGACAGGATGGCGGTGGCGCAGGCGTTGAGACCGGACGGCACCAGCACGGTGCGGGCGCCGCCTTCCAGGGCGCAGATCGCTTCTTCCAGACTGCGCGAAGTCGGCGTGCCGCGGCGGCCATAGGAATATTCCTGGGTGCGGGCTTCCAGCGCCGCCAGGCTGGGGAACAGGATGGTCGAGGCGCGATAGACCGGCGTGTTGACGGCGCCGAAATGCGCCTCACTCATGCGCCCGGCAGAGACGGCGATGGTGTCGGGCTTGTCTTTCATTGGATCGGAGTCTGATAAGGAATATTTTCCATTAGCGAACGCTGATCCTCATGCGTCTTCATGATCTTCTTCAAGGGGCGATTGAAAGCCCAAACGATGGGTGCGGGCACTGCCGCGATTGCAGCAATCAGCAGAAAGAAATCTGCTGCGCTCAATTCGCTGTAGAATTTTCCCAACCAGCCGGCGAGATAGTTTCCCGGAAAGCTGGTGGCCAGGCAAACCGCCATCATCAAGGCGGCAACCTGAGGCGGTGCGGCTTTGGAATAAAGCGACAGGGCGACGGGAGAGAAATAGAGTTCGCCAAGTGTGTAGATCATGAAATAGACGACGCACCAGATCCAATGAACTTGCCCGGCACCCGCAATCAACTGGGCCGCCGCCAGTATCAGATAAGACGAGGACAGTAGCAAAAAGCCCAACGCCATCTTGACAATCGCGCTGGGTTCTTTGCTGCGCGCTTCCTGTTTTTTCCAATACCAGATGACCAAGGGGGTAAAGGCAAGGATGCAAATACTGTTGATTGCCTGAATGAATCCGACAGAGAGGCTGAAGCTCGTAAAACCCAAATTGACAACGCGATTGACGTGATCCGTTGTCCAGACTTCTATTGTATTGCCGGACTGTTCATAAGTGGCCCAAAACAAGCAGCCGGGAATGAACAAAAGCCAGAGCATGAAAACGGCATACCAGTCGGACCCGTCAAAGGACTTTCGGGGCGACGCTGTCTTCACTTTTTTGGGGTGATCTTGGGGAATGATGCGAAGTGCATACAAATAAATCAAAGTGCCGATCAGCATGCCTATTCCGGCAATCCCGAATCCATAGCTCCAAAGCTGAGCATCTCCAAAAGCCCCGCAAATAATTTGGCCCATCAGCGCGCCGAGATTTATGCCGACATAAAAAATGGAATAGGCGCGGTCAATGCGATGGTCGCCAGGCTTGTAAAGGCCGCCGACCTGAATCGAGATGTTGGGTTTGAACCCTCCATTGCCAAGAATCAGGAAAAGCAGAGCGACGTAAAAGTAATTCTCGAACGCCATCAGGAAATGCCCGATGGCCATGAGAATTCCGCCGACGACCACCGTATAGCGCCGCCCAAACCAGAGATCGGCGAGAACCCCGCCAATAAGTGGCGTGGCGTAAACCAGTGCCGTATAACCGCCATAGATTTCAGACTGCAATTGCTGATTGGTGTTTGCGACACCGTAAACCGCAGCCAAAAGGTGCCGCATGGTTTCAAAACCGACGACATGTTCGTGGTGGCCGGGCAGCAGCAGATATTGCAGACAATATATGGGCAGCAAAACGCGCATGCCGTAATAGGAAAAGCGCTCCCACATCTCCGAGCCAAAAAGGTAGGTCAGCCCCTGAGGGTGTCCGAATATATTTTTTTCAGGCGCGGAATCGATGATGGTCATGGCAGTCCCGGATGCATCGGGTGAGACCTTGCCGCAAAGCCGGGCCGCGTTGCAACCGGATGGCTTTTCAGACCGGGCGGCCCTCAGGCGTTCGCCTCTTGAAATGGTCCACTGGACCATTTCACCCGCCTGCGGCGGGACGCGGCTCACTCTGGCCTTCCAGCAATTCGACAAAACGCTCTTCCCGCGAATAGGGCGTAAACCCCATGCGCTGATAAAGCGGCAGGGCGCGGGGACTGTCGAGGGTGCAGGTATTGACCAGCAGCCGGGAAATGGGATGGGCCCAGGCGTTCAAGCAGGTGTGATAGAGGAAAAAATAGCTGAGATGCCTGCCTTGCGCCTCCGGCATCAGGCCGAAATAGGCGATATTGGCGGTGCCGTCGGGCCTGAGCTCGACTTCCGACATGCCGGCGGGATTTCCATCCGTATACAGAACATAAAGGAAATTGCCGGGCGCGTGGATGATCTCGGCCAGCTTGTCGAGGCTAAGCTTGCGCCGGTCCACCCAGAAATAGCGGTCGCCGATCGTGTCATAAAGATAACGGTAGAAATGCGGCGGCGGCTTTTCGCTGCGCAGAATGGCGTGGCGGCCGCGGGGGCTTGGCGGCGGCAGGGCGGCCGGCTTGGCCGTCATCTCCAGGAACGTCACGGTCATGGGAATGCGGCGCGCGGCACTCATCCGGTAACGACCTCAGCTTCGGGCCTGCCGCCCCATTCCGTCCAGGAACCATCATAAAGCGAGGTCTGGGGGGCGCCCAGCTGCGCCAGCGCCAGCATCAGGATGGCGGCGGTGACTCCGGAGCCGCAGGAGGTAATGATGGGGCCACGCAGATCCACGCCTTTTTCGGCAAACAGCTTTCTGAGTTCAACGGCGCTTTTGAGTGTGCCGTCGGCGTTGAGCACGGCGCGGTAAGGAACATTGACCGCGCCAGGCATGTGGCCGGCGCGCACCCCGGGGCGCGGTTCCTTTTCCGCGCCGCTGAAGCGGGAATTGCTGCGGGCGTCGAGCAACTGGGTGTTGCCCAGCGCCGCCCTGACGTCGTCGAAATCGCGCACCTGGCCGGCGACGGGGCGGGCGGTAAAACGCGCCGGATTGGGTGCGCGGACGCCATTTTCCAAATCGCGGCCTTCGGCCTTCCATTTGGGCAAGCCGCCATCCAGCACCGCGACTTGGTCATGGCCCATGACGCGCAGCATCCACCAGACGCGGGCGGCGGAGAACAATCCCGCCCCGTCATAGACCACCACCATGTCGTCATCGCCAATTCCCAGCGCTCCGAGGTCGCGGGCGAAATTCTCCGGCGCCGGCAGCATGTGCGGCAGGTCGGTGGCATGATCGGACAGCGCGTCCAGGTCATAGAACACCGCACCGGGAATATGTCCGGCCTCGAATTCCGCCTTGGCGTCGCGCTTGTCGGCTGGCATGTACCAGGAAGCATCCAGCAGCTTCACGGCGCCGAGATGGGCGGCCAGCCATTCGGTGGAAACAAGGGTGCCCGTCTTGGCAATGCTCATGGTGATGTCTCAAACGGAATGCGGATGGGCGCATGCGGCCTGGTCAGCCAGGGCGGCGCGGGCAAGCCTTTGCTGCGCAGAAATTCCGGGTTGAACAATTTGCTCTGATAGCGGTTGCCGTAATCGCACAGCACCGTGACGATGGTATGGCCGGGCCCCATCTCCCGCGCCATGCGGATGGCGGCGGCGACATTGATGCCGGTCGAGCCGCCCAAGCACAAGCCTTCATGCTCGAGAAGGTCGAAGATTATGGGCAGCGCCTCTTCGTCGGGAATCTCATAGGCGTCGTCAATCGGCGCATCCTTTAGATTGGCGGTGATGCGGCTCTGGCCGATGCCTTCGGTGATGGAGCTGCCATGCATCTCCAGCGTACCCTTTTTGATCCAGCTATAGATCGCCGCGCCCAGGGGGTCGGCGGCGGCGATCTTGATTTTCGGATTGAATTTTTTCAGCGCGATGGCGACGCCGCCCAATGTGCCGCCAGTGCCGACGGCGCAGGTAAATCCGTCCACCCGGCCATCCGTCTGGCGCCAGATTTCCGGCCCGGTGCCTTCGATATGCGCCTGGCGATTGGCGACATTGTCGAACTGGTTGGCCCAGATTGCGCCATGGGGCTCGCTCTTTGCCAATTGCGCGGCAAGGCGGCCGGAGAGCCGGACATAATTGTTGGGATCACGATAGGGCACCGCAGGCACTTCGATCAGGTCCGCGCCCAAGAGGCGTAGCGCGTCTTTTTTTTCCTGGCTTTGGGTGTCGGGGATAACAATCACAGTCTTGAAGCCCATGGCATTGGCCACCACCGCCAGCCCGATGCCGGTATTGCCGGCGGTTCCTTCGACGATGGTGCCGCCGGGTCGCAAGGTGCCGCGCGCGATGGCGTCGTTGATAATGAAAAGCGCGGCGCGGTCCTTGATCGACTGGCCGGGATTGAGAAATTCCGCCTTGCCCAGAATTTCGCACCCCGTAGCCGCGGAGGCGCGCGTCAGGCGGATCAGGGGGGTGTTGCCGATGGCGGCGATAACGTCATGCATGATGCAGGGCATGGATGGAACCTAAAGGCCCAGGCTCCTTGCTTCAAGGTGGGCATCTTCAAGGCTTGCCCAATTTGGCGCATTCGGCGTGGCGGAAGCATTGCGTCAGATGGTCATTGACCATGCCGGTGGCCTGGGCAAAGGCATAGATGATGACCGGGCCACAGAAATTAAAACCGCGGGTCTTGAGTTCGCGCGCCAGTCCCTCGCTCATCTCGGTCTGGGCCGGGACCTGGTCCTTGTTTCTGAAACGGTTGGTCCGGGGCTTGCCATCCACATGTTTCCAGATCAGGCGGGTAAAGCCACCGGGTTCCTTTTCCTGAATTTCCAGCCAGAGTTTCGCCCCCCGGATCGCCGCTTCGATCTTGGCGCGGCTGCGGATGATGCCGTCATTTTTCAAAAGCCGCTCAACATCGCGCTTGCCGTAGCAGGCGATTTTTTCGGGATCGAATTTGTGGAAAGCTTTGCGGAAATTCTCGCGTTTGCGCAGGATGGTGATCCAGGACAGGCCGGCCTGGAAACCGTCCAGCACAAGTTTTTCATAAAGCGCGCGGGCGTCATATTCCGGCACGCCCCACTCGCGATCGTGGTAGGATAGATACAGCGCGTCGTCGCCCGGCCACCAGCAGCGGATTTTTTCGGTCACGCCCATTTTCTCCGGACCAAGTTTCTTCCCCGGATCAAGTTACTTGGCTGGATTGATCCAGCCATGCGGGCCGGGTCAGGGCAACCGGAATATTTTCAACAGTAATTTTTCCGCGGGCAGCCTCAAGCCGGTCCAGCCGCACCAGCGCGAATGCCGTGGCGCCATAGGCGGCAACCAGCTCGCCGATGGGACCGCTTTCGCTCATCACCTCGCCGCCCGCGGGAAGCGCGTTGTTGGCACTGACGGTCAGCAGCCGTTTGCGGGCGGTGCCGCGATGCTTCATCCGGGCGGTCAATTCCTGGCCGATGTAGCAACCCTTGCCGAAATCGATGGCGTGCAGTTCGTCGAGCCCGGCGTCGAGGGCGAAGATTTTGTCGCTGCCGAAATCGCTGCCTTCCGGCACGCCCAGGCGCAAGCGGGCGGCATGATAAAGCGCCGGCCCCGGCAGATCGGCCGGCATTTCCGCCGCCGCGCCGATACTGCGGGGGCCCAGCGCCGCGAGACGCGGATCGGGATAGGTGATGGCGCGTTCGGCGGGCCGCCCGGTCAATCCGGCATAGACCGCCAATTGGAGCCGCGGGGCGATCTCGATTTTCGCGCGCAGGCGATAGAGTTTCAGTTTTTTCATCAGCGCTTCGGCACTGGCGGCCTGGCAATCCAGCAGCAAGGCGCCATCGCCCTCCACGACGAGAAAATCGAACAGGATTTTTCCCTGCGGTGCCAGCAGCGCGGCATATAACCCAATGCCGGGAGCCAGAGGGCCCAAATCGTTGGTGACCAGCCCTTGCAGGAAGGCACGCGCCTCCGGGCCCTCCAGGGCGATGACGGCGCGGTCAGACAAATGAACGGGTTCCATCGCTCACGAAGTAATCCTACCTGGCAAACTTGCCAAGGCATGGGGGGAGGGGCTAACTCCCGCCCAAATGAGTGAAACATTCGATCTTCTGGTCCGGGGCGGAACTGTCGCCACCCTAAATGGAATTGGCCCCGCGGATATTGGGGTCATTGCCGGGCGGATTGCCGCCATCGGCAGCCTGGGCAGCGCCAAGGCGGCGGAGATATTCGAAGCCAGGGGCCTGCATGTGCTGCCCGGCGCGATCGATAGCCAGGTGCATTTTCGCGAGCCGGGCAATGCGCACAAGGAAGACCTGGAGAGTGGCAGCCGCGCCGCGGTCCTGGGCGGCGTCACCGCCGTATTCGAGATGCCCAACACCGCCCCGCCCACCACGACGCGGGAGGCCATCGCCGACAAGCTGGCCCGCGCCAAAAGCCGCATGCATTGCGATTATGCCTTTTATGTCGGCGCCACGCCCGGCAACATTGCCGAGCTGGCGGTGTTGGAGCGGCTGCCGGGTGTTTGTGGCGTCAAGGCGTTCCTGGGTTCTTCCACCGGCACGCTGCTGCTCAGCAAGCCGCAGGATATTCTGGCGGCGCTGAAATCGGGCAATCGCCGCGTCGCAGTCCATTCCGAGGATGAAGACCGGCTGATCGAACGCAAGGCCTTTGCCGAGCGGGGCAAGCCGGCGACCCACCCGGTGTGGCGCGATGTTGAGACGGCGCGCGCCTCCACCGAGCGGGTGCTGGCGCTGGCCAGGAAGGCGGGTCGCCGGTTGCATGTGCTGCATGTCACCACCGGCGACGAGATTCCGCTGCTGGCCGCCGCCAAGGATTTCGCCACCGCCGAGACCACGCCGCAGCATCTCACCCTCAGTGCCCCGAACTGTTATGAGCGGCTGGGAACCTATGCCCAGATGAACCCGCCCATCCGCGACGAAAGCCATCGCCAGGCGCTGTGGGCGGCGGTGCGGGACGGCGTCATCGACGTCATCGGCTCGGATCACGCGCCGCATACGCGCGAAGAAAAAAACAAGACCTATCCCGATACGCCGTCCGGCATGCCCGGGGTGCAGACCCTTGTGACCCTGCTGCTGGATCATGTCGCCAAGGGCAATATGTCGCTGGAGCGGTTTGTCGACCTGACGGCGCACGGGCCGCAGCGCATTTTCGGGCTGGCCGGCAAGGGCCGCATCGCCCGCGGCTGGGATGCGGATTTCACCGTGGTGGATTTGAATCACCGCCGCACCATCGAAAATAGCTGGATCGCGTCGCACTGCGGCTGGACCCCGTTCGACGGCATGACCACCCAGGGCTGGGCGGTGGCGACGATCCTGCGTGGCCAGATCGTCATGCGCGATTTCGCCCTGACAGCGGCGTCCCGGGGCCAGCCCTTGCGGTTTGTCGAAACCCTGCAGCCTTCCTGATGCATTATCTGCTTCTCATTGGCTCGGGCATCATCATGGGCCTGATCGCGGCAGTGCCGATCGGTCCGGTCAATCTGATCTGCATCCGGCGCAGTTTTGCCTTTGGTCCGGTCAACGGCTTTGTCTCCGGCCTGGGCGCGGCCCTGGGCGATGGTGTATTCGCCGCCATCACCGGGCTCGGCCTGACCTGGGTGGCGCAACTGATTGAAGGCTATGCCACCATCATCGAGCTGATCGGCGGAGCGCTGCTGGTGGTTTTCGGCTATCGTGCCTTCTGGGCGCATGCCTTGCCGCGTATGGACGACGATAATTGCGAACCGTTGCGGGCTGGCGGCGCGACCCTGATCAGCGCCATCGCCTCCACCTTTGCCCTCACCATCACCAATCCGGCGACCTTGCTGGCCTTCACCGCCATGTTTGCCGGCCTGGGCGGGCTGGCGGGCGGGGCAGGCAGCTATAG
>Ga0302319_10017770_pt1 | contig 12999 bp, 15 predicted proteins | sample Bog_T0_2_FD_203319 | JGI IMG/M metagenome (GOLD analysis project Ga0302319, IMG submission 203319) | Peat permafrost microbial communities from Stordalen Mire near Abisko, Sweden - Bog_T0_2 | ecosystem: Environmental > Terrestrial > Soil > Wetlands > Peat | place: Sweden: Abisko, Stordalen Mire...
ATTTCCGAAGCGCTGGCGGTCTTGCCGTTGACGATCACGGAAACGGGAAAGGTGTAGGGCGTGTTATTCGGGGCCACGCGCTCGATGGTCTCCGGAACGTTGCGGCCCTTTGCCGTGAGAATCACCTGACCCGGTTTGAGGAAGAGCGACGCGGCTTCGAAAGCGGACGTCACCAGTCCGCCGGGGTTGTTACGCAGGTCGAGCACAAGGCCCTTCAGGTTCTGGCCGCCCAGCTTTTCGATGGCGGCGCGGATGTCGCGGCCGGTGCTTCCCTCGAAGGCCGACACGCGAATATAGCCGATGCCGGGCTTCATTTCAAATATGCGATCGACGCTGGGCGACTGCATCTGCTCGGGCACCAGCCTGAGCTCTTCCAGCCGCAGCGCGCCCGGGTGGCGAACCACCAGCAGAACGGGCTTCTGGCGGGACTCGGTGAGCAACTCAACGATCTGATCCGGCTCCAGCCGGTCGAGGCGGTAATTGTTCACGCCGCGGATCTCGTCGCCCGGCATCATCCCGCCCCTCGAAGATGGCGTGTTGGGCAGCGTCTGGAGCACCATGACGCGCCCCGGAAGGATGGAAACGACGGTACCGAAACCTTTGCTGGTCGACCGCTGCATCTGGTTGAGCTGTTCGAACTGGCCGGGATCGAAGAAGGAGGAGTGCGGATCGAGGTGCCGGAGCAGGCCCGGGACCGCGCCGCCGTAGAAGGCCTGGTCGAGATCGATCGGGTCGGCGGAACGATCCTGCATGATGACGAGGGCGTCGACGAAGCGCTTCATGGCGCGGGCGTCGTCGGGCGTGGGGTCGGCGGCGAAGGCGGGCGCAGCCAACAGCAGGGCGGCAATGAGCAGCCGGGTGATCGCAGGTCTGCGGCCTGAAGAATATGAGATACAAGGAATCCCGCGCTGTATGGGCGCGGGATGGGTTACGGTGTCCTGCGCAGGCGGGTTGGATGCTGTGCTCATTCGAAACGGTTCTTCAGGCAGGTATTCGCGAGGAGCGCTCCAGCGTGGGACGAGAGGCGATCCCGCGTCCCGCCTTCTTTCGGGCGATACGCAGATCGTAAAGGCTTTGCAGGTTCAGCCAGAATTCCGCGCTCGTACCGAAGAAATGGGCCAGACGCAGGGCCGTGTCTCCGGTGATGGCGCGCTGCCCGTTCAGGATACCGGTGATTCGATTCGTCGGCACATCCAGCCTGCGAGCCAGTTCGGCAGCGCTCATGCGGATTTCTTTCAGTTCTTCGGCCAGGTGTTCGCCCGGATGTATCGCGTTCGCTGCCATAATCCCTCTTAATGATAATCGACAATCTCTGCGTTGGACGGCCCCGGTGCCCGGTCTGGCCACTCAAAACAAACTCTCCATTGGTCGTTGATGCGGATGCTCTACTGCCCTTTACGATTGCCCGACAGAGATTCGAATCGATTGCCCGGAAGGACGGCCAGGTCCCGGAGCGCGGCGGCGGCCTCCAGCCGATCGAGTTTCAAGCGGGCCGCCCGTTCGATTCCCGAGAACGCCTTCACTCTCACCCCGGCGGCGAAATCTCCTGTGCGTTTGTCCCGATAGCCGACGACCAAACATCAGACTACCGCCTATTATGCGTTACGTCAAATGTAACGATTCCGGATGACTCCGGACTGCCGGGAGACCGTTAACCCGGACGCTGAGCGCCGTTGTGTCGGCGCCCGGTGCGGCGTAGCGCTTGCGGGCTCAGTTGTCCGTGGGTTTCTGTTCGATATGGTCGATGACCAGCACCGCTACCTGACGCTTCACCGGCTCCAGCTTCAGTCCGAGCTGTTTCTCCATTGCCTCCGGCAACGAGACGGCGCCGTTCGGGTCGCTCGCGGCGCTGCTGCCGGGCGGGGGAGGAACGCCACCTTTGAACTGGCCGATCGTGCTGAAACTCAGAGTGAAATCCCAGCCGCCTTCGAGGCCCGTGGAATCGAGCACCGCGCTGTGAACATAGCCGCTCGCCAGATACTGCAACTGATCGGCGAGGTACGCCATGGTCGTATTGGTGCAGGTCAGCAATCGCCCCAGCACGGGGTTCGTGTTGCGCGGATCGATCTTGACGAGCGCGGGCGGGCCCTCCTTGCAACTGGTGCGCGAAGCGGGATCGGCCTTCTTCATTTTCGGTTTCGGCGCCGTCATGGTGAACGACGGTATGGCGCGTTCCTCGGTGTGAACCACCAGCCTGAAGCGATCCGCCAGCAACGTTTTCGTCATTCGAAACAGCGCATCGATATCGGCGTCGTCGCTCTCCTCCGCCAGCAGATCGGGAGCTTTGGCGATAATGTCCCAGCGATCGGAATCCATAAACTTCGGCGCACCCACCAGCATGTCGTCGGTGAGCCCGTAAACTTCCTGTACTACGAATTTGAGCGTCACGCCCCGGATACTGACCCGGCCGCCTTTCTGAATCTGGAAATCCATGCCGTGATAATCGGGATCGCTCGGCTTCACATCGGCAACTTCGAATTCCGTTGGCGGAGGCGGAAAAGCCGCCGTCGCTTCGGGCGAATCCGGAGTGGGGGTCCGGTTCACGCTGTCGACGACAACGACAGGCATCGGGACGGCGCCGGAGTCCAGCTTCAGCCCGATTCTTTCGAGTGCGTCGAACAAGGTGGTGATTTCGACGCCGGCGACGGCGATGCGGCCGTTTCGCCGCGAGTATTTCAGGTTGAAATCCCACGCACCCTCCAGCCCCGTCTGGTCCGCGACCAGGTTATTATCGCCGAGATAATTCCAGGTCCCGTCCATCCCGATCATGTGGGCCGCGAAGTCCGCCATGGTGATGTTGTGGCACGCGATATCGAGCAGCGGAGCGGGCTGTGGCGCCGCGTCGGTTGCGCCGCGTCCGGCCCCGGACTGAGCGTCGACGTGGCAACCGCTTGCGGCCGAACCGTCGGATTTCTTCAGTTGCGGATGCTTGCCCGCCGTCAGCACCCACGCCGGCACCGGTTTGGTGTCGTTGCGGGCAACCAGTCCGAAGCGTTCCACGAGCAGCGCCTGTAACATCGGTTTCACCGTCGCCGCCGTGGTGCCTTCGGGAACCTTCGCGCGCACGTCGAACCGGTCGACTTCCAGCCAGCTCGGTCCGCCGATGACCTTTTGCGCATCGACGCCGTAAGCCAGGCGGACCAGATCCAGCATGGTGGCGCGCCGCAGCTGGTAGAGACCGCCGTGCATGAGGCCGCCGCTCATGTCTGTGGCGTCCGGACTTATGGAATGCGGGCTGGGATGGACGTCGGCCACTACGAATTTCGCGGCAGGCTCGGTGGTCTGCGCGGATGTCATGACGGAAGCGCAGGCGATCAGGATCGTCAGCGCGAATGCGCGTCTTGAATTTCCCGGCGCGAAAGCGCGTTCTGGATTTCGAAGATGCACTACAGTCCCTCCCTCAGGCCAGCAATAACTTTATGGTAGACGAATCGTGGGCGTTTTTGTTTGGCGTTCTTTCACCTCAAACGCGAATCCGCGAACAAGGCATTGGCCAGGTCGATGGCGCAGTCAGCCCGGCTTGCGTTTCGGCGGCAATTCGAACCTGACAAACTCGTAGCCGCCTTCCCGTGCCGCACCGACCGCCGCCACGAGTCTTTCAGGATGGTTTTCGAGCACACTAATATGGTTCGTACTGAGCACGATAAGAGCCAGTTTTCGGCCTTTCAGATTCTGTTGATATTCGAGACTTTGATCCGCCGTGACCATGACTCCAAACCCGGCGTCTTCCGCTGCGCGCACAAGATCACCGTTCACCAGCCGGGCCCAGTCTCGTCGAGATAACGCAGGAGCGGGTACGGGACGTTCTTGTCAAACAGAATGCGCAAATCGCTGGCTCTCGGCGAACTGTTTTACGCCTGTGACCAGGCGTAGCTCAATCCGATAGGCCTTCGCCACATCGTCCGGCGACATTCCATCGTCGAGGTTATCCAGCACCGCCTGAACCGGCATACGCGGCTCTTCTTTGAAAACCGGCGCGCCGTGCAAATAGCGGGGGTCCGCCATTGCGAGATCGAATTTCGACCAATCCATGCTCAGCCTCCTCTCCATTGTATCGGTTTCCTTTTGTCCCCTGGCGCGGCGTCGCGCGGCTCCGCGGAAGGTGCGCTGCATGGCCGCGTCCATGGCTTCCACGGGATATTGGGATGATTTGCCGGCAGGAGTCCATGGCGGGCCGCCAGTTCAGACACGTCCCGAACTCTCCAGGAGACCCCGCAACTTCCGGATGAGCCGTTATCCCGCCGTAAACCGCGCCGACAGAGAGCCCTGCCCTCGCGACAAGTGGAGAACCGTCGGCTCCCGCAGGTTTTAAAATCGAGATGATGTCCAATCCCTGGCTGAGCATACCGCTTGCCGACTACGAAGGCCACATGCGTTCGGACGAAGTTCGGCAACTGGACGCCCTGTCGGAACTCTTCGCCGCCGCTCTTGAGCGATGTCAGCCTGCCTCCGTTGCCATATTGGGAGTGGGCGGGGGAAACGGACTCGACCGGATCGATACCAGGGTCACCAGGCGCGTTGTGGGTCTGGACCTGAATCCGCGCTATCTCGACGAAACCCGAAAACGGTACGGTGGAACCTGCAACCTCAGTCTCCATTGCGTGGACCTGGAGGAAGAGCAGGTCGAACTGGAACCCGTACAGTTGGTCCACGCTGCATTGGTATTTGAACACGCCGGAACCGACCGCTGCCTTGAGAATGCCGTTTCTCTGGTCGACACGGGCGGCACCCTCTGTGCCGTGCTTCAGTTGCCCGGCCCGGCGGAGCAGGAGACAGGCCGCAGCAACTTTTCGTCGATGCTGACCCTGAAAGGCAATTTCGCGCTGGTCGACCCTGTCGGCCTTCGGAGCAGGTTGGCTCGGGCCGGACTTCGAATGCGGGACGAAGTACTTCGCCCTGTTTCAGCGGGAAAGCGGTTGTGGATGGGAATGTTCGAGCGATACGGCGACCGGGAGTAACTAACGGGCAGGTTATGCTGAACCCATGGAGAGGATGGATGAATGCGTCGAGGCAATCCGCGGTGGCTGCGCCGATTCCCTGGATCGGATTCTGACCGGGGATCCAGCCCTCGCAACGGCCAGACTAAATGGCCGGACGCTGCTTCACGTCGCTACGGATTGGCCGGGTCATTTCCCACACGTCAGGGCGAGCGTGGAGACGCTGATCGCACACGGGGCGGATGTGAATGCGGAATTCACGGGCGGCCATTCCGAACGGCCGCTGCACTGGGCCGCCAGCAGCGACGACGTGGATGCGCTTGAGGCTCTGCTCGATCACAATGCCGACATCGAAGCCCCGGGCGCCGTGATTGGAGGCGGTACTGCGTTGGCCGATGCCGTCGCTTTCGGGTGCTGGAACGCTGCACGCCGCTTAGTCGGGCGCGGAGCCGGCACCACGCTGTGGCAAGCCGCCGCACTTGGGTTGATGGAACGTGTGAAGGAGTGCTTCGGCGGCGATCCATCACCCACCGCACCGGCAATTACCAACGCTTTCTGGAATGCGTGCCACGGCGGGCAATTGCCGGCGGCTGAGTTTCTTCTGGACCGGGGTGCGGAATTGAATTGGGTTGGCCACGGCGGCCTTACGGGCCTCGATGCGGCGCAGCGCAGCGGGGCTCAGGGACTCGTCGTGTGGCTTCAAAACCGGGGCGCCCGATCCGCGGCTTCTCAGGCTCGGTCTGGTGGATGAAATCGGATTGACGATTCCGCCGGTACATTTTCGGGTGATCTCTCCAGAAAGAGCGCACGACCTGGCCGCGCCACCCGGCTCGGGTTGCTGCTGCCGGTTCCTCTGGCGCCGCGCGTCGCGGCCCGTGCGCTCTCCAGAAACAGCGCGCGACCTGGCCGCGCCACCCGGCTCGGGTTGCTGCTGCCGGTTCCTCTGGCGCCGCGCGTCGCGGCCCGTGCGCTGAAAGCGGCGACCTCCCCGATAACGCCGGCCTGAAACGGTACGCAATACACTCGCGCGGGAGGAAACATCATGTCGAAGGACGACGGGATCATCGGAGTATCGGACCACGGCGGCTGGGCGGTGCTGGTGACGGTGGCGGGCGACGGGACGCTCCTCGACCGCCGCCGCGTCGAACTGGTGGACGAGGACCTGCCGAAGATTCCGCACCACAGCGAAGGGCAGGCGCTTCCGCTCGATGAGGCAGTGGCGCTGGTGGAGCGCGTGCAGGCGTCGGCGGAACGGCACGCGAAGCTCGTCCTCGACGCCGTCGCGATGACGGTGCCTGGGGCTGCCACCAACCATTGCCGGGCGGATCAAGGATTACCGGGCGCAGAACGTCGCCGACTGGGTGATGTACCGCAAGGCGCTGGCCGCAGCGGCCGAGGCGCGCGGTTGGGGTGTCCATTGGTACGACGCGAAGAAGGTGTTTGCTGCGGCGAGCGAGGCGCTGGACATCGGGGACATTGAGGCCCGCTTCCTCCAGCTGAGGAGGTCCCTCGGGCCGCCCTGGAGCAAGGATCACAGGGTTGCGATGGCAGCGGCGATCGTCGCGCCCCGGCCGCGACGGAGGCAGGCAGGCCCGATGGAAGAGCCAGGCAAGTAACGCGTCTTCGAGGGGATCGTGCCGGCCAATCGCGCGGCATTTGCCGATTTCCCCTCGTTGCCGGCCGGAATGTGCGCCAGCCCGGAAGTCGGCTTTCATCGCGATGGAGATCAGTTCTGTCCTGGGTTGGCTGGATCGACCGGGACCTTGCAGCGCCCGGCCCGGAAAGGTGGGTGCATAACACGCTCTTCGGGCACAGATGTCATTCCATTGATGCAATCGTTATATGTAGCCATCGATCTGTGGCTGCGAAATCAATTGCGGCTGACAAGGCATGCCGCGATTTCGACCTATGCCGCGGAAATGACCGGTTCAGGCTTTGATCCGGATACGGATCTGGAATCGGCGGGAATCGAGCATCTGTTGAAGACCGGCAAGGAACCGAAATGAGGCGCGGCGAGATTTATTGGGCCGATCTGGTCGGGACGTTTTTGTCAAACAGAATGCGCAAATCCCTGGCTCTCGGCGAACTGTCTTGCGCCTGTGACCAGACGTAGATCAATCCGATAGGCCTTGGCCACATCGTCCGGCGACATTCCATCGTCGAGATTGCCCTGCACAGCCTGAACCGGCACGAGTCCACTCCGGGACCTAACTGGGTCCCCGAAAGGCATCCGCATGACGGACATATCGACAGTGGCAGCATCGGTGCCATTTTTCACCTTTACCTTTGCTATACTCCGGATGGATGGTAATATCCTTCCCCGCTTTTTCGCGGCCTTGTACACCCTCGCATTGCGAACACCCCTTCGCGTCCCGTTTCACCCGCTCATGAAGAATCCGGCAGCTGCTTCACCCGCTTCTTCGTTCGTCTTCATTCAAACTCAAGGAGGTCCGTTTCAGCCCAGATGATCACCAGCGTCCCGGTTACTCACGGCATTGAGAGCCTGTTCGGCACTCGCGACGAAAACATCCGACTCCTCGAATCCGGCCTGGGCGTGAGTACGCGCCTCGATACCGACGCGCTCGCGATCGAAGGCGAACCCGCCGCGGTGGCGCGCGCCGAGCATATCCTGCAGGATTACTTTGCGCTGGTAAAAGAGGGCGCCGTATTTAGGAACGGCGACCTGAACAGCCTTCTGCGCGTGGTCACGGCCGATCCGGAAGTGACGCTGCGCGCGTTGTTCGACAGTGGCAAACAGCGCAGCTTCGGCAAAAAGGTGCTGGCGCCCAAAACCGCGACGCAGCGCCGCTACCTCGAAGCGATCGAACGCAACGACCTGGTGTTCGGCATCGGGCCCGCGGGCACGGGCAAGACCTATCTCGCCGTCGCGATGGCGATCCAGGCGCTGATTTCGAAACGCGTGACCCGCATTATTCTCACCCGGCCTGCCGTGGAAGCCGGCGAACGCCTGGGCTTCCTCCCCGGCTCGCTTCAGGAAAAGATCGACCCCTATCTTCGCCCGCTCTACGACGCGCTTTACGACATGCTCGAAGGCGACCGGGTGGAGAAGCTGGTGGAACGCGCGCAGATCGAAGTCGCGCCGCTCGCTTTCATGCGCGGCCGCACGCTGAACGACAGTTTCATCATCCTCGACGAAGCGCAGAACACCACGCAGGAGCAGATGAAGATGTTCCTGACGCGGCAGGGCTTCAATTCCAAGATGGTCGTCACCGGCGACCTGACCCAGATGGATTTGCCGACGGGCCGCCGCAGCGGCCTGCTCGATGCCGCCGAGATTCTCAGGGGCGTGGAAGGAATCTCCTTCGTTCAGTTCGACGAGCGGGACGTTGTGCGCCACAGCCTCGTGCAGCGGATTGTGCGCGCCTACGAGAAGTACAATGAAACAATAGCGGGAAAGCAGCTCTCGCTGAAGCTTGCCGACGGGATCGCCGCAGAGCCCGATCCGGCGATACCCGCTCCGGCCCGGGCCTGAGCGGCAAACGAATGAAATCAGAACCCTTGATTACTTACCGGCGTCCGCCGGCCACGCTGAAGCTTCCCCGTGTCGAACAGTTTGCGCGCGTGGTGCGGGACCGGGTGGCGCGCGGCCGGTTGTTCCATTGCCTGGTCACGGGCGACGCCGAACTGAGGCTGCTGAATCTGCGCTTTCGCGGCAAAGACGCGGCAACCGACGTCTTGTCTTTTCCCTCGGGTGAGAAGGATCCGATCGGCGACATTGCGATTTCGCTGGGCCGCGCCCGCGCTCAGGCGCGCGAACGCGGGCACACGATCGAAAACGAGATCTGCATTCTGATGCTCCACGGAGTTCTCCACCTGCTCGGCATGGATCATGAATCGGACAACGGCCGCATGGCCCGGGCCGAACTCCGGTGGCAACGCACGCTGGGCTTGCCGGCCGGCCTGATTGAACGAACGGCCGCGGCTGCGTCATGATCGCCCTGATCCTCATCCTGCTGGCCGTGCTGACGGCCCTGTTCACCTCCCTCCAGACGCTCTATCTGGAAAGCATGAGGCTGCGCACGCGCGAATTGCCCGCGCTCGAATACTTCAAGGCCGCGCTCGAACCGAAACTGAAAATGCGCACCGAGGAGGGAAATCTCACGTTCTCCCTCTGGAAACACACGTGTCTCGTCGTGATGGGGGTCTTCGTGCTGGCGCAGTTCGTGGTAGCGGGCGATACCGCCGGCGCTTCCCTCGGGCCCGTCGAAATCGCCGAGGCTCTGGCTGTGGCGCTGGTGCTGATGAGCGTCACGGCCTACCTGATACCGCAGGTGCTCTACCGAAGATCCTCCGGCCACTGGATCGTCCCGTTTCTCCCGTTCTACTCGCTGGCGGCGCTTGCCGTCCGGCCGTTTGTCGCGGGACTCAGTGTGCTTCATTCGGTGCTGGATATCGTCAAGCCGCAGCCGGAAAGCAACGAACCGGCCACTCCGGCCGAGAATATCGACACGCTCATTACCGCGGGAACGGAAGAAGGCCTGATCGAGGAAAACGACCGCAAGCTGATCCAATCCGTGATCGCTTTCGGCGATAAGGTCGTGCGCGAAGTCATGACGCCGCGGCCCAACATGGTCACGACCCAGGCCGATGCCACGCTCACGGAACTGCACGAGCTTGTGTTGCACGAGCAGTTTTCGCGAATCCCCGCCTGCCAGTCGTCGATCGACGAGATTGCCGGGTTTGTCCACGTGCGCGACATGTTTGAAGTGGCGGAAAGCGACCGGTTGAAACGCACGGTGCGGGAGCTGATGCGGCCGATCCGCCTGGTGCCGGAAACCAAGTCGGTGCACGATCTGATGCGCGAAATGCAGCAGGACGGGTCGCATATGGTGATCGTGGTGGATGAATACGGGAACACGGCGGGGCTGGCCACGATGGAAGACCTGGTGGAAGTGATTCTGGGCGAGATCCGCGACGAACACGAGCCGGATTCCGACGTGAAGGAAGATGGCAAGGGAGGCTTTATCGTTTCCGGAAATTTCGATCTGGCGCGGTTGGCCGATTTGCTGGATTATCGCTCGGAGGAAGATATCGAATCGACAACGATCGGCGGGCTGATCATGGAATGGCTGGGCCGGGTGCCGAAAGAGGGCGAGACGATTGAACGCGACGGGATCAGGGCGGAGGTTCTGGCGAGCGACGACATGCGGGTCTGTCAGGTGCATTTGAGCCGGGCTCCCGCGGTGCCGGAATGAAGCCCGAGAACCGCCCGGAGCCCCCGGGGCCGGCGGCTCCGGACAAATCCGCCAGGCCTTTCCGGTCCGGTTTTGTTTCCATACTGGGCCGGCCCAACGCGGGAAAATCCACTTTGCTGAACGCACTGGTGGGCCAGAAGATTTCGATCGTCGCCGACAAGCCGCAAACCACGCGCACGGCGATTCAGGGCGTGATGCATTCGCCGGGCGCGCAGGTGATTTTCGTCGATACGCCGGGCATTCACCGGTCCGGTTCGTCGATCAATAAGCGCATGATGGACGCGGTTCGCGCCTCGCTCGACGAGCGCGATCTGTTCGTCTACGTGGCCGACGCCACGCACAGGCACTTCACGACGGAGGATGAGCGGGCTCTCGGCATTCTGCGCCCGGACGGGCCGCCCGTCATTCTGGCGGTGAACAAGACCGACGCGCTGAAGTCCCGCGCGGACCTTCTGCCCGTTCTGGACGAGTACCGGAAGCGTTACACGTTCGCCGAGTACATACCAATCTCCGCGCTCAATGGCGCCGGCATCCAGCGGCTGCGCGAGGAAGTGATCAAACGCCTGCCGGAAGGCCCCGAGTACTTCCCGCCCGATCACATTACCGACCAGCCGGCGCGCTTTCTGGCCGCCGAGCTGATTCGCGAAAAAATCCTCCAGACGACCCAGCAGGAAGTGCCTCACTCAATCAATATCGTGGTCGATAAGTGGGAGGAATCGCCGCGTCTGATCAAAATCTACGCCACGATCTACGTGGAGCGCGACGGCCAGAAGGCGATCGTCATCGGCGCTAAGGGCGCTTCGCTGAAGCGTACCGGCACGGCGGCCCGCGAAGAGATGGAAGCGCTGTTCGACGCGCGGATTTACCTCGACCTTCACGTGAAGGTGGAACGCGACTGGCGCGAGAAGGCGGCGTTTCTGAACACCATCGACTGGCGTACAATGGCTGCAAGAGACGAAACCGAAACGCCATGAAACTGAAACGCCTGGTGACCTCACTTGTTCTGATTTTCGTTTTTGTCGCCGCGACGATGGGCGCCGACAAGAAGCTGGACGACAATTTTATTTACGACAGTGTCCGGGAGAAGCTCGCCAGTGACGTGGTCGTCAAAGGCGGCGCGATCGACGTCGACGTGAAGGACGGGGTCGTCACGCTCAAGGGCCACGTGCAGGAACAGAAGCAGAAGGCCAAAGCCGAGAGCCTGGCGAAGAAGGTGAAAGGCGTGAAAAGCGTCGTGAACAACCTTCAGATCACTCCGCAGTGACTGGCCGGATTGAGTTCGCTCGCGTCGTGGGCGGCCGGTTACGGTTATGACCGAACGCCGCGCCTGCGCTGTTTTCGCCGTTGCCGGCATGATGTGCGGTCTGTCCGCCGTTGCGCAGACTCCCGCGCAGATTCCGGATGAAATCGAAGTGAGCAGAGTCGCCGCGGGCCTGCGTTACCCTTCGGGTCTCGCCTGGTCGCACGACGGCTTTCTGGTCATCGCGGATGGAGTGAAACGCGAGATTTACCGGCTCGACAGCGACCAGCGCGCGAAACCCACCCACCAGGATACGAATGGCGCGCAGGGGCTTGCCTACGACACGCAGGCGCGTCTCTATATCTGCGAGGCGGAGACACGCAGGATCGTCCGGCTCGACAAACGCGGAAAGTTCGAAACGGTCGCCGAGAGCTTCGAGGGGAAGAAGCTGAACTCGCCGAACGACGTCACGGTTCGCCGCGACGGCAACGTTTATTTCACCGACCCTGCATTCGCCGGCGCCATCGATCGCCGCGAGTTGAGCTTCAACGGCGTCTTTCACATCGGTCCGAAAGGCGAGATCGAGGCGCTAGCCCGCTGGCAGACACGGCCCGACGGCCTCGCGCTTTCCGCCGATGGCAGGAAGTTGTTCGTTGCCGACGCCGACCGGCACGCCGTGGTGGAGTTCGATCTGGACGCGAAAGGCGCGGCGGGCAACCAGCGCGACGTCATCACCGGAATCCAGGGCGTGCCCGCGGGGTTGCGCACCGATACCGCCGGCCACATTTTCGTGAGCGCCCAGGGGCTTGCCGTTTACACACCCGGCGGGAAGCTGCTGCGAACGTTTCTGGATACCCAGCGAGTCGTGAACTGCACCTTTGGAGGCCAGGACCTCGAGTCGCTCTTCGTGGCCACGCCGAAGGACGTTTATCGCCTGCGAATCGGCGTGAAGGGCGCGCTGCAGTACTGATGTCGGACGCTTCCGAACCGACACAGGACTCCCGGCGATTCCCGGCCCGGCCGGTTCCCGGGGTGGGAGCGATCATTATCGAGAACGGCCGGGTGTTGCTGGTGGAACGCGGGCGGGAGCCGTTCAAAGGGTATTGGTCTCTGCCCGGCGGAGCTGTCGAAACGGGCGAGCGGCTGGTCGATGCGCTGCGGCGCGAAGTTCGGGAAGAGACGGGACTGGAAATCGAAATCCTGCATCTGCTTGAGATTTTCGAGCGCATTACGAAGGCAGGCGACGGGCGAACCGAATACCATTTCATCCTGATGGATTACATCTGCCGTCCCATCGGGGGCACCTTGCAGGCTTCCGACGACGCGAACCGCGCCGAGTGGTTCGCGGAAGACGAGATTGCGGGTCTGAAAATCACGGAAGGCACGCCGGAATTCATCGCACGGGCGTTCGATTGGTTGCGAAGGCCGGCATGAGCCATAATGACTGAAACTACCCTGCCATTCCCCGGTCTTGAGCCCCTCGAGTGGGACCAGGTTCACGCGCTCGTCGCCCGCTCGATTTCGAGTCCGGCCGGCGCGCTGGAAATGGAACTCGTAGCGCCCTCCACCGACCGCCTCCGCATCGAACACGATCTCGCCGAAGTGG
>Ga0302319_10017772_pt1 | contig 12999 bp, 14 predicted proteins | sample Bog_T0_2_FD_203319 | JGI IMG/M metagenome (GOLD analysis project Ga0302319, IMG submission 203319) | Peat permafrost microbial communities from Stordalen Mire near Abisko, Sweden - Bog_T0_2 | ecosystem: Environmental > Terrestrial > Soil > Wetlands > Peat | place: Sweden: Abisko, Stordalen Mire...
CGGAAGGCAAAGGCGAAGAACCGTCTCGGCGCCAGCGGGTGGGCCCCTGGGCACCGGTGATTCCGCTGAAAGTGGGACCCCACGTCGCCGGTGGCGACATGAAGATCGCGGGCGACGAGGAACCTATACTCGTGCAGTGATCCGCGATTGGGGTGGCGAGCACGATTTCGCTAGTTGGCCACACAGTCTCCCAGCTCTCGAGCCGCGGAGCCGTCATGTTCTTGCAGCCACGGCGCGAGAGCCTTGCGAGCCAATTCGCAGTCGCCGTGGGCACGCGCCGCGCGAGCCACGAGGATGGCTGCGTCCTTCCGGTGAAAGGACTGGGGAAACCGCGCGAGGTGCTTCGCAGCGACGGCTGACGATGCGTCGGCACGACCTGCTCGCGCCAGGGAGACGGCCTGCAGGTAGAGCGCATCGTCCGCCGTACCGGAGCTCGGATGGTCGATCTCGAAACGACCGAACGCGTCCGCCGCGGCCTGGAACTGTCCGTCGCGGTACAGCTTGGTAGCGGCCTCGTAGTCCGACGACTCGTCCGGCGAGGCCGCAGCCGTCACCGTGCTTGCTTGGTGCGTCGGCGTTGGCATCTCCCAGGATTGGCCTTCGCTCAACGTCAGCTCGCGCCGGCCTCGCAGCCGGACCTGTACGACCCCTTCCACGACCACCACGCGCCTAGTCGAGCCGTCCCGTACGACGACATCGAACGTGGTACCCCGTACCTCGATTTCGCCGTCCGGCACCTCGACCAAGAATCGTTCGTCCTGGGCCTGCTTGCGCACATGGACGCGGATTTCGCCCCCAAGCAAAGACACTCGCTCTACGCCACCGTTGCGGGCCTGCAGCCAACGCGCTCCCGGCACTGCGGTGACGGAGCCAGCGAACACGTCGCTGGCCGCGGGAGGGTCGACGAGCGGGACGCTCGTCGACGTGGGAACGGGACCTGTTGCTGCACTTGCGCTCGGTTCCGCCGCAGTTACTCCAGCGACACGCTGCGGGTTCGCGCCGAGCTTCATCGTAAGCAGAATGGCGACGACCCCGAGCGCAGCAGCACCCAGGGCGATTCGTGGCACCGCGTACCCGGCCCCAGGCGGTGCCGGGCTCGCAGCATCCCGCAGGATGCGCGCACGCAAGCGTCGGAAGTGTAGCTCATCGGGCGGTTGCGTCTCTGCCGCCAGGTCGTGCACGAGCGCGCGCACCTTCTCGTTCGAAGCAAGGCGGGCCCTGCATTCGGCGCACACGCGCAGATGGCGCTCGAACGACGGCTCCTTTGCCGAAAGGCGCCCGTCAGCGACGGCGTCAGCCTGCCAGAGTCCGTCGCAGCTCACGACCATCCCTCTTCACGCCCGATGGCCTCGCGCAGGATCTGCCTAGCGCCGAAGAGCCTCGTCCGAACGGTAGCGGCGGGGATCTCGAGTAGTCGAGCGACCTCCTCCTGCGACAGTCCCTGAAGCTCCACGAGAACGAACACTGCGCGCTTCTTCTCGGAAAGCGAGCTCAGGGCACGCTCGAACGCCGCAAGGTCCTGGCGGTGCATTGCCTGGCGCTCAGGATCGGCGGCCGGCTGATGCCAAGCCGTCTCCGCGAACCGCGAGAGCATGCGGGCGAATCGCTGCACGCTTCGCCCGCGACGCAGCGCGAGCCTGACGGCAACGCCGCAAATCCAGTTCCGGCACGAGGGCCGGCCGTCGAACGACCCAGCGATCTCCGGCAGGTTGAGAAACGTGGCGTGAACCACATCCTCGACATCGCTCGAATCCCTCATGACCCGGGAAAGCACCCGCCACACATCGCGAGCGTACCGGTCGTAGAGCACACCAAGAGCGCTCAGGTCGCCTAGCGCCACCGCCGCCAGGAGCGCTGGGTCCGAGCGTTCGCTCGCGTCGAGCCGCGGTGCTGTCAAGGTGTTCAATTTCATAACAGAAATGGGCCGTTCAGAGCGCGCTGCTACCCCATGTTCTCCTCTCGGGGTCCTCCCGTTCAAGCGAAACGACGGCTCGGGACCGGGGAGCGCCGTGGGCGCCGGCGCGGCTCAGGCCCACTTGGACCCTTCGGGCCCCCGGTCAGGGCCCTGGCTCACACGCGGGCTCGGTTCCAGGCAGAGGCGGGGGTGTGGTCGCCGGTCCGACCCTCTGGCAGGCGCTCGTCTGCGTGTTGTCGGCGAGCCAAGACGTGATGCACGTGTCGAGATCGTCGCCCGGCTTCATGACCGTGCCGCCTTTGTGACTCTCGATACCTCTCGCTTTGCGCACCATTGTTAGCAGGTCCGGGTTCGCTCCGTGCTGGGCGACAACGGCGCTCATGGCCTCCGGCTCGAAACCGACCACCGAGTCGAAGTCCTGGTCGACCTCGGCGGAGGTCGTGCAGGGCGGGTTCAAGGTCTGATCCGTAGCGAGCCACCGGAGGCCGGTGTTTCCGTAGATCCGCATGTTCCTGTACGGCGTGCCATGGCAGTCGAGGGTTCCGCAGTGCGCGACCATCGCCTGTGCAACGTCGGGAAACGACGCCCGGTCCGGGACTTGCTCGGTAAACTGCGCGGTCGACGAGGGCACGTCGCAGCCGAGAAGTAGCAGCGCCGCGAGCACGATCGGCGGGCAAGTCTTCTCGTTCATGCTCGTCAGCCGTCGCCGTGATGGTCGGTGGCGCTCCTGTTCGCTCATGGTGGCGTTCCCCCGTCGTCGAGCATCAGCGAGACGTGGCCAGGCGAGCTCGGCCCCGCGGGCTTCACGTGGCACCACCCGCACGACCCGCTCCAGCTGATCTGGCTGTGCATGATGGCGCCCACGTCTCCCGCCGCGACGGTGACGGACAATATGGGGTAGACCGGCGTCCAATTCTGCGGCGTGAGGTAGAAATTGCCGGCGGCGTTCGTCGTGGCGGAATGCGAGGAACCGCTCGAGTCGACCATGGTGACGGTAACGCCGTCGGCGCCTTGTGCGCTCGACGGGGTCTCGAAGACGGTGCCCGCGACGCTGAAAGCGGGCGGGTCCCCTATTGCACCATCGTGGCACACCGTACACGGCTGCCCCGGCCGGTGCATGGGTCCCTTCGATACTCCTGGCGCCTCACCACCCAACGCGGCGATGTCGTTCGAGTGAACCGGATCGCAGGCGATGAGGCCGAGCAGCGCGAGGCCCTTGAACGATCCAACCCAGCGCGGCATCTGCTTCATAGTGCGGCCTCCAGCGACACGCCTCCGACGAACGACCAGCGCTGGGTGATGTAGAGGTCGTCGAAATACTGCGTCCACATGCCATTGAGATCGATGCCGATAACCCAGGCGCGTGGAGCTGCCTTTGAGCCCAGCGCAACCTGGAGACTCCCGCCCCCTGTCGCCGTAAGGAGTGGACCGAGCTCGCGATCGCCCGTGCGCAGGGCCGGATAAGTGAACCCGGGACCCATCACGTAGGCGCGTTGCCAGAAATCCACGGGCGACTGCCCGTGGATACGTAAATGGGGGCCAACCTCGAACCGACCGAGGTCGAAGAGGTAACGTGCATCGGTGGTCGTCGCCTTCATGCCCCAGGTGTCCACATAGAGGCGCTCGTCGACGCGGACCGTCGACGACCGAAAGCGGTGCGCCAGACGGCCCGACGTCGCGAATCTCTGCCGCGAAAGCGGGAGCTGCTCGAGCGGACGCTCGGACACCCGTAGGGACGTGACATCGGCCACGGAGGCACCGACAGGCACATAAACCCCGGGCGCGAAAAGCGGTATATAGCGGTAAGGCTTGGACTCGTCTCCGATGTCAAAGATGACGTCGGCCACGAATGAGACGATCGTCGCGTGGTCGAGCAGGAGCGTGACGCCCGCCTTCAACGAGTGATGGTCGATCTCGTGCGAGAACACCGAGAACGGCGTCCCGGTCCGCCCGGAGACGTCGTGCCCGTACTCGTAGCTGAAGAGCCACGTGAGATTCTTGTTGAGTAGATCCTGCGTGACCGAGGCGCCGGCGTTCAGCGAGAGGTAATCGGGCTCGCTCGATACGATGGCGTTCGCCCCAACGCCCAGGTTCCCTGGGTGGTACGACCCTGCGAGGCTTCCTTCCTGGCGGACCTCCTCCCAGCGTCGAGAGGCAGTCGATACGATATCGACGGATGCCGCGGAGACTGCGTCGACAAGGTAACCGGCGTTGACGCTCCAGCCCGCTGTCGGATTCGATACCGCTCCGGCAATGGACGGAGTGAAAACGAACACGTGGTCGGTATCGGCATACTCGGCAATCTCGGAGCCCACGGTACCGGTTAGGTTGGAGGTGCTGACTCGATGCGTGGGCGGTGCCACCGCGGCAGGCTGCGGATCGGGGGTGGCTGCCGATGAAGAGGGTGTGGCCCCCGACTCGGCTGTCGCCCGCCCCTGTTCGGCGGACGCTTGGGCGTTCGCTCGGCGAGCGGTGAGCACCGCGACTAGCAGGAGCGCTCCTGCAGCGCGTCTCAGTTGCACCCGCAGCCACCCCCGGCCGCAAAGCCGCCGCCGGTCGCTCCCTCCTGGACGGCTCGGACGTGCTCCTCGCTAGGATGGGCCAGATCGGACGTGGTCATGGACGGCTGTGCAAGCCTGCCGCGGTCGTAGGCCGGCACGCTTGCGCAGCCGCTCTCCATCAGGGCGAGCGTGAGCAACACGACGAGAGCGTGCAACGGGGGCTGCATCGTTAGCTAGAAGTCTCCGCAGGAGTCTTCGCCGCACGAGGCGGATTCGTTCATAGCTCGCAACGAGACATCCGCCAGGCGCACGGTGCACCTGGGCCCGTGGTTCTGCAAGCTCAGGCGACGACGCGCCAGCCAGAAACACCTGTAGAGCTAGAGCAGGCTTGCCGACGCGCCGAAACGAAGGCCGAGCGTCCACGCGGGGACCGGCGGCAGCACCGGACTGATGTACTGCGGCCGGACGAGCCCACTCGGAGCGACGTCCGTGTCGAGAGCGATATTGAGGCGCCAGGTTCGCCCGATGGAGTAGCCGTAGCGCGCGCAGGCATCGAAGCGGAGGCTCGCCAGCGTGCCCGAGACCTCGACCGGAAGGTCGGTCTCCATGGATACGAGCACGAGCGTTGGAATAAAGATGGCGTCCAGGGAGGAGCGGCCCCACCGTAGCTCTCGCCCCAGCCCGACGCCGAGCGCGGCTTCCTCGTACTGGTCACCGTCGGCAGTTGGGCCCGGTAGCGCTGCGATCGGCGCGTAGCGTACGCTCGCCACGATGGTCCAATCGTGAAGGACCACGTCGGCAAACAGCTCGACGTCGGCCATCACGACCTTGGATGGCACGCCTGCACGACTTCCAAGGCCAAAGCCGACGAAGACGCCGAACGGGCTTGCCGCCGTAGGGTGCATCGAACGCGCGGGCGGCGTGAAGTCAGGGATTTCGTTCAGCTCGGGAAGCGCCGGCTCCCGCCGTGAGGGCGCGGTCGGAGGTAGCGACGACGAGGGCGGCGGAGCCGCGAGGAGCCCGAAGACCACGGGAAAGAGAGCCTGAGGGCCCTTCACGGGTCGGGATGTCACTCGCTCGTCTGCCGCGCGCACCCTGACCTCCACCGTCGCATGGTCGCTCGACGGCAACAGCGAGACCGTGACGTTAGAGCACTCCTCGGCCGACATCGACTGCGCGAGCTTCTCCTTCAGCGCCTCCGCGGCAGCGGCCCACCCCGGGTCGAGGCCCGAGGCGACCTCGACCACCAGCGAGGCACACGAGCTACGCCCGGACGGTTCCTCGGCTCTCGCCACCCGGGGGCACGAGAGCAGGAGCGACCCCGCGAGCATCGCGGCCGCCGAGATCGTCTGGGTCAACCCCGCAAACCGGCCTGTGAACATTTCGTTTCGCAGCGGAGAACAGTCAGCGGGGCAGCCCAATCGACGTGAAGCGTATGACGGTCGCGCAAGAAAAAGCGGAGAAAACAGCCTCCATCGCCACGGGCGACCGAGTCATGGATGCCTTCGTGGTGGAGGCGCTGGTGCAGCCCCCAGGGGTTGGCATTCTGCCAGCTGTCGTATTGATCCATGATGGTGAGGGTGTTAACGAGGAAGTGAAGGCATACGCTCGCAGGATTGCCGGCGCGGGCCACTTCGTGATCGCCCCCGACATTCGCCATCGGTTGGAGCCAGCGCCGAAAGCATCGAGCGTGGATCTCGGACGCGAGATCGTCGCCGCAATCTCGTTCGCGCGCAAGTCGGGTGGGGAGAGAGACCGGAAGGTTGCCGTCGTCGGGCTCGGCGCGGGCGGTTTCGTGGCGTTCCTCGGTGCCTGCCGAGCCGCCGTGACGGTGGCCATCGTCTTGTACGGAGGCGGTATCGAGCGGATCCGGCGCACCGTACGGTCGGAGCGCGGCGCCATGAAGCGAAGGGCCGCGCCCGTCCGGTGTATCTTCGGTGCCGAAGACGCGCTCGTCAGCGCGAGCGACGTGGGAACAGTTCGCGAGCGCTTTGTCGAGTACCGAGTGCCCCACGAGTTTCTGGTCTACCCGAGAGTGGGCGCCGACTTCTTGAACGACCAGAGCCCCGGCCACCGACCGGTCGTCGCCGCAGACGCCTGGGACAGAATCCTCCAGTGGCTTCGCGCGGCAGGCTGAGTCCACCGCGGATCAAGCGCTGCTAGCTCGCTTCGCACGTCCGCCTAACCTTCCCCGAAACCAGCGGGTCGCTCGAATGGCGAGAATGACCATGCCGGAGAACACGGTCGCCATTGCGAGCACGGCCGCACACCGAATGAGAAGGTGGTTGAAGTCGTCACGGCCCTTGTAGTCCATGATGTGCAGCGACCAGAGGAAGTCGTAAGTACGCCACGTATCGTTGCGCCGCGCGGTCACGTCGCCGGTTGCCGCATCGACGTAGATGATAGTGCCGGCCGAATCCCCGAGCGCTACGCGGAAGACTGGGAGCGTGCAGTCTCCATGCTCGCAGTCGCGGTACTCTATCGAAGGCGAATCCGTGACGAGCGTGGTCTCGCGGACGGGCGGCCCGCCGGGTTGATCGCGTCGTGCAATGGCCTCCGCCTCTCCCTTGCCGACCGGACGTAGCTCGCCGGTTCGCGCATCGACACGCACCGTCGCTCTGTCGCCGCGCACGATGAAGAACGGACCTGCCGGCGTTCCGCGAAGCTCGACGCTTTCGATGCCTCCGGCCGCGGCGGCTCCGACCTCGAGGGCACCTGCGACCGTGACGGGTGGCGCATCGACGAGCACGGCGCGGTGGGCCCCCTCGACAGGCGTGCTCTTGAGCTTCTCCTGCGGGATCCAGGCGAAGAGAAACCCGGTGACGGTCCACACGGCGAGCTGGATGAATGCCGCCGCCGAAACCCACTTGTGCACCGAATAGAAGAACCGGTTCATATTGCCACACCTCTTGCATCAGCCACTCGCGGACGAATATCCCGCCAGCGCACGCAGCCAGACCCAGCGCGCGATCACCAACAAGAGCGCGCTTCCAAAGGCGGCGCCTGTGACCTCCAGTCCATCGGCGACGCCCAGCAGCGCGCGCGCAGGTACCGTGGTCATCAACGCCAGGGGCACGACGAAGGTGAAGATGAAGCGCGCCACCCCGCGAAAAACGGACGACGGCCAGCGCGCAGCGTCGAAGATTGCTACGAAGAGCTCACTCACGTTGTCGATCCGTACGGCACGAAAAGCGGTCGACACGACCAGCAGCAGGAGGGCATAGAGAGCCCCTATCGCCGCCGCGAGGAGTCCAAGGGAGAGCGCCACGCTTCCGACGGAGGGTGCCCTGCCGAGGGTACGAAACGCGAACACGAAGATTGCGCCGGCGGTCACGACGTTGACCGAGCGCCACGGATGGAACCGCGAAGTCGACACCAGGAACTGCGCGTCCGCGGGCTTGAGCAGGATGAAGTCGAGCGTTCCTTTACGGATGTGCTCGACCACGGCCACGAGGCTCGGGTTGACGGATCCTTCGAGTACGGCCTGGAGCAGCGTGAAGAACCCGACAACGACCAGCGCTTCGCCAAAGCTCCATCCAGCCACGCTCGCTCGATCACGAAAGACGATGAGGAGCGGCACCAGAGCCGTCGATGTCCACAAGACCTCGATGAAGCCATCGATGAAGAAGTCTGCCCGGTACTGCGCGGCGAGGATGAAGGAGAGGCGAAGCTGCGCGGAGAGAAGGCGTGCGTATCGCTTCATGCTACCCGCCGTAGGCCGAGAAGCGTGCGAAGCCTCTTTGCCAGAGTGCCCTCATCCCCAGCCCCGCCGCGAGCACGAAGATCCACTGCCGGCCGACGAGCGCCAACGCTTCCGCCCTCCCGTGTACTCCGGTGGCGAGCTCGACGGGGAGACCGACCTGGTAGCGAAACGGGAGGTAGTCGAGCACGGCCTGGATGCGCGCCGGAAAGAGCGCCACGGGAATCAAGTAGCCGCTGAAGACGAAGAAGACTGCGAGCCAAACGTCCGTCACCTTGACGCTCGACTCCATGAAGAACGCCAGCGCTCCGATGGACGCGCTCACGAAGAACGACAGGAGCCACGCCCCGACGAGCGAGGCGACAAAGAGCAACCAGATGGCTCCGTCCGAGGAGAGCTCTCGCCACCCGACGGCGACCAGAAGCACGATCGCCACGGGAAGGGAAATCACGGCGCGAAGCGGAGCCGCTGCTGCGCCCTCCGCCGCGTAGGCGAGGAGCGGGTGGACGGGCCGAACGAGGCGCGTCGACAGCGTGCCATCGCGGACCTCCATGTTGATTTGCCACGACACCCACGAGCTCGTGAGCTGGCGCACGATGAAGGTAACGAGGAAGTACGCGACGAGCTGGGGTTCGCCATACCGGCCCACGGGCCCCTCGTGCGCTACCGCGCCGAAGAGGGCGAGCATGATGAGCGGCATCGTGCTGGCGAGCACCCAGACGAGCATCTGGCCTCGGTACGCCAGGGCCTCCAGCGCCCCAACCCGCAGAAGCGCGGAGAGTGCCCGGACGGACCGTGCGGCGCTCATGGGATCACCGAAGGCACGGAGCGTGTCATTAGCACGAGCCGATCGGCCACGTAGTCGGTGTCATACGCCTGCGCGCCTGAAATTGTAGAGCGACGCGGTAACGGCGTCCGTGGCAACACGGTCGTTGCTGGCGTCAGAGTCCCGATCTGGTAGGGCAAACGTCGTGAATATCGACCCTCGAACTGCGACACCTTGCAGGACCGTCGCGTTCTCCCCCGACGGAAAGCTTCTGGCGGAGGCTAACTATCTGGGCTTCGTCACCTTGCGGGACGCTGTCTCGGGGGCCATCGCACGAAGGTTCTTGGCCCAGACCGCTCTCGTCGAGACGGTGCGCTTCGACCGGCGCGGGCTTCTGCTACTGGTTGGAGCCGGGTTCGAGGGTGGGCGCGACTGCGGCGTCGTGAAGATGCTGGACCCGGCGACGGGTCGACGAGTCGCGGAGTTGCGGGGCCACGCCGACGACGCGACCGACGTGATGAGCCTCGACGGCGAGCGTCGACGCATAGTCAGCGTCGGGCTCGACCGTAAGGTGGTCGTTCACGATCTGGGAGACAGCAACCGGACGTGGGAGTGGAGCGCGTACGAGGACTACCTCAACACCTGCGCCGGGCGGCCCCACCACGACGGTCAGTTCGCCGTCGCGGGGGACTCACCGTTCTCCTACGTGCTCGATGCCAACTCGCGCTCGGTGGTCGCGAAGCTCGACACTCCCGGAGACTGCAACGGCTTGCTCTGGAGTGAGGACGGCCGTTTCGTGCTCATCGCCGATGACCACGGGCGCGCCATCTATTTCGACGGCGCGCGTGGATGGAAGCTCGCCGGGGAGACGCGTGTGGGAGGCGCGGCCAAGCGCATGGTCGTCGACCCTGCCGCGCCCGAGCGGGCTCTGGTCGCCTGCTACGATGGTCGCGTCTGGTCGATACCGCGGTCGCCAGCGAGGGAACCGCCCTTCGTGGCGGTGGATCGACGGCGCGGTCTCTGGGGTATCAACATCGCCGCAACCGCCACGCGCCTATCCATTCCGAGCTTCTTCGATCGGGCGTACCTGCTCGAGCGCGACACGCAGGGCAAGGCAGGGGTCGACATAGGCCCCGAGCCTCGCCCGACCTACGGCTGCAACTGGGTCGCCGTGCACCCGACCAGAGAAGAGATCGCGGTCACGCACGACGACGGCCGCATCCGCGTCAGGGAGATGGCAGACGGACGCCTCCTCCGAACGTTGGGTCCGGACTCCGACTCCCTCTACATGGGAGCCGCCTTCCATCCGAGCCGACCGATCCTCGCAACGGTCGACTTCTACGGTGAGCTCTTCCTGTACGACTACGAGTCTGGCCGTGTGCTCTGGCGCAAGGACCTGGGGCTCGGTCCCGGGATCTCGGTCGATTGGAGCCCCGATGGCCGTCACCTTGCCGTGGGCGGTTACCAGTGGAAAGGGCGGATGTTGCAAATCGGCGAGGACGGTATTCCCCTCGCTGTCGTCGAGCTCGACGCGCCCAACAAAGGCGTTCTCAAGAGCCTCGCTTTTGCGGGCTCGGATCGACTGCTGGTGGCTTCCGGAGACGGCACGCTGGTCGTTCACGATCGCGTCGGTCATCGCTTCGTGGCGTCCAAGACCATCCGCGGCACGCCGCACATGGAGCTGGCGAACGGGGTCACCGTCTCGCCGGACGGGCGGACGGCCTACGTCGTCTCCCGCGATCAGACCCTCCGAGCCTTCGATCTGGCATCCGGCAATCCGGTCGGAACCGGAATTGCCCACGTGCGCGGAGTCAAGACGGTTCACGCCTCCGCGTGCGGGCGGTACATCGCGACCGGCTCCTACGATCGCACGATTCTGATCTGGTCGGCGGACGACCTCTCCGTGCGTCTGCCGCCGATTCGTCTCGCCAATTCAGGGATCTCCTGCGTGCGCTGCCACGCCGGGAGGGTCTACTCCTGCTCGTTCGACGGCATCGTGTCCGCGATCGACGCGGCGACGGGCCGGATGCTGTGGCACAAGACGTCGGCCGACGCTGCCCAAGAGACGTGAGCGTGGATTGACATGCCCCTACGTGCCGACGGCTTCGTCTTCGTCGAGCTCTACGTCGAAGACCCCGCCTACTACGTCAGGCTCTTCCGGGACGCGCTCCGGTTCGAGGTGGTCCGGGACGAAGGCGATTTCGTTCAGCTGCGCTCCAAGCGCGGGATGATCCTCCTGAATGCCTTCACGGAGCCGGATCCAGGTCACCCCTTCGAGCACTATCGGGCGGCGTCACGGCGCGGCATCGGCGTCGAGATCGGCATCGTCACCGACTACCTGCAGGAGACGTGGGAGCAAGCCAAACGGCTGCCAGGGTGTGTCGTCAGCGATGTCGTCGTGCAGGAGTGGGGAATGACCGATTATCGGATCGTTACCCCGCACGGCTATTACCTCCGCGTCACCACGCCACCCGCGACCGAGTAGACGACCGTTCGCTGCCGTTACCAGGAGCGCCGCGCACGGGACCGTCTCGCCCGGAGAGATGCTCCCCCGTCGCGCCTCGTGGGGGGCGAGCCGTAGCAGCCCGCGCATTCGATCCCGATACCTCCGCCATCGTCCAGGGAAACACATCGACACGGTGCGCTGATGTACTGCGCCACGCACTCGCACGTCGGACATTCCGCGCACTGCGACGGATAATTGCTCTCCGTCGGCGACTTGGCGCGGGCGCAACTCTCGCCTTGCCCGGAGGGCGACAGGACGCAGAACTCGGTGGCCCGGTCGCACGTGATACCGTCTGCACACGCAAAGGACCCGGCCGTGACCGCGCAGCTCGTCGATCCGTCCGGAAGGCCGGGTTGTGCACCCGAGTCCTCTGGATCGACTGGCGCCGACGCGGAGGGGGAAGGCGAGACAGCGCCTCCATCCCCCTTGGGCTCGGAGGGCGCGACGGCTCCCGAGCAGCCGGCGAGACTTAGCGCCCCGCCGAGGGCGAGCCACTGGCCGCGACTCATGCCCCTCTGTCGACGCCCTCCAGGCGATGGCGTGCGAAGCACGTGCGGGCACGACGTACCGCAGAACGGGCACTCTAGCTCGTGACGTTTGATGAAGTGCGCGCATGACGCGCAGACTCGATAAGCATCCATGTCCTTCTCCTTTGCCGTTGACCAGAGCTTCGTACGTGTTGCCGACAGCAAGCATCAGTCGAGGAGCCAGCTCGCCTTCCCGGCCGCCACTTCGCGGGCTCGCGCGAGATCGAGCGCCGGCCAGTCCTCTTCGACGAGCTCGAAGCGCCCGTGATCAAAGGGCACACCCGGAGGAGCTTCGATGCGTACGAGCCGCTCGCGGCGCCCATGGCGCAGCAACTCGAGCGCCCGGTGATGGCAGAAGGGATTGTTACCGCGGCGGCCGAAGAGCGCGTGGGCAGTCCAGGAGCACCCCCCGAGGCAGTCGTCGGCGTAATAACAGGTGCCGCACTGTCCCCAGAGGCCTCGCATGCGCTCGTCGTCGTCACGCGTGAACCGCAACGCGTCGGCTCGCTCCCAGATGTCGACGAGCCGGTCTTCCCTCACGTTGCCTCCGACGTAGGCCTCGCTCGGAAGCGAAGGGCACCCCTTGATGGCACCGTTTGACTCGACGCCCACGATGAACCGACCTGCCCCGCACGATCCCTTCCGCTTTCTGGGAAGGCTGCCCCGGAGCTGCGACTCGAACGGCCCGTAGTAGCCGAGGTTGTTGCCAGGCCAGATGCGCACGTCGGCTAGGTCGGCGCGCGCCTTCAGGCGGGCCACCTCCGGCAAGACCTCGAGCAGATGGTAAGGCTCGAGCAGGATTGAAGGATCATCGGCCACACGTCCCGCAGCAACTGTCAGCTGCAGCTGCCAGGACGCCGCGTCGACCGCGCGGATCTCCTCGAATACGGTTCCGAGCTCCCGCCGGTTGTGGCGGCCAATCTGGGTGTTCGCGGAGACCTGCACCCCCTCGTCAGCGAGATTCCTCATCGCCTGGAGCGCAGCGGCGTGACTTCCGTGGAGCCCGCGCAGCCTGTCGTGGGTCTCTCGCGCACCGTCGATCGATACGGATACACTCATGACGCCGGCGTCCTTCGCCGCGCGC
>Ga0302319_10017778_pt1 | contig 12996 bp, 12 predicted proteins | sample Bog_T0_2_FD_203319 | JGI IMG/M metagenome (GOLD analysis project Ga0302319, IMG submission 203319) | Peat permafrost microbial communities from Stordalen Mire near Abisko, Sweden - Bog_T0_2 | ecosystem: Environmental > Terrestrial > Soil > Wetlands > Peat | place: Sweden: Abisko, Stordalen Mire...
GACGTGATCGATCCGGACGAAGCGATTGCTGCGATTGGTTCAGGCGGCAGCTATGCGACGGCGGCTGCCCGGGCGCTCCTGGAGAATACCGACTTAAGCGCACTCGAAATAGCTAAGAAATCGATGAAGATTGCTGGCGAGATCTGCATCTATACCAATGATCGAATTACCATCGAAGAACTAAACGCTGACGGAAAGATCGAGCAATCGAAGGAGTCGCAGGCCTAAGGCTCCGGAGCCACCTGCAAGTTTCATCTCTCATGGCCATATATCTTCCAGGAACTGCCGAAGACCAGGATCTCGATCTCGACGAACTCACTCCGCGTGAGATCGTTGCCGAACTGGATAAGCACGTCGTAGGACAGCGCGCCGCCAAGCGTGCCGTGGCGATTGCCCTACGCAACCGCACTCGCCGCCAGAAGCTTCCACCCGACATCGCCGACGACATCATGCCGAAGAACATCATCATGATCGGTCCCACAGGCGTGGGCAAAACCGAGATCGCGCGCCGTCTGGCGAAGCTGACCGATTCACCGTTTCTCAAGGTAGAGGCTTCGAAGTTTACTGAGGTTGGCTATGTTGGCCGCGATGTGGAGTCGATGATTCGCGATTTGGTCGAGATCTCGATTGACATGGTTCGGGAAGAGCGGCTGGAGGAAGTCGAAGATAAGGCAGAGATGAATGCCGAAGAGCGGTTGCTCGATCTGCTGCTGCCTCCTCCACCCGAAGCGCACCAACCGACGCAAGAAGGCCAGCTTACATTGCCGGGAACGGACAGCTATCAGCGGACGCGCGAAAAGCTGCGCCAGCAGTTCCGCGAAGGCAAGCTGGATGACCGGACGGTGGAATTGGATGTGCGCGAGCGCAACTCGCCGCAACTGGGCATCATCTCCAGCCAGAATATCGAAGACATGGATATGAGCCTCAAGGACCTCTTGCCCAACATCTTTGGCGGTTCGCAAAAGAAGCGCAAGATGAAGGTCAACGAGGCCTTCGAGTACCTGATCCAGGAAGAAGAAAGCCGCCTGATCGATATGGACCAGGTGACAAAGGCCGCCGTGGAGCGCGTGGAAACGAGCGGCATCATCTTCCTCGATGAGATCGACAAGATCGCAGGCCGCGAGGGCGGTCATGGGCCGGATGTTTCGCGCGAAGGCGTACAGCGCGACATTCTTCCGATCGTTGAAGGCACGACGGTCAACACCCGTTACGGCATGGTGCGGACGGATTTCATTCTGTTTATCGCTGCCGGCGCTTTCCATGTCTCGAAGCCTTCCGATCTGATTCCAGAGCTACAGGGCCGTTTTCCGATCCGGGTGGAACTGCAATCCCTCACTGTCGATGATTTTCTGCGGATTCTCACCGAACCAAAGGCTTCGCTGACCAAGCAATGTACGGCGCTGCTTGAAACTGAGGGCGTGAAGCTGGAATTCATGCCGGAGTCGCTGCGCGAGATGGCTGCGTTTGCATTCCGCGTCAATGAGACGACAGAGAATATCGGTGCGCGCCGCTTGCATACCATTATGGAGCGGGTGCTTGAAGAGATCAGCTTCCTCGCGCCGGATCTTGCGCGGGTGGCCAAGGACGCGGATCACGCTGAATCGATCGCCAAGGCGATCAAGGAAGAGTCGACCACGCCGCTGCCGTTCCTGGAGCGCGAAACGCAGTCGGGTACCGAGAAGGTTTTTCTCATCACGCCGGAATATGTGAAGCACATGGTAGCGAGCATTGTGAAGGATCAGGACCTGAGCCGCTACATTCTTTAGCCTGCGAAAAAATCGGGTGCAAAATCGTGCACCCGTGCTAATCTCTCCTCGTACCTCGCGAGTCTGCGCCACGCAGTCAATCAGCGGACTCTACCTGCACTCTCCCGCTTCTGAGGGAATGTGGATGGAGGCGTTTCGGAAGCACCCTGGGAAGGGTGCGCCTGCGCTGACCACCGCATCGCGAGGCCCCGCAGCCGCCTTCCCTCGATTCACCCGCAAAACCGAAGGAGAGAGCAGCCATGAGCAATCCGGGAAACAATCACAAGATCAATTACATCGAGTTTGTCTCGAACGACTTACCGCGCAGCAAGCAGTTTTACGCAGGCGTCTTCGGCTGGAGTTTTCAAGACTGGGGCCCTGATTACATCAGCTTCAGTACAGCGGGAGCTGGAATCGATGGCGGTTTTCGAAAGGGTGAGGCAGTGTGCGGAAGCCCGTTGGTCGTACTCTACGCGAGCGATCTTGCGGCTACGGAGCAGGCCATCATCGCCGGCGGCGGGAGCATCACTGTCCCCATCTTTGATTTTCCCGGCGGCCGGCGATTCCACTTCGATGATGGCGCGGGAAACCAACTCGCCGTCTGGTCTGAATGACGGCGAGCCGGTCAGAGAAGCAGCGACGCTAGTTTACGCGCGAGGGCAAAAAGCCAGGTTTGCTACTTTGTAATTCTTCGCGAACGAGCCGAAGCCCGTAGATGCAGCGGTCGAACCAGCCAGAGAGGCGCCTGAACATCGGCGCTTCGTCGGCATATTCCTCAAGGTCAAACTGGCTGACGATGTAGTAGCTTTCTTTACCTACCTTCACCAGTTCCTCGAAGCTCTGCTGACCATGCCTGCGGCGGAAAGGGTCCATCGACTCTGGATACATGCCTGATACGAAGAGCGCATAGTCGCCGATATGCTTGCGCACGGCGCGCTCCGCATCGAAGGATGGCGCAGTGCCGTGAACGGGGTCTGCGGCCTGCACCAGTTCATCGAGTGACCGTATCGGACGGCCCTCTTCGTCGCGAACTTTGTAGAGTTTGTCTGCCTCGCTGAATTCACAAAGCAGGTGCGCCACATACTGGGTGATTGCCGTGTCGTTGATTCCCAGCTTGCCAGCGTAGCTGTTGCGCACCATCTGCTGGAAGAAAGGTTCGAGCGGATGAGTCTCAGCCTGCATACAGGTCTCCTGTCGTTCCGTCTCTCTTGCGTCGATCGGCGGAAGCATCCCAAGAAGCCACTAAAGCCAATTGGGAGTAAGCGCTACGCCGTGATCCGAAGAAGGAGCCGGAAACCCGCCGTAGCAGATTTACATTGTATTGACACAGAGATTATCGGAATTATTCGGAATCCTGATAGTACTTCTGTATATTTCTTGGCACTTCAAAAGTGGGAGTGCCATGCAAGTCAATAGCTTGTGCTGAATCGGAAGGTCATTGAAGCAGTCCCTACGGAGATATACACTCTCGGCAGGTGCTATCGCATCAGCCAGGGTTTCGCCGGAAAGAGATTGCCATGGAAATTCTCCGCGAGACTTCTGTGCCAGCCACAGACATCCAATATGCGATGCTGAAACTAAGGGTAGCCCGATCGTTGTGTTTAATTCTCATGATGAGTCAGGCTTTGGCTTGGCAGGCTGGGGCGATGCAGACGGGCAGTGGCAATTCGGGAACAAAACAAGTCAACCCGGAGTCTGTTGCGAGCGACGGAAGAATGACCACCAGCCACTCAATCAGTCCCATATCCAGTGAAGCAAGCACCATCACTGACATTCGAATTTCGACTCCCGCCAGAAAGCTCATCGTCATTGGTTTCATGGGTGGAAAGATTCGAGCCGGTAATCTCATTCATAGTGAAGCGCGACTGATCAGGACGCTGCAACTCCAATATCCTCGCCAGATCCAAGCTGAGAATTTTGCCAATCGAGATGGCGACGCTGCTTTGAGAACTGTTCTTCAGTCACTCGATGAGGACGGCGACGGCAGCCTGAGCGAGGATGAGAAGAAGGCCGCCAGGATCGTCATCTTTGGGCATAGTTGGGGGGCTTCGCAGGCCATCACGCTCGCCAATCGACTCAACAAGCTTCATATTCCAGTTTTGCTGACGATTCAGGTGGATAGCGTGCAGAAGCTGAATCAAAACGATGAAAGAATCCCTCCGAACGTGGGCGAGGCGATCAACTTCTATCAGTCCGAGGGCCTGTTGCGCGGGCGCAAACGCATCTTCGCCGTCGACCCGGACAAGACGAAAATCCTTGGCAACCACGAGTCCAGCTATCGCCAAAATCCTGTTGCCTGCACCGGATTTCCCTGGTATGCGCGAGCCTTCATGCGGCGGCATATTCAGATCGAAAATGATCCTGCTGTCTGGAGTCAGATCAAAGCGCTGATATTGGCAAAGGTCTGGTAACTCTGTCTCAATGGGCACTGAAGCCTGGAGTAGAATGGCGTCGCCGCACCATCCCGCAAAATCAGGAGTTGAGAATGGCGTTCTTATATCGCCGCGGTCCGCAGGATTTCTACCAGATCGGTCCCGTGAATGAAATACGGGAAACACAATACGGGACGGCCAATGGCGGTCATATCTGGTACCCCGGAGTCAGTACGTGCACAACGATCACGCTGCTCCTTGCGAATGGCAGCGCGATTGGGATGCACCTGACCAAACTGGATCTGGCAGGTGATGTCGATGCGATTGTGACCCAGATGAATGCGGTGCGTGGCGTGACTGCCGTCAGCTCAATGTATGCCGTAGGCGTGCTGACGTCTCGCTCGATGGACGGGTGGATGGCGGAGTCGCGATTTCGATGGCCCACCCAACTGAGCACCTTCAATACGGCGTTTGGCCGCAATGCCGGGGATATTGTCCATGGTTATATCCAAAAGGGGGCGAGCGGGGCCAACGACTATCGCGTTCTTGTTGGCGGGGGAGGCGTTTCCTGGTTTGTGAGGTCTTCCGGGACCCATACATGGAGCGCGATTGACCTGGTGGCGCTCTAAGGGCCGCGTGAATCATCCGGGCCACTTGCGTTTGTGAGCTCGAGAAATGACCACAAGAAAGGGCAGTCCATTGTCGGACCGCCCTTTTGATGGTTGTGAAGAGATCTAGCGGCTGGTAACTACTGTACCGACGCCGGTTCCAGTTCGGTGATTCTTTTGGCCAGAAGCGCTTCCAACTTTTCTAACGCGGCGGAGAAGCCTTCAATCCCTTCCTTGAGTTTGTCGGTGGCCATGCGGTCGGCTGCGTGCATCTTTACGAATGTGTCGTGATCGATGGTGAGCTTTTCGATATTGAGTTTCTTGGCCGCTTCCGGGTCCAGCTTGCGCGGCAGGTCGCCTTCAGTGGAGGAGAGTTCGCCGAGCAAATGCGGCGAAATGGTCAGTAAATCCGATCCGGCCAGTTCCTTGATCTCGCCAATGTTCCGGAAGCTCGCGCCCATGACCACGGTCTTGTAGCCGAACTTCTTGAAGTAATTAAAGATGGTCGTCACGGATTGTACGCCGGGATCGTCCGCCCCTTCGTAATCCTTGCCGGTGTCCTTCTTGTACCAGTCGAGAATACGGCCGACGAACGGTGAAATCAGGGTTACTCCGGCTTCGGCGCAGGCGATTGCCTGATGCAGCCCGAAAAGGAGTGTCAGGTTGCAATGAATGCCTTCCTTCTCCAGCACCTCAGCAGCGCGGATGCCCTCCCAGGTAGAAGCAATTTTGATCAGGATTCTTTCGCGGCCAATTCCTGCTGCATGGTATTGCGCAATAATCTCTCGCGCCTGAGTGATGGTGGCCTCGGTGTTGTACGAGAGGCGCGCATCAACTTCGGTCGAGACTCGACCCGGCACGATGTCGAGAATCTTCTTGCCGAAGGCGATCGCGAGCCGCCTGAAGGCCAGGTTGGCGACAGCCTTTTCGTCGGCCTTTTCGCCCAGTTCCTTGAGAGCGTCCAGCAAAACGCCGTCGACAATGGGTTGATATTGAGGCATTTGAGCCGCAGCTGTGATTAGCGATGGGTTGGTAGTTGCGTCCTGAGGGCGAAATTCCTCCATCGCCTCCATGTCGCCCGTGTCAGCCACGACGACGGTCATTTTGCGAAGTTGTTCCAATAAATTCGACACACGATCCTCCAGGGGATGGAATTTTCCGGGCAGCGAGCCAGATGTTTATCGAGAGAAAACGACCTCAAAATCCAAGTCTACGCCTCAAAGTGTACCTCCGTTGGATGCACGCGCGCTTATTGAGGTGTCACATCTTCGCGCTGTCGAGTTGACTTTCGTTGACTCAATCCGTCCAGGGCCGGCAGAAATCCGATTCAGTCCAGTTCGAGTTTTACAGAATTGCTAAGCCTTCCCAACCCTGGAATCGATACATTGACCACATCGCCTTCGGCCAGCGGTCCAACGCCTGCGGGAGTGCCGGTGAGCAGCAGATCGCCGGGTTCGAGGGTGATTGCCGCGGTGATGTATTCCAGGAGAAACGGCAGAGTGAAGATGAAATCAAGAGTCGAACCATGCTGGCGGAGTTCGCCGTTGACGTAGGTTTCGATCGTCAGGCCTGCAGCGAGATCAAGTTCTGTAGCGACAATCGGGCCAACCGGGCAGAACGTGTCAAAGCCCTTGGCGCGCGTCCACTGGCCGTCTTTTTTCTGGAGATCGCGTGCAGTTACGTCGTTCGCCAAAGTATAGCCGTGGATATATGGCTGAAGGTCTTCATCTCGGCGAAGTTTCCGCGCCTTTTTGCCGATGATCACTGCCAGCTCACCTTCGAAGTCCACGCGCTCTGAAACCTTGGGCATACGAATGACTCCGCCGGGTTCGAGCAGGGACGATGGCGGCTTGAAAAACAGCAATGGCTCCGCGGGAACTTCATTGCCCAGTTCCTTCGCATGATCTCGATAATTTCGGCCAACACAAATGATTTTGGATGGGGTGACGGGAGGAAGAAGAGATAGCTCACTGAGCCGCCGTGGCTCTATATTTCTTCCGGGGAAGCTCGATTGAAGCGGCGAGGTAAGCAGGGAAGTGGTCCAGAGCTCACCTTCGCGTTCCTCTATTTCCGCGAATTCCGGGCCGTTCTCGGATTGGAATCGGCAATATTTCATTTGCTGCTCCAGTGTTTGGGCTACGGGTTAGGAACTGACTCCTGCGCCCATACCGAACGCTTGCTCTCGTGGCCAGTCAGATCAATCGCACTGACCGAGTAGCGATAGCTGTGACCAGGCTCTATTGACGCGTCGCGATAGGCCGACCCGGTCAGAGGCTGCGGGCCAGAGACTCGCTGCCAGTCTTTCTCTGCTTCAGATCTGTAAACGATGTATCCCGCCAGATCTTGATCGGTGTCAGGTTGCCAGGAAAGATCGATCGTCCTTTCTTCGGGCACAAGGACCGCGACCAAGCCCAGGGGAACTGCTGGAGGGAAGGTGTCAATCACTTCCACTCGAATTGGAGCGGATACTTTTCCGTCCATTTCCAGTGTCTTCGATCCGTCCCCTCCCTCTAATACCACTCGGACCACTCGCTGAGCTGCGTACTCATAGACCTCACCGAAATGCGCCGTCGCATCCAGTGCGCCCATTTTCTCACCGGCTGCCGGGGGCTCGACCAGCAGGTCACGCAGTTCCGGCTCCGGAGATGGTTTGATCGGGCCACCTTCCGGTTTCACCTCGGGAGCATGTGGGGTCAAGAGCTTGCGATGCAACCTTACCAACGTTGCTGCCTCGCCCCTCCACTGCAGCGCTACACCGTCGGCTCGAACCTCTGCGGAGAGTCCCGCAATCGGCGGAGGAGCCGCGCCGGCCAAAATGGCTGCGAAATTGGAGAGTCCGGCCGAACGGCCTTTGGGGCTCTTCAATTCGACAAAATAATCCAACGAGCGCGGTTTGCCGGCAGCAAGATCGACCGGGAGGGTTTCGTGGAATTCGCCATTTGCGCCGGGTTCAACTGAAACTTCGCCTGCCGGACGGCAGCTTCCAGTTCCTTCCTTCCTGCAGACCGCGACCTTGACGGGTGCCTTGATCAGCAGGTGATCTGTCGTTTTCCGGGGCATTGTCCAGCTAAGCGACACGCTATCTCCTGATCGTGTTGCCGTCAGGTCTGAGACTTTCTCGGGCAGTTTCAGGGAAGGAGGCTGAGGTGCGCCGGGCGTTCCGCAACCGCTGATGATCAACGCGGCCGATAGACCAAACATTGCGATTGCGGGAGGTGATATGAGCTTCGCCGCGATCGGATGAATGGTTCTGCGATTGCAGCTTGCTCCGCTGTGCACAAATCTCATCCGTCTCAGTCTATCCGAGGTATCCGGGGTATCTGCTCAGGTTCCGGTCCGGGCATTTGGCACTGCTTCCGGGGCGCTGCGTTGCTTGCGGGCAAGGGCTACACATTCCCGGTGAGCGCGGCGGCCAGTGCGTCAGATAATGCGGAGTGAGCGAAGGTGAACCCTGCCCCCAGAAGCCGGCCTGGTATCGCGCGTTCACTGGCAAGAAGGATCTCGTCTGCCATTTCTCCAAAAGCCAATCGCAGAGCAAATGCAGGCGCGGGTAGTAGTGCCGGGCGCCGCAGGGCATGGCCCAACTCTCTGGTAAATATGGCATTGGTGACGGGCTCGGGGGCAACGATATTGACCGGTCCGGAGATCCCGGGATTTTCAAGGGTGAAAAGTACCGCAGATACCGCGTCCGATTTGCTGATCCAACTCATCCATTGGCGTCCGCTACCCAGCTTTCCGCCGAGCCCTAAACGAAAAAGTGGGATGACTCGGGCCAGCGCGCCGCCATTTGGACCTAGAACAACACCAAAACGCAGATGCACGACACGGATACCGGCTTCTTCAGCAGGACGAGTTGCCGCTTCCCAAGCTGCACAGAGTTCGGGAAGGAACCCTTTTCCGACGGCTGAATGCTCATCGAGCAACTCGTTTCCTCTGTCCCCATAGAATCCGACCGCAGAACCAACGAGAAGCGAGTGAGGCGGGTTCTTGAGTCTTCCGAGCATCTCCGACAAGACCTGGGTGGATCGCACCCGACTCTCGGTCACCACTGCCTTGAACTCCGCGGTCCAGCGTTGAGATGAGATGTTTGCGCCGGAGAGGTGAATCGCAGCTGTGATTCCCTCGATCCGGCCACAGGCATGCAAATTGGGACCCTGACTTGGACCAAACGCGGGGTTCCATTCCAGTTCGCCCGGACCTTTTGCGGGGCGACGCACTAACTGGATCGGATCCGATCCCTGCTCCTTCAACCTCTTGCCAATCGCCGAGCCGAGTATTCCCGAAGCACCGCTGAGCGCAATTGTCATATCTCTGTCACTTTCGCTCTCCAAACCGAAATTGCCGCGTCATTCCTTTCACATTAGAGGATCAAACGCCTCTCCTTGGACCGATCAACTTGCGTGCCACGAGAAAAAGTTTTGATTTGAGCAACAAAATGCGATATAGCTGCATCTAGATGTTGGAGGAAAAGAGACGCGTGATGAGTGAATCAGCAGTGGTCCGAAACGAGAACGTCATGACCTCGCAGGTCGATTCTGAGACGGCGGAGCAATTCATAGCCGAAAAGCATATTGGGGAACGCATCAAGCGGCTTCGGCTCAAGAAATCGATGGGCCTTGTCGAACTCGGGCGGCATACCGGTCTTTCTGCCAGCTTTCTCTCACAGCTTGAGACCGGGCGGGTCGTACCCACGCTCCGCAATCTCGCCCGGGTTGCGATGGTTTTTTCCAAGGATCTTTCTTATTTCTTTGAGCCTGAGCCGCAGTCGCTTTTCCGGGTTCATCGTCGCAAAGAGCGAGTTCGCCTGCCTCAGACCGGGGTCGAAGATCCGACTTACTTTTTTGAGAGTCTTGGGTACATGGTCCCGGACCGGCTCATGGACCCGTATTTTGCGGAATTTGTGCCACTCAAGAAAACGCAGGATATTCGTCCCCATGTGCATGCGGGTTACGAGTTTCTCTATGTTCTGCAAGGCGAACTCGAGATCCGGCACGGCGACCTGGTTTCAGTCATGGAGGCCGGCGATGCTGTCTATTTTGACGCAAGCACTCCACATGCTTATCTCTGTGCAGGCAAGACTCCGGCTGTAGCTCTGATCGTCACGATGCACCAGGCCCCTGTCCCGCAGCCTACGATGCAGTTGCGTCCTTTGGGCACGGCTCTTCCGGGTCGTGCGATTCCAGGATTGCCGATTCGGCCAGCCAGTTCCGCTGCCCCGAGCGCGAGTCGGTAGAGAGTTTCTAATGGTCTCGCTGTTGCTCGCCTTCAGCGAGACCGGGGCTGTTCGCTATTTGTCGGCGAAATATGCTGCCACTTCCTGCCAGTTTGCGACCCTGAAGAATCCCTCAGCCGCCATGTTGTGCGGTGCCGAGTACAGAATTCCGGTCCCCGTGAAGCGTAAGAGGTTTCTAGGAAGGTCATCGATCAGGTAATCAGCGCGAAGGATGCTTTTGTCTCCACAAAACACGTAATGAGTTGGAGGCAGATAAGGGAAGTGGCGAAGCAGCCACCGGTACTTGGGACCGAAGGAATTCGGTACAGACATTGCCTGAGTGGCGATGAAGACTTCAAAACGGCCCGCCAGATCGCGGAGAATTTCGGGAGCGTCCGGCATCACGGGCAAATCGGCGAAAAAGTCATCGGCATCGAGGAAGGCCCGCAACTGTTTTTGCCGATCATTGGCCACGACGTCCCAGAGACCCTTTCCCCATAGGTCTTCTGCCGCGAGATTTTCATCAAAGGTTTCGTTGTAACGGCGCAAATGCTCACTGAGCGTATCGGCCATCACCTCATCCATGTCCACGCAAATCCGAAGCAACGCTAAACTCCTGCCTGTTTGCGCTTCACACTGTTTCCGCCCAGATCCGACTTAACGCTCTGGGCAGTCTTGGACGGCACCGCCGTTTCCATCGTTGGATCAAAGTATAAGATGCGGCTGCACGACTCGCAATTCAGCACAGCACCATCGCGTAACTGGTTCCACACTTGTGGGCGAATTCCCATCCGGCAGCCGGAACACTGTTGGCCGTCGGCCCTAGCAAGGCCGGTACCGCGCATACCGGCTATGCGATCAAAGTGGGCAAGGCGAATGCCGCCGTCCTCTGCCGAAATCTCGGCCCGCAATGCTTCACGTTCGGTCTTCAGGGCATCCAGTTGTTCGCGGAATTCGAGATCCTGTTCGCCGACCCTGGCTCGGATGAGTCCAAGAGTCTCTGTCAATTTCAGGGCCAATGCCTGTGCCTTGGCGCGTTCTTCTTCCAGGACTTCAGTCTTCTCCATGCTTGCCAACTCGCTGTCTTCGAGGCGGGCAATTTCCGATTCAGCGAAAGTGATTTCGTGCTCAAGAGCGCTGGCCTGGGCGGTATTCTTTGCCGAGTCCATCTGACCCCTGAAGCGCCTGGCTTTGCTCTTATGGCTTGCAATCTCCAATTCCTGGCTTGCTCGCAGCAGTTCTTCGCGCTTGAGGGCGGCGTCTGCTTCTGAGATTCGTTTCAATTCTGCATTTAAAAGATTCTCGGCGTGTGCGACTTCTCCAGGAAGTGCTTTGAGCGAAGAGGTGAGCCGAGCTCGTTCCAGATCTACTGCCTGCAATCGAACTAACTGTTTGGTTTGCGTGGTTAATCCATTCATGAGTGCCACAAAGTGTAACAAAACCGTGTACCGGACGCACAGTTCGATTGGCGAAACGAGTCTGTTCGATCGAATTTGACCGCTCGAGAGGCAGGTTGATTGGCAAACGTAAAGCCTGCTGAGTGTCTTTTCAATCATCGAACCTGATTCTGTTGCGTTATGCTCGGGGCAGGTCAGCCCGTGATGAGCAACAGCGATTCGGCGAAGAGCAGCGTTTGGTTCAAGAATCCGCTCTCTTTTCTGGCTGTGCGGATGCACGAGCGTGAGGACCAGGTATTTCTCGTCCTGGCCCTTGTCATCGGCGCTCTCACAGGCCTGGCGGTGGTTGCATTCATTCTTCTCACGGAGAGGGCCGGGATGCGGCTGTATCCCGCCGGCGGCGCACCATGGCGTCGACTGCTATTCCCGGTGGTCGGCTCTCTCGGTATCGGATATCTGCTTTTTCGCTATTTTCCAAACGCCCGCGGGAGCGGCGTGCCGCAGACTAAGGCCGCGCTCTATGCGCGAGACGGCTTTATCAGCCTCAGAACGGTGTTGGGAAAGTTCTTTTGTACATCGGCAACCCTCGCCAGCGGCATCCCACTGGGGCGCGAGGGCCCGTCAGTCCAGGTTGCGGCCGGAATCGCTTCAGTGCTGGGACGACGGCTGGGTCTGCGCCCGGAAAAGGTGAAGGCGCTTTTGCCGGTAGGAGCTGCCGCTGCGATCGCGGCCGCATTCAATACGCCCATGGCGGCAGTTGTTTTTGCTCTTGAGGAGATCGTGGGCGACATGAACGCTCCTGTCCTTGGCGCGGTGGTGATTGCCTCCGCAACTTCCTGGATGGTGCTGCGAGTTTTGCTCGGCAACAACCCGCTCTTCAAGGTTCCGCAATATCAGCTTGTGCACCCTGTTGAACTTGTCGTTTATGCAGTCCTTGGAGTCTTGGGAGGACTGGTTTCTGCTGCGTTTACCCGGCTGCTACTGGAAATTCGCCAACGATTTCTTCGATTTCCGAGGAATACCGTCTGGTTCCAGCCCGTGGCGGGAGGACTTCTCGTCGGCTTGATCGGGTGGTTTATTCCGCAGGTAATGGGAGTCGGCTACAACTATGTTGGAGACGTCCTGAATGGGCGCATGGTCCTCAGCCTCATGGTGATCCTGGTGGTCTTAAAACTGCTTGCGGTGACGGTAAGCTACGCATCCGGCAACGCGGGAGGCATCTTTGCACCATCGCTGTTCATTGGAGCGATGCTTGGTGGCGCCGTGGGAACGGTCGCCCATCTTTGGCTTCCGGCCTATACCGCAACCGCTGGTGCTTATGCATTGGTGGGGATGGGCGCGGTTTTCGCGGGTATTGTGCGGACCCCAATGACGTCGGTCTTGATGATCTTCGAGATGACCCAGGACTACGCGATCATCGTTCCGCTGATGATTGCAAATCTGGTCAGCCTTTTCATCGCCTCGCTGCTTCAGAAGCAACCTATCTATGAGGCGCTAGCGGTTCAGGATGGCATTCACCTGCCTTCGCAGGCCCACCGTCAAAAGCGCGATCAGAGGCATATCGGGCAGGTGCTGCGCGCGGCGTCAGACAATCTTCCGGCTGAAATTACCGTCAGTGAAGCGCTGGAGCGGATCGCGGCCGGCAAGGTTCAATCGCCGTTT
>Ga0302319_10017780_pt1 | contig 12996 bp, 11 predicted proteins | sample Bog_T0_2_FD_203319 | JGI IMG/M metagenome (GOLD analysis project Ga0302319, IMG submission 203319) | Peat permafrost microbial communities from Stordalen Mire near Abisko, Sweden - Bog_T0_2 | ecosystem: Environmental > Terrestrial > Soil > Wetlands > Peat | place: Sweden: Abisko, Stordalen Mire...
TTGCGCGCCTTGTCATCAGTGCCGAAACGGTCGAATAATTGAATCAGAGTAAGGTCTTTTGGTGCTGACTTCGTTTTCATGCCTTAACCTACCAAAACTATTCGCTTCCGTCAAGTGCATAATCCCAAAAAAATACCAATTGGGCAGGTCGAATCATGGCCGGCACCAGAGTGATTATGGATATTTTGTGAAATAAAGGCGTGACGGCGGCGGCATGTTTAATGAGCAAAGCCAGTCTGTTGTCAACCCAAGGCCATGCCGGGCTGGATTTCCACGTCCAATGAATCGCCGGCCATACCGTGCCGGAGTTTGTATTCCGCCAATACGCCCACCATCGCGGCGTTGTCCGTGCAAAGGTTTTTTTCCGCGAGACGCAGAACAAAACCTTCGCGCTCGCACGCGCGCGCCAGGTCGCGGCGCAACGCGCGATTGCAGGTGACGCCGCCGGAGGCGGTAACACACCGGACATGGTTTCGTTTTGCCGCGCGAATGGTTTTCTTCACGAGCACCTCGACAATCGCCGCCTGAATGCTGGCGCATAAATCGCGTATCCGTTGCGTGTCATCCAAAATCCCCGGATGATCGCGAAGAAAATAGCGCACAGATGTTTTCAGGCCGCTGAAGCTAAAATCGTCGCCGGGGTCATTCAGCAACGGGCGCGGGAAGTCATACGCCTTGGGATTCCCCTGCTCCGACAGCCGGTCAATCTCCGGTCCGGCCGGGTATGGCAGGCCCATGAGTTTGCCGGTTTTGTCGAAGCATTCGCCCGCCGCGTCGTCCACCGTGGAGCCGAGCACGCGATGTTTCAGTTCCGATTCCACCTTCACGAGCATGGTGTGCCCGCCACTGACGATGAGCGAAACGTTCGGTTGAAAGGCGGTGAAATCAGCGGCGAGGGCGCCAGAGCCACTCGCAATCCACGGTGAATACAAATGTGCCTCGTGGTGGTTGATCCCGACCAATGGTTTCCTCAAGGTGAACGCAATGGATTGCGCGGCCTTGAATCCGACGAGCAGGGCCATGGGCAAGCCCGGCCCCTGCGTGGCGGCCACGGCATCAAGTTGCCCCGGTTGCACGCCTGCTTCGCGCAATGCGGTTTGCACGACGGGGATCAAGTTCCGCAGATGTTCGCGGGCGGCAAGTTCCGGCACGACACCGCCGTATTCGGCGTGCAGCTTGATTTGCGAGGAGACGGCGCTGGACAAAATCCGGCCGTCGCGCACGACTGCGGCGCTGGTTTCATCGCAGGAAGTTTCAAGGGCCAGTAAGGTCATGGCTAGTTAGAAGGTTTTTCAGCGTTTCCAGCGGGTTCATCGCCGGGGCATGGAATCAATGACGAAGCCCTAACCCATAATGACTAATACGCCAGCCAGGCTGCTTATTCGAGCTCAGGGCTTCTTTCGTCATTAGGGTTTAGGAATTAGTCATTCCTCTGCAATCTCATTTCACCGCCATTTTTTCCGGCGTCTGCGGCCTGGCCCCGTCGTTGAGCGCGCTGTAAAGCATGATGCCCTTGAGCAGGTCCTCGGCACGTTCGAGCTGGAGGTCATGGAGGCTTTCAATGCTGACGCGATTGGTCTGACTGAGGGATTCAAGGCCACCCGGCGCGCGTTTCAGCAGCACTGCGGCTTCTTGTTCCTCGGTCATCGGCACCTCGACGTCCGGCGCGATACCGTGTTGATGAATGACCTTGTGACTGGGCGTGTAATATTTGGCGGTGGTAAGTTTCAGCGCCGAGCCGTCATCCAGTGGGAAAATGCTTTGCACCGAGCCTTTGCCAAAGGTTTTTTCGCCAAGAATGATGGCGCGGTGCAAATCCTGCAAACAGCCGGTAACGATTTCCGCCGCGCTCGCGCTGCCGAGATTCACCAGCACCACCATCGGCATCCCATTCAATTCATCACCGTGGCCATCAGCGCGACGAACCGAATTCTGGCTGGGATCTCGTCCCTCAGTGGTGACGACCAGCTGGCCGCGCGGCAGAAACTTTTCGCACACTTCCACCGCCTCATCCAGCAGTCCCCCGGGATTCCAGCGCAAATCAATTATCAGCGCTTTCATCCCCTCCGCCTTCAGTTTATTCAGGGCGGCTTCGAGTTCCTCGCCGGCCTGGAAGCCAAATTCCGTGATGCGAACGTAGCCGATTTTGTCGTCGCCGAGCGGAAACTCCTTTTTGCCGTTGATATCCTTGACCATGTCCATCTTGATGACAGCCCGCTTGAGCGTGAAGTCCTTTACCAAGCCCGACGACAGACGCTGAATAGTCACCGTCACCTGAGTGCCCGGCACGCCGCGGAGCAATTTCACCGCTTCCGGCAATGACATTTTCTCCGCGCTCTTGCCGTCAATCCTGGTGATGCGGTCGCCGGACAAAATTCCCGCGCGAAATCCCGGAGTGTCATCCATGGGCGCGACCACCGTGATGTAATTGTCCCTCATCGAAACCACGAGGCCGAGCCCGCCGAACTGTCCTTCGGTGTCGTTCTGCAATTGCTGGTAATCATCCACGTCCATGAATTCGCTGTGCGGGTCCAGGGAACCGACCATGCCCTTGAGCGACGAGTAAACCAGATCGTGATACGTCAGGTTCTGGCCATCCACGTACTCCTTGCGCACTTTTTCCAGCACGCTGGCGAACAGCTCCAGATTCGGATAGACAGCGTCCTGCTTGTCCGCCGCGCGGGCGGACCCCAGATAAATCCGCGCGCCAATCGCCAGATTCAACACCAGCACCACTGTCACCAAACCATAAATCAAACGTCGCTTCATAAACGAAAACAAGCTACCACAATGGTCGCCGGACACAAAGTTTTTGGAAACCGTTTAAATCCGGGTGTTTCAATAACCAATTTTTCCCTTCAACAAGGTTTCAATGAATGGCAAATCGCCCGGCACCGTGACTTTCGGATTGGGTGCCACGCTGGACACCAGCCGGACCGGCTGGCCAATCAACTCACACGCCGCCGTGTCGTCCGTGAAAATCAATCCACGATGGCGCACATCCGCCAGCGCCCGGCGGATGACCTCGACGCGGAACGTCTGCGGCGTTTGCACCGACCATAGCCGCGACCGGTCCAGCGTGCGCTGAATGAATCGGCCGTCGGCAGATTCCTTGATTGTGTCCGTAACCGGCTGCGCCGCCACGGCGGCGCCGCTTTCCCCCGCCGCCCTGACCGTTGCGGCAATCAACTCCCCGTCCGTGCAGGGCCGTGCCGCATCCTGAATCGCCACGATGTCAGTCGCGGGTGAAAGCGCTTCCAAACCGTTCCAAACCGAGTCTTGACGTTCTTTGCCACCGCTGACGACGCGAAAAGGTTTTTGAAAATGATATTTTTCCGCCAGCTTCAAGAAGGTCTTGCGCATTCCCCGGCGGACGACGAGAATAATTTCCCCAATGCACTCTGCGCCCTCAAACCTCTGCCAGGTGTGTGCGACGACCGGGCGCCCGGCCACTTCGAGAAACAACTTGTCCACGCCGGCGCCCATGCGGGTGCCTTTGCCGGCGGCGACAATAATGGCGGCATTCATGCAATAAAATTCCGCAGGCCGGTTGCAGGCGCAAGCACGGCCCCAACAAAATGATCCCGTTTATTCAGCCCAACCGCCAGACAATGCGCGCCTTGTTCAAATCGTACTGCGACATTTCCATTTTTACGCGGTCGCCCACGGTGAGGCGGACAAATCGTTTGCGCATCTTGCCGGAAATCGTCGCGAGCACCTGGTGCTTGTTGTCCAGTTCAACACGAAACATCGTCCCGGCCAGCACCGTCAAAATGCGCCCTTCGACTTGTATGTGTTCTTCCATGAATAAAGTTGAATTCTATTCAAGTCGGCACCGTTAAAGCCAATAAAAAATCCGCGACCTAAAACGACACGGGGCGACGTCCATTAAGAACGTCGCCCCGGCCAAAGCTGTGTCCGGAGATTAATAGCGATCGCGACGTCCGCCGCCGCTGCCACCACCACTGCCGCCGCCACCGAAGTCGCGGCGCGGGCCGCGGTCACCGCGGGGGCGCTCTTCTTTGGGACGGGCGATATTGACCGTCAATTGACGATCACCCAGCGTTGCGCCGTTCATGGCGGCAATCGCCTTTTGGGCTTCCTCAGGAGTGGACATGGTGACAAAGGCGAAGCCGCGGGAGCGGCCGCTCATCCGGTCCATCATGAGGTTGGCTTCGACGACCGTGCCGTGGGCAGCAAACGCCTCTTGCAGGTCATTTTCGGTTGTGTTGAAGGAAAGATTTCCGACAAACAGTTTCGTGCTCATTTAATGATTTGCTGTTCAAGACCAACCGTTTTTCCAGACTGTTCCCGATCATCGGGTCTCAAATCATCACTGAACCACGTTCACTTGAAGATTTTCCATGCCTTGAAAGGACAAGTTGTCCAACAGACGGATTAACTTTAGCCATTCCCCAAACAATTGCAAGTCAATTTTTAGAATCGCCCGCTGCGGTTCAAGGACGTATGCTTAGGACATATTCGGGCGCCGTCCACGGAGCGCATCGCGCATTTGGGTCGCGTGTTCGCATATCCCTGACACCACTTGCTTTTGGGACATAGCAAGGAGCGCATATCCACCAAAAACCACCCGATTACAAGTGTATTTTAAGTTGGCATGCGCGATGCTAGGAGTCGTGCGTGCATAGAACCGTAGATGCCAGCTTATTCCTGTACGGATTAAAAAGTTTCCGCCGTTTTATCGTTCTCGCTCTGGCTTTAACCTTGACTCCAGTTTTTGGGCAGGGATCGGTGCTGACTTTGGCAATGGTCCGTTACGATCAATCACCGGTACGGACGCCCGTAGTGGCTCATATTAATTCCACGGCCAAACCCCTTTGTTACGATGCTTCCGTCCCCCCTCTCCAATCACAGGTGATTGCGTTGAAGCTCGAAAATCAAAATAATACCACCAATTATTCATCCAATTCCCTTCTCGAAAAACAGGGCGGTTCCAATCAGCACGATTTGTTTCTGTTGGTTCACAAAAAATTGCGCGCGGACGGGCGGACAGCCAAATGGATGGATGTCGCTGCCGGGTATGGACAAGTTTGCCAGCATGAATCCGACATCGCGAAAAACACAGAAGATTTACAGCGACCAGGTTTTGCCTATCTCAAGGCGAGTTTTAGCTTTTAATTCTCTGAAGTCTTTCGCCCCAAATGGGCCGCCGGTTTCGGCGGAAGGTTGGGCACAATTTTTCATCGCGCCTGCGACTCATCCGTGTTAATTCGTGTCCACCCGTGGTCAAAATGCTTAACGACAGCGCACGCGAATTTCTTAATGCCACCCACTGGCGTGATGCACCCTGTGAACCTCTCACCGGCGATGCCTCCGGTCGAAAATATTTCCGCTTGCGAAAGGATGAACAAAGCGCGGTCCTGATGGATGCCTCCCAAGCCCCGGAAAGTGTTGCGCCGTTTATCCAGATCAACCAACATCTCCATCAGCTCGGTTTCAGCGTGCCGGCCATTCTGTCCCGGCCTGATGAAAAAGGGTTCCTGTTGCTGGAAGATTTTGGCGATGCCACCTTCGCCCGCCTGCTGGATAAGCCCTGTGAACCGGAAAAGTTTTATGCACTGGCTACTGATGTCTTGATTGCCCTGCACCGGCATCCTCAGGCAATCCCAACCGGCCTGCGGGTATATCATCCGGAAACGATGTTGGAAGACATTGAGTTGTTTTTGGAGTGGCATACGATTTCAAAAGCCGGCCAGGCAGAATTCCGGGCCGTCTGGCGGGAGGTTTTGCCCCTGGCCCATCGGGTTCCAGCCTCGCTCCTCTTGCGCGATTATCACGTGGCCAATCTGATGCTGCTTCCAGACCGCCGTGGTGTGCGACAGGCCGGACTCCTGGATTTTCAGGATGCGTATCAAGGCCCGATTACCTATGACCTGATGTCGCTGCTGGAAGATGCCCGGCGCGATGTCCCGGAAGAGCTTAAGGAAAATATGGTGGCCCATTATCTGGCACACTTCCCCACACTCGATCGAAGCGCTTTTGAAAGCTCCATGGTTATTCTGGCAGCGCTGCGGCATACCCGGGTACTGGCCATTTTTGAAAAATTAAGCCGGCACGAAAAAAAACACGATTACAAGAAACTTCATTCGCCTCGTGTGGAACGCCTGTTACAAAGGGCCTTGCGCCATCCCATGCTGGCCGGCGTGAAACAATGGATGGAGCACTATGCACGGTAAGATTAAAAAAGCCATGATCCTCGCCGCCGGTTATGGAACACGGCTGAAACCGTTGACCGATCACATGCCCAAACCCCTGGTCCCCGTGGCGGGCAAACCAATGATTGAATATGCGCTCGACAAGCTGAGAGCGTACGGAATTCAGGAGATCATCATCAATGTCTCGCACCTCAAAGAACAACTGACCGCTTATTTGTCCGCCTTCAATGATCTGACCATTCGTATTTCCGAGGAGGCTGAACCCCTGGAAACCGGCGGTGGATTGAAAAAGGCGCTGCCACTTTTGGGAGAGGCGCCCTTTTTCACCATCAACAGCGACATCCTCTGGACGGATGGACCGGAAAGCGCGCTGGATCGCCTGACCCATTATTGGGATGACGAAAAAATGGATTTTCTGCTCCTCACACAACCCAAGGCCAAGGCCTTTGGGCATGACAAAGGCGAAGATCATCTTTTTATCAAACCCGGCAACACCATTGATTGGAATGAGTGGGAAGCGCCTTACATCATCGCCGGCATTGGAATCATGCATCCGCGTATTTTGCTGGATGCGCCCGATGGGAAATTCACAGTCAAAATCCTCTGGCACAAAGCGCTCAAGCAAAACCGCCTGGCCTGCCTGCCACATCGCGGCCAATGGTTTCAAACCGGCACCATCCAGGACATCAAAATTGCCGAAAACCATTTGGTGGGGAATGGAGGTTGTCTTTAAAATGAGCCGGGCCAGCGGCCAGGTTCCAGCTTGAACCGCAGTAAAATGGAAACTCCATCATCATTGCCGCGAACGCCAGCCGCAGCTTGCGCCGGGAAAAACTGGATTCGCCTGTCAGTTCTTGCCCTGTTGCTGAGCTTTGTCGTCTTGTGTGTCACAAGCGCCCGTCAGAAATCCGTCACGTATGATGAAACTCATTATCTGGGTTCCGGATATTATCTCCTGAAAACCCGCAACTGGGAACTTCCCGACAGTCTGCTGCATCCGGTTTTCTGGACCGTCTGGCACGACCTGCCGCTGTTGATGGTATCTTGTCCCCAAAATGTCTGGACCGAGCTGGACGGAACCCTGCGCGGCCAAAAAATCATCGCCTTGCGCCCGGATGACGCATTGTTGAATGCCTGCCGGTTCACATTGCTGCCATTCGCCGTCGCGCTCGGCCTCATCGTCTTCCGCTGGTCGCAGCAACTTTATGGGGATGCGGGTGGACTCTTGTCCCTCGTGTGCTTTTGTTTTTGTCCAAACCTGCTGGCTCATGCGCCGTTGATCACGCCGGACCTGATGTTAAGTTGTTTTGCCGCGCTGACTGCCTGGCGGTTGTGGAGTCTGGCGAAGAATCCTGGTCGCCGCAATTTGTTGTACGCCGGGCTGGCCCTGGGGCTGATGTTGTTGAGCAAGCACACCGCCCTGCTCATCCTCCCGATTTTCTTTGCCACTGACTTCGCATATCGCGCCGTGACCGGCCGGGGTCACTGGCGATCCGGGCGAAGCCTTTGGCAGGCATTGCGCCACTGGCCGGCGCTCTTGGGCATGGGGTTTCTCCTGGTCTGGATTGCATACGGGCTTGAGGTCGGCGGATTTGCACTGCCCTCTGGCAAATGGCTTGTCTTGCCGGCCGCCCCCTACTTTCAAGGGGCGCTTTTTCAATACTTGCAATCCCGGTCGGCACACTCGTTCTTCCTGATGGGCATGCATTCCAGCACGGGCTGGTGGTATTATTTTCTTGTCGTTTGCCTCATCAAAATTCCCGTCGCCACTCTCATCCTGCTCGCGGGACTCGTGCTGTTCCGGCGAAAACTCGGCATGACATGGCATCCAGATGAACTATATCTCGTTGCGCCCTTTATTCTGATGTTCCTCTATCTTTCCTTTTTCAACTCCATTCAAAACGGGTTCCGTTATCTGCTGCCCGTTTACCCGCTTGTGTTCATCTGGCTCGGCAACTATGGAGTGATTCTGCGACGGGGGTTGCTGGCACGGGCCGCCGTTGGTTTCCTGGCCGCGTGGATCATCGTCGGTTCGCTGCGGACCTGGCCTGATTACCTTGCCTATTTCAATGAATTCATCGGCGGGCCCCGGAACGGATACCATTGGCTGGGCGACTCGAATTTGGATTGGGGACAGGATCTGAAGGAGCTGAAACGCTTCATGGTTCAGCGCGGCATTGACCGCGTCCAACTCAGTTACTTCGGAACGGCGGACCCCGCCCACTATGGCATCAATTACGAATATCTTCCCTCGACCAAGAACAGTTTGCGGCCTTCGCCACTCCTGCGCGAGGGGGAATCGCCATCCCGTTTCGTCGCCCTCAGCGCCAGCCAGTATCAAGGCATCATTTTCCCAGACAAGGATTTCTACCGGTTCTACTATCAGTACGTACCCAATGAACTGATCGGAAATTCGATTTTGATTTACGATCTCAAGACGTTGACTCCCCGGACCCAAGCGCCCTTGCCGCTCAAGTTGCGTCAGCTTGTGGGACTGGCAAACAATGCCATGCCGATCGCTTCCTTTCCCTGAAACGCAGCGGAAAACAGTTTTCCACATTGACTCGCTGCCGGAGCGGAATAGCCTTGCCCGGAATGACTCGATGCGGTCAGACCCGCCTGAACCGCGTCAAACTGGAGACGATTTTGAACCAGCTTATTCCGGCGCATCGTAGAGGTTTTGAATACGCAGCATGGGGGGTCGTGCTGTTGGTGCTAGTTCATCTGTGCTGGCTGCAATTGCGTCCTGAATCGGAGTTGCGCCGGTTCTGGGCCGTGGTAACAGAATCTCCTGCCAGCCGCGCGGCCGCGACGGAGCATGGACAATCCGACCGGATTGTTTGGCGGGCGACCGATGGCAACTTGCTGTTGAAGCTTGCCGGGTACGCAAAGACCAACCCGGCCGTTGCCAATTCCCTGGGCTATTTTTATTTTCAGACCAGTTACGCTTTATATCCCAGACGGTTGTATGCCGCCCCGGACAACCAAATCATCAATGATGGACGGGATATCATGCGGATTGGATTCAGTCCCGGCCCGCAATGGTTGCAGGCGCATGATGTCCGCTCCGTGTTGATATTTGGCAAAGACAACGCCAGCGAGGAGACGCCACGGTTGGAAATTCTACAGCCCCGTGATGGAAGGGACCAGAATGCCGGCCAACAAAGCAGGAGGCAACTGATGGCATTTCTGGCCTGTTGCCTGTATCTGCTGCTGATTCTGCTGGTGGGATTCACCCTGCTCTCGGTCATCCAACCCTCAAGCCGGTTGACGATCGTTCAGTTGATTGGGCTTGCCCCGGCCATCGGCGCGGGAATCATGGGGCTGCTGCTGTTTTGGACGTCATTAATCGGGTTCGCCCCCTCGCGAACGTTATTGGTAATCATCAGCGTCCTGACACTTGCCAGTTTGGTGGTTATGAAAAAAAATAACCGGCTGGCGCGAATAAAAATCCTGGCCACCGATTGGGAAAAAGGCGACCTGTGGATCGTCGCGCCGCTGGCCCTAACGCTGGCGGGATTGGCGATGATTGTCGTGGTCACCCTCTTGTCGCCATTGACAGAATGGGACGCGTTCGCCATTTGGGGATTCAAGGCAAAGGTGCTGGCTCACGAAGCCCTGCGCCCGACCCCGGCCTGTTTCCACGATCTGACCCTGAGTTACAGCCATTTGGATTATCCACTGTTGGTCCCATTTCTAACGGCGGGCGCGTATGCCGCGATGGGAACAGTTGATGACCAGACCGGAAAACTGGTGTCGGTTTTTCTGGATGTTCTGCTGGTACCGATGGTGTATCTGGGGCTGCGCTGGAAACTGCGCCGACTGCCGGCAGCGTGCTTGAGCGCGATACTGGCCATGCTGCCGGTGATGTTCCGATACGGGGGCGTCGGATGTGCCGATTTGCCACTGGCGATGTTTTATACCGGCAGCATTTTTTACGTGGCCAGATGGATTGACCGCCAACAATGGCCGGACCTCATCCTGGCAATCCTGTTCAGTGCCTTCGCTGCGTTCACGAAAAACGAAGGAGCGGTACTGGCGCTGATGAATGGCGCGGTGATCCTGGGATTTGGAATTTGGGCCGGCCGGCGGCACGTCTGGGCTGGAGCAGCGGTTTTTTTCGCGGGTTTGCTGGCAATGGACGCGGCCTGGTTGAGCTGGAGTTGGAATCTGCCGCGCACTCATGAAGATTACGGATCGAAATTATTGTCATCGGCCTTGGTGACTCATTTGCCAAAATTGAAGGAAATTATTCCCGCAATGCTGGTGCAAATGGCAGAATTCCAGGTTTGGGGTCTGCTATGGATCATGGCTGTGGTGCTGGTGCTGTTGGGTTGGCGGGCGTTGACACGACCCTATGTGCTGGTTTTGTGGGCTTTGCTTGGAATGCAGCTAATGATTTATGCCTTGGCGTACAGTGTGACCCCGTGGGACCTCGCCGTGCTGATGCCCATGACCATGGATCGGTTGCTGTTGCATACGGTTCCGGCGGTCATTTTTCTGGCGGGCTGGCATTGGGCTGAAATGGGAACGGGCCTTTCGGAAAAATCACTTGTTTTCCAGAAATAATTTTCCGGCCATAAACAAAAACAGCCGGAACGATTTCTCATTCCGGCCTTGCGGTGGGGCGGCGGTGCTCCGCCGCCCAAGGATTTGTTTCATTCAAAAGGGCGCGCACCTTTGCTGGAATAGAACATAAATTGGATTGCCGCGCAAGGTCTGCCGGAGCCAGGTAATGTCCTGATTTGGTCGTAGGGCACGACGTGAGGAGTGCTGGCCCAAACGACTCGTCACCTCGTCGCCTACAAATTAGGACGCTATCCACGGAGCCAACAAAAAAAGAGCGCGCCGCATTTGTCCGGCGCGCCCTGATTTTGAAGGATTCGGGATTTCGGTTTAGTCGGCGAACTGGCTGACCGGGCTGCTCCACTTGCTCGGCCCGGCGGCACCGACCGCATTGGTCGTGATGGTGTAGGACACGCCCGGCGTCAGGCCATTGAACGCATAACTGGAGGCCGTGGTTTGGGCGGTTTGCTGCACCGCGCCCGGAGTGTTCGGCGTGCAAGTCCAATTGTAGGTGGACGCGCCAAAAACCGGATTGACCTTGGCGTCAAGCTCGCCGCTCAACATTCCGTGGGTGACGGTGAGATTTTGCGGCGCGGGCAGCGCGCCGATGGGCGTGCGCACAGGCTTTTGGACGGGAAAACCGCTCAAGAGCAGGTTCGTCATGTCCCCCTTGCAGGCCACGGCCACATAGCTGGCAAGCTGTCGCAATAATCCGGCGAGGATCAGCCGCAGGTTGGTCTTTTTGGAGGTGGCGGAAGGACCGCCGTCCGCCGTGGCCGCCACGCCGGCGGAAAAGTCATCCAGCGCCGCCTGGACCACCGGCAAAGTTGGCGAGGGCGTCGCGTAGATGGAGGTGTTATTGGCCATGCCCAGCAGGATGACGCTTGTGTCATTTATAAAAAGCGCGTCACTGTCGGTATTGAGCCACTGTATTGAAGGTTTGATGATCATATTTTTCCCTTTGTATGATTTTTCGTTTTGTTTTTTATCGCTGCATTCTTTTTTGTTTCCCGAATCGAACGCCATCCAGTCAAGCAGTCCTCGTGCCAATGATTAGATATAAGATTATACATATATCTATTATTAAATGTGACTTATTATATTAAAATCAATGCTGTTTCGCGAAAGCCGCGTCATTGCAGCACGAAACGATTGTTTTGAGGGTAAATTCGGGCGGACAATTTCACGATGCGGGTTCAGGACTGGTCATTTCCACATATGACCCCGTCATTTCTTCATATGAGGAAACCATTTTCTCATATCACAAAACCATTTCCCCATATAAGGAAATCATTTCGTCATATGACAAAACCATTTCTTCATATAAAGAAACCGTTTCCCCATATCACAAAACCATTTCCTCATGTCACGGAGTGGTTTCTTCATACAAAGAAATCGTTTCCCCATATAACGGGGCCATTTCCTTGTATGACGGAATCATTTCGTCATATGACAAAACCATTTCTTCATATAACGAAATCATTTCCCCATATCACGAAATGATTCAATGCCACAACGGCATGGGACACGCGCATCTCGATTTTGGACACGGCATGCGGCGTTTGAATTTTTAATCACGGATGGACACCGATGAACACGGATTCTGCGATGGTGCCGAAGAAATAGCGGTGGAGGGCCACCGCAGTCCAAGACGCTGGCGCGTTGACCGATGACACCCGGATGGCGCGAAGCGTCTTGGACTGCGCCAGCCCTCCGGCGCTTTGGAACGGGACAATTGCCCATCCGAATCCCGCAGGGGCAACGGGGCGCGTCCCGCATGGCAGGACGGACGGGAACTCTTTTCCTGAATTCATTTTGGGATGGACGATTGGGGCAATTGGCGTTTGAATTTTTAACCACGGATGGACACGGACGAACACGGATCACGCGGAGCAGCCGGGGAAAAGCGGTGGAGGGCCACCGCAGTCCAAGACGCTGGCGCGAATGCCGATGACTCCCGAATGGCGCGAAGCGTCTTGGAGTGCGCCAGCCCTCTGGCGCTTTGGAACGCGGCAATCAAATTGGGGCGCACTCCGCACTCCTTGTCGCGTGGAAGCAACTCGCCGCGTCGTAACGCAGTGAAGACGGGAGCGAAGACGGCGCACTCTCCATTCCGCACTTGAACGGCTCTTTTCCTGAATTCATTTTGGGATGGACGATTGGGGCAATTGGCGTTTGAATTTTTAACCACGGATGGACACGGACGAACACGGATCACGCGGAGCAGCCGGGGAAAAGCGGTGGAGGGCCACCG
>Ga0302319_10017781_pt1 | contig 12995 bp, 7 predicted proteins | sample Bog_T0_2_FD_203319 | JGI IMG/M metagenome (GOLD analysis project Ga0302319, IMG submission 203319) | Peat permafrost microbial communities from Stordalen Mire near Abisko, Sweden - Bog_T0_2 | ecosystem: Environmental > Terrestrial > Soil > Wetlands > Peat | place: Sweden: Abisko, Stordalen Mire...
GGTGGGTTAAAAATAGTGGCGGGGCGCCCCCGGCCCCCCTTAATTTTTTTGCCCCGACCCGCTCCTCGCCCGCCGGAAGGCGCCGGGCCGCGGGGAAGCTACTTCAGCTCCAGCTCGAGGGTGGCCGTGACCTGGTCCGCGACCGCCTCGGGGCCCCAGTACTGGATCGCGCCCGGGAACACGTAGGCGTCCTCGTCCGCCCAGGCCGCGCGCTTCTTGGCGAAGGCCTTGAAGGGCTTGCCCTCGAGCTCGACGAGGGCCTTGCGGATCACCGGCTTGTCGGCCCCGTGGCGGCGCTCGACGTTCATCAGCATGGTCAGGGGAACGCCCCCGCAGGCCCACTGCTTGGCGGGCTTGGCCAGGTTGCGCACGCTGCTCATGTAGCCCGTCAGGCCCGCCGCCGCCAGGTGGCCGGCGTTGTAGCCCAGCGCGTAGCAGTAGTCCGCGTCGAAGTTGCTGGGGAAGGCGCAGCGCCCCTCGTAGCCGAAGAAGTGGCCCAGGGGGCTGAACTTGGCCCTGGTCTTGCCGGCGCCCTTGAGCGTCTCCACCCGCTCCGCCACCATCGACATCAGCAGCTTCTCGGTCTCGATGCGGCTGACCTGCACATTGCCGTGCGGGTCGCGCTCGTCGAGCATCTGGGCCTGAATGTCCCGCGGCAGGCTCTGAAAGGACATCTTGCTCAGCGCGCTGAGGCGGGCCTGCACGAAGTCGATGCGGGCGACCGAGCCCTGCAGGGCGTTGAAGGTGGCGGCCTCGTGGGCCACCAGGTCGTTGAGCTCGGCGATGAGGGCCTTGATCTCCGGCACGAACTCGACCAGGCCCTCGGGCACCAGGGCCACGCCGTAGTTGCGGCCGGCGGCGGCGCGCTCCACCACCACCTGCGTGATTTCGTCGGCGATCTGGGCCAGAGTCTGCTTGCGTGCCGCGACCTCCTCGCTGATCAGGGCGATGTTGGGCTGGGTCTTGAGGGCGCATTCCAGCGCGATGTGGCTGGCGCTGCGTCCCATCAGCTTGATGAAGTGCCAGTACTTCTTGGCGCTGAGGCAGTCGCGCTCCACGTTGCCGATGAGCTCTCCGTAGGTTTTGGTGGCGGTGTCGAAGCCGAAGCTGATCTGAATCTCCTTGGTCTTCAGGTCTCCGTCGATGGTCTTCGGGCAGCCCAGCACCTGCAGTCCCATGCCGTTGGCGGCGAAGTACTCGGCCAGCACCGCGGCGTTGGTGTTGCTGTCGTCCCCGCCGACGACCACCAGGGTCGAAATTCCCAGGGCCTTGAGGTTGCGGGCGCAGGCGTCGAACTGGTCGGCGCTCTCGAGCTTGGTGCGGCCCGAGCCGATGATGTCGAAGCCGCCCGTGTTGCGGTAGGCGTCCACGACCTTCGCCGTCAACTCGATGTGGCGGTTGTCGGTGATGCCGCTGGGGCCGCCCAGAAAGCCGATGAGCTTGTTCTTGGGGTTGAGCGCCTGCAGGGCGTCGAAGAGGCCGCTGATGACGTTGTGGCCCCCTGGGGCCTGGCCGCCGGACAGGACCACGCCGACCTTCATGGGCTCGGACCTCAGGGTCCCCTTGCCCTCGATGAAGGACACTTCGGCCTGTCCGTAGGTGTGGGGGAAAAGGCGCTTGATCGCGGCCTGGTCGGCGACGCTCTTGGTGGGCTTGCCGGACTTGAGGGCGATCTTCTTGGGCTTCAGCCGCAGGGCCGCGGGCAATTTGGGCTGGTAGCCCAGGCGCTCGGTCTGCAGGGGGGACAAGGTGGCGGTCATGGCTGCCTCATGGCAAAGGGGGTGCGCTCTCGGGGCTTGGGAAACCGCGACATTCTAAGGTCCCCGGGGGGGCCAAGGCAATGCCCGCTTGTTCGCCGTGGACCCTTTTGCTAGACTCAGGCCCTTTCACGGACCCCTTCTTCCGGCCCCATGGACATGCCGAACAACGCGAACGCCCCCGCCAAGGGGCCCAAAAACGGCTCCCCCCACAGCTTTCAGGCGATCATTCTGAAGCTGCAGCAGTTCTGGGCGGGACAGGGTTGCCTCATCGCCCAGCCCTACGACATCGAGAAGGGCGCCGGGACCTTCAACCCCAACACCTTTCTCCGCAGCCTGGGCCCCGAGCCATGGAACGCCGCCTATGTCGAGCCCAGCCGCCGTCCCCGGGACGGCCGTTACGGCGAGAACCCCAACCGCACCCAGATGTTCCACCAGTTCCAGGTGATCCTGAAGCCCTGCCCCAACGACATCATGGAGCTGTACCTGCAGAGCCTGGCCGCCCTGGGCATCGACGCCACCGAGCACGACATCCGCTTCCTCGAGGACGACTGGGAATCCCCCACCCTGGGCGCCAGCGGGCTGGGCTGGCAGGTCTGGCTCGACGGGCTTGAGATCACCCAGTTCACCTACTTTCAGCAGGTGGGCGGCGTCGAGCTCAAGCCCATTTCCGGCGAGATCACCTACGGGCTCGAGCGCCTTGCCATGTACCTGCAGAAGGCCGACAGCTTCTGGGAGATGGAATATGGCCCGGGCATCGGCTATGCCGAGGTCTTCCGCGCCAATGAGCGCCAGTTCAGCCGCTACAATTTCGAGGTGGCGGACACGGCCGTGCTGTTCAAGGACTTCGAGAACCACGAGCGCGAAGCCCGCCGCCTCATCGAGCTCAACCTGGTGCTGCCCGCCTACGACTTCGTCATCAAGGCCAGCCACGCCTTCAACCTGCTCGACGCCCGCGGCGCCATCAGCGTCACCGAACGCACCGCCTACATCGGCCGGGTGCGCGGCCTGGCGCGGCGCACCGCGGTGGCCTGGCTGAAGCTGCGCGAGGAGCTGGGACACCCCCTGCTGAAGCAGGAGGCCGCCTCGTGAGCCAGGACCTGCTGTTCGAAATCGGGGCCGAGGAGATCCCGGCCTCCTACATTCAGCCCGCCCTCGACCAGATGAAGGCGGCGGCCGAGGCCTTTCTGCACGAGGCGCGCCTGCAGCACGGCGCCGTGCGCGCCGAAGGCACGCCCCGCCGCCTGGCGCTGATGGTCGCATGCGTGCAGGAACGCCAGGAGGACCGCAGCGAGGAGGTCCTGGGCCCCAGCGCCAAGGCCGCCTTCGGGCCGGACGGGCAGCCCACCCAGGTCGCCGTCGGCTTCGCCCGCGGCCGCGGGGTCGACGTGGCCCGCCTGACCGTGCGCGCCACGCCCAAGGGCGAATACGTGTACGCCCAGGTGCACCTGGCCGGCCGCTTCACCGCCGACCTGCTCGAGGAATGGCTGCCCCAGCTGGTGCGCAAGCTCAGCTTCCCCAAGAGCATGCGCTGGGGCGACGGCGGGCCCCTGCGCTTCGCCCGCCCCATCAGCTGGCTCTGCGCCCTCTACGGCCCCCGCACCCTCAAGTTCAGCCTCGAGCACCTCGAAAGCGGCAACCAGTCGCGGGGCCACCGCTTTTTGGCCCCGGAGCCCTTCAAGCTGAAGGACGCCGACGAGTATGAGGGGCGCCTGGCCTCGGCTTCGGTGGTGCTCAGCACCCAGGCCCGCAAGGACGAGCTGGCCCAGCTGCTCGAGAAGGCCGCCAAGAAGTCCGGGCGCCTGGTGCGCGACGAGGAGCTCCTGGACACCGTCTCGAAGCTGCTCGAGAAGCCGGCCGTGCTGGCGGGCGATATCGACCCCAGCTACCTGGTGCTGCCCAAGTCCGTGATCATCAAGGTCCTGCGCGAGCACCAGTTCGCCTTCGCCGTGGAGAAGGACGACGGCACCCTGGCGCCGGTGTTCCTGGCCTCGACCAACGGCGTCGAGAAGAACCTGGCCGCGGTGCGCGAGGGCAACGCCCGGGTGATCCGCGCCCGCCTCGAGGATGCGCGCTTCTTCTACACCGAGGACCAGAAGACGACCCTCGAACGCCGCAGGGAAGACCTCAAGGCCGTGGTGTGGCAGGAGAAGCTGGGCAGCGTCTACGAGCGCGTGGAGCGCCTCGAGTCCCTGGCCGCCTGGATCGCCGCCCGCATCGCGCCCGCCTCCAAAGACGATGCGGCCCGCGCCGCCCGCCTGTGCAAGAGCGACCTGGTCACCCTCATGGTCGGCGAAAAGGAGTTCACCAGCCTGCAGGGGGAGATGGGGGGCACCTACGCCCGCCTCGCCGGGGAGCCCGAGCCCGTGGCTCTGGCGATCAGCGAGCACTACCGGCCCCGCTTTGCCGGCGACGAGGTGCCTGCCAGCCCGGCCGGCCGCTGCGTGGCCTTGGCCGACAAAATGGATGATCTGACAGGCTGTTTCGGGATCGGCATGGTCCCCAGCGGCAGCCAGGACCCCTATGCCCTGAGGCGCAAGGCCAGCGGCATCGTGGCGATTCTCAAGGCCCAGGGCGGGGACCTGTCGCTTTCGGACTTGGCGGAGGCCGCCATCCGCCTTTATCCTCAGGGTCGCCTGAGCACGCATCCGCATGAGCATATGACCCAGATCAGGGATTTTTTCCGCGCCCGTCTGGAGAATGCCCTCGCAGAAGCGGGCTACGAATCCGACCTGGTGGCCGCCGTGGCGGCCTCACGGTCGGACCTGGTGGGCGAGGCCTTCCAGCGCGCCGATGCGCTGCGACAGGTGATGGACCGAGACGACTTCTCGCTGGCCACCCAGGCCTTCAGCCGCGTCACCAACATCCTGGACAAGGCCCCCGAGGTGAAGCCGGTGCAGGAGGCCTTGCTGGCCGACGGCGCCGAGAAGCTGCTGTGGGAGCGCTATCTGGCCGCACGGCCGGTGGTGGAGCGGCATTGCCAGCAGGGGGCCTGGGTCAAGGCCTTCGAGACGCTGGCGGGCCTGCGCAACGCCATCGACGCCTTCTTCAACGACGTGCTGGTGATGGCCGAGGACCCGGCGGTGCGGGCCAACCGCCTGTCCCTGCTGGCCCAGATGTCCCAGACCATCGGCCTGATCGCAGATTTCAGAAAGCTCGTGAAGCGCCAGCCATAACCAGGACCTGAACCAAGACCTTGGGACGCCCCGCAGGGGCGCCCCTTTGACGGGAGAAAAAACACATGGGCAAGGACAAGAAGGACAAAGCCGGCAAGAACAAATGGGTCTACTTTTTCGGCATCAAGTCGGGCTCTGAAGGGGCCGGCCTCAGCAAGGACATCCTGGGCGGCAAGGGCCAGGGCCTGGCCGAGATGATCAAGATCGGCCTGCCGGTCCCGGCCGGCTTCACCATCACCATCGACGCCTGCGCCGAGTATTACAAGATCGGCAAGAAGTTCCCCAAGGGCATGGAGGACCAGGTCCTCGCCTACGTGAAGAAGCTCGAGAAGGAGACCGGCAAGAAGCTGGGCGACGACAAGGACCCGCTGCTGGTGTCGGTGCGCTCGGGCGCGGCCCGTTCGATGCCGGGCATGATGGAGACGATCCTCAACCTGGGGCTCAACGACGTCTCGGTCGAGGGCCTGGCCAGCAAGACCAAGAACCCCCGCTTCGCTTACGACAGCTACCGCCGCTTCATTCAGATGTACAGCACCACGGCCATGGGGCTGAGCAAGGAGCCCATGGAGGAGATGCTGCACGAGCTCAAGGCCAAGCGCGGCGTCAAGACCGACCCTGAGCTGTCCGCCGAGGACCTCAAGGAGCTGGTGAAGGAATACAAGTCCTTCTACAAGAAGAACATGAAGGGCCAGGAATTCCCCCAGGACCCGATCGACCAGCTGTGGGGCGCCGTGAAGGCCGTCTTCGGCAGCTGGGAAGCCGACAAGGCCGTCACCTACCGCCGCGTCGAGAAGATCACGGACCTCAAGGGGACCGCGGTCAACATCGTGCAGATGGTCTTCGGCAACAAGGGCGACAACTCGGGCACGGGCGTCTGCTTCACCCGCGACCCCAACACCGGCGAGGACGTCTTCTACGGCGACTGCCTGATCAACGCCCAGGGCGAGGACGTGGTGGCCGGCATCCGCACGCCGCTGAAGCTCATCGAGCTCGAGACCCGGCTGCCCAAGGCCTACAAGGACCTGGTCAAGGTGCGCCGCACCCTTGAGAAGCACTACAAGGAAATGCAGGACCTCGAGTTCACCATCGAGGACGACAAGCTCTACATGCTGCAGTGCCGCACCGGCAAGCGCAGCCCGGTGGCGACGTTCCAGATCGCCGCGGACATGGTGCGCGAGAAGCTCATCACCAAGGAAGAGGCCGTCGGCCGCATCAACTCCGACGACATCGAGCGCCTCTTTTACCCGGTCATCAGCCCCAAGACCGACAAGAAGGTCCTGGCGTCCGCCCGCCTGGCCACGGGCATCAACGCCGTCCCCGGCGCCGCCTCGGGCAAGATCTACTTCACTGCCGCCGAGGCCGAGAAGCAGGCCGGCGCGGGCAACAAGGTGATCCTGGTGCGCAAGGAGACGAGCCCCGAGGACGTGGGCGGCATGCACGCCGCCGTGGGCATCCTCACGGCCACGGGCGGCAAGACCAGCCATGCGGCCGTGGTGGCCCGCGGCTGGGGCAAGTGCTGCATCGTGGGCTGCGAGGCCCTCAATATCGACAGCGAAGCCCGGACCCTGGGTGTCGCCGGCAAGGTGATCAAGGAAGGCGAGTTCGTCACCTTGGACGGCTCCAGCGGCGAGGTCTACCTGGGCGAACTGCCCCTGCAGAAGCCTGAGCTGCCCGAGGCCTACCACGAGATCCTCCGCTGGGCCGACGAGCTGCGCACGATCAAGGTGCGGACGAACGCCGACACGCCCTACGACGCCGAGAACGCGGTGCGCATGGGCGCCGAAGGCATCGGCCTGTGCCGCACCGAGCACATGTTCTTCGACACCGAGGAGCGGCGCCTTGCCATCCAGGAGATGATCGTCGCCGAGACCCTGGACGCCCGCAAGAAGGCCCTCGCCAAGCTGCTGCCCTTCCAGCGCGAGGACTTCTTCGGCCTGTTCAAGGCCATGAACGGCAAGCCGGTGACGATCCGCCTGATCGACCCGCCCCTGCACGAATTCACGCCCAAGGACGACGCGGGCGTGGCCAAGCTCAGCAAGATCACGGGCATCTCGCCGGAGGCCATCAAGCACCGCTGCGAGCAGCTGCACGAGTCCAACCCCATGCTCGGGCACCGCGGCTGCCGCCTGTGCATCACCTACCCTGAGATCCTCGACATGCAGGTGCAGGCGATCATTCTGGCGGCGCTGGACAACGCCAAGCAGGGCATCGTGGTGCTGCCCGAGATCATGATCCCCCTGACGATGGACCCCAAGGAGTTCACGATCCTCGAAAAGCAGGTGCGAGGAGTCGCCGACGGGCTCATCAAGCAGGCCGGCGTCAAGCTGGAGTACATGGTGGGCACGATGATCGAGATCCCCCGGGCGGCCCTGCTGGCCGACCAGATCGCCGAGCACGCGGAGTTCTTCAGCTTCGGCACCAACGACCTGACCCAGATGACCCTGGGCCTGAGCCGCGACGACGCCGGGCGCTTCCTGCCCGACTACGTGCGCAGCGAGAAAGAGGGCGGCTACGCCATCTTCAAGGACGACCCCTTCCAGAGCCTGGACCAGTCGGGCGTGGGCAAGCTGGTGAAGATGGGCATCGAGCTGGGCCGCAGCGTCAACAAGAAGCTGAAGGTCGGCATCTGCGGCGAGCACGGCGGCGAGGCCAAGAGCGTGAAGTTCTGCGCCGAGGCCGGCATGAACTACGTTTCCTGCTCCCCCTACCGGGTCCCGATCGCGCGCCTGGCCGCGGCCCAGTGGGCGATCGAGGCCAAGAACGCCGCCAAGGGCAAGGGCAAGAAGGACAAGAAGGGCAAGAAAGGCGGGAAGTAGGACAAAGGCCGTGCCCGGTTCCGCCGGGAGGGCACTTGGGGGCGCCGCGGGTTCCGCGGTGCCCCTTTTGTTTGCGGCGGGCGGCGGCTATGCTGGTGGCCCGCTTTCTGCCTTTCAGGGAGGTCCATGGACCAGGATTCGCCGCTGCTTGAATTCGACCCGGACCCCCGGGGCGTGCTGGAGCCCTCGGAGCGCTTCCAGGGCGGGGTGCTGCCCGAGCGCCTGGTGCTGTGCTTTTTTCCCAAGGCCCTGCAGGCCCTGCTGGAACGCAGCGAAACCAGGGTGGCCTGCCCGATCAAGACTTTCGGCGTGATCGACCGCCAGGTGCACGTCGTCCGCCGCGGGGACGCCGAAGTGGCCCTGTTCCAGTCGGGCATCGGGGCCCCCTTGGCCGCGGGCTTTCTCGAGGAGCTCATCGCCCTGGGCGTGCGCAAGGCCCTGGCCTGCGGAGGCGCCGGAGTCCTGGACCGGGGGATCTTCCAGGGCCAGCTCATCGTTCCCACGTCCGCCATCCGCGACGAGGGCCTTTCCCACCATTACCTCGCGGCCGGCAGGGAAGCCGAACCGGGGGACCAGGCACTGGAGGCGCTGCGCCGGGCCCTGGAGGCCCGCCAGGTGCCCTTCCTCACGGGAAAGACCTGGACCACGGACGGCCTCTATCGTGAGACGCGCGGCAAGGTCGCCCGGCGCCGCGCCGAGGGGGCCCTGTGCGTGGAGATGGAGGCGGCGGCCTTCTTCGCCGTGGCCCGCTTCCGGGGAATCCAGCTGGCCCAGCTCCTGTACGGGGGCGACGACGTCAGCGGCCGGTCCTGGGACGAGCGGGGCTGGCACAGCAACTGGAGCGTCCAGGAGAAGATGCTGGAGCTGTGCCTGGAGGCGGTCACCTCGTTCTGAGGTCCCGGTTCCTTGGTCGCGAAGATTTGCCGGGCGGAATCGCCGCCCGCAGGGAATAGAAGCCGCGGTCCGGGACATGAACCTTCAGTCGGGACCCAAGCCCGGGCGCCGCGACCCCGGGGGGCCATTGTGCCGCAGGATGGTGCCATTCCAGATTCGGATCTTGTCCCTGCCTCTGTTCCGTCCCCTGGACCTGCCCCTGCACCCGCCTCTGCTCCGTCCCCTGGGCCTGCCCCTGCACCAGTTTCTAGAGCCCAGTCCGGCCTGAGCTCCGCCCAGGTAGCCGCCGCTCGCGCGGAACACGGCTTCAACGAGGTCGCGGACGAGGCGGCGACCCCTGTGCGTAACTTTCTCTCGAAATTCTGGGGCGTTTCGCCCTGGATGCTCGAGCTGATCATGCTGCTGTCCGCGGCCCTCGGAAAGGTTCCGGACCTCGTCGTGGTGGGCCTGCTGCTGGTGGTCAACGCCCTGGTGAGCACCCTGCAGGAGCGCCGCGCCGCGGGGGTCGTCGAGGCGCTGCGCCGGCGACTGCGGGTCAGCGCCAGGGTCCTTCGCGACGGCGCCTGGTGCGCGGTCCCGGCGCGCGAGCTGGTCCCGGGGGATGCCGTTCGGCTTCGACCCGGGGACGTGGTGCCGGCGGACCTTCGGCTGCTGGAGGGGCGCGTGGCGGTGGACGCGTCGACGCTCACCGGCGAGTCCGGGGACGTGGACCATTCCGCCGGGCAGGTCCTGGCGTGCGGGTCCCTGGTCCGCCGCGGGGAATGCACCGCCACGGTCGCCGCGATCGGCGCGGCCACGGCCCTGGGGCGGACCACCGAGCTGGTGCGCAAGGCCCGGCCTAAGCTGCACATCGACGCGGTGATCGCCCGCCTGGTCCGCTGGCTGCTGGCCCTGGTGGGCGCCTTGATCGCGCTGATGGCGGCCCTGGCCCTGGCCCGCGGGCAGGGTCTGCTGGAGCTGGCCCCCCTGGGGCTCGTGCTGCTGCTCAGCGCCGTGCCGGTCGCGCTGCCCGTCATGTTCACGGTCAGCCTTGCCGCGGGTTCGAAGCAGCTCGCGGAAAGTGGCGTGCTGGTCACCCGCCTGGGCGCGTCCGAGGACGCGGCCACGATGGACGTGCTCTGCGTGGACAAAACCGGCACGATCACCCTGAACCACATGGCCGTGGTCGAGGTCGTCCCGCTGGCTGGGGCGACGGACGCGGAGGTGCTGCTGGCCGCGCTGGGCGCCTCGCAGGAATCCGACCAGGACCCCATTGATCTCGCGCTGGGGGCCGCCGCCAGGCAGCGGGGGCTCGCTGCGGGCCAGGAAGGACGGCAGCAGTCCTTCAGGCCCTTCGACGCGGCCACCCGGTGCACCGAGGCGGTGGTCATGGTGGAGGGCCGGGGCTACCGGGTTGCCAAAGGGGCCCTCACCGCCCTGGCCGGGCTCTGCGCTCTGCCTGCGGTCGCATTGGACGCGCTGCAAGCCAGGGCTGCGGCGTTTGCCGTCTCCGGCTGCCGGACCCTGGCGGTCGCCCGCGGGCCGGCTGCCGGATCCCTTCAGATCGTCGGACTGGTGGCGTTGCGCGACGAGGCCCGTCCGGACGCGCGCGCCCTGGTCGACGAACTGCGCGGCCTCGGAATCTCCGTCAAGGTGCTGACCGGGGACGAGCTCTCCATCGCCGCGCAGATCGGCGGGGAAGTCGGCCTACCCGCGATCAGGGGCATGGACGCCTTCAGGGCGGCGCTCGACCGCAAGGGCGCGGAGGGGGCCCGCTTTCTCGAGGGCATCGACGGCCTGGCGGGCGTCTACCCCGAGGACAAGTTTGCCGTGATCCAAGGGCTGCAGGCCGGGGGGCACGTCACTGGCATGACCGGCGACGGCGTCAACGACGCGCCCGCGCTCAGGCAGGCCGAGGTGGGCATCGCCGTCAGCAGCGCCACGGACGCGGCCAAGGGCGCCGCCAGCGTCGTGCTCAACGAGCCGGGGCTGACCAATATCGTCGACCTGGTGGAGCAGGGGCGCATGGTCTACCAGCGCGTGCTCACCTGGATCGTCAACAAGATCACCCGCACGGTGCTCAAGTCCTGCTTTGTGGCGGCCGCCTACCTCGTGACCGGGCGCTTCGCGCTGTCGGCCTTGGCGATGCTGCTTCTGACCTTCATGACCGACTTCCACAACATCGCGCTCGCCACGGACCGGGTGCGGGCCTCCCGCAGGCCCGAGACCTGGAACATCGGCGGCTTTGTCGGGGTGGCCGCCGCGCTGGGCCTGCTCATGGTCGCGGAGGCGCTGCTGCTGCTGCGCTTCGCCTGGTGCCGTTTCGGCCTGGCGGGCGGCCAGGGCCGGCTGCAGAGCTTCAGCTTCCTGCTTCTGTTCTATTTTTCGGTCTTCTCGGTCCTGTCGCTGCGGGAGCGGCGCCATTTCTGGGAGACACGGCCGGGCACCCTGCTGCTGGCGGCGCTGGGGACCGACAGCGCCGTCGCCACCGCGCTGCCCTTCGTGGGACTGCCCGGGCTCCCGGCCCTGCCGTGGACGCAGGTGCTGGCGGTATTCGCGTTCGCGTGCCTATGCTGCCTCGGGCTAAACGACGCCATCAAGGTCGCCCTGCTGCGCTGGCGCGTTCCTGCTGCAGTGGCCTGATGTACGTCTGATTTGATTCTGCGGGGAACCCTGTTGGAGTTTTGTACATGGACCATGCCCGCCCAGGGCAAGCCAACCCTGCGTTCACAAAAATGCAATGAAGCGCTTGGTCCGCGCAGTCGGCCCCGAATTCGCTGACGGGAATTTCTATTCATGCAATAATTCGTGCGCAAAAGCCCATAGGGTGGGGCGGACAGGGCTTTGCCAGCTGCGGTAAATGGGGGGATGATGAATCGGGCGTCGTACTGCGTGTATGTGCGTTGGACTGCATTTTTTTGCGCTTGGTTTCTCTCCGCGCCGGCGGTTCTGGCCGCGCTTCAGCTGCCTCCGGACTACCAGAATTCCGACATCAAAGATCTGCTTAAGGCCCACGCCGGGGACATGACCGTTCCGGAACGGCCCACTCCGGTGGACGCATCTCCGGCTTCGACTGCGGACAGCGGCCTTCCGGACCTTGTGGTCAAGGCCAGCGTGGTGTCCGCGCCCGGGGCCAGCGGCGTCTACGAGCCGGGCGACCGCATCCTCGTGGCGGTGGCCGTCCATAACAGGGGCCAGGCCGCATCCAAAGGCCTGCGTATTTTGTTGCGCGGCAATCCGATCCTGCTCCATTTTCTCGGTACCGAAAAAGACGTCGACGAACTGGGCCCGGGTCTCAGCCATACGGTGACCTTTGACAGCGGGGTGCTTCCGGACAATGTCCCGACCCGCCAGTTCGACGTGACGGTCAAGGTCGTGGACCAGGACGGATTCTCCGCGACCCAGGCCCAGCCACTGAGCATGGCCACCCAGCCCAAGACCGTGGTCGAGGCGGAATCGCTTCCTAAGCTCGTCCCGGTGCCCGACACGAACGTTGGTGCGCTTCCCAAGGGAGCGGCGGTGGTGGTTGGGATCGGCAAGTACCGAACTAGCGACGCAGGCGAGCTGCGTTACGCCGCGGCTGACGCCGATCTGGTGGCCCAGTACCTGGTGCACATGACCGGGATCCCGCAGGACAGGGTCTGGGTGGTCAAGGACGAGGACGCCACCAAGAGCACCATCATGGCCATGGTCCAGGGCAAGCTTTCAAACAAGGGCTACGATCCCGTGGTCTTCTATTTCGCCGGGCACGGAACGCCGGATCCGGACGACCCGAACAGCGGCGAATCCTGCATCGTGCCTTACGACGGGAATTTCCATGAGGGCCTTTCGGGGACGCTGATCCGCCTCAATGACCTGACCGCCATGGTGGAGGCGGCCACTCCGGGCAAGGCCCTGGTGGTGCTCGATGCCTGCTTTTCCGGCAGCCAGGAGGGCGGACGCACCCCCAGCCTGCTGGGCAAGGAGCGGGGCATCGCCATCGAACCGAAAATCCGCGCCGCCAAGGCCTCGGTGCTTTCAGCCACTTCCGGCAAGATGCCGGCCCTCGATTTCGACGAGCAAGGGCACGGATTCTTCACTTATTTCCTGCTGGCCGGCCTGCAGAAAAGCGCGGACCTGGACAATTCCGGCAGGGTCACCCTGGACCAGGCCTTTTCCTGGGCCCGGGAGCAGGTCCAGAAGAGGACCGACGGGCGCCAGATTCCTGAGCTGAAGAACCCAACGGACCTGGTGCTCTCGAGATGGCGCTGATGGTGACATGTCCCTTTGGCAGGGCCGTCCGCGCCCTGGGTCTGCTGTTGATTTTGTGCTTGGCCCTCCCCGCAGGTGCGCGCGCCGAGGACAACGCCACGACGGCGCTGCGTTGGTACATC
>Ga0302319_10017782_pt1 | contig 12994 bp, 10 predicted proteins | sample Bog_T0_2_FD_203319 | JGI IMG/M metagenome (GOLD analysis project Ga0302319, IMG submission 203319) | Peat permafrost microbial communities from Stordalen Mire near Abisko, Sweden - Bog_T0_2 | ecosystem: Environmental > Terrestrial > Soil > Wetlands > Peat | place: Sweden: Abisko, Stordalen Mire...
AGATCGGCCGGTCGCAAATCACTCTCACCTTCGTAAAGGGAAGCGGGATCATGAAACGGTCCCAACTTTTCAACCGCAGCGCCCGGGAATATTCAATGTGAATCGGAAGAATCCCCGCGCCGGTCAAGCGCGCCAGGTAGACGAGGCCCGGGCCCACTTTGTAGCGCGGGCCCCGCGGCCCGTCGGGCACGATGCCCGCGTCCTCGCCGGCAGCGAGAGCCGCCGCCATTTCCCGCAGGGCAGCCGCGCCGCGCCGCGAGGTCGATCCGCGCGCGCTTTTGAGGCCAAAGCTTTTCATCACCGCCGCGATAATCGCCCCGTCCTTGCTGACGCTCGTGAGCACCGTGCCCATCCGGTGCCGGACATAGCGGTCGCGCAGCAGCGGCACCACAAATATCCGGTTGTGCCAAAAGGTCCAGATCAGCGGTTGTCTGAAATTCCGGTCGAGCAGCCCGCCGCGGTCTTCGATGTTCATCCGCAACGTACAACCGATCACCCGGATCAGCGCCGCCGCCATCTTCCCGATTCGCTCTTCGCCGATGGGTATCTTCATCAGGCTCCCAACTCCTCGATCAGCCGCCGGAGCACCGGGCGCACCTGCGCGGCAAGCGCCTGGTTCGCATAGGCCGCCCAAGCCACCGGAGTGGTCAGGTCCAGCGGCGTATCGACCACCCCGCCGTCCGGTTTTTCGAACACAATGCCCGCCTCCTCAAGCAGCAGCGCCGCGCACACATCGTACGGGTGGCACGTCAGGGCCATCCCGAGGCCCTCCCGGCGGAAGATCAGCGGGCGCAAGTCCGCGGTCATCCGGTCGTGCCCGGCCAGCAACTCGTAGAACTGGCCGCCGGTCGAGATATATTGGTCGTCGAAGATCAGCGGCAATTCCATCGCGCCATACAGTGACTTCCACAACTCTTCCTCGAGCCGCGCCGTGACCGTCTTGCCGGCGGGAAAGAACTTCACCAGCGAGGCAAAGCCGTGGCGGAAATCCCGCGCCTCGGACGCCCGCAGCGCCACCGCCTCGCGCTTCCCGGTCCGCACGTCGACGCCCTCCGCCACCAGCCCGCGACCCCGGACCGCGCTCACCTGGTCCGCGCGCCACTGTTTGCGCGTCGGGATTTCCGTCATCGCCGCGACAAAGATATCCGGCAGCCGCGTCTCGCCCCCCCGTTGCGGCGCCAGCCCGGCCAGGACCCACGCGGGGCGTTTGTCATACATGATGCCGCGCGTCCCATCGATGGGGTCGATCACGCACCGCCAATTCGTCTCCTCAAGTTTCGCGCCCTTCGGAAAGACCCGCATCTCCGGAATGTCGAATCCCTCGGCGACCAGTTCCACCGGCCACTCCCGGGGCCAATGGGCATCGAACCACTCGGCGATCGCCTCCTCGCTGATCTCGTCGATCGAGTAAATCGTATCCGACACCGATTCCCGCGCCACCTGCGCCAGATCGGCGGTCTCCCGGTCGCGCCGCCCGGCGACCACGGCATCCCGCACGAAATCCCCCAGAGCGCACAACAGCCGCCGCGCCCTCTCGGCATCGAGAGGCGGCATGGCGGCGGGGATTGGCGGCATATACGCCCGTATAGCATTGGAAATTCGAAACTCGAAATTCCAAATTCGAAGTATTTGTGCACGGGAGGCGCAATATTTTCGAATTTGGAATTTCGGATTCCGGATTTCCCGGCTAGTCACTGTTCCACTCATGAACGTCCTGATCCTCGCCGCCGGCTACGCCACGCGCCTTTACCCCCTGACTCTCACCAAAGCCAAGCCGCTGCTGACCGTGGCGGGCAAGCCCATGATCGAGTGGGTCCTCGATAACCTGGCGCTGGTGCCGGACCTCGAGAAAGTTTACGTGGTAACGAACAATAAGTTCGCCGACGATTTCCAGGCCTGGGCGGATGGGTACGTGAAGAGCCAGCCGAAGCTGCACTTCAAGATCGTCAACGACGGCTCGACCAATGACAGCGACAAACTCGGCGCCATCGGCGACATCAACCTGGTGGTTGAGCGCGAAAACCTGGCCTCGAGCGACCTTGTGGTGGTCGCGGGGGACAATCTTTTCAGCCAGTCGCTCGAGGGCTTTGCCGCGGAGGCGCGCAAGCATCCCGCTGCCATCGCCACGTACGACGTGGGCGACCTCGAGGCGATCAAGAAATACAATAACATCGAGACCGACTCGAACGGCGTGGTCACGCACTTCGAGGAGAAGCCGAAGCATCCCAGCAATACGATCACCGGGATCGCCCTCTATTATTACTCGAAGGAGGTCGTGCCGATGTTCGGACGGTATCTCGCGGAAGGGAACAACCCCGACCAGCCGGGGCGTTTCGTGCAATGGCTTTACAAACTGAAGCCGGTGTTCGCCTACCAGGTGGGCGGAACGTGGTTCGACATCGGCAGCAAAGAGACGCTCGAAGAGGCGAACCGGATTTTCCAGAAGTTCGTCTGAGAACAATTCGGGCAATTATCTGGACGACATGGACCGCGTGGACGGGATCGCGGAGGCGTAGGTCCTATTAGGTTACGCGTACACCAGCAGGTGAATATCCTCCGGGAGCGTGTTGGCGACCTGCCGGATGATGTTGCCGCGCAGCATGTTCAGCACGGCGTTGCGCTGGGGGGAGCCGAGGATGAGCCGCGAGGCGCCCACCGTGGCGGCGACGTCGACGATGGTATCGGCCGGTGACTCGCTGACGGCGTAGCAGGGCAGCACGGTGTGGCCGTCGGCATGCTCGGCGGCGTATTCGAAAATCTTGAAGGCTTCCTCGTCGTCGGCCCATTTGCGCCGCTTGTCTTCGCGGGTGACCACCGGCTGCTCGCGGACGAAGAGCAGGTAAAGAGGCCGGTCGGTTTCCCGGGCCTCCTCGATTGCGAAATCGAGGGTGCGCCCGATGCCGCGGATCGCCGCGAGCAGGGGCGTGCCGGAGGCCTGGTGGCTGCCGAACTCGATGGTCTTGCGCACATTTTCCTCCACGGCGTGCGCGGCCTTGGCCAATGCCTCGGCGGCCTCCTTCTTCTGCCGCCGCTCGCTGACGAGACCGCGCGCGATGAGGCCCACGGCGAGGATGGCCAGGGTGAAAAGCCGGGCGTTGGGCTTGTAGATGAAGAGCGAAATCTCGATGGCCGCCATGATCAGGAAGGTGCAGAACATGAGCGAGCGCTCGCCCTTGCTGAGGATCAGATGTTTATCGGTGGAACTGGCGCCCAGATTGGTGGCGATGGCGCCAACAACGCCGACGGCATAGAGATCGGCGAGGCCGGACATGTCGTGAATCGAGGCGACCAGAATGGCCGGTACGATCATAGCGAACAAAATGGAGGCGTTCGGCACGCCGAAACGGTTCAGCTTTTGGAATAGATCGGGCACCTCGCCGTCGCGGGACATGAGGAAGGAGATCGCGATAAGATCGACGATGGCGGTGTTGACGGCGGACAGCAGCAGTAAGCCGAATACGATGGAAACGATACTGCCGGCGATAACCCCGACGAGGGGGCTGTGGAAAAAGCCGCCGACGAAGACCTTCGCCATGTAATTGAGCATGTAATCGCGGACGCCTGCGGCGTCTGGCGCGTTCACGTCGAAGGCCGTGGGATCACTGCCGACCTGGGTCAACCCGTGAAGGGCTTGCATCGCGAGGCCGAGGAGGGCGGTCAAGCCGCAGACCTCGATTGCGACGACGATGATGGCCTTGGTCGAGGTCTTCGAGACCTTGGGGTGCTCATCGGTGCTGCCCGGGTCGAGCTTCATGACGCCGGTTGCGTTCGCGATGGCCTCGACACCCGAGAGGGCGAGCACGACGCCGACAAACCGGCTCCAGTTCAACATGAAGCCGCCCTGCGGCGGATGGGTCATCGCGACGTGGACGGCCTCGTGGAGGTGGGGGAGGCAAAATGCCGCCAGCAGGACCACGACGATGAAAGTGGGCACCGAGACCATGAACGCGAGGCCGCCGGTATGTTTCGGCCCGAAGTAGTTGAGGCAGCCGATGAAAATGACGGCCGCGGCGGCCAGGTAGCCGAGCGTCCAGTCCGGAAGCGGAATGACCCCCTGAAGATATTGGAAGGCCGAAAGCGCCGAGAGCGCGGCGGTGACGATGTAATCCGCAATCAATAGGAAAGCGCCGACAATCGAGATGATCTCGGACCGATGGCGGACGCTGGCATAAACACCGCCGCCGTCGGGGTAATGGCGGCAGATGACGATGTAATTCGTCCCCACGAGCGCGGTGAGCACGCACATGGGAAGGATGAGCCAGAAGGAGGAATACGCGGCGCCGGCGAAGGCGAGGCCGATGACGTAGGCCTTGCTCGTGCCCCAGTCGCCATAAAGGATGGCAGCTGCGGCTTTCCAATCGACGTTGCGGGGTCGCTTGCCGCCGGTGGCTAGCATTGTCTGCGGCTCCCTGATGAAAGGACTGGAATAGTGCTCTGGAGTGGCTTCATGGCGGCTGTTCAGCCCTCCCCGTTTTTTTATGGGAAGGCAGTCCCCGGCAAGAGAGGGGGGCAGCCGCGCAGCGATGGCATCGATGCACAAGCCGTCCCTTGCCTTTAATGCAAGCCTGCGAGGTTAGCTGTCGGACTGGAGCCATCAAATGCTCCGGACGCTTGCGCGCCTTAGCCCCTAGCCGGCGGCGGACGGGTTGAAACGACCGAGCCGGCGATGTGGTTTTCCCCGCTGGCGCGCTTGCGCGAGCCATTCGGCAGACAAAGAACTGCGGCGGTGGATACCAGAGGCGCGGCAGGGCGTCAAGGGGGTGTGTTGGATGGCGGGGTCCACCCCCGCGTGGCTCACCGAGCCAGGGCTGCAACGCAAGCGTGAAGCGGCAGGGCATCATGCCGACGTTGGCGTCTTATGCCGGGGGATTTCCTATTGTTCAGCAAGAGACCCGGCGGTTATGATGCGCGGCTTTGTTTGCCGCCAATACGCTCAATTTTCGGCCCGCGAGTCCCGGAGGCGGGAGGGCGATGAGGATCGCGTTTCTGTGCGGCTGCGCGGAAGGCGGGAAGGACGGCGTGGGCGATTATACAGCGCTGCTGGCCGGGGAATGCGAGAGGCGGGGGCATGGGACGCTGCGCATCGCGCTCAACGACAGGTATGTGACGGGCGCGAAGCGCGGCGATGGGACGTTGAGGCTGGGAGCGGGAATGCGATGGAGTGAGCGGGTCGAGCAGGCGCGGAAGGCGGTCGAGCGGTTCGGCGCGGACGTGATCAGTTTGCAATGGGTGCCGTATGGGTTTCACGAGAGGGGGATCCCGTGGGGAATCGAGAAGGGGCTCGAGCGGATCGCGGGGGGCCGGGCGGCGCAGGTGATGTGCCACGAAATTTGGATCGGCGCGCGTGTGGGGGCGAGTCCGAAGAGCCGCGTCCTGGGTGCGGCGCAGCGGGCGGTGATGCGGCGGATTTTCAGGGCGTTGCGGCCCGGCTGCGTGCAGACGAGCAATGTGGCTTACGCGACGCTGCTGAGGAGGGCGGGGGTCGAGGCGCAGGTGCTGCCGATGTTCGGGGCGATCCCAGTGACGGGAGTCGAGGCGGCGAGGGAGGAGGGCGTGGCGAGGTTCGGGATGTTCGGGGTGTTGCACCCGGAGTGGCGGATCGAGCCGCTGCTTGGGCGGTTGCGGGGGTTGGGGAAGCAAATCGTCATCAAGCATATCGGACGGACAGGTACAGGGATGTTGCCCGAGATCAAGCGGCATGGCGAGCAACCCGCCGAAAGGGTGTCGCAATTCCTGATGGAAATGGATTTTGGGATCGCGACGACGCCGCTGGCGTTGATCGGCAAGAGCGCGACGGTGGCGGCGATGCTCGAACACGGGCTGCCGGTGATTGTGAACCGGGACGACGCACGGTACGCCGGAGTCGACATCGAACGGGCGCCGGAAGGGGTGATCGTGATGGACGACCGGCTGCTCGACGCGCTACTGGGGGCGCGGCGGCGTCCGCCGCATCCGAGGCTGCCTGAGGTGGCGGAGCAATTCCTTGAAAGCCTGGCGAAGTCGCGGGCGGCAACGCCGTGAAGATTCTGTTTTCATCGCATTTTTTCCCGCCGGGCGTTGGGGGAATCGAGGAGGTGGGTGGCATCCTGGCGCATGAGTTCGCGCGGCGCGGCCATGAGGTGATCGTGGTGACGCAAACGATGCAAACGATGGAAACCGGGGATCGATTTCCGTTCGAGGTGATGTGGGGGCCGCGGCTGGCGGAGCTGCCGGGCCTGACGCGATGGAGCGACGTGGTGTTTCACAATAACATCAGCCTGAGGACGGCCTGGCCGCTGGCGCTGATCCGGCGGCCCTGGGTGGTGGCACATCACACGTGGATCGCGCGGATGGACGGGACGCTGGCCGCGGTGGACAGGCTGAAGCTGTGGGCAATCCGCGGGGCTGCCAACGTGGCGGTGAGCAAGGTGATCGCGGCGAAGCTGGGCGTGAAAGCGCGCGTGATCCCGAATCCATACCGGGATGAAGTTTTTCGCAGGACGAACATGGGGACGAGGGACGGCGATTTCATGTTCCTCGGACGGCTGGTTTCCGACAAGGGGGCCGACTTGCTGCTCGAGGCGCTGGGGATGTTGAAGGCGCGGGCAACGATTGTGGGAGAGGGGCCAGAGCGGCAGGCGCTCGAGGCGCAGGCGCGGCGGTTGGGGATCGATGTGAAGTTCACGGGATCGAGGCGCGGAGAGGAACTGGCGGCGATGCTGAATAACCACCGGATGCTGGTGGTCCCGTCGCTGTGGGAGGAGCCGTTCGGGGTGGTGGCGCTCGAGGCGATGGCGTGCGGCTGCGTGCCGGTCGTGGCGGCGGCGGGCGGGTTGCCGGAGGCGGTCGGCGACGCGGGGGTGACGTTCGAGAAGGGCGACGCGCGGGCGCTGGCGGAATGCCTCGCGGGATTACTGGGAGATGAGGCGAGGCTCGAGGAATTGCGGCGGCGGGCGCCGGCTCACCTCGAGCGGCATCGGGCGGCGGTCGTCGCAGGGCAATACCTGGAAGTGATCGGGAAGGCGCTGAAATGATCGCAGTCAGTCATCCGACCGGGAATACGTTCGTCCGGGCGCTGTTGGAGGGGCTGGAAAAGGAGGGGCGGCTCGTGCGGTTCTTTACAACAGTCGCAGGAGGAAAGCGACGGGCTTATCCAATCCCCGCGGAACGGATCGAGACGAGTCCGCTCCGTGAAATAACACGACTGGCATTGGGGCGCTTCGGAACGCCGCTGACCCGGCACGAGACTGGCTGGGCTTCGGTCGACGCGGTGTACCGCGCGCTGGACAGGCGCGTGGCGCAGTGGGTGAACAGCGAGACACGGGGCATCCAGTGGGTGTACGCCTACGAAGATGGAGCGCTGGCGACATTTCGCGCAGCGCGCGCCGCGGGAGTGCGCCGGGCTTACGAATTGCCGATTGCTTACTGGGAGACGACGCGGCGGCTGCTACGCGAGGAGGCGGCGCGGCTGCCGGAGTGGGAGCCGACGCTCGGCTCGACGAGGGACTCAGATGAAAAAATAGCGCGGAAGACGGAGGAACTGGACCTGGCGGAAAGGGTGATCTGCCCGAGCCGCTTCGTGCTCGAGTCCGTGCCGGAGCGTGCGCGGGACAGGTGCGTAATGGCGCCGTTCGGGTCGCCGAATGGCGTGAACCACAAAGAAACGCAGAGAGCACGAAGAAAAGGATCGTTGCGGGTGTTGTTTGCGGGAGCGATGACGCAGCGGAAAGGATTGGCGGATCTGTTCAAGGCTATGAAGCTCTTGCGGCGGACGGACATTGAATTGGTGGTGATGGGCTCCGCGATCGCACCGATGGAATTTTACCGAAAACAATTCGACGGCTTTATTTACGAACCGCCCCGGCCGCGGGAAGCGGTGCTGAAGCTGATGGCCTCGTGCGATGTGCTGGTTCTGCCCTCGATCGTGGAGGGCCGGGCGCTGGTGCAGCAGGAGGCGATGAGCCGGGGGCTCCCGCTCATCGCGACAAGGAACGCGGGCGGAGAGGATTTGATCGAGGAAGGCAGGACGGGATTCCTGGTGCCCATCCGCGCGCCGGAGGAAATCGCGGGACGGCTGGAGCGGCTGGCGGATGACCGGGAATTGCTCGAGGCGATGTCCGAGGCGGCGCGGAAAGCGGCGGCGCGGCGCACCTGGGAAGCGTATGCGGCGGGGATCAGCGCCGCGCTGCGGTCATGAAGCAGGAAGAGAATACGTGGCTGCGGCGGCTGGTTTACGCCTACTTCTTCCTGCTCATTTTCGAAGGGGCGCTGCGAAAGTGGATTTTCCCTTCGCTTGCCGGGCCGCTGCTGCTGGTGCGGGATCCGGTGCTGCTCGGCATTTATGCGATGGCATTCCGCCGCGGCTTGTGGCCTTGGAATGGGTGGGTGCTGACGGCGATCACGCTGGCGGTGGCGAGCGCGATGGCGTCGTTCGCAGTGGGGTGCCCGGCGGCGATTACGCTCTTCGGGCTGCGGGCGGATTTCTGGCAAATCCCGCTGATCTTCCTGATGCCGGCGATTGTCACCGGAGAGGACGCGAGGCGGATCGGGCGATGGATGCTGATGATGATGCCGGCGATGGCGGTGCTGGCGCTGCTGCAATTTCGCGCGGGGCCGGGGCATTGGCTGAACGCGACGACGGGAGGGGGGCAGCAATCGGCTCAATTGTTCGCGGCCGCGGGCCGCGTGCGGCCTTCGGGGACGTTTTCGTTTGTGACGGGAATGGTGTCGTTCCTGGCGCTGGGGAGCGCGTTTGTGTTCGACGGATTCGTCGAGGGCGCCGGGAGTGCGCGGCTCTGGGTGGCAACGGTGGCGATGGTGCTGGCGCTCGGAATTTCCGGCAGCCGGTCGGCGATTCTATACGTGGGTTTCGTGGCCGCTGCCGCGGGATGGACCTGCATCGAGGACCCGAGGCGGCTGCGGAAAATCGCGACGCCGCTGGCGGCGGCGGCGCTGGCGTACGCGGTGCTGCACGGGTTGGCGGATTTTCGAGTGGGGCTGGATGTGAATAAGGAGCGTTTCGACGACGCAGGCGGGCTGAAGCAGGGGATTGTGGACCGGTGGCTCGGGGATATTGTGACCGCGTGGGACGCGGAAAAGGAAACGCCGTGGCTCGGAGCCGGCCTGGGAATGGGGACCAATGTCGGCGCGGGGCTGGCGACCGGGACGCGCCAATTCCTGCTGGCGGAAGGGGAATGGGCGCGGGTGATCATGGAGAGCGGGCCGGCGCTGGGGGCGTTCTTCATCGCGCTGCGTCTGGCGATCGCGGTGTATCTGCTGCGGCGGGCGGTGCGCGCGCTGCGGGAGCGGGATGACGTGCTGCCCGGCCTCCTGCTGGCAGCGGGAGTGATGGATTTGACGACCGGCCAGTGGGGCCAGGCGACGGTAAGCGGGTTTGCGGTATTTACCGCCGGGCTCTGCCTGGCGAGCAGCGCCGGCGAGGCCGGAGCCGCCGAGGAGCCTGAACCGGTGAGACGCGTGCGAGGCCGGGGTGTTTATGCGGAGACGATCGAGGACCAACGGCCATGAAGGTGCTGCTGGTGGGAAATTACGAGGGCGACAGACTGCGAAGCATGGACCGGTTTTGCGGGATGCTGCTGCGCGGCCTGAGGGAGCAAGGCGTCGATGTGGACATCATAAGGCCGGCCGTGATCCTGGGCGGCAGGAACAAGTGGCTGGGATACTTCGATAAGTTTGTGTTGTTCCGGTTTGCGTTGCGGCGTGCTGTGAATGCCCGGCCAGGCTGTGTGGCGCACATTGTTGACCAGGGCAATGGGATTTACGCGGGGTGGGTGGCCGGACCCAACCGCTGCATCGTGACCTGCCACGATCTGCTGGCGATCCGCGCCGCGCGCGGCGAATTCCCGAGGCTGCGGACAGGATGGACGGGGCGAATTTTCCAGCGGATGATTTTGCGCGGGCTGCGAAAGGCGGGGCGGGTGGTTTGCGTGTCGCGCGCGACGCAAAGAGACGCGGAACGGTTGATCGGAAAGAGCGAGGTTATCGCCAATGGGCTGGAGGATTTTTGGAAACCCCTCGAAGCGGAGCCGGCGGAATATCTGCTGCACGTCGGAGGCGGGCAATGGTACAAGAACCGGGCTGGGGTGGTGCGCGTATTCATTGAGTTGCGGACAAATACGAATCACTCGCCAAAGCTTGTGATGGTGGGGCCGGAACTCGATGGGGCGCTGGCCGCGGAGCTAAAGAAAGCGGGTTTGTCGGGCGAGGTAACGGTGTCGAACGGCATTTCGGATGAGGCGTTGCGGGCTCTTTACGCGGGGGCGCGGCTCTTGATTTTCCCATCTCTGGAGGAAGGGTTCGGATGGCCGATCCTCGAAGCGCAGGCGTGCGGCTGCCCCGTGGTTACGACCGATAAGGAGCCGATGCGCGAGACCGGCGGCGAGGCGGCGATTTTTGCCGCCGAAGGCGAATGGGCAAAGGCGGTCGCGGAGGTGCTGGCCCTGGAACCGGAGCAGCGGGCGGCGCTCGTCGCGGCGGGCATCGAGAACGCGCGCCGTTACCCGGCTGCGCGGATGGCACGGGAGTATATCGAATTTTACCGGAGAAACCTCGAGTAAGACGATGGCGCTCTCGATTCTGCATCTGATCGATTCGCTGGACCCGGCGGCGGGAGGGCCGGTCGAATTCGTGCGGGCGGTGTCGCGGGAGCATGCGGCGATGGGACATCGGGTGTGCGCGGCGCTGCTCACGCAGCCGAAAGGACCGGCGCCGGAGGGGCTGGAGATCGTCGCGGCGGGGAGAAAGCCGCAGTTTGGGGGATACGGATTCCGCGCGGGGCTGGTGTCGTGGCTGCGCACGGAAACACGGCGGCATGACGCGATTTTCGTGCACGGGCTATGGCAATATCACGGGGCGGCGGCGTGGCTGGCGCTCTCGCGGCGGGACACGCCGTATTATTTATTTCCGCACGGGATGCTGGACCCGTGGTTTGCCGGGGACCGGGAGCGGCACTTGAAGAAGCGGCTTTACTGGGAGGCTGTCGAGAAACACGTGGCACGGAACGCGCGGGCGGTGCTCTTTACGAGCGTGGCGGAGATGGCGCGGGCGCCGCTGAGCTTTGGCGCGGCGTGGCGGGCGCAGAGGCTGGTGGGGCTGGGAATCGCGGAGCCGCCTGCGGAGATCGAGGCGCAACGCGAGGCGTTCCTGGGCCGGTTTCCGGAGCTGCGGGGGCGGCGACTGGTGCTGTTCCTGGGACGTATCGATCGAAAGAAAGGCTGCGAGCTGCTGGCGCGGGCGTTTGCGTCGATCAAGCCGGAGGGCTGGGACCTGGTGCTGGCGGGACCTTGCGCGGATGCAGGGTATCGCGCCGAGCTCGAGGGGTGCGCACATTTTACCGGGATGCTCGAGGGGGCGGCGAAGTGGGGAGCGTTCCGGTGCGCGGAGGTTTTCGCGCTGCCGTCGCACCAGGAGAATTTCGGGATCGCGGCGGTCGAGGCGCTGGCGTGCGGCGTGCCGGTGCTGGTTTCAAGCGCGGTGGATATTCACGGCACAATCACCGAAGCGGGAGCGGGTTTCGCGGAAGCGGATGACCTGGCGGGGACGCGGCGGCTGCTCGAGAGATGGATGGAATTGGGACCCTGTGAACGGATGAATATGAAATTGGCTGCCGGGCATTGTTTTCGCGAGAGATTCCATATACGAGAAACCGCCGCGCGAATGCTTTCCCTGCCGGAAGGCGATTAGCGAGCGCCCGCATGCCTCCTGCCAGACGCAATTTCAGACCCTCTCCCTTTCCGTTACGCCAGCAAGCGAGACGGTTGGGATGGCAGTTGTTTTGCGCACTCTTGATGCGGCCGAGTCCGCGTCCCTGCCACGGCTGGCGCTCGCTCTGCCTGCGATTGTGGGGGGCGCGGATCGGGGCGGGGTGCCGGATTTATCCGGGGGCGATCATCTGGGCGCCGTGGAATCTCGAGTGCGCGGAGAATGCGTGCGTCGCGAGCGGCGCGGAACTTCACAACCCGGCGCCGATCCGGCTCGGCGCGCGGACGGTGGTCTCGCAAGGAGCGTTCATCTGCACGGCATCGCACGACTACACAAAGGCGTCGTTTCCGCTGGTGGCGCGGGCGATCACGGTGGGGGCGGACGCCTGGATCGGGGCGCGGGCCATCGTGCTGCCGGGATGCGAAATCGGCGAAGGATCGGTGATCGGCGCTGGAAGCGTGGTCACGCGCGCCACGCCGGCGTGGAGCGTGTGCGCGGGCAATCCCTGCCGGGTGGTGCGGGAAAGGTACACGCGTTCATGAAGGTGAAGGTGAGCGTCATCGTGCCGGTGAAAAATGAGGAGGGGAACCTGGCGCGCTGCCTCGGGTCGGCGGCGTGGGCGGACGAGGTCTGCGTGGTCGACTCGGGAAGCACGGACAGGACGGCGAAAATCGCCGAGGTCCATGGCGCGCGCGTGGCGCAATTCGATTACCGGGGCGGCTGGCCGAAAAAGAAGAACTGGGCGCTCGAAAACCTGCCGTTGCGCAATGAGTGGGTCTTCTTCCTGGATGCGGACGAGACGCTGCCGCCGGAGGCCGAGGCGGAGTTTCGAAAGATCGTGGAAAAGCCGGGCGGGCACGACGGGTATTGGATCAACCGGCGGTTCCAGTTCCTCGGGAAATGGATGCGGCACGCCTATTATCCGAATTGGAATTTGCGGCTCTTCCGGCGCACCAAGGGCCGGTTCGAAAAGATCAGCGAAGCGGACACCGGGAGCGGAGACATCGAAATTCACGAGCACGTGGTGATCGGGGGGACGACCGGGCGGCTGAGGTGCGAGATGGAGCATTACGCATTCCCGTCCATCGAGGTTTTCGTCGAGAAGCACAACCGGTACTCGAATTGGGAGGCGCGGGTGGCGCGCGGCGCGCTGCTGGGCGGGAGCCAGGCGGCGATCCGCGACGCGAAGGTGGCGCGGCGGCGCAGGCTCAAGCAATGGTCGCACCGGCTACCGTTCCGGCCGTGGCTGCGTTTCCTCTACGTGTACGTGTGGCAGCGGGGATTCCTTGACGGG
>Ga0302319_10017784_pt1 | contig 12994 bp, 7 predicted proteins | sample Bog_T0_2_FD_203319 | JGI IMG/M metagenome (GOLD analysis project Ga0302319, IMG submission 203319) | Peat permafrost microbial communities from Stordalen Mire near Abisko, Sweden - Bog_T0_2 | ecosystem: Environmental > Terrestrial > Soil > Wetlands > Peat | place: Sweden: Abisko, Stordalen Mire...
CCAGGAATGGTGGACTCGCTCAGCGAAATCAGGTGATCCAAAGCGACCTGATCCGGCGCGCCCCATTTGGGTGGAAAGCTGACCGCCCAGCCACCGGTGATTTCCTGTGGTGCGGGGACATTTTTGATTCTTGCCTGCTGCGTCTGGCCGCTCGCCCTGATCAATTTATAATGACCCGGCTGCGATGCGACAATTTCCAACCTTCCCGCAGCGTCGCAACGGACTTCTGCAGGGCGGCTGACGGGCGGTGGAACCTGCCAGCTCAATTGAATATCGTCGTTGCCTCCGGCCTGAAAGTATTCCACCCGGAAACGATAGTGCTGGCCCGCTGTGAGATTGATCCTTCCGGTGTGGGGCTCATCGCCGCCATCCAGGTTCCAATGATCAATCACGCTTTGGTCATCGATGAACAACCGGCATCCGTCGTCAGCGTAGATGCAAAACGTATACTCGCCCGATTCCATCGCTGTGAGGGCGCCGGTCCATCGCGCCGACCAGTTCTCGGACGGTATCCCGGCTGCCGGAGGACCGCTGTTCCAAAGAAAATTAACCGCCGCATCGGTCCGAACCACAGTGGGGGCGCCGCTTAAGTCCGCATTTGTGAAGTATTCTCCGGTCAATCCTCGAAAACCGCCTGCCCCAGTGGTAAGAATGAGCGCCGCATTCAGACTGATACTGTCAGGGTCCTGGCCGGTGATGGTGAAGGGCTGGCCATCGGCGGTGTATTCCACGACCAAAGTCTTTACGGTTCCGAAAGCGGGATCATCACCCTGCGCCAATTGAGCCACCTGAAATTCAAATTCGCCCTGATCCATCAACGCCTGCACCTTGGCCTGCACGTCGCGGGTGCGCGCAGCATCGCCAGGCACGCCGTAGGTGGCTTTTTGAATCGTGATCACGGGTGCCTTGCTGGCCGACACCACGGAATCACCGTCTCGCGTAAAATTCACCACGGAATCAAATGGGGTTGCCTGGGGACGAAAAACCACAAATATCGAACCGCTCCCTTCGAGGCGCAGCGGAATGGAAATACCCGCCGCTTTTTGCTCATAACTCGCTAACGGAGACATTTCGCCGGTCTGGGGATTCCACAATTCGGGTCGCAGCCCATCCACCCGGAAAACGCACCGGGCCTCCACCGCAGCCGCGTTACCGTTGGCTACGAAATAAAACTCCAGGTCGCCCACCTGGCGGTGAATCCAATTCAACTTCACACTCGCGGTGAAGTCCGCGCCAACCGGCAGTTGTTCCAACACAGCTTGGATGGGCTGACCCCATATCACCCTGCCCTTGCCCAAGGCATGTTCCGTAACAGTTCGCCCATCGCAATCACCCCACACCTCCGCCGCCAACCGGGCAACTTCCTGATCACATTTCGGATAATCCGAAAGACTGGGAGACGCAGTGGGACGGGGACCGAACACAGTTGCGCCGGCTTCAACGAGTTCTTTGATTTTTTGAACGAGCGCCGGTGTCATCCGAGTTGTTTCGGTCGGGAGGACCAGCAGCCGATAGCTCATGCCGTCGGGCAAGACCAGCCGTCCGTCCTTGACGCTCATCCGATCAATCAGAGCTTCCGCGCTGCACTCGTCAAATTTATAGCCGGCCGGTATGGCGGGCGTCGGATTGAAATAGGTTTGATTCGGCAGCTCCGGCCGGAGGCAACACACATCGGCCACAAACATTCCTTGTCGCAGCATAAACTGGCAGCGGGATAGATATTCGTGCCAGGCCGTGGACATCTCCCACCAGGTCTGGGTTCGTTCATAGTGCAATCCCCACGGCCCCATCGTCGCGCCTGGAAAGCGGTCGAGGTAGGGTTGGTGGGCATAACGGTGAATGACAAATCGGTTGATGCCTTGCGAAAATTCATAATCGCCGAGCGCCTTGATCGTCGCCGGAGGTAAATGCCTCGGCACCCACAATCGTGTGACCATAGATATGTGCCACGGAAGCCATTTGCCGGCACTTGGTGAGATTTTCGTTGCCGCCCGTCGCCCAGAATTCGGTCATCGGTTCATCCGAGCGGGCGGTGTAGGTCGCTTCATCACCGAAGGGAAGATTGTATCCTTCGAGTGTCAGCCGGAGGCCATGTTGATGCGCCAGTTCCGCCAGCCGCCCCACATAATTCTCCGCCAGCAACTCCGAGATTGTTTGCTCAAAATCCCAGCGAAAACGCGCGGCCAGAGCCGCATCGCCGATCGAACCCTGAAGATTCAAGGCCGCCACATCGGGTAAAAATGGGATCGGATCATAGCCACGCCGTTTTTGAAATTCCTCGCGGAATTTCGGCGTCCAGTTTTGCGAGCCCACTTCCCAACTATCGATGTGTGTTGCTGAAAACGTCGGGCCGCTGAGCGAACCGACGCTCGCGCTCAGCTTTCCAATCATGTTGGTGAAATGGACGTCCATCGCCTCGCGGCTCAGCTTGTCACATTCCAGGCCATTGCCGCCCTTGACCGGCGGCCGGGTCGAAGATCCGGTCGTCGTGTGGCCAATGCGTTCGATGATCCATTTCCCGGCGGGAATGTCCCAATTCAATCTTCCGCTCGCATCCAATTTCTCCGTTAAATTGACGACCGCGTCCGGCGACACGACGCCGTTGGTTGGTTCCGGGATGGCTAGCAGGGCAACGTCGCTATAGAAATCCTCATATTTCACCGTGCTGCCAAAACCGTCATGCCTCTGCTTGCTCGTGTCGGGCTGCGGCAAGACCGCCGAAAAGCTGAGCGGCCCTTCCACCGTCAGATTCGTGCCGACCAGCATTTGCATCGAGAGCTCGGGTGTAATCCATGGTCCGCTGCTGCCGCACCACCCGGGACCGTTGGTCATGTTAATTTCCAATCCGAGGCGATGAGCCTCGGCAACGGCGAAACGAAACAGCTCCTGCCATTCCGGGTTCATAAAGTCAGCCGTGCCCGGCGGCGGCGCAAATCGTTCCACCACATCCATGATGATCACGCCGCCAATCCCCGCGCGCTTCATCGCTTCGAGATCCGCGGTGATGCCGGCCTTCGTGACGTTGCCGTTATTCCAAAACCAATAAACCCATGGGCGGGCCGATGGCGGCGGGGTTACGAAGTTCGATGCCAGGTCGGCCGCCAGAACGGGCGCGCAAAAAAACGCCAGCATCAGGGCAATGATGTATTTCATAGTCAAATTAGTTTCCTGTGATTGGCAAGCCATGGACCGGGCGTTCAAGTCTGCTCGCGCCCAACACAAATCGTCTCGATTCCGAGTAATAGCCCGAGCTTCTCCAGTTTGCCGGCAATGTGTCCCACCCCCACCGCACAGTGATGGGCCGGGCCGTGACTGTTCCATTCGTTGACAAATTTTCGCGCCCCCAAGCCAAACCGGTAGCGGCTGTTGGTGTTACCAATCTCCAAGATCGGCCCCGGGACAGATTCGGCTTCGGCGATCAGCAGATTGAGCCGCCCGTCTGCGGCCTGGACCACGGCGAGCAGTGTCACCGGCCCGTGTTTAACCGACATTTCCACCGACAGGCCATGCCCCACTTTGCCATGATAAACCGCCAGAGGACGTACCTTGATTTTACCTTCCGCGATGGCGATATGGCCGGGGCCGTCATGCCCCATTAAGACCACATCGTCTCTGAAATCCATGGCATAATATTCCGTGAAAGACCCGCCCACGCCGTAAGTATCCATTATTTTCATGGCTTGGACGTTCTTGATTTCGTACTCGCCGGCCACCGGAATGCCGTGCGCCGTCAACAACGAATTTCCCAGAATAATGGAGCTGATCGCCTCTTCATTTTCCGGGTTCCCGTCGCCTTTATAATAATAGGCCAGCGAACCCAGATCATATTCCTTGACCAACTGGTCCAACGCCACGGACGTGCGGGCCGCCCGTTCCAATTCTCCCCGGGAGCAGCGTGGTTCGATTTCAAATCGTTTAAAAAACTCGTCCAACCGGCGGGCAATCTGCCGGGCGGTCACCGCCCGGCGTAAAGTGGCCAGCTCATCCACCTCGATCATTTCCATATAACCGCCAAAAACCGCGCAATGCTGGGTGATGTCCGACGCCACGTCCAGCATTCCGCCGTAGTAATGCCCCATCAGGCCCAGGCGATTATGAAACATCACGCTGGCCACGCGAGCGGCGTCAATCCACGCGTCCACCTCGTCCCAACAAAGCGGATCGTCGTCCAGAATGCCGGTCACTTGGTGAAAGGGAATGCCCGCGCGCTGGAAAACGTTGGCGATTTCCGGGACGGCACAGGCGCCGCAGTTTGCCAGCCACTCACCGGTCATTACGGTTCGATCCTTCAGCTGGTTGAATTTTGCATAATCCATTGCCGGCTCCGGCATGAGATTCAACACGACCACGGGCGCCTTCGCCCGCTGTACCACAGGCAGGACGGTCGCCGACAGAGCATAGGTCGTGACATGCAGAAAAATGATGTCTACGTCCTCGCGCCGAAACTGATGACCGGCCTCGAACGCTTTTGCGGCAGAGTCGATCAGCCCGAGGTTGACCACCTGAATCCCAGGACGGGCCAGTTTTTTTTCCACGCGGGCCAGATATCTTTCCAGCCTGGCCTTCAATCCTTTGAATTGTGGCCAATAGGTGTCCAAGCCGATTCCAAACAGGCCGATACGACAGGTATTCACATTAAGAAATTAACAAATGGAGTTGGTTGAAAGAATGGACAAAATGGCAATTTTCATGTCAAAAATGCCATGATTGCGTTCCAAATTTTTTAAAAAGATCATATTTTCGGTTGCGGGCGACGATTCATCTGCTCCTCCCGCCAATCGCTGGGAGACTGCCCCATCCGGCCCTTGAATTGCCGGGAAAAATGGGAGCCGGATTCAAATCCCAGGATGCTCGCGATTTCCTTCACGGACTTGGTGGTGTTCATCAGCAAGTCCTGGGCTTTCTGGATTCGGGTATTGAGATAATGCTGTCGGAGGCTGATCCCGGTGCGGGCTGCGAAACTGTGCCGCAAATTTGAATACCCCACCCCCAGTTCGGCGGCCAGCCCCGGCAAATCCAGCGGATCCTGACAGCGCAGGGCAATCAACGTATGAGCGCGCTGCACCACATCGTCAATGGCTTTCGTAAAACCGCGCTCACTGCGACGCAAATGGCCCAGATACGCGAGCAGGTGCAGCCCGAGGGTCGAGAGCAGATCCTGGCTGGACATGGCGTCGTTCCGCGCCAGGCTGTGGCACCTCTCAAAGCAATCGTTTATATCACGCATTAATCCCAGCTTCAGGACGCTATGCTTGGGATGGATCAGTCCAATTCGTGCTGCTTCGTCGAAAACCGGACCATAGCATTCAATCCAATGCTCGACCCAGCCGGTCTCCTTGGCGGGCTGATATCGATGCCAAATCCCGGGAAATAATACAATAACCGTTCCCGGCTCAACCGGCTGCACGCTCGGCTGGGCTGCGCTTTCAAACGTGCCCATCCCGGCGGAAATCAGAATAATCTGATAGCTCTGCAACACACGGCCTTCACGCCAGTTGAAGAAATGGTCCAACGGATGCTGATTTGGCGGATAGGGTTTGTTCGGAGGAACATCCGTAAAGCCCGCCGCCGTGGACACACAACCCCAAATGGAGTCGGCCGGTTGCTTCGGCAGATACACAAAATAATCTTTCATGGCGGGGCGGCTTTTCCAGTGACCGCCCCAAGGTAGGCGGCGCTCCGCGTTATTTCAATGCCGCAAATTCACCGATTGGGCGCTCACGCTTTCTTCATTGATGGCCGATCGGGTAGAGCACGAAACCGCTGTCTGACTGCCGTCCATCCGCAGCGCCGATTTGTCGTTTTGTATTGGAGCCCTGCGGCACGGAAAAGATCAGCTAGTATCCGACGACGCGAAAGAATTTTTGCGCGGCCGTAATCGTGAAATTGGTGAAAACGACGATTGATTGCGTTGCGAGAAAATTGGTTTCGGTGCTCCAAACGCCGGAAGCCAGGTTGGTCGTGCTTTGGAGAATACCGTTTTGTCCGACCACCAGTCCCCCGATATTCATTACGATGCTATCCGGTCCCAGGATGGCGGCGTTCAAGATTGCCGGAACCAGCGGAGCGATACTTGGCGTCCCAAACACGGATATTCCCGCGTAGCCGCAATAGCCGTTCTCCGAAGCTGGACTGGTAAAGTCGAACTTCACCGCCGCAACATTCGTGGCCAGCACCCCGGACGATTCCGTTAATGTCACCCGCGTGGCAGACTGAATGTCACTGGCAATCGACGGAGTATAATTCACCGACGCCAAAAAATTAAAAACGGTCGGGGCGGCGATGGTGGAATAATAAACCGTATAGGCTTGCTGATCCCGGCCATTATCCGCCCAGCCCCCATAAACCGTGATGTTCGTCAGAGCATAACCATTGGTTGAACCGATGAGCGCGTAAATGATCGCGGAACCCGCACTGCTTCCGTCCGGACCAGTCCCATTGCCGCAGGTCACATAGTTCGTGCTGGTGGTTATGCCGGATGTTCCATTAATCATGGTAATTCCCAAGCTGCCGCCCGCCGTCAATGAGTTGACGTTTCGCCCGGGCGCTTCCTCGCTGAAATTTCCCAATGCCGGGGCTGGGGCTTCGCCGGCGATCAAGCTGCCATTGGTCACCGCCGTCCAGCCGGGATAAAATGTGCCACTGCCGCTCCCCGTCTGGTTGGTCGTGGTGATAACGACGGTCGCCGGCGCCGGCGGCGCGGGAACTGAAAAGGGTGAGGTAAATTGATAATTGCCCGATCCGACGGTATAAACGGCGGCGCTATTGGAAACACCAACATACGTTACTCCGGTTGACGAGGCCACCGGCACACCGCTTTCCGTAATCGCGGTGGCGTTGGTGGTCGGCACATGAATCTCCGCCGTCGTGTTGGCGGGGATGGTAATGCTCAACGTGAGGACGTTATTCGTAAACTGCCAGGCTGACGCGATGCGTCCGTTAATCGAATCGTAATATCCTTCCGCCGAAGTCAAACCGCCGCCAATCTGGGGATCAATGAGTATCTTCGTAAAACCCGGCTGCAACAGGTCGATTCCTAAAATACCGCGATAAAACCATTCGGTGCATGTTCCGAGATTCGCATGGTTCAATGAATCCATCGGATAATTATAACAATTAGTATTGAAAGTCCCATTCGCGTTGAGACTGTTCCATTGCTCCCACATCGTGGTGGCGCCAAGGTTGAGCCAGAAACCCCATGATGGATAATCTGTTTTGGCCAGCATGCCGTAAGCGAGATCACTGCGACCAATGCTGGTCAACGTGGGAAACAGCCAGTGTGTCGTCACCATACCGGTCGAGATGTGGCCGTTCTGCGCCTGCACCGCGCCCACCAGCTTCGCTGCCGCCATTGTGCGTTGCGCCGGAGTCAGCAGGTTGAAATACAGGGCCAGAACATAACCGCTCTCGGATCCTGATCCCACCGTACCGTCACCCGCCACAAAATTGGTCTGGAACGCCGCGCAAATATTGGTAAAAAGCTGGCGATAGGCCGCCGCGTCGGAGGTCTTGCCAAGCGTCTGCGCCATCTCAGCCATTTCACTGGCACACCCGGCGTAAAAGGCCGTGGAAACCAAATTTCCTGGCGTTGAATTGTCCACCGCCAGCCAGTCTCCGTAACTGCCGCTTTGCCCAATGAAGTTAATCGCCGTCGCGTTGTAATGTTGCAGGTGATCGGCCATGTCCGCATAAAACCGGCTGGCCAACCGCATATCGCCGTAAGTTTGGTAGACCCAATACGGCAGCAGGACGGCAGAATCCGCCCAACCCGAGGCAAAGCCAAAATTTTTATGTGGTGTCGGGGCCATTTGCGGAAATGTCGTCGCATCTAGCTTGCCATCTACCATATCCTGATACCATTTGCTCATGAAGCTTTCTTCCTGGCTGGCAAACATGCCGGAACGCATGATCTCCGTCCCATCGCACCAACCCATGCGCTCGTCGCGCTGGGGACAATCGGTGGGAATGTCAAAGGAGTTGGCCCGCATCGTCCAAAGCATGTTCGTCCAAATGCGGTTGATCTGGTAATTGGAACATTGAAACGAACCGGCATCGACCAACCCGGAATGCACCACCACACCGGTAAAAGTATTGGTCGTGGGCGCCTGGATCAAACCGGTTACTTCCAGGTATTGAAACCCGTGATACGTGAAATGAGGTTCCCAGGTCTCCACTCCGCCTTTGCAAATATAAGTGTCCGTGGCCGCCGCGGAACGAAGATTGTCTCGAAACACCGTGCCGTCCGGTTTCAGCCATTCGCCAAAACGCATGACGATCGCGCTGCCGGCCGGCTGGTTGCTGATGGTCAGCCGCGCCCAACCCGCAAAATTCTGACCAAAATTCACCACATAGAGACCGGGTTGCGGCTGGGTGATGGCGATTGGAACGATCGGCGTATTGGTACAGACCGGTTCGGCGGGAGCGGCGCTAATGCTCGGGGCGACTGTCGCTCCGGTCGTCACCGGGGTCCACGACGCATTGACAAATCCGGGACTGTCCCAGCCAGCCACTTCCAATGGGGCACTATAAACTTCCCCGGATTGAATATCGCTTTGCCGAATGGGGCCAAATCCCGCCGTCCAAGAGCCGTCGCTAACGATCACTTGATTCGTTCCGCCGGTGTAAAACATATGAAGCTCGGCACACAGCCGGGTGGTCGTTCCGTAATAATTCTGGCCGAGGATGCTGATGTTGCCGCGGAACCAGCCATCTCCCAGAATTGCTCCCATGGTATTTGCCCCAGGTTGCAGCAGACCGGTCACGTCATACGCACGGGAATAAACTCTCTGATGATAATCAGTCCAGCCGGGGACAAAATAATCCGCCCCCACCCGGGCGCCGTTTAGATGCGGTTCCACCAATCCCAAGCTCGTCACGTATAAAATGGCCCGCGCCGGCAATTGCGATAAATTGAAATCCTTCCGGATTTGTGTCGCTGCCAGATAAGTTTTTCCGTCGTTCGTATTCTGGTAGGCGGGCGCATCATCCCGTCCGATCCATTGACCCGTCCATTTGCCTGGTGTCAATACGGGCGCCGGCGCCGGAGCAGCGTTTGTTTCCAATAGTATCGCATTGTACTGGCTGTTTTCGACTCCCGAAAGATTTTCAATAGTATACGACTGGCTGGTGGAAACCGCCGTGAACGTTCCCACAATGTAGCCTCCCACCGCCGGTGATCCGTTGGCAAACGCATACGCCTGGCTGGGGCTGAAGCTCACTCCGTCAGTGACACTGAAGGTAGTCCCCCCCGCGGCAGCGCCACGGGTGTCCGCCAAAAGCGCCATCACGGTGTAAGACTGGCCGATGGTCAAATTGTTCAAAGTGCCGGTATTCCCTGTCGAACCGTAAAGACCGAACGTTAAAACTGTGTCCAGAGCGGCGTCGCCGGTAGTGGCGCCATCGCTCAGATAGCTGCCGTAAAGACCGTATCCACTTCCCGCAATGCTCATGTTTCCCGAAGTGGCATAGTCAGAAAACTTGTAGCCGTTGGCAGTCTCTCGGGAGCCCGAGCCGCTGAAATCGACGCCATAGACTTCATTCGATACCGTGCCCGCCAAGGCAAGTACCGCGTCGCTGGTAAACGTGCCAGTGGCGCCCCAGGTAATTTGTCCCTGCGCGACCGGGCTGCCCAGAATTCCAACCGACCATGTGGCGGGCGAACTCCAAGCCGAAGGCTGGCCATCACCGCCCCACAGCCGCACATGCCAATAACAAACCTGGTCCGTGGTGAGCGCGGAACCGCCATACCCAATCTGTGCCGTAAGGTTCGTGGCGACCTCGCCCGTGTCCCATAGATCTCCCTGGCCGTTGTTCAACAATTGCAAGGAACTGGCCACTTGAATCTGGTAGGCCGTCTGATATTGGCCGCGAGCACCCGGAATGGCCGCCACCGCCTGCCAGCTCAACCTTGGGCTGGTCTCGGTAAGGCCAATGGGACTGGATTTTGCTTCACACTGAAGATTGGTCGGAAATATTCCTTGAGCGGCCGCCGAAAAACTCAGCGTTGTGGCCAGCGTCAGCCAAACGCATTTCGGAAACAATTGTTTCATTATTGTTTATTTATAGTCTATTTAGTTCTTCAGGCCAAAAGGTTATTGTTGGTTTGCATACATCCCCTGCCGTATCCACAGCAGATCCAGATCTTTCGGAGCGGTGCCTGTCCCGCCACCATCGCCTAGCAGCGTCGCGGCCAAGTTTTGGGTCTTGGACTCCACCCACTTATGGAATGCGGCGTGGCCATCCGCGAAGGAGAATATTCCGCCGTTGCCGAATCGGGTGGCGGGCCAATTGCCCCATTCGGCCAACCCACCGCCGTCCGGAGCCCCTTCGGCGGCGTCGAGAAAGAAACCGTCGTCAATGCTGCAGTGTGTGATATTGGGAGAGTCATCTTCTTCCACAAAGAAAATCGCATCGGAGGGGCCGGGAAACTTCACGTCGCCAAATTTCTTGTTTACCGATTGACCCGGATGGTAATTAGTTTTGAGCGTTGCGTCGTTAGTGGCATCACTATCTCCCATCATGCCCGAAAGTGAATAACTTCGCACCCGGACTTGCGGAACACCGGCAAGTTTCACCGGTATTGTGTCACCGGGGGAGTGATAAATGCCCGTGGATCTGTTGTAAGGAAACAAAACCGCATTTTGGATGTTAAGGAGATTGGTCGGGTCCGTAGCGCTGGACGCGCCGCTCACATCACCCGCTACCCAGCCGAGCGGAGATCCGGGGATATTGTTACAAATGGCGTCTTGAAAGTCACCCGCATAAACCACGGCCGCGAGGGTAAGCTCCTTGAGGTTGTTGATGCTACTGGAGCCCTGCGCCTTCCGTTTGGCCTTGGACAAGGCCGGCAACAACATCGCCGCCAGAATGGCGATAATGGCAATGACCACCAGCAGTTCGATCAGGGTGAATGCGGAACGCTTCAAGCGCGCCTTGCCGTCACATTCTCCGTATAACTTGAATACTTTCATTTTCAACCATCTTTGTTTTGCTTTTTACTTCTTATAAACTACAAGAATTCAAACGGCCCACGGAAGCGGGCCGTTTGAATTCCCTGATAATCAAAACCGCCCAACCCGACTACTTTTTGCGTCGCAAGCCGAGCAGCATCATCACGCCGGCGCCTAAAAGCGCGCAAACACCGGGCTCGGGAACCGGGGCCGTTTCCACAAGAATCCCATTGAATTGATCATTATTGGCGCTGAAATTTCCATTCTGACCATTATTTTGGACAGTGAATGCCTGTGTCGTGGCATCTGCCACGAACGTTCCCAAAAGATAGCCTCCCAGTGGATTACCCGGGGTAGAGCCATATGTGCCATATAACTGTGTAGGACTGACGGCTGTGCCGTCATTGACTTCGAACAGGGTTCCCCCCGCTGCACTGCCACGATTATCGTCAAGGAATGCCAACACGTTATAAGTGTCACCAATCGTCAGGTTGTTCAAAGTCCCTGGATTAGCTGAGGTATTACCATAAACGGCATTCGCTAAAACAGCGTCAAGACCGGCATCACCCGTGGTTTGGCCATTCAACCAGCCGTTATATTGAGATATACTAGGAATGGTCATGTTTCCGCTAACGGGTCCACTTCCGTTTATCGCCCCAGTATAATCGTCGGCAAAGGTGTAACCATTGGCGGTCGTCACAGATCCTGCGCCAAAGTCCACACCGTAGACTTCATTGCCCGTCGCCCCCGCTAAAGTGAGAAAGCTGTCGCCAGTGATTACGCCCTGTTCAGTCCACGTGATAGTTGCCGCCTGGGCGACTGACAATGAGAATAGGCCGGCGCCACCAAGTGCCAGTATTTGTTTGATTTTCATTTTCTTTGTTTTCGTTTTAGTTTTTGTTGGATTCATTTTCCCGACGGAATAGCACGGCTCACGGCATCTGCAGCCGGAAGACGCTGGCCAGGGTCGCCACCTTTTTCCACGGTGAAGAATTGCGTGTGTTCATAAACTCTCTGCTTTTGCTTTGCTTTTTAAGCGAACGCACTTGGTTTCAGCTTTATTTGGGCGCTTTGGTTGAGTCGCCTTAACCCTGGCTAAAACGTTTTAGTTCTTCTATTCAGCTGCTTCTTTACTATTGATAAAGCGTATCATAAACCGCATATCCGCAAAGTCCCCCAATCGGGTAAAATTACGATCACCCTAACGGGTGATGCTTGCGCAGCTTTGCCAAGACACTTTCGTCTGTCCGGCAAATGAATTGACTTTTCTCCACTGCGCGAATGCAGTAACTTTTTCAAAGGTTCAAAACAATGCCGTATAATAAGTCCTTGCAACCCCCTATGACTTTCGGCGTCAACCATGACCTCTGGCTGAGGCAATGCGGGCCGGCTGCCATCGTGTTAATATTCATTGCCATCGCTTCAGTTGCCCGCGCCGGTGTCGGCGGAGAGAATGGAGGACAAATGGATGCCGCGGGCGATCCTTCCCCGGCTTTAACCAAACCACTAATACCATCGCTGATACAAGATACTGTGCCGGCGTCCGCCTTTTATATGACTGGCGACCAGGTCACGTTTATGGCGATTTTTAGCAATGCTCCGGCCGCCATTTTCCAATGGCAAAAAATCTCGAATGGAATGGCATTGGATATTCCTGGAGCCTCGAACACAACGCTGACGCTGAACAATCTGCAACTTGCGGATACCGCTGCTTACCGTTTAAAGGTCGTCAATGCCACGAACGGTGAGGCAATCGGCTATACGTCTTCCCGTCCGCTGGTGGTTGACCACCGGCCGGCGCCGGTGAACAACCTGATCACGGCCGCCGCCGCTCAAACTGGCTTGGGAGGCATGACCAGCTTTACTCCTACCTGGAGCATCACGACAAACAACAGCCTGATCGCCGGACGTTTACCCGGCTATACCAGTGGTAATTTCAGCCTGGAGGCTCCGGGGCGCGACGTTGGCCGGTTGACTCATGGTAATAAAGGCACGCTTACTCTGATAACTAACGGCTTGACCCGCACTTTTTTCCTTTCCAGCAG
>Ga0302319_10017786_pt1 | contig 12993 bp, 13 predicted proteins | sample Bog_T0_2_FD_203319 | JGI IMG/M metagenome (GOLD analysis project Ga0302319, IMG submission 203319) | Peat permafrost microbial communities from Stordalen Mire near Abisko, Sweden - Bog_T0_2 | ecosystem: Environmental > Terrestrial > Soil > Wetlands > Peat | place: Sweden: Abisko, Stordalen Mire...
CGTACAAGGGCGACGCACGGCGCTCCGGCGCGGCCTGCACGGGCGCCGCGACAAGCCGTCGCCACGTCTGGCCACAAAGCTGCAGTCCGCGACGCGTGCGGTCGATACTCCTGGCAAGCGGGACTCACGGCCCGCGACCCCGGGAGGGGCGGCGACCGCGGCCAAGCGGCATTCGCCCTCCCGACACGGTCTCGCCGGACGTGGGTCCCGCTTTGCGCTTCCTTGTGAGAGGATGCGTCCGTGCTCTACGTCTGCGCCACACCCATCGGCAACCTGGCCGACATCACGGCGCGCGTGCTCGACACGCTGCGCGCCGTCAGGCTGATCGCCGCCGAGGACACGCGCCACACGCGCAAGCTGCTGGCGCGCTACGACATCCACACGCCTCTCACCAGCCTTTTCGCCCACAACGAAGCCGAAAAGACGGCCTACGTGCTCGAGATGCTGGCCGGTGGCGCCGACGTGGCCCTCGTCACCGACGCCGGCATGCCGGGCGTCTCCGACCCCGGCATGCGCCTGGTGGCCGCCGCGGCCGCCGCCGGGCTTGCCCTGACGGTGCTGCCCGGGCCCTCGGCGCCGGTCACCGCGGTGGTCGCCTCGGGCCTCCCCGCCGACCAGGGCTTTCGCTTTGTCGGCTACCTGCCGCGCCGCGCCGCCGACCTGCGGGCCGCCTGGAGCGCCTGGCGGCGCTGTGGCGGCCTCATCGTCTCCTTCGAGACGGGTCCACGCCTGGCGCGCAGCCTGGCCGGCCTGGCCGCCCTGGCGCCCGACGCACAGGGCGCCGTCTGCCGCGAGCTCACCAAGATCCACGAAGAGATCGCGCGCGGTACGCTCGCCGCTCTGGCCGCCAGGTTCGCGGCCGGCACGAAGGGCGAGATCACCGTGGTGATCGACGTCGGCCAGCCGACCGGCGCCGAGCACGAGGCCGGCGAGCGGGCGCGGGCGGCGGCGGCCGAGCTGCGGCTGGCCGGTCTGTCGCGCCGCGATGCCGCCGCCGCCCTCGCCGTCTGTCTCGGCGTCAGGCGCAACGAGGCCAAGCGCCTGGTCGACGAGGCGAGCCCCGAGCCCTGAGGCGGGCCGTAGGCGGCTCGCGCTTGCCGAAGGCCATCGAAGCCGAACCCTGAGGTAGACTTGGGGCTCGGTACCGGCCGTCGGATTACGGGAGGCGCTCAAGTGGACCTGCTTGCGGAGCTGCGCACACGCACGCTGATCTTCGACGGCGCCATGGGCACGCAGCTCATCGCCGCCGGGTACCGGCCGACCGAGGCGCCCGAGTCGTGGAACTCAAGCGCGCCCGACGTGGTCGCCGGCATCCACCGCGCCTACCTGGCGGCGGGCGCCGACATCATCGAGACCAACACGTTCGGCGGCAGCCGCGCCAAGCTCGCCGCCTACCACGCGGCCGAGCGGGTCGTCGAACTGAACACGGCGGGTGCCCGCCTGGCCTGCGCGGTGCGCGACGAGGTCGCGCCCGCCAAGCTCGTGGCCGGCGACATAGGGCCGTCGGGGCGCATGATGCCGCCCCTCGGCAACGCCACCGTCGACGAGCTGCGCGACGTCTTTGCCGAGCAGGCCGAGGCGCTGGTCGCGGGCGGCGTCGACCTGATCGCCATGACCACCTTCTTCGACTTGGAAGAAGCGCGCGCCGCCGTGCTCGGCGCGCGCGCCATGGCAGGCTCGCTGCCGGTCTTCGTCTCGATGGCGTTCAAGCCCTCGCCGCGCGGCTACCGCACCATGATGGGCGTCACGCCGGCTCAGGCCGCCGCCCGCCTGCTCGACGCCGGCGCCGACGCGCTCGGCGCCAACTGCGAGATCACTTCAGAAGAGATGCTCGGCCTGGTGACCGAGTTTCGCGCCGCCACCGACGCGCCGCTCGTGATGCAGCCCAACGCCGGGCAGCCGCGACTGCTGCAGGGTCACACGGTCTACGAAGAGACTCCCGAGCGCTTCGCGTCGTTCATGCCGGCCATCGTGGCCGCGGGCGCGAACGTGGTGGGGGGTTGCTGCGGCACGACGCCGGCCTACATAGCGGCCCTGACGCAGGCCCTGGGACACTAGGCGCGTAGCGAAGCCACGCCCGCCTGAGCGACACCGACGCAGTCACTTGGCGGCACTGGGCGCGTAGCGAAGCCACGCCCGCCTGAGCGACACCGACGCAGTCACTTGGCGGCACTGGGCCGCCTACTTCTGCAGCGCGGCGCCGACCGTGTCGAAGATGAGGCGCACGGCGTGCAGCGCCGTGATCTCCATGGGGTCGTAGAGCGGATTGACCTCGACCATGTCCATGCCGACCACATGTGAGCGCAGGGCGACCGCCCGTAGCAGCGCCTTGGCTTCGTAGTAGCTGAAGCCGCCCGGTTCGGGCGTGCCGGTGCCGGGCGCGATGCTGGGGTCGAGACAGTCGATGTCGAAGGTGATGTAGACGTCCTCGCCCGGTTCGATGTGGGCCACCAGGTCGGCGACCGGCGTGGTTTTGGCCCGCTCGCACCAGAACGTGGTGACGCCGCGCTCGGCGGCCAGCTCGATCTGGTCGGCCGCGGTATGCAGGCCGCGGACGCCGTACTGGGTGACGCGCTGCACGATGCCGCTTTCGTGCGAGCGCACGATGGGGCTGGCGTGGGTGAAGCGCATGCCGCCTTCGTCGTTCCAGTAGTCCATGTGGGTGTCGAACTGCACCAGGTGCAAGGGGCGTCCGCCGAAGGCCTTGAGGACGGGGAAAGTGATGGAGTGGTCGCCGCCCAGCACGACGGGGAAGAGGTCGTGCTCGAGCAGGCGCGTCACGCGCGCACCGATCAGCGGATGGCTGCGCTCGGGCTGCGCGGTGGGCGGCAGGTCGACGTCGCCCGAATCGACAAAGCGCACGCCGCCCAGCAGCGACGCGCCCACCTCGCCGTCGTAGAACGCCGTCGCGCCGTCGCGGTAGGCCCAGTTGGTGGAGGCGTCGCGCATGGCGCGCGGCCCGTAGCGCGCGCCGGGACGTGCCGTGGTGGCCTCGTCGTAGGGAATGCCGAGGATGGCGACATCGGCATCGGTGCTCCTGGGGTCGGCGATGTAAGGCGCCTTGAAGAAGCTTGCGATGCCGGCAAAAGGCGGGGATTCTCCCATGCGGGGAATCATACCGGAGCGGTAACGGACATGGGCACGCGCGCGAGCCTCCGGGCGTCGTCACGCGTGATATAGGATAGCGCCCGCGGGCTTTGCGGAAACGACGGGAGAGCGATGAAGATCCAGCGGAGACCCTCCAACGTGCTGCTGCCGGTGCCGCTGGTCATGATCAGCGTCGCCGGCGTCGACGGCGGTCCCCCCGACGTCGCCACCGTCGCCTGGGCGGGGACCGTGTGCTCGGCGCCGCCTATGTTGAGCATCTCCGTGCGCCCCTCGCGGCACTCCTACAGCCTGCTGCAGCGCAGCCACGAGTTCGTGGTCAACGTGCCGCGCGCCTCGCAGGTGCGCGAGGTCGACCTGTGCGGCAACGCCTCGGGGCGCGACACCGACAAGTTCGCCGCCTGCGGCTTTCACACGGTCCCCGGGGCGATCGTGGGCGCGCCGCTGATCGAGGAGTGCCCCATCAACATCGAGTGCGTCACCCGCCATCGCCTGAGCCTGGGCGCGCACGACCTGTTCATCGGCGAGGTCCTCGCCGTGCATTTCAGCGACGACGTGGTCGACTCTCGCGGCCGCCTGCAGGTCGGCAAGGTCGACCCGCTCGCCTACGTGCAGGGCGAGTTCTGGACGCTGGGCGAGAAGGTCGGCAGCTACGGCTTCACGGTAAAAGAACAGAGCAACGAGGCCAGAACGTGAGCCGTTTCTCCATTACCACCCCCATCTACTACGTGAACGCCGACCCCCACCTGGGGCACGCCTACACGACGATCGCCGCCGACATCCTGGCGCGGCACCACCGCCAGCTCGGCGACGACGTCTTCTTCTTGACCGGCACCGATGAGCATGGCAACAAAGTGGCCCAGGCGGCCGAGCTGGCCGGCCTTACGCCGCGCGCCCACGTCGACACCCTGGCCCCGAAGTTCCGCGAGATGACGCGGCAGGTGAACGCCTCGAACGACTTCTTCATCCGCACGACCGACCCCGAGCACGAAGCCTACGTGCAGCGCTTCGTCGAAAAGCTGCGGGCCTCCGGCGACATCGAGAAGCGCGCTTACGGCGGCCAGTACTGCACCGCGTGCGAGGCCTTCTACTACGAACGCGACCTGGTCGACGGCAAGTGCCCGGTGCACGGTACCGAGCTCGTCTGGCTCGAAGAAGAGAACTACTACTTTCTGCTGTCGCGCTACCAGGACCGGCTGCGCGACTACTACCTCGCCAACCCCGACTGGGTGCGCCCGCGCTCGCGCTACAACGAGGCGTTGTCGTTCATCGAGGGCGGCCTCGACGACATCTCCATCAGCCGCAAGTCGATCACCTGGGGCATTCCCGTGCCCTGGGACCCCGAGCAGGTCATCTACGTCTGGGTCGATGCGCTCATCAACTACGTCTCGGCGCTCACCTATGCCCGCCCCGGCGAGGACCTCGAAGCGCGCTACTGGCCGGCCGACACGCACCTGCTGGCCAAGGACATCCTCAAGTTCCACGCCGTGATCTGGCCGGCGCTGCTGTGGAGCGCCGGCTACGAGGCGCCGCGCAGCGAGTTCATCCACGGCTACCTGCTGATGGGCGGCGAGAAGATGAGCAAGACGCGCGGCAACGTGCTCGACCCGTTCGCGGTGATCGCGCAGCGCGGCGTCGACGCGCTGCGCTTCTACCTGTTCCGCGAGGTGACCTTCGGCCAGGACGGCGTGATCAGCCTCGAAGGATTCGAGCAGCGCTACAACAACGAGCTCGCCAACGAGCTCGGCAACCTGGTCAGCCGGGTGGTGTCGATGATCGCCAAGTACCGCGGCGGCCACCTGTCGCCGGCGGCGGCGCCGGGCGGCGACCAGGGCCTCGCCCCCGAGGGCGAGGCCATGGTCGCCACGGTCAGCGAGCGCCTGGGCGCGGTCGAGATCACGGCCGCCCTCGAAGCGGCCTGGGAGTTCGTGCGGCGGCTCAACCGCTACGTCGAAGAAGAGGCCCCCTGGAAGCTCGCCAAAGACCCAGCCCAGGCCGAGCGCCTCGACCTGGTGCTGCACGGCCTGGCGGCCGGTCTGCGCCTGGTCGCCCTCACGCTCTACCCGGTCATCCCCGACACGGCGGTCGAGATCCTGCGCCGCCTGGGGCAGTCCCACGAAGCCGCCGACCTGGCCCTCGAGCGGGCGCGCTGGAACGGTCTGGCCGCGGCCGACGTGGTCGTCGCGCCGCCGCTGTTCCCGCGCATCGACGCCGAGGCATAGGGGCGCCCGCGTGCCGAGCGGCCACGACCTCATGGGTGAAGGAGCAGCCACCGGGCTGGTCGACACCCACTGCCACCTCGACCTGCTCAAGGGCACGCCCGACGAAGCGCTCGCCGAGACGCGTGCGGCCGGCATCGAGGCGGTCGTGGCGGTCGGCATCGACCTGCCCTCGTCGCGTACGGCGGCTGCTCTGGCGGCGCGCAACGCCGACGTCTACGCCGTCGTGGGAGTCCACCCCCACGACGCCCTGGGCTTCAACGGCGTGGTGCGCACCGGCCTTGAACGGCTGCTGAGCCAGCCGCGCGTCGTGGCCGTCGGCGAGTGCGGCCTCGACTTTTACCGCGACCTCGCCCCACGCGACGTGCAGCGCGCGGTCTTCGTCGAGCAGCTCGACCTGGCGCGGGCCGCCGGCAAGCCGGTCTGCGTGCACAGTCGCGAGGCGGGCGGTGAGACCTTCGCCTTGCTCACCGAACACGGCGAAGGGCTGCGCATCGTCCTGCATTGCTTCTCGACCCCCGAGTACGTCGAGCTCTGCAACGAGCGCGGCTACTACGTCTCGTTCGCCGGCAACCTGACCTACAAGAGCTCGGCCGAGCTGCAGCGGGCGGCCCCGCTGGTGCGCGACGAGCTGCTGCTGGTCGAGACCGACGCGCCCTACCTCACGCCCATGCCGCACCGCGGGCGGCCCAACCGGCCCGCTTACGTCGCCCTCACCGCACAGTTCCTGGCCGAGCTGCGCGGCTGGAGCGCCGAGCAGGTCGCCGCCGTGACCACCGCCAACGCGCGCCGCGCCTTCGTCATAGACGCGCCGGCCGCGCGGCCGGCGTGAGCCACGCGCGCCCGCCGGCGCGGCGGCGGTACGGTCAGCACCACCTGGTCGATCGCGGCACGCTCGACGCCATCCTCGCCATGGCCCACGTGCAACCCGACGACGTCGTGCTCGAAGTGGGTGCCGCCGACGGCCTGCTCACCAGGCGGCTCGTCGAGCAGGCGCGCTACGTGCACGCCTTCGAGATCGACCACCGCTTCGCCGAGGGGCTCGACAAGCTCGCCGCCGGGCGCGACGACCTGGGCGTCCATATGGTCGACGCTCTGCGCTACCGGCTTGCCGGCCTCGAGCCGCCGCCGACCGCGCTGGTGGCCAATCTCGCCTACAACATCGCGGTGCCGCTGCTCATGCGCTCCATCGCCACGGTGCCCGGCCTGCGGCGCTGGGCCGTGATGCTGCAGCGCGAGCTCGCCGAACGGCTGTTCGCGGTGCCCAGCACCAAGGCCTACTCGGCCGTGTCGGTGCTGGTGCAGCTCTCCTGCGAGCTCGAAGCGCAGCGCGCGGTGCCGCGCACCGTCTTCGCCCCGCAGCCGCGGGTCGATTCGGCGTTCGTCACGTTCAAGCGCTCGGGCCCGCTGCCCTTCGACGACATCGCCGTGCTCGAGACCCTGGTACGCACCTCGTTCGGACAGCGCCGCAAACAGATCGTGAACTCGTTGTCCGGCGCCTCGGCCCCGGGTGCCGAGCCGCTCACGCGCACCGACGTGCAGGACGCCCTCGAGGCACTCGGTCTGCCCGATTCGACCAGGCCCGAAGAGCTCACACCACCCACCTTCGTGGCGCTGGCCAGGCAGCTCGGATGGCTGCCGGAGGCATGAGCGCCGCCGACGATACGATCGCCGAGGAGGAGCGCGACGTGGACGCAGCCAGTGACCCCGGCGCCGGCGCGCACGGGCCGGTCGACGAGGAGCGCGCGCCGCGCGCCGCCTTCGTGCCGCCCGCGACGACGGTGGTGCAGGTCGCCGCGCCGGCCAAGATCAACCTCGGCCTGCTGGTCGGGCCGGTGCGCTCCGATGGCTTCCACGAGATCTTCTCGCCCCTGCTGCCCGTCACGCTGGCCGACCTGGTGACGGCGCGCCCGGCGCCGGCCGGCGCCGGCCTCGCCGTCGAGTGCGACGTGGCCCCCGGCGAAGACAACCTCGCCGCCAGGGCCGTGCGCGAGCTCGAGCGGCGCCTGGGGCGCAGCTTCGACGTGTGTCTGAGCATCGCCAAGCGCGTGCCGGCGGCGGCGGGACTGGGCGGCGGCAGCTCCGACGCCGCGGCCGCGCTCACCGCCGTCGAGCGGCTCTTCGAGCTCGACCTGCCGGTGCGACTGCGCTACGAGATCGCCGGCGCGGTCGGCTCCGATGTGCCCTTCTTCCTGTGGCCCGGGCCGCAGCTCGCCATGGGGCGCGGCACCGTCCTCAAAGAGATCGTCCTGCCCGAGCCCCTGCACATCGTGATCGCCCTGCCCGGTCTGGCCCTGTCGACCGCCGACGTCTACCGCTGGTTCACGAAGCGGCCCGACGCGCCCGGCACCGCGCTGGCCGAGCGCAGGTCGTTCGCGGCGCGTACGCAGGCGCTCTACGCACGCCTGAGCGCCGCGCGCCGGCCGCGCGACCTGACCGGGGTGGTCGACAACGAGCTCGAGGCGCCGGTCGTGGCGCGCCACCCCGAGATCGGCGAGCTCAAGGCGCGCCTGCTGGCCGCCGGCGCCTTCGCCGCCGCCATGAGCGGCAGCGGCTCGAGCGTGTTCGGCCTGTTCTCAAGCGCGGCGGGCGCGCAGCGCGCGGTCGTGGCGCTGGCCCCTCTGCAGGCCGTCTACGTGACCGACCTGCAGCCCGGCGATCCCGCCGACCTGCAGCCCGGCGACCACGACGCGCCGGGCCAGCCCCCGCCGGAGCCCCACGCGCCCAAGTGATAGACTGCCGTGGGGCAGGCGCCTCTCGAAGATTGAGCCGCTGGGGCGTGGCCAAGTGGCAAGGCAACGGGTTTTGGTCCCGTGATCGGAGGTTCGAATCCTCCCGCCCCAGCCAGACCGCGGCCCTCGAGCCGTGCACCCGACGTCCATACCGCTGCGATGGGAGCGGATGCCATGTCTGTCGAACAGCCGATAGCTTCTTCGCGCGCGAGCCAGCCGCTGGCCGTGATCGTCCTGGCCGCCGGCCTGGGCACGCGCATGAAGTCAGAGATCCCCAAGGTCATGCACCCCGTCTGCGGCCGGCCGTTGCTGGCCTACGTGCTCGACGCCGCCGCCGCCCTCGACCCGGCGCACGTGGTCGTGGTGACCGGCGCCGGCGACGACGACCCGGTGGCCGCCGCACTGCCGTCCGGCGTGCAGCGAGCCGTGCAGACCGAACGCCTGGGCTCGGGCGACGCCTTGCGGGCCGGCATGACAGGACTCGCCGACTTTGCAGGCGACGTCATGGTCCTCATCGGCGACGCGCCGCTGGCCGGCGCCGAGCTGCTCGTCGGCTTGCGCCGCCATCACGTCGAGTGCGCGGCGCGGGCGACCATCACCAGCGTCGTGCTGGCCGATCCCGCGCAGTACGGCCGAGTCGTACGCAACGCAGGCGGCGACCTCACGGCCATCGTCGAAGCGCGCGACGCCTCGCCCGAAGAGCTCTCCATCACCGAGATCAACTCCGGCTTCTACGTGTTCGACGCGGCCGAGCTGCGCCGCTTTCTGCCGACCCTCACCGCCGACAACGCCCAGGGCGAGTACTACCTCACCGACCTGGTCGATCGCTTTCTGCAGGCCGGCGACCAGGTGGCCGCCTTTCTCACCGCCGACGTCGAAGCCAGCATGGGGGTCAACTCGCGCGTCGATCTGGCCCAGGTCAACGCCATCATGCGCGCCCGTATCCTCGAGCGCCTCATGCTCGACGGCGTGACGATCGACGACCCTGCGTCGACTTACGTCGACTGGGGCGTGACGGTCGGCTGCGATACGGTCCTGCGGCCGCAGACCATGCTCACCGGCGCCACGTCGGTCGGCGCCGGCTGCATGGTGGGGCCGGGCTGCTTTCTGGCCGACGTCACGGTCGACGACGGCGCCACCATCATCTCGTCGCACCTGATCGGCTGCCGCGTAGGGCCGGGTGCGAGCGTCGGTCCGTTCACCCACGTGCGGCCCGGCACCGAGCTCGGGCCGAGCTCGCGGGCGGGCAGCTTCGTCGAGATCAAGAAGAGCCGCGTGGGTACGGGCAGCAAGGTACCGCACCTGAGCTACGTGGGCGACACCACCATCGGCGACAACACCAACATCGGCGCCGGCACGATCACCGCCAACTACGACGGTGAGCGCAAGCACCCGACCATGATCGGCAGTTTCGTCAGAGTGGGCAGCGACACCGTGTTCGTGGCGCCGGTGACCGTGGGCGACCGCGCCGTCATAGGCGCCGGCTCGGTGATCACCAAAGACGTGCCCGAGGGCGCACTGGGCGTGGCGCGCTGCCGTCAAGAGAACGTCGAAGGCTACGCCGACCGCCGGCGGCTGCGCCCCGATCGAGCCTAGCCGCCGACTGGCGGCACGATAACACCGGCACCTCTGGTACAATCCAAGGCTCGCAGGGCTTTTCGTCGCGAAGGGATTCGCCGTGACCAACAAGATGTGTCATGTGGTGGGCACGACGCAGCGCCGACTCATGGTGTTCGCGGGCCGCAGCAACCCGCAGCTCGGCGAAGCCATCGCCTACCATCTGGGCATCTCGCTGGGTCCCATCCTGCTCAAGACGTTCGCCAACGGCGAGATCTACGCGCGCTACGAAGAGAGCATCCGCGATGCTGACGTCTTTCTGGTGCAGTCGCCGCACGGCAAGTTGAACCAACAGGTCGTCGAGCTGCTCATCATGATCCAGGCGGCCAAACTGGCGTCGGCCCATCGCGTGACCGCCGTGCTGCCGTACTTCCCCTACGCCCGGCAAGACAAAAAGAGCGCCGCCCGCGAGCCCATCGCCGCGCGCCTCATGGCCACGCTGCTCGAAGCTGCCGGCGCCGACCGCGTGCTCTCGATGGACCTCCATCAGGGCCAGGTCCAGGGCTTCTTCGAGATCCCGGTCGACCACATGACGGCCGTGCCCATCCTGGCCGACTACTTCCGTTACCGCGGCCTGGGCGACGCCGAGCTCGTCGCGGTGTCGGCCGACGCCGGCGGCGTGAAGCTCGCCAAACGCTTCGCCAACCGCCTCGACGCCGACCTCGCCGTGCTCACCAAGATGCGTCCGGCCCACAACGTGGCCGAGACCATGCACTTCATCGGCGACGTCGACGGCAAGGTGGCCATCGTGGTCGACGACATGATCGACACCGCCGGCTCCGTGGTGAACGCCATCGACACCCTCTACGAGCACGGCGCGAGCGAGGTCTACGTCACCGCGACCCACGGCATCTTCTCGGGCCCGGCGCGCGAGCGCATCGCCGCGTCGCCCGTCAAAGAGATCGTGGTCACCGACACCCTGCCGGTCGTGCTCAACGTGACCGACACCAAGATCAAAGTCCTGTCCGTGGCGAGTATCCTCGCCGACACAATCAAGCGCGTGTTCGAAGGCGAATCGGTCAGTGAGCTGTTCGCCGGCGAGAACGCTCTCTTCTAGCAGGAGACAGACAACATGGATCGAGTCAAACTCGTCGTACACCCCCGCGACGTCGACGGCAGTCGCGAAGCGCGCCGTCTGCGCCGCCGCGGCCTGATTCCGGCCGTTCTGTACGGCTCGGGCAAGCCGGCCGTGAGCATCGCCGTCGAAGAGCACGCGCTGCGCGCCGCAGTCGGCACCGGCGCCGGCATGCACGCCGTGCTCGACGTCGCGATCGAGGGCACGAGCAAGCCCCGCGTCGCGATCGTCAAGGAGTTCGAGCTCGACAAGGTCAAGCACATCGTGACCCACGTCGACTTCCAGGAGATCGACCTCACCGAGGCCATCGAGTCGAACGTGACCGTCACCCTCGAGGGCACGCCCATCGGCGTCAGCCTGAACGGCGGCCTGCTCGACGTCATCTCGCGCGAGGTCACCGTGAGCGCCCTGCCGACCGACATCCCCGAGCACCTCACGCTCAACGTCGAGAAGCTCGACGTGGGCGACGTGGCGCACGTCGCCGACCTTACGGCGCCCGCGAACGTCACCATCCTCGACGACCCCGACGAAGTCGTGTGCTCAGTGCTGGCGCCGCGACTCGCCGAGGAAGAGCCCATCGAAGGCGAGGCCATCGCGGCCGAGCCCGAAGTCGTGGGCGAGCGCGAGGCCGAGACCGAGGAGTAGACGCTCACGGCCGGCCGCGCGGGTCGCACGCCGTCGCCGGGGCAGCCGGTCGAGCTGCTCGTCGTCGGCCTCGGCAACCCCGGCGCCCAGTACGCCTACACGCGTCACAACGCCGGCTTTCTGGTCGTCGAAGCCCTGGCCGGCCGGCATGGGTTTCCGCGTGCCAGGCGGGCCTATAGCGGACGCTACGCGGCCGGCTCCATAGCCGGCCGCAGCGTCGGCCTGCTCATACCGACCACGTACATGAACGAGTCGGGTCGCAGCGTGGCCGCCGCCCTGCGCGACCTGCGCCTGGGCGAGCCCGAGTTGCTCGTCGTGCACGACCACATCGACCTGCCCTTCGGGCGGCTGCGCCTTACCCACGCCGGCGGTCACGGCGGCCATAACGGCATACGCAGCCTCTTTGAGCTGGTCGGGCGCGACTTCGACCACGTGCGCATGGGCGTGGGTCGCCCGGCGAGCACCGAGCCCGACGTCGTGGCCGACTACGTGCTGGGCCGCTTCAGCGAGCCGCGCGCCGAAGTCGACGACCTGCTCGGCCGCTCGGCCGACGCCGTCGAGCTTTGGGCGGCCGAGGGCATCGACGAGGCCATGAGCCGGCTGAACGCGCAGTAGGCGGCTCGCTCCCCCGCTTCGCTCCTGCGAAGGCGACGCGCTGCCGGGTACACCGCGCCCCTGTCGGGTACAATCGAATCCGCCATCGACTGACCCCGGCGCCCACGCACCGGGGCTTTCGGCGTGTGCGGCCATGTTTCTCGATTACCTGACAAACGATGAGCGGTTCGGCAAAGCCGCCGGCGCGTTGCGCCGGGGCTCGTCGCTGTACGCCCCGAGCTTCTACGCGCCCTACGTGCTGGCCGGGCTGATCCGTGCGGTCGATGCCCCGGGGTGGCTCGTGATCGTGCCCGACGCCGAGCAGGCGGCGCGCCTGGCCGCGGAGCTCTCGGCCTACCTCGAGCGCGACGTCGAGACGCTCCCGGCGCGCGGCGTGCTCTACGGCGCCGACGTGGCGCCGGCGGCGCACGTGCTCGGTCAGCGCCAGCGGGCGCTTGCCGCGCTCGAGAGCGACGGCGGCGTGGTCGTCGCCGATGCCGCCGCGGCCCTCGAGCGCTTCATCCCGCTCGCCTTGCAGCCGCCCCCGCTCGCCCTGGTCAAGGGCGCCGAGGCGCCCTTCGATCAGGTGCTGGCTTCGATTGCCAGTCTGGGTTACGAGCGCGCCGAGCAGGTGCGCGAGCGCGGCGAGTTCGCCGTGCGGGGCGGCATCGTCGACGTCTACCCCTCGACCGGCGATCCCGTGCGCGTCGAGTTCTGGGGTGACACGGTGGAGTCACTGCGCCGTTTCTCGGTGTTCTCGCAGCGCGCCGTCGCTGAGGTCGAGCAGTGCCTCGTGACGACGGCCACCGAGGTCGACCCGACCGGCGACGAGGTGCAGACCGCCGTCTCGCAGGAGCTCGCCTCGTGGGAGATCGCCGGCCGCGACGAGGCTCCCGACGACGCCTACCGGCGCGCCGAGACGCGCGCCCTGGCGCGCCTGTCGGGGCGCTTCATCGACCTCGCCGGCATCTGCGAGCGGCGCGCCGTGCGCCTGGCCACGGTCGGT
>Ga0302319_10017790_pt1 | contig 12992 bp, 12 predicted proteins | sample Bog_T0_2_FD_203319 | JGI IMG/M metagenome (GOLD analysis project Ga0302319, IMG submission 203319) | Peat permafrost microbial communities from Stordalen Mire near Abisko, Sweden - Bog_T0_2 | ecosystem: Environmental > Terrestrial > Soil > Wetlands > Peat | place: Sweden: Abisko, Stordalen Mire...
ATCCGGTCTTCGTCTTCTCGACTCATTGCGATTCGATGTGCTCGCGGCGCCCGCTCAAATGGGCTGGCTATTGCGCTGTAGGGTGCGCTATTTTACCAACAAGTGCCTATGCGCATAAAGCTCTTCTCGCTGCTGCTCGCCCTCTGCCTGGTTGTGCATCGAGCTCCCGCCGCCAGCATTTTGTTCATTGGCAATAGCTTCACCTTCGCACAGGGATCGCCGGTTCGCTACTATCGGGCGGACACCGTCACCGACTTGAATGGTGAGGGGATAGGCGGTGTGCCGGCGTTGTTCAAAATGTTCGCAAGCGAAGCCGGACTCAACTTTGACGTGTACCTGGAAACCCAACCCGGCGTCGGCCTCGACTGGCATCTCGAGCATAAGCGCGCGGTCATCGAGGGGCAGGGTTGGGATCTCGCGGTCCTGCAGGGCTACAGCACGCTCGATCTGAAAAAGCCGGGCGATGCGACCGCTCTCATCCACTCGGTGCAGCAAATGGCAGCCATCTTGCGCGCGAGAAATCCGGCAATCGACCTGCGACTGATGGCCACCTGGTCGCGTGCCGACCAAACCTTCGAACCGACCGGGGCATGGTACGGCAAGCCGATCGAGACCATGGCGCACGACGTGCGCTTGGGCTACGACCTCGCCGCCAAGGCGACCGCTGGGGTGAGGTCCGTCGTGCCCGTCGGCGAGGCTTGGACTCGCGCCATACAGACCGGTGTGGCCGACGGCAATCCCTACGACGGCATCGATGCCGGCAAGGTGGATCTCTGGACTTATGACAACTACCACGCGAGCACCTACGGCTATTACTTGGAGGCCTTGGTATTGTTCGGCAGCATTACCGCGCGCGATCCTCGCTCCTTGGGCGAGTCCGAGTGTTCGGGGTACGAATTGGGGCTCTCGCCTGCACAAGTTGTATCATTGCAGCAAGTCGCATTCGCCGAGCTCTCGGCGCAAGGCGCGAGCTTCCGGGTACTGAAACTCGCCAACCCTCATCCCGCGGCGCGCTGCCCGCAGCAACCGCGAGTCATACAGTAGTACGCGCCCCGCGTTACTGAATAGACGGATGGCGCGGCGAATTCGACAATCGGCCCATGCGCCGCGGCCGCCACAATCCGTTTGCGAACTCGACAGCAGACCATTACGTCACCGTCTGGGACCTGCAGTGGGCAATCGTCGACTGCCAGCGACTCACCACCAGCGTCGATCTTCGCGGCGCGCTCGCCGCGGCACTGCGCGCGTTGGAACAGGACGGCTGGCGGCCCGAAGACCGCGCAGATTTCGGTTTTGTATTCATTCGGCGCGGCGCGGAACGCCGGCTCGTGACTCTGTCGGCGCGCGATCCGTTCAACGCGACCGCGCAATCCTTCTCGCCATTCGCTGCGCCGCGCCGCTAAAGAATCTCGAACAGGCTGTAAATAGGCCCGTCGGCGCGGCGCAGTCCGATTCCGACTGCGATGATTCGATTGATCCAATCGTATTTTGCCGCCGCCGTTTCGAACAAGGGGCTCATGCGAAAGTAGTAACTTGCCGGATCGACAGCCTCGCCTCGGTCGAGCCTCGCCATCACCTCGGCGGGGCCATGACGCAGGCCGCGATAGGTCATCGAAATCAGCGCGCCATCGTGAGTCTGCAAAATCAGGCGCACATCGAGCATGGTCGCACCGTCGGTGCGCACCGTCTGCCAATCGCTTGCGCCATCCAACACCACACCGGATAATCTGTCGCCCTCGAAAATCCCGCTGGGAACAACTCCCACGCGGCGCAAGCCGCCGGGTGTGACGCCGACCAGCTGCAGGGGTTTGACGTCCAGATGCATCACGAACAAAGGCCGCGTTCGTACGTTCTTGAGAGAATCGGGAATGTCGTTCATCAAGCTAGTCATGTTCGGCTCCAGTTAGCCCATAATGTTAGCAACCGGAACCATCGAGTACGAGCTGGGTCAAAATCAACCGTGGTGTGGAGAATCTATCTAGGCGTGTTTCTTGTCGCTGCTGCAACGCTTGCCGAAGCGCAACCGTACGGTCTCGAGACTCGGATCGCGCCGCCGGCGTACCTGCATATGCCGCCTCTCGCGACCGGCAAGATTCCGCCGTTGTTGTCCCAGACCGGGGCTTTTAGCGCGATGCCGACTCTGGTCCCTGCCAAGGGGTTGATTCCCTATGATCTGGTGGCGGCATTCTGGTCCGATGGCGCCGACAAGACCCGATTCGTCGCCGTTCCCGCCGGCAAGATCAAATACTCGGCGACCGACGACTGGTACTTTCCAAAAGGTACCGTGTTCGTCAAGACATTCGATCTGTCGATCGATGCGGCGCATCCTGAGGTAAAACGCCGGCTCGAAACGCGGATTTTGGTTCTCGACAGCGCCGGCGGCGTCTATGGCGTCGATTACAAATGGCGCGCGGACCTAAGCGATGCCGATTTGCTCGAGGGCAGTCAGAGCGAATCCATTCCGATTAAAACCGCGAGCGGAGAACAACACCAGACCTGGTACTACCCGAGCCGGGCCGATTGTCGGACCTGCCACAATGCGAACACCTCCGGCGTGCTCGGCGTGAAAGCGCGGCAGATGAATCATTCCTATACGTATCCGAATGGTGTGACTGACAATGAGATTCGCGCCTGGAACCACCTCGGACTGTTCGCGCCGGCCGTTACGGACTTAAAGTCGGTGCCGACGCTCGCCGCTGCCGGCGACACGACGCGAAGTCTCGAGGATCGGGCACGTTCGTACCTCGACGCCAATTGTTCTCACTGTCACAGACCGGGCGGCACCGTTGCCTACTTCGATGCCCGCTACACGACCCCTTTGGAGAAGCAGGAACTCGTCGATGGTCCGGTATTGATCGACCAGGGGATCGACCGGCCTCGGATCATTTCGCCGCATGATATTTGGCGTTCGATCGCCTACATGCGCGTGAACACGGTCGACGACATTCGGATGCCGCCGCTGGCGCGCGAAACCATCGATCAGAAGGGCGTGAAATTATTACAGGAGTGGATCACGAGCCTGCCCGGGCGTTCGGTGTTGGCTCCGCCCGCCATCTCGCCGCAAGGCGGCACCTTTGCCGGCGCCACGATGGTCACGGTGTCGCAGGACGAACCAGGCGTCGACATTCGCTACACCACGGATGGCAGCGTACCGGGACCTTCCGACATGCGCTACGAGGGACCGATCAAGCTCACCGGATCCGCGGTGCTGCGCGCGCGCGCCTACAAAGAGGGCTTCACGCGCAGCATTACGACGCAAGAGGTATTCATCGTCAATCCGTGAGCCCGCGGCCTTTAGTGAGTATTGGCCGCGATTGCCACTCCCCACGGGCTCGCCCCGGCTTTGATGCGCGCAATTTCTTTATTGGCCGCGACATCCACCACCGACACATCGTTCGAGGGGCCATTGGCCGTGTACAGGAACTTGCCGTCCGGCGAGAATGCGATTCCCCAGGGTCGCGTACCCACCTGAATGGTATTGAGGAGTTCGTAGGTGTGGCTGTTGAGCACGGCGACCGTGCCCCCCCGTCCGGTACTGACATAGACCTTCTGACCGTCGGAGGACACCTTCACGCTCATCGGCCGCGACCCCGGCGGCAGGGTAATGACCTTCTGTACCTTGAGGCCCACCGTGTCGATGACATTCAGTTCGCCGGTCGATTCCGAAGGAATGAAGCCAATCGCGCCGCCCGGCAGAAAGTCCATGCTGCGCGGACGCACATTCACTTTAAAATGTCCGACGCTCGTGAAGCCGGCGGTCTCGATGGCATAGACCTCCCCGCCCGCCTCGCAGGTGACATAGAAGCGCGCTCCATCAGGCGACGTGGCGACTCCCTCGGGCTCCTGGCCGACGGCGATAATGTGCTCGACCTTGCTAGTCGCAATGTTGATTACGCTGGCCGCTTTGACGTCCTCATTGGACACGTACAGCCGGGTGCCGTCCTTGCTCAAAGAGAATTCTTCGGGATCCGATCCGCCGGCGATCTTGCCCGTCAACTTGCGCTGCGCGACATCGACCACGCCAATGGCATCGGCGGACTTATCGGATTTCACGCTATCATCGTCATCGTCGTCCTTGCCGCGTTCGAAGATCGGATTGCCTTTGGCGTCCAACTTGGGCGGCGCCGCGATCGGCGTACCGCTCAATGCCACATAGACCGTCTTGCCGTCGGGACTTGCGTGAATGCCGCGCGGGCGCTTGCCGACTGCGATGGTACCGAGTACCTGATTGTCGCTGCCGATGACGGTGACGTCGCCGGATTTCTCGTTGCTGACGAAGATCTGATAGTTTTGCGCCGCTTTTGCGGCGAGCGGCGACACAGCGCTCAGCACCGAGCCCAACACGAGAACACGCATCAACATCGGCAGTCTCCAATTTCGCCCCGGCCAGGCGCCAGTATAAGACTTTAGCGAGATCCCTGTGCGGCGACTGGTTTTATGCTTCGTGCCACATCGTCCTGCACCAGCGAATAGGCGATGTAATATTTGTAAATATTGCTGACGTACTGCACCGTCTCGCGTCCGATATGCTCCGCCGCCACGCGCTCGACATTGTCGAACCACACATTGGGGTTCAAATGCCGTGCCGCCGCCTCCTTGCGCAAACTGCGAACTCGCTCCGGTCCGGCATTGTACGAGGCGAATGCGAACAACACCTTGTTGAGTTCGTCAATGGGCTCATTTCTATAATACGTGTCGACCATGAAACGCACATATTTGACGCCGGCATGAATGTTCGCATCGAGTTGAGTAATGTCGCCCACCTCCATTTGCTTGCCGGTGGCCGGCATCAGCTGCATCACCCCGATTGCGCCCACACCGCTGCGCCGCCCCTGGTCGAGCTGCGATTCCTGATAGCCCTGCGCCGCCATCAATAGCCAGTTGATGCGGTATTGCTCGCCGTATTTTTTGAACAGCGTCACCATGGTGTTAAATTTTTTCAGTTCCTCATCGGAGACCGCGTTCTTGGCCCAGCGCGTCTGCTGCAGGTACCTTTGCAGCGTGACGTTGCCGAACAGCGTTCCCGCGCGATGCGTCACCGTGAATGCGTCCAGCTGCGCTTTGAGCTGCGGACTGTTTTTACGAATGGCAAAGGCGATATCGCCCGCGGATCGCAGCACCAGATCCTCGCGCACGGTCAGATCCGGGTACACCTGGCGCCAGAAACGCGCCAAATAATCGTCGGCAACGACAATCGGCACCAGTCCCGCATTGACCATCTCGAGCAGATCCTCGGTCTCGAATTGCTCCGGCGCCTCGCGCAAGCGGATGGGCGCCAATTTGCGTACGCGAAAACTCGCGTTGAGCGCCGTCAGGCTTTGGAAATAACTCGAGCTGCGACGCACGTAGACTTGTTGGCCGGCTAAATCGTCGAGCGAGTGCAGCGCCGGCGCGTTCGCACCGGTGACGATGATCTCCTTGACGCCGCTGGCGGCCGGCGTGACGAAATCCACCACGCCCGCGCGATCGGGCGTCACGGTGAGATTCGCTGCCACGACATCGCCCTGCCCTGCCAGGAGCATGGGAATGAGGTGATCACGCGACACGGGGATGAAGACCACATGGACCTTGAGTGCGCTGCGTCCGAGCTTCTCGTTGAGCACCTCCTCGAAGGTGTGCATGAAATCGTAGCTGATGCCGCGCTGTACGCCGCCCAAGTCTACGAAATACAGGGTTTTGCTATAAGGCACCAACACGCGAATGGCGCGATGCGCCGCCAACACGTCCAGGTCGCCGACCCACGATGTGGCTTTTAGATCGATCGACAACGGCTGAACATCTTCGGCAGTCGCAATGCCTGCGACCAGGAGCGCGGTGAGCGCAAACAGCGCCTTGATGCTATCCAAGGTAGGTGAACCCATCGGCGCTCCACGCCTCGCTGCCGACTCCATGGTGCACGAATAACAGTCCCTGCGGGTCGTACTTGGATTTGACGGCGCGAAGCCGCGAATAATTGCTGCCCCAAAATGCGCGTTGCCAGTCCTTCTCGAAGAAGTTGCTCTCCGACACGTAGGCTGCCCTATCCGGTGCCACTTTGCGAAGTTCCGCCATCGCGCGCTCTATTGCCTTGGCATCGCTGCGCGCCTCTTTGGCATCGGGCTCGTGACCTACGATGCCGGGATAGGCAGGCGCTTCCTCGGCACCTAGGATGGCGAGCGCAAATGCATCCAAGGCCGCGGGATTCATCGCGGTATTGCCAGCCGCCTTAAGCGCGCGGGGCGGCGCCCCGGCCAGGCCCTTGTTGACGTGCAGCGACACTTCCCACCGATTGGCCGCGGCGTACAGCGCATCGGCCAATGTCTGCAGGCGCGCCTCATCGAGCAGGGCGGCGGGCAGCCAAACGGAATCGTAGCCATGCAGCACCTGCCCGCATTGTGCCGCATCGCCGCTCCAATACAGATTCCCGGGGCCGGCATCGGGACGATCGTCGTGCTGCACCGTGCCCGGCACCTTGGCGAGAAATTTAGGGTCCCACAACGCACGCGCGGGGAAATCCAGCATGGTCGGCTTCTCGAGGATGGTGAAGTCATCGGGGGCATTGCCGATCGCCTCGAAGAATCCGTTCCAAATGCCGGCCGCCGCGCCGTGCTCCAGACCCTGACTCACCATGTGGATGCTGAGCAGGCGGTTTGATTTGAAAATAATCTGTTCCCCCCAATGGGGATTGAATAAATGTTCGCGATAGAAGGACAGTACATCGCCGATCAATTTTCGAAACGCCGCGTCGGAGTTTGCGCGGATACTGGCACTGACCAGGCCGAACAGGGCCGGCAACTCGTGCGTCTCGAGAGTCACCCGAGTCACCACGCCGAGACTGCCGCCGCCGCCGCCCTTGATGCCCCAGAAGAGATCGGGATTCGTACAGGCGTTCGCGATCCGAATCTCACCATCCGCGGTGACGATCTCCGCTTCCAAAAGGCTCGCGGCGGCGCTGCCAAAATTCTTCGAAAAGCTGCCGAACCCGCCGCTCTGAATCAATCCGGCCACGCCCACCGTGGTGCAGCCGCCGCCTTGTACGTAGCGTCCGTGTTGCGTGGTAACGGCGTCGTAGACCTGCATCCATACTGCGCCCGCCTCGACCGACACCGCGGGAACGCCGGCGCTCGCACAGCCGCTGGGAACGAACGCATCGTGGACGCAGATGCCATTCATATGGCGGGTCCAGATCAGCAGCGAGTCGGGAGCGTTCGACGTGCCTTGGTAACTGTGGCCGCCGCCCTTGATCACCACGCGCAAGTTCTTTTGCCGCGCAAAATTGATCGCCGCGACCACATCGTTCGGCGTCCTGGCCGCCACTGCATAGGCGCTCGGCGCAAAGGTCCACGCGTCCACCCAGCCCAAGGTTTGCGTCAACCCAGGTTCGTCGCCAATGTAGTAGGGATTGCGCAACTCGGCCCATACTTGGGCGCAAGCCGCGCTGGTCGGCGCGCCCAAACAGTCGCTCAAGGGCGAACGCACCGTAAGCAGCCGCCCACCGACCGCCTGGTTAAGCCCCTGCCACTCCTGCGCGGTGGGCCACGCTCGGTCGGCCGGCCGCACCCGCCGTCGAATGCGCGAGGTCAGCGCGCTCGCCTGCAGCCAAGGCAACAACGCCGCCGCGCCCAGCAAATTTCGCCTGGTTCGATTATGACTATTCAATGCTTGCCCTAGTTGCAGCGAATCGCCGCTGGATTTCACCGACAAAGCCCAGGCGAAATGTCATCACGCATATGACGAAAATCGCCCCGATGATGACAGTAACCCAAGACCCCACGAGATCCGACAGATATTCTTGCAGCGTGACGACGACCACGGCACCGACCACGGGCCCCAAAAAAGTGCCGCTGCCGCCGAGCAGCGTCATGAGAATGACTTCCCCCGATGTGGCTTGGCTCACGTCCGTCAGCGTCACGAACCCGAGCACCAAGGCCTTCAGCGAGCCTGCCAAACCGGCGATGCCGGCCGATAGAACGAAGGCCAATAGTTTGTAGCGATTCACCTTGTAGCCAAGCGAGACGGCTCGGGGTTCGTTCGCGCGGATCGCTTTCAATACCTGGCCGAAGGGCGAATGCACGATACGCAAGATGAGAACGTACATCGCCGCAAAGCACGCGAACACGAAGTAGTACATGGTGCGATCCTCGCCGAGCCCCAGCCCCAATACACTGCCTCGCGGAATGCTTTGCAGACCGTTCTCACCGCCGGTGAATTCTGCCTGCAGGCAAACGAAGAACACGAGTTGCGACAGCGCGAGCGTGATCATCGCAAAATAGATGCCTTGGCGGCGCACCGCGAGCGCGCCGATCACAACACCGAGCAGCAACGCCACCGCGACTCCCGCGAGCACGGCTTCGAGCGTGTGCCAGGCGTGAACCGCCACCAGCCAGCCGGTGACATAGGCCGACGATCCAAAATACGCGGCGTGGCCGAAGGACAGCATCTTGGTGAAGCCGAGCAGCAGATTGAAGGCGCACGCGAACATGGCGAAGCACCAGAGCTTCATCAGGAATACGGGATACAACCCCAAAAACGGCGCCGTCAATGCAAGCAGCACCAGAACTCCATACGCCGCGCGCAGCCGCATGCCGTCAGTCCCTACCGAAAAGGCCAGTCGGCCGCCAGATCAACACCACCGCCATGATGACGAACACGACGATGCTCGACGCTTCGGGATAGACGACCTTGGTGAGCCCCTCGACGAGCCCGAGCACCAGACCGCTGACGATGGCGCCAACCAGCGATCCCATGCCGCCGATGACCACCACCGCGAAGACTACGATCACGAGCGAGGTGCCCATCAGCGGACTCACTTGAACTACCGGTGCCGCCAGCACGCCGGCGAACGCGGCAAGTGCGACTCCGGCGCCGTAAGTGATCATCACCATCAGCGGCACATTGATGCCGAAGGCTTGGACCAAGAGTGCATTCTCGGTCGCTGCGCGCAGCCGTGCCCCGAGCCGCGTCTTCTCGATCAAGAACCACGTCACCGCGCAAACGGCCAGCGAGGCGAGCACCACCCAGGCTCGATAGATCGGCAGCACCATGAATCCGAGATTGAAGCCGCCCTGCAACAGCGAGGGCACGGGATACGAATTACCGGAGGCGCCGAACACGCCGCGCATGGCCCCTTCGGCGATCAAGGCGATACCAAAGGTCAGCAACAGGCCGTACAAAGGATCGAGCAGGTACAAGTGCCGCAAAAACAACCGCTCGATGATGACGCCTAAGATGCCCACGGCGAGTGGCGCCAGAATGAGCGCCCACCAGTAATTGACTCCCAAGAATTGCAGACCCACGTACGCCGCGAACGCGCCGAGCATGTAAAAAGCCCCGTGCGCGAAATTCACCACCCCGAGCAAGCCAAAAATCACCGCCAGACCCAAGCTCAGCAGCGCGTAGAACGAGCCATTCACCAGCCCCAGCATCAGCTGGCCGAGAATCGCGGCCAGCGGTACGCCGAAGACGGTGGTCACCTAATGCCTACTTCTTGACGAGCGGGCAGGTCGGGTCGGGCTGGGTGCCGTCCGCTTCCTCACCCGACAACACTTTGACGACCTTATAGTAATCCCAGGGATACTTGGACTCTGCCGGAGTTTTAACCTGCATGACGTACATGGTATGCACCATCAGGCCGTCGGCGCGCACGTAGCCTCCGTGCGTGAACATGTCGTTGATTTTGGTTTTTTTCAGTTGCGCCATCACGAGATCGGAATCGGTCGACCCCACCGCCTTGACGGCGTTCAGATACTGCAGAGTCGCCGAATAGTATCCGGCCTGATCCAGGGTCGGCTCTTTCTTCATCTTGGCGTAATAACGCTTGGCAAAAGCGCGCGTCTCCTCGTTCAAGTCCCAGTACCACGCGGTGGTGAGGTACAGGCCCTGCGCCGTTTGCAACGTCAGGCTGTGGATGTCGGAGATGAACGCAAGCAGCGCCGCCGGCCGCATGGTTTTGGTAATGCCGAACTCATTGGCTGCTTTTAGCGAGTTCGAGAAGTCGGTGCCGGCGTTGGCAAGCCCCAAGACTTGCGCGCCTGAGGCCTGCGCCTGCAAAAGAAAGGAGGAGTAATCCGTGGTGCCGAGCGGCGCGCGCACCGCGCCGAGAATTTTGCCGCCGTTGGCGATGACCACGCGGGCGGCCGCCTCCTGCAGCTGCGTGCCGAAGGCGTAGTCCGCGGTGATGAAGTACCAGCTCTTGCCGCCTTCCTTGACGATGGCACTTGCCGTGCCGTTGCCGAGCGCCGTGGTGTCATAGGCGTAATGCACCGTGTAAGCCGTGCAGTCCGCCCCGGTGAGCGAAGCACCGCCGGCGCCGATGGCGATGAACGGCACTTTTTTCGCGGCTGCAACCTTCGCCATGGCGATGCTCACGCCGGTGTTCGAACCACCGAGCAGCATGTTGAGTCCGTTCTGGTCGGCCCACTCGCGAAACTTCGACGCGCCGATATCCGGCTTGTTCTGGTGATCGACGCTCAGCAGCACAATCTTTTTGCCGAGCACCGTACCGCCAAAGTCGGCGATCGCCATATTGGCGGCTTCCGTGGCGCCCGGACCGCTGGCATCGGCATACACGCCCGACAAGTCATCGATGTCGCCGATAACCACGCGGCCGTCGGCGGCGCCGGCCGGTGCCGCCGCATATAGGCCAAGCAGTGCCCCGAGCGCGCCAGTCGTTATTTTTTTCATCGGTCGATCCCCTAAGTTTTTCAGACACCCAAGAATTTCTGCAGCAACCCCATATTGCCGTGAAGCTCGGCCTGCGCAAACTCTTTGACCATCCGGCCATGCTCCATCACGTAAAATCGATCGGCGAGCGGCGCGGCGAATCGAAAATTCTGCTCCACCAGCACCACGGTAAACCCTTTGCTTCTGAGCGCGCGTATCACTTCGCCGAGCTTCTGCACGATCACCGGCGCGAGCCCCTCGGAAATCTCATCGAGCAGCAGCAAGCGCGCACCGGTGCGCAAAATTCGCGCGACCGCGAGCATTTGCTGCTCCCCGCCCGACAGCCGCGTGCCCGGGCTCGCGGCGCGCTCCCGCAAGTGCGGAAAAATACCGTAAATTTCTTCGAGCTGCAGCGCCTCCGCCTTCAACCGCGGCGGCAATAGCAGATTCTCCTCGGCCGAGAGCGCCGCGAAAATACCTCGCTCTTCGGGACAGTAGCCGACGCCGATGCGGGCGATCTTATGGGGCGCCAACCGCACGGTCTCGACGCCGTTGATCAGCACCGACCCGCTGCGCGCGTTGATAAGTCCCATGATGGCGCGCAGGGTCGTGGTGCGGCCCGAGCCGTTTCGGCCGAGCAAAGTCACCACCTCGCCTTCCTGCACGCGAAGCTCGACGCCGTGCAGAATGTGCGACTCGCCGTACCACGCCTCGAGATCGGTGACTTTGAGCGCCTCGCCGGCCATTAAGGAGGCTCCTCGAGCGCGCTTGCGGACGTCCCCACATACGCCTCGACAACCTGCGGATTTTTCGACACCTCGCCATAGCTTCCCGAGGCAATGACCTGGCCGCGTTGCAGTACCGAGATCGTATCGGCGATGGAGGAGACGACGCTCATGTTGTGTTCGACCATGAGCACGGTACGATTGGCCGAAACCTGTTTGATCAAACGCGTCACGTGGGACACGTCCTCATGCCCCATTCCTTGGGTTGGCTCATCGAGCAGCATCAGTTGTGGCTCGAGCGCGAGCGTGGTCGCAAGTTCCAATGCACGTTTACGGCCGTACGGCAGATCGGCCGCCAGGGTGGTTGCCCATGTCTCGAGTCGTACGTCGGCCAACAATTTGAGCGCGCGGCTATCTAGGCTCATCAGGCTTTTCTGCGAACGCCAGAAATAAAACGAGGTCCCCACCATGCGCTGCAGCGCCACCCGCACATTCTCGAGCACCGTGAGCTGCGGAAAGACCGCACAAATCTGAAAGGAGCGCGCAATCCCGCGCCGGGCGATGTCGGCGGGCTTCTCGCGGGTAATATTCTGCCCGTTATAGACGATGGCGCCGGAGGTCGGCTGCAGAAACTTGGTGAGCAAATTGAAGTAGGTGGTCTTGCCGGCGCCGTTCGGGCCTATGAGCGCATGAATCTCCCCGCGCCGGACGCTGAGCGACACGCCGTCAACCGCGACGAATCCTTTGAACGCCTTGACGAGACTATGCGTCTCGAGGATTACCTCCTGCCCCAAGGTCTTTCGCCCTCCCCTTCATGGACTAGGCGACGGTAAGCTGTTTTGCGCGCCGCTGTCGAGAAATATGCGCCGGCGGCCGGGTTTGGGGCTAATCGCCGCCGTTTTCCCCTGAATCCAAGTTCTTAAAGTCATCGGGATGCAATCGATAGCGGGCCAACAGCTTGTAGAAATCGGTTCGGCTGCGCTTGGCGAGACGGGCGGCCTGGGTCACATTGCCCGCGGTACGTTGCAGGTTTTCGGCAAGATAGTCACGGGCAAATTTCTCGCGAGCTTCATCGTAGGTCGGGATGCTGGGCGTGCGGCCGTCGAGGGACTCTTGCACGAATTCCTTGCTCATGACCTCGCCGTGCGACAGAGCGACGTTTTGCTTGACGAGGTCGAACAGCTGGCGAACGTTTCCCGGCCAGTCCGTGGTCGCCAGCAATTCGATGGCCTTCGGCGAATAGATTTTCTTCTGTTCACCGGGTTCGGTCGCTTGCTCTAGGAAATGCGACACCAGCAAAGGAATGTCCTCGCGACGCCGGCCCAAAGGCGGAATCTCGATCGGCAGAATATTGATTTGATAGTACAAATCCCTGAGGAAGGCACCGCTCTCGGTGAGCGATTTGAGGTCGCGCGACGTGGTGCAAATCAGGCGCCAGTCGGCGCGTACCGCTCCCAATATTCGACCCGGCAAAACATCGTCCGTCGCCAGCGCTCTGGCGAGCGGTGCCTGCAGATCGATCGGCAGATCACCGATCTCATCGAGCATCAAGGTGCCACCGAGCGCCCGCTGCAGAGCGCCCTCGGACGCTGCGCCAAAGAGTTCAGCCTCCAACTCAGGAGCGGC
>Ga0302319_10017792_pt1 | contig 12991 bp, 12 predicted proteins | sample Bog_T0_2_FD_203319 | JGI IMG/M metagenome (GOLD analysis project Ga0302319, IMG submission 203319) | Peat permafrost microbial communities from Stordalen Mire near Abisko, Sweden - Bog_T0_2 | ecosystem: Environmental > Terrestrial > Soil > Wetlands > Peat | place: Sweden: Abisko, Stordalen Mire...
TGAGAACGACATCCCTGGGCGCATCCACACCCGCCGCAGGATCGATCAAATGGCCGCCGCGAATCAGAACGGTGCTCATGCGCCCACCCCTTTCCGCGTTCCCAGAGTCAAAGCCCGAAGAACAAGCGCCATGCGGATCGCAACTCCGTGATGCACCTGCTCGAGGATCAGCGATTGCGGCCCATCGGCGACTTCGCCGGTCAGCTCAAGGCCGCGAATAATCGGCCCCGGATGCATCACCAGCGCTTGAGGCGCAAAGGTTGCCAGTCGCGATTCCGTAAGTTGATAACGACCCTTGTATTCCTCGAGATCGAGTTGCAATCCGGCCAGCCGTTCCGCCTGAATGCGCAGCATCATCACCACCTGCGATTGCTGGAGCGCCCGCGTAAAGTCCCGCTCAATCTCAATGCCGGGTCCTGCCTGCGTAGCCACTTCCGGCAGCAATTCCCTCGGACCACACAAAATTACCCGCGCGCCCAGGCTCGGCAGCAAAAGCATATTGCTGCGCGCAACGCGGCTATGCAGAATATCGCCGGTAATTGCCACGGTGATGCCTGCAAGCGTATACGCCGCAACAGTCTCCACGCCCGGTCTCAAATGGGCCAGAATCGTACGCAGATCCAGAAGCGCCTGCGACGGATGCTCGTGCATCCCGTCTCCGGCGTTCAGCACCGGTAGTCCGGTCTCGCGTTCCAGCAGCCACGGCGCACCGGAAGAAGGGTGGCGCAGAATAATCGCCTCTGCCCCCAGGGCGCGCAGCGTGAGCCCCGTATCCTTCAGCGTTTCGCCCTTCTCGATGCTCGAAGACAGGCTCGAAACCAGCGTTGTGTCCGCGCCCAGCCCCTTGGCCGCCAGTTCGAAACTCGTTCGCGTCCGCGTCGAAGATTCGTAGAAAAGCAGCGCAATCCGACGCTTTGCCAGTCGCAGCGACCGCTTGAGCGGATCCTCGCGCTCCAGTTCGCTGGCCTGGGTAAGGATTTCGCTTACATCTTCAGGTTTGAGGTCGCCGATGGAAAGTAACGACCCCGGCGACGCTGGAAAAGTCGATGGAAACATCACAGGGACGGTATGAGCGCGGCTAAGCGGAGCGGCTTTCAATGACATAAGGACACACAAACACTCGGGGCCCGGAACAGGGTGGAATGGTCAGTCGAATCTCTCCACCAGCAAAACCTGTTCGTCGGAATCCACTTCTCGAAACTTCACTTCGATAATCTCGCGGCTGCTGGTTGGAACGTGCTTGCCAATGTATGTCGCTTCAATCGGAAGTTCCCGATGACCACGGTCGATCAGCACTGCAAGCTGCACGCGTCTCGGTCGCCCGTGGGCAAACAGCGCGTCCAGGGCAGCCCGGATAGTGCGGCCGGTATACAGGACGTCGTCACACAAAATCACATCCCGGTCATTGATATCCAGCCCCAGTTCGCCTTCACTGACTACCGGCCGCGCATCCCGCGTGCTCAGGTCGTCACGGTAAAACTGAATATCCAGAACACCAGTCTGAATGGGCCGTTTAACAATCCCGCCGATCAACGCCGCGAGCCGTTCGGCAAGCGGCACACCACGGCGCTTGATTCCAACCAGCGCCAGCCCGTCGCTTCCATTGGTTTTTTCCACTATCTGGTGGGCGAGACGAACCAGCGTCCGTTCGATCTCCGATGCCGACATCAATCGGCCCTTTTCACGCAGTACTGGGTGCTTTACTTCCGATGTTTCACTCATAAAACTCTCACGTTCCAATGCTGACTTCGATCTATTGTAGGGCCTCCGGTTCAGGAGGAGTTGGCGGGTGAATCTCGTGGACAGGATTTACCGCGCGAACCGTGCCGGGACGCATATGTCGGGATTCAAAATCAGGATCTTCGGGGTTGCGCCAGCCAACGAGCTCCGAGCGCGCCTCCCACCATGGCAAACAAGATCAGAAAGACAGCTCCGGCAACAAACGTAGAGAGAGCGATACCCGCGCGGCCCTCTGCAGAGAGCATCCAGGTCCGTGAAAACTGCGTGGACTGCGCCGCCTGCGCGGCAGTCATGCCCATCTGGGCCACCATCTGCTGGCTGAGTTGCAGACTGCTGTCAACCTCGTTCGCCCACAGGGAATCCATCTGGCCGCCCTGATGCAATACAAATCGGGCGATCCACAAGGCAACTCCATTCACGCTCAAAGTCAACCAACTGGCAAACAGTCCCGTGACCAGACCAATGCGCGCTCCCGTTCCCATGGAGAGCCGACCCGGATTGGCGCGTTTTGAATACAGGCTTACCGCCCACGCTGCCGCCCCGACGATCCAAAACATTCCCAGCGACTGGCCAATAGGAATCAGACCTGAACAAAGCACTCCTGCCGGCACTGCGAGCGCCAGCGCAGCTTTCAAGGCGGGACGCCATGCGATTCCATCCGCCAGGCCGTTCAAACTGCCCGCGCCGCCGTTGTTCAGGGCAATATCATCGTCACCCAGCGGAACAAGTGGCAGTTCCGCTGCCACGTAAATCAACTGCGGCAGTCCGCAGGTAGGGCAGTAGCGATCCGCATCGCGGAGCGTCTCATGACATCTTTGGCAGGTCGCTTCCAATCCAGTCCTATCGTCCAGTCTCTTCCCTGAAGCTATACCCTCAGACCGAAACACCGCAATTCGACCTGGACGGTTTTGAACACGACTCGGCCGGCAATCGGGCTATTCCGTCTTGCCGTCGTCATCTCCCATGTTGGCGGGTAAGTCCAGCGCTATCAGGGCAAACCGTGTTCTTCCAGCTTTGGAATCTTCAAACCCGACGATATGCTGGTGCCGTTTCGAACCCGCCTTTAGCTGGAAGTTCTGGTTGAAATCATTGTTGTCGAATTTCACCTTGCTGTTCTTGCCATTGTCTGCGCAGGTCAGTCCCTCCCGCGTCACCGTAGGGGTTCCGACCGGACTGTCGCCGTCGCAAGTAATGACGTCGCCAAACCGGGTGAGCGCCTTCTTGTAGAATTCCGCAACCTTATCCTTGTTATCCGGGGTGCTGTAAGAGACCGCCTTCACCCGCAACTGCCATTCGCCAAATCCCAGATGCACATCCGCCGATTTGTGCTTGTCATCGTCGGTAACCGGCTCCGCGCCTGGATACAAAGGGAGCCCGAGGTCAGACGCTGATGTCTGATCCGTGTTGACATGCACCCCACCAAAGGGAGTATCTACCTGCACATTCTTCTCTTTACCGTTCGCATCCTTGTCCACGTGAACACGACAACCACTAACGCAAAGAGATACGGTAAGAGCTGCTCCCAGAGCCGCCGCCCCTGAAAGAATTCTCAAATTCGTGCGATTCATCATTTCTACCTCAGTGAGAACTTACGCCAGAGTCTGAACAAGTGTTCCCCCAAATGTACCCCGTGCGCGCATCTTTTTGCAGAAATCGGGGTTTCGGCCAAGTAGTATCCATGTATCGCAAAAAACAGACTAGGCAGCACAAATGCCAATCTGAAGGAAAGACTCATGTACGTGAAACACTTTTCCCTTGCTCAATCTCTGCTCATCACCGGCGTGCTCGCCGGAATGGCGCTCGCTGCCACCCCGTCGCGCGCACAGAACGATCCCCCATTTGGATCAGCCCGTCTCGCCCATGTGGAAGGAAACGTCTCAATCCAACCCTATGGAGTGGATGATTGGGGTCAGGCCTATTTCAACATGCCCCTGGGCCCCGGTGATCGCGTGTTTACCGATCCTCAGGGCAGAGGCGAGCTTCAGGCCGGCCAAGTCCGCGCCTTCTTCAGCCCCAACGCCGACATCACTTTGGTCAATATCAACTCCGCTGGCGTCGAACTCGGAGCCGGTCAAGGCTCGTTCGATATCTTCAGTGACGGGTTTTTCCCGGGGCAGGCGCTTTCCGTTCAAACTCCAAACGGCGCCATCACGTTTCCAAGCCAGGGCGGCTTTCGTGTGGACATCTTTCCCGATCAACAGTCCACGATCATCACCAACTACCCCAATTCAAATGACCTGACTCTGAACGGAGGCGGCGGGTTCTTTCTCGTCGTGCATCCGGGCGAATCGGTTCAGCTCTACGGCACAAACCCCGTGTACGCACAACCAGTGGCGCCAGCGCCGCATGACGAGTTCTATTACTGGGCCGGAAAACTCGAGATTTACCGACTCAACACCGTTTCTGCCCGTTATGTAAGCACCGAAATGCCGGGCTATGAGGCTTTGGACGCCGCTGGTGACTGGCAGCCGCAATCCGATTACGGTCCGATCTGGTTTCCGCATGTGGAAGCGGGCTGGGCTCCCTATCACTTTGGACATTGGGTCCACATGCCATTCTTCGGCTGGACCTGGGTTGCCGATGAGCCCTGGGGTGCTGCACCCTTTCACTACGGTCGCTGGGTCGTTGTCGGTGGTCGCTGGGGTTGGATTCCAGGACCGCGAGAGGGACACCCCATATGGTCGCCGGCGCAGGTAGTATTCGCAGGCGGAATCTCATTCGGCGGCGGGGGAGTCTCTGTCTGGTTCCCGCTCGGTCCTGGAGAGGCCTACAAACCGTGGTACCCGTGCAGTCCGCAGTACATCAATCAGATCAACATCACCAACATCCATGAGTCCAACATCATTCATGTGCAGACCAACTACGTCAACATCGTGAATGTAACCAATGTCACGAATGTGACCTACGTCAATCGCACAGTCGGCGTCACAGCAATGAAGCAGGAAGACTTCGCGGCGGGCCGTTCCACCAGCGCTGCAGCCGTGAAAATCGACCCACAACAGTTAGCTCATATTCAGCCAGCCGCTCCGGCCGCCAAACCACCAGCGCAACGCGTGATTTTGCACCCGGTACCGAAGCCGGCTGCCGCCCCGCAGCAACGCCCTGTGCTCATCAACAGCAAGGGAATGCAGACCGTCGCAGCTCCTAACTCGAAGCCCATTGCGGTGCCCGTCAAGGCCGCGCCCCCAGCTCCCAAGCCCATCCCCGGACACACGCCGATAGGTACGGCGACCATAGGCAACAAACCCGCTCCGCCACCAGCTGCCGCGCCGACAGCCGCAAAGCCGGCACCAGTTGCTCCGGCCCCGAAACCGACGCCGACAGCCGCAAAACCTGCGGCTCCTGCAACTCCCGTCGTCAAGGCCCCGGCTCCGCCGCCTGCAAAGGCTACGACCACGCCAACTCAACCGGTAAAGACTCCGGCTGCACCGGCGGCCAAGGCTCCAGCTCCGGCTCCAGCGGCAAAGCCTGCGACTGCGACTCCTGACACCAAACCTGCCACCACAGATGCGAAACCACCTGCTACGACGAAGGACGGCAAGAAGCCAGCGAACAAGAAAGAGGACAAAAAAGAAGAGGAAAAGAAACCAGAATAACTCTTCCCATTCCTCTTTAACTGGCGCAACAAGAACCCCACTCTGCCGCTCTTTTTGAGCCCGGCAGGGTGGGGTTTGTACTTACAGAGCAACTCTGAATCGCGACGCCTTATTGTCCGGAAGGCTTGGGCAGGAAGTAAAACGCATACACAAGCAACGCGATTCCGATGAAGACCACCAACAACCCCACCAGGTATGGTGAATTCCGGCCGGCGAGACTGTACAGGAAGATACCCAATCCCACTCCGATCCCGATATTCACCATCCCGCTAAGAATGAGGCCATCCCGCTTCTTCGCGTCCTGGCTGCGCTCTTTATCCTGCCGGATACGCTCCTCTTCCCGCATCATCTCGATGACGTACTTGCCACCCTCGCCCGGAATCTCCGCGATCCTTCGCAGGGACTCCGCCCTGTAGTACGCCTCACGCTCCTTGCGTCGGCCCTCTGTCCAGACCGCAATCGAAACAAAGGTAAACACCGAGACCATCAGAACGCTCAGGAACAGAAACAAACCACTTGCGGCGATCCCGCGAAAGTCCTCGCCTCCGCTCATCAGAAAAAACGCATTGCTTAATTCCATGACTTCCTCCACGCTTAGGGGATCTTCCCCATGCGACTGGTACGACATGGGTCCTTCCAATCCGGTTGCATTAATTCGAGCACTTCCGGCTTTCCCGGCAGAAAAGCCGCTCTCCAACAAAATGCAACCCCGCGGCGGCAAGCCCTGTCCCACATGCGAGGGTTATCCATGCAAAGGAATTGTTCACAGTGAGCCTGAATCCGATTGCCGCAGGCCATGACCGGACGAACTCCGAAACAGGGAGACGGCCACAGCACGCGGAGCCCGCTCCATGCGCGGAAACAGCAATTGTGGACCGCGTTCTTGCCGGCGACGTTCAGGCTTTTGCAGCAATCGTCCAGCGCTGGCAGGGGCCGCTGGTCAACATGGCCTGGCGCTACTGCCGCGACCGCAGCCGCGCTGAAGAATTGGCGCAGGAAGCCTTCGTTCGCGCCTGGCGAGGACTTGCCCATTGGCGTCGCGAGAGCAGTTTCTCCACTTGGCTTTTCTCGGTCGCAGCCAATGTCTATCGCACAGAGCTCAAGCGGATACCCTCCATCACCATTTCGCTGAACGAAGTGGCCGAGCCATCCCACCCGTTTATTCAAGATGCCGAACTCGACGGGGTAGCCCGTGATGAAGCCGTCCGCAGAGCCGTGCTGGCGCTACCGGACAAGTATCGCGAACCGCTCATTCTCTATTACTTTCATGAAATGGACCTGGCCGCGGCGGCGGCCACCATGGGTATGCCCTCGGGTACCATGAAGGCAAGACTCTCGCGTGGCCGGGATATGCTGGCTCAAAGGTTTCCCCAGCTTCGCAATCAGCTCGGAGCGAATGCGGATCACAACTCAGGTGTAGATTCAACGTCGATCAAGAATGAAAATTCGACACCAGGCCAGCCGGTTAGAACTGTCAACAACTCCGTCGAAATCAAGAGGGGAGGTTCCCATTGAGCACCAGTCCACAACCAGATCCGCTTGATCGTATTCTGTCAGCCGAGTCGACGCTCCTGCCATCTTCAGGATTCCAGGAATCGGTAATGCTCTCCGTTCAGCAGCAGGCGTCCGCGCCGGCCCCGCTCACATTTCCCTGGAAATTCGCCGTGCCGGGCATCGCTCTCCTGCTCATTGGATTCATCGCCATGTGCAGGCTCCTCCTGCCTGCTATCCTGAGCGCCAGCCAATCCTCGTCAGTCATGTCGGAAGGATGGACATGGTGGACATGGCTTCACTCCGGCGGAACGTCTGCGGACTGGTTGCGCGTTCAGGTTGCTCCCGCAGCGCTGGCAATCGCTTGCTCATGGTGCTGCGTCCTGCTCTGCCGGCCCTGTGCGTTAGCCCTTGACGCGTATGATCCCTTTGAAGTCCACTGCGGAGCGCTGTCTGGAAGTCTGAACCGCTACAATAAATCCATGAGCGAAGCATCTTCCCAAGCAACCCGAACTATTGTTGCCACAAACGAAGCTCCTCGGGCGATCGGTCCATATTCGCAGGCCGTGCGTGCGGGAAATCTCCTCTTCACTTCAGGACAGATCGCGCTCGATCCCGAAACTCAGCAGGTCGTCGCGGGTGGCATCTCAGAACAGGCCACCCAGGTTTTTTCGAATCTGAAGGCGATTCTGGAGGCTGGTGGAAGCAGTTTTTCGCAAGTGGTCAAGGCAACCGTCTTTCTCAAGAACTTCGACGATTTCGCGGCCATGAACGCAATCTACGCCGACCACCTCGCCGCGGCAGGTACACAGCCACCAGCCCGCACCACTGTCGAGGTTTCCCGCCTTCCCAAAGATGTTCTGGTCGAAATCGACCTTGTCGCCCTGGTTGACGCACAATAATCGCGCTTCGTCTCACAGCCTTCAACGCGAAAGAATCATACGCGCCCAGCTTTCCCGCTTAAGGAAGAGTTCCCACTCTGAGGAACGGGCTGCACTTCGAAGTTTGCTTGTCGCTCACAGCTCATTGTCAGACACCTAGACTGGAGAACGTGCCCTGTCCGGGTCCCGTGAGCCGCTGGCGTGATTCCGATTGTCCGGCAGGCAAACAAATGTGAGGCGTCTGACCGTGGCCATTACGATCGATCGGCTGAAGGATCTGCTGCTATCGATGGCAAGTGACAATGCGCCGGGTCGCGAATTCGCTTCTGCAATCGCAGAGTTAGCAAGAGTTGGCCGCTTCGCCGATCTCAGGCAGGTGCTGCCCGCAGTCGTCTATGACGAACTGTGGCAACGCTATCAGGTAGATGCCGAAGGATTCGTCGAAGAATGGGAGCACCTTGCCCGTGAGATGCAGCAGGGATTTGCTCAACATGCCCGTCAGCGGCTTACTTCTCTTACTCGTCTGCAACTGGCAGGCCGCCGCGTCACACCTGCCTGGAAGTCAATTCAACGGGCACTCGATTCACGACAGAACGATCTGCTCCGTGCCGCTATGGCTGCCGAAGTTCTCGACTTGATCGAGCCAGCGGTGATACGCGCCACCCACCTTCGCGAGTGCGTGATCGGCTCAGAAACTTCGGAAGAGGCCGACAGATATCTCGATGAAGCGACGCGATGTTACTTTCTCGGTCTTTTCACGGCTTGTGCGGTGATGTGCCGATCGGTCGTAGAGGAGGCGATCAGGCAGAAACTTCCCGAAGGCCTCCGCAGGCAGGTCCGGTCCCGGTACCGCAACGCCGCAACCCTCGGCAATTTGCTCCACGAGATCAACAACAACTTTACCGTCACCGGCATCGCGCCCGGGTTTCCTAAGATTGCCAATCATGTGAACGACATCGGCAAAAAGGCGGTGCACCAGGGTCTGCTCAGTGAAGACGAGGCTCGCCTCTGCCTGCAGAACGCCAGGGAGGCGATTCAGATGCTCCTGGATCGTTGATTTTTCTACCGATCTCAGTCATTCGCGGCAACAAACGCCGCCCGATTCGCGTCCGTCTTTGCCGGGGTTCTCACCGTAAATATCTGACTCTTAACGCTGAATGTCGACTTATGCCGGGCCCCGGTCTTCATCAAGCTCTCTATGGCATCCAGAGACTGAATTCCTCCCCGCGCACCAACGGCCGTGCAGTTAAGCGCCGCGGCAGCGCATGCAAAATCCAACTGGCGTTCGAGCGGCCACCCCTGCAGCAGGCCGTAGATAAACCCTGCGTGAAAGATGTCGCCCGCGCCCGTCGTGTCCAGGACAGGCACCCGGAATGCAGGAGTGTGATGGAAGTTCTGTCCGTCCCATGCGAGGACTCCATCCTGACCCAGGGTTGCCGCTGCCAGAACTGACCCGTACCGTTGCTGCATCCTCCGAAGAGCCGTCTCGAGATCGGCCTCGGCCATCAGTCGACAGGGAAAATCCCGGCTCACGATGAGATAGTCGATCTTGTTCAACAGCGCCTCGATCCCTGGGTATTGTTCATCCAGATCGGCAACTACCGGAATACCTGCCTCACGCGCCCAGCTCGCCGCCAGGGTCGCAGCAGCAGTATCGTGCCCGTCGACATGGAGCGCTCGCGCATTGACGATCCATTCGCGATTCAGCTCTTCCGGCCTGAGAACCAAACGATCGTCGCGGCGATTGAGAACTGTCCGTTCTCCTGAACCATCCACCAGAATCAGCGATTGTGGGCTGACTCCTCCTTGCACTGTGACGATCTGTGTCTCAACGCCCTCTTTGGCGAAAGCCGCCCGATGGAGAGCGGCGGCCGAATCGTCTCCAAGCTTTCCCACATAGCGGGTGCGCAGTCCCCAGTGCTGGCAAGCGACAACAGTCGACGCGACCTGGCCTCCCGGAAGAATGGTTTCAGAGCGGTATTCCATCTTGGAGCCGCGTTCGGGATAACTGGAGAGAGGGATCAGGGTATCGGTAGCGTTAAGCCCGACGCCGACCAGATCCACTGCAGACGATTTGGTCATCTCTTAACTATAAATGGGCCAGGAACCGCGCCGAATGCGGGCTCCAGGTCGTCACAGGAGAAAGCCGCTCCCGGATTGAATAAAGCCGCACGAATCTATCCGCTACGCGACTAAGTCGCGCGCCAATGCCTGACCAGCGGACCACCCGGTCCACTCACTGGGTCCGACGAGGGAAAAGCTACCTGGCGCATGCGGGCGATCATTGCAGCATCCGGCGCAGTGCGGCAGATGTCCCACGTTTCCCCCTTGGGGTAGGCTCCGACGACGAGGAAATCCAGGCTGGCATCAAGACGGCAGTGCCCCGTACCAGCCGGGAGCAGTGCTACATCGCCCGCCTTGACCACGATTTCATGTCCGCCCTCACCTCCGAGCATCAGCTTGCCCCATCCGCGTGCGAACCCCAGGACTTCATGAGCCGTGGAGTGGTAATGGTGAAAATCGTACACACCGTTGCGCCATTGTGGAGGCCAGCCGTTCCGTTCAAAAGCCGATTCCATCGCCGAAGCCAGGTCCGCTCCTGACGCGAAGGCTTTTCTGTACAGAAGCACCGGGAGCGCTTCATTATTCGGCATCCACCCGTTGCGGGAAAGTGGCAGCAATTCGGGCGAGGTCTCTGCGCCGAACGCATGCGCACCGATCTCCGCACCGACAATGGCAAGGGTCGCGCTAAATCTTCGTCGATTCATTGATCCCCCTTTCCTCAAGAATAATCCCCACTGGAAATGCCCCTCACCGTTGGTTGAACCAGTTCGTCATCGAAGATCTGTCCTATGTTTTACTCGTTCAGGAAGTCAATTCCGGATCTCCAAGTGACAAAGCCCCGATCCATGAGTTTCACTATCCGCATGTTTATAGTTCGAGTTGCGAAGAGATATATCCCCAGCGCGCTGCGCCAAGCGACAATGCTTTTCGCAATGTCGCCGCTCCTTGTCGGGCAGCAATTGGCGAACGCGCAAGCTCCTGTTTCCCCACCGTCGCCAAAAATTGCGACACCCGAATGGGCGCAGCCGGGCTCCGCGAACCACACACAAGTCGCGCCGCCGCCGGATTTCCATCGGCCGAGCACCAATTTCGCCGTCCCGATCGGCATCTTCGAAGGCCAGTCCGATATCGGCAGCTCTGTCATCCCAGGCAGTGCCAGTTTCGATCCCGGCACAGGGCAATACACGATTCACTCTGCCGGATACAACGTCTGGTACACACGCGACGAGTTCCGGTATCTGTGGAAGAAACTCTCCGGTAACGTTTCGCTCGCTGCCGACGTAAACTTTCCCGATCCGACCGGTTATGGCGACAGGAAGGCTGTCCTCGTTATTCGACAGGATCTCGAAGACGATGCCAAAGAGGTTGTTGTCGCCCTGCATGGCGCCGGGATGATTCAGCTCGCCCAGCGCGCAGAAAAGAACATCCGCGTAAAAGACATGGAGTATCGTATCGGCGGCCGCGGTCTCCCCGGCGGCGCCAGCCCTGATACCCTAGTCACCGTAACGGCTAAGCGCATCGGCATCGAGAAGCAAGGCGATTCTTTCACCCTCTATGTAAGCGTGGATGGCGAACCAATGCACCAGTTCGGACCGCCCATCCAGTTACACATTGATGGGCCGTTCTACGTGGGAATCGGCTTCTGCTCGCATGTTCCTGACAAGTCTGATACGGCCATACTTTCGAATGTCGTGCTGGAGAACGATGCGGGCAAAGTCCATTAAATTCAGCTCTCATACGAGTGCGCCAAAGAAGGCAAATGCTTCTGGACAATTCCAGGGTCGGATGAAAGCATCCGGAGGTAGTAACCAAGGAGAACTGGACTTGTTGAAGCTGCTGCCGTCTCTGCCGTCACTGCTGTCTCTGCTGTCTCTGACCCACCGCCTCTCGTGCATTGCCCTCGTTCTTTGCCTTCTTCCAGCAGCTTCGTCTCCAGCGCAGAGCCCGGCGAACGCTCCGTTCACCCTTGCGCAAGTCCTCAGCGCTTCCTTTCCATCAGAGCTCGAATCAGCACCCGCGCTCAGCCGCGTGAGCTGGCTCGCCAATGCCGAAGGCCGCCGCAACCTTTGGATTGCTGAGCCCGATCATGACAAATTCCTCGCCCGCCAGCTGACACACTACTCTGCCGACGACGGTATCGACCTTGGGGACGTGGCCTGGTCTTCCGATGCGCAACAGATTGTCTTTGTGCGCGGGGGTGATTTCGAGGCGACATCGAAGCCCGGAGCGAACCCGGCTCTTCTGCCCGAGGGAATTGAGCAGAACATCTGGCTCGTCAACCTAAAGTCTCCAGCGGCCGAGGGACCGGTAAAGATCGCTTCCGGGCGATCGCCACTCTTCACCAGCAAGAATGATGCGCTGATTTATCTCTACAACGGCCAGATCTGGACGATCCCGCTCCCTTCCAAGCTCTCCTTAACCTCCCCATCCGGCAGGAAGAAAATCACCAAAGCTCCCGAACCTGGGAAGCCCATTCAGTTGCTGCATACTCGCGGAAGCATCAACTCGCTTCGGCTCTCTCCGGATGGAGCGCGTCTGGCCTTCGTCAGCGCCCGCGACGACCACAGCTACATCGGTGTTTACGACTTGCAGGAAAAATCACTGATCTATCTTGATCCGAGCACAGACAGCGATATGGCTCCGGTTTGGTCTCCAGATAGCGAACAGATCGCCTATATTCGCAACCCGACAGGAAACGACGATTACGAATTCGCGCCTTCGCGCACGGCCGTTCTCCCCTGGTCCATCCGCATCGCCGATGCGAAGACAGGACAAAGCCGGGAGCTCCTTAAAGCTCCGGCAGGGCAAGGAAGCGTCTTTCGCGCCATCGCCGGGGATGACCAGCTCTTCTGGATCGCGGGAAATCGCATCGTATTCCCAAGCGAACTGGACGGCTGGCTTCACCTCTATGCGGTTTCTGCTTCCATGGGCTCCGCAGCGCTGTTGACACCCGGCGACTTTGACGTAGAGCACGTGTCGATCAGTGGAGACCGCAAGAGTCTCGTCTATTCCTCCAATCAGGACGATATCGATCGGCGCCATATCTGGAAGCTCACCATCTCCGATGAAGGCATTGGCAAACCTTTCGCCGTGACCAGCGGCGATGGCATTGAAGTCACACCGGTCGTAGCGAGCGACAACAACACCGTTTTCGTTCTCCACTCCGATGCGCACCTGCCAATGCGCCCGGCAGCAGTTACTCAATCCCGCACGCTAGCC
>Ga0302319_10017793_pt1 | contig 12990 bp, 13 predicted proteins | sample Bog_T0_2_FD_203319 | JGI IMG/M metagenome (GOLD analysis project Ga0302319, IMG submission 203319) | Peat permafrost microbial communities from Stordalen Mire near Abisko, Sweden - Bog_T0_2 | ecosystem: Environmental > Terrestrial > Soil > Wetlands > Peat | place: Sweden: Abisko, Stordalen Mire...
CTTGTGGGGTGGGGCCGGGGGTGGGGGGCTTTTCCGGCCACACCGGTGTTCGGGGTTGTCTGTTGGCGCGGAGTGGCGGTGGTAGCCCCCCACCCCTACCCCTCCCCTCGAGGGGGGGGGGCTACTCCGTCTCCGCCGGTTTCACGATCACCACCACGCCGTCGGCGATCTTCACCTCCGGCACGGCTTCCATGGTGAAGGGGAGCCACCAGGTTGCGCCGGTGGCGGGGGCGATTTCCAGGAGGTCGCCGGCGCCGAAGTTCTGCACGCTCTTGATGCGGCCCACGGTCGTCCCGTCCGGGGCGACCGCGGCCAGGCCGATCAGGTCGGCGAGGTAGTACTCGTCTTCGTCCGGCTCGGGCAGGGCGTCGCGGGAGACGTACAGCTTCAGCCCGCGCAGCGCCTCGGCGGCGTTGCGGTCGTCCACGCCCTTGGCCCGGGCGATCAAGTCGCCCTTGGTCGCCCGGCCGCCGGTCAGGGTCAGCGCGGCCGTTCCGTTCTCATGCACGAAGGCCCGGTAGCGCAGCAGCGCTTCCGGGCCCTCGGTGTAGGCGGCGATGCGCAGTTCGCCCTTGATGCCGAACGCCCCGGCGACGTGGCCGACGAGGATCAGGCGTTCCGGGGCGGCCAAGACCGGCTATTCCTCGGTAGCAGCCTCGCTGGCTTCGTCCTGAGCGCCGTCCGCGCCTTCCTCGGCGATCTCGGCGGCCGCCTCGACCTCGGCCGGTGTCTCCTCGGCGGCGGCTTCAACGGGCGCTTCGGCCTCGGCGGCGATGTCCGGCAGGGCTTCTTCGGTGATCACTTCGTCGGCGGCGGCCTCAACGGCGGCCTCGGCGGCTTCTTCGGCCGCTGATTCTTCGGCCACGGCTTCCGGCTCGGGCGGCGGCGGGGCGTTGGCGGCCAGTTCGGCGCGCTCGGCCCGAGCGGTGGCGCGTTCCTTGGCCTTGGCGTGCGGCTCGGCCTTCTTCGGGTTGTTGCCGTGCTCCCACTTGGCCAGCCCCTGGATCGACAGGAAGCGCGCCACGCGATCGGTGGGCTGGGCGCCCTTGCCGAGCCACTCGGAGATGCGCTCGCCGTTCAGGGTGACCCGCTTGGGGTCCTCCTTCTTCAGCAGCGGATTATAGGTGCCGACCTTTTCGATGAAGCGGCCGTCGCGGGGCGAGTGGCTGTCTGCCACCACCAGCGAATAGTAGGGGCGCTTCTTCGTGCCGCCACGGGCAAGGCGAATTCTCAGCATACGGATCAGTCTTTCTTCGGTGTGATTTTAGGGTTTCTTGAACGGATTGAACCCGCCGGGGCCACCAAGGCCGGGGAGGGTATTCGGATTGGGAGTCTGGCCGCCGCCGAGGCCGGGAAGTCCGGGCAGGCCGCCGCCGGGTTGGGCGCCGGGGCCCGCGCCAGGCATTCCGTCCTGTGGCGGCAGACGTCCGCCGCCCATGGCTTTCAGCCGGTCCATGCCACCACCGCCCATCATGCCGGCGACCCGGGCGAAGCCCTTGCCGCCGTCCTTGGCCATGAATTTGAAGGCGTCCTGCATCTGCCGGTGCTGCTTCAGCAGCCGATTGACCTCGGCCACGTCGACCCCGGCGCCGGCGGCGATGCGGCGCTTGCGCGAGGCGGCCAGGATGTCGGGCTTGCGCCGCTCGATCTTGGTCATCGAGCCGATGATCGCCCGCTGGCGGCGGATGCTCTTGTCGCTGATGTTGGCTTCGGCGATCTGCTTCTTGATCTTCTGCACGCCGGGCAGCAGGCCCAGCACCCCGTCCATGCCGCCCATCCGCTCCATCTGGGCCAGCTGTTCGGAGAGGTCGTCCAGGTCGAATTTCCCCTTGGCCAGCTTCTTGGCCATCTGCTCGGCCTTGGCCTGGTCGAGTTCGGAGGCGGCCCGCTCGACCAAGGCGACCACGTCGCCTTGCCCCAGGATCCGGCCGGCCACCCGGCGAGCGTCGAACACGTCCAGCGCCTCGATCCGCTCGCCCGTGCCGAGGAACTTGATCGGCAGGCCGGTGACCGCGCGCATGGAGAGCGCCGCGCCACCGCGAGCGTCGCCGTCGGCCCGGGTGAGCACCAGGCCGGTCAGCGGCAGCCGCTCGTGAAAGGCCTTGGCCGTGCGAACCGCGTCCTGGCCGGTCAGGCTGTCGGCGACCAGCAGGGTCTCGGTGGGGGTGGCGATGCGGGCGATCTCGGCGGCTTCCGCCATCATCGCTTCGTCGAGGGTGGTGCGCCCGGCGGTGTCCAGGATCAGCACGTCGAAGCCGCCGAGCCTCGCGGCCGACATCGCCCGCTTGGCGATATCCCGCGCCGCCTGGCCGGCGACGATCGGCAGGCTCTCGACCCCGGCCTGCTTGGCCAGGATCGCCAGCTGCTCCATGGCGGCCGGACGGCGGGTGTCCAGCGAGGCCACCAGCACCTTCTTGCGCTCGGTCTTGCTGAGCCGCAGCGCCAGCTTGCCGGTCATGGTGGTCTTGCCGGAGCCCTGCAGCCCGGCCATCAGCATCACCGTCGGCGGATTGAGCGCAAGTTGCAGGCTCTCGGGCTCTTCGCCGCCCAGCATTTCCACCAGGCCGTCGTAGACGATCTTGACCACCTGGTCGGCGGGCTTCACCGAGCGGATCACCGCCTCGCCGGATGCCGCGATCTGCGCCCGCTCGATGAAGTCGCGCACCACCGGCAGGGCGACGTCGGCCTCCAGCAGGGCCACGCGCACCTCGCGCAGCGCCTCGGCCACGTCCTTCTCGCTGAGCACGCCGCGACCGGAAAGCCGGTCGAACACGCCTGACAGTCGCTCGGTAAGCCCGTCGAACATTCAATGCCTCATACGCACAGCGCCAAACGCCTCCGTGCGCGATCACGCGGACGGAGGTCCTCGCCGCCCTCGTCCCATCTGATGGGGGTCGTGGCGGTGGAGGCGCTGCTGGCGCTGCGCCGGAAGGGCGCGCTTATGCGCCGGAAGGTCGGGAGGGTCAAGAAAGACGGCCTTGATCAGCGGTCGTGCGTCACCACGTCCGAAGGGCAGCGACAAAGGGGAACGCCGCGATGGCCGCCACCGTCTATGACCAGAACGCCCGGTTCTACGTCGAGTTCGTCGACAAGGGGTTGGCGTCCGAGAACGGCCACGTCGCCTTGCTGCGCGGAACGCTGCTGGGGATGCTGGGCGAGCGGCTCGCCGGCGCCCGGGCCTGCGATCTTTGCTGCGGCGAGGGCTATGTCGGCCGCTTCCTGCTGGCCGAGGGCGCGGGCGAGGTGGTCGGCATCGATCTCTCGGCTGAGCTGATCGCGGTGGCCCGCGAGCGGGCGCCGGCCGGGCCGATCGCCTACCGGGTGGACGATGCGCGCACCCTGACCTCGGCCGAAGACGGGGCCTTCGACGTGGTGGTCTCGCAGCTGGCGATGATGGACGTGGCCGACCACCGCGCCCTGTTTGCCGCCGTCCGCCGGGTGCTGGCGCCGGGAGGCGTGTTCTTCTTTACGATGCTGCACCCGTGCTTCGAGGGCCGGCCGTTCCACGTCACCGAGGCGCCGCCCTATCTGTTCGACGAGGCCGGCCTGCCCATGGCCTACGTCGTCAGCCGCTACGCCACCGAGGGCCACTGGAACTCCGGCGGCGACGGCGTGCGCGGGCGGATGGGCGCCTACCACCGCACGCTCTCCACCTACGTCAACGACCTGATCGCCGCCGGCTTCGTACTGGAGCGCCTGGAGGAGCCCCTGGCCGGCTTCAACGCCGCCAAGATCGGGGTGATGGCCGAGGTGCCGACCGTGCTCGCTGTCGCCGCGCGCAAGGCCTAGCGCCCTTCCGCGGCCGCCAGCTCCGCCTGTTGCTTGCGGGTCAGGCCGGCGCGGACCAGCCGGTAAGCGCTTTCGGCGAGGCGTGCAGCCTCGTCGGGCGGCACGTCGCCGTCGAGGTTGACGCTGATCCAATAGCGGCGGTCGAGGTGGGTGCGGTGGGCGACGCCGGCGTACTGCTCCTTGAGGATCTCAATGAGGTGCGGGTCGCCCTTGACGGTCATCCACGGCGCGCCGCGCACGGTCAGGATGGCGAACATCTTCTCCATCACCTTGTAGCGGATCGACTGCGGCTGAGGGTTTCGTCCGAGGGTCATCCCGGTGACGGTGGTGACGCCGGGCAGGGCGTCCAGCAGGGCTTTCAGGGCGGCGGTGCGGGGCTCGAGATGCAAGACGGCGCTCCTTCCCGAGACGGCAGCCAAGGTCAGAGGCCGCCGTCGATTGCTTGGGGGCATGTTTTTCCGGGTGTCCGGCCTCGTCAAGGATCGTGACCGCGGAGCGGCGGCGCGTCGCGCCGTCCTTGACGAGGCCGGAAACCCGGAATCACGATCAACCAAGCGATCAATGGCGCAGTCCGATCGCCGTTTGAGACCATCAAGCCTTTTCAACGGACCCAAGCCCATGATCACCACCATCTACCACGCCGAAGCGCGGCGCTCGGAGCGGATCGTCTGGCTGCTGGAGGAACTGGGCCGGCCTTATGAGCTGGTGTTCAGGCCGGGCGACGTGATCGGCTCGTTCGAGCCGCTTCGTGCGACCGGTCACGCCTTCCCCATGGCCCCGGTGGTCCAGGACGCCGGCGACCTGATGATCGAGAGCGCCGCGATCATGGAGACCCTGCTCAACCGCTACGGCGAGGGACGTCTGCGGCCGGCGACCGACACGCCGGAGCATGTGCGCTATCTCGAATGGCTGCACTTCGCCGAGAGCACGGCGTGGCCGCGCATCCAGCAGGAGTTCATCAACCGCGCCCTGCCGCCGGCCAAAACGCCGGAGGCCGAGGCGCGCCGGTTCGGCGGCTCGGCCCGGGTGATGAAGTACTATGACGCCACCCTGGCCAGCCGGCCCTACCTGGCCGGCGACGCCTTCACCGCCGCCGACATCCAGAACCACTTCGTCATCCGCCTCGGCCTCTCCGCCGCCGCCAACCGCCGGGGCGTGCCCTCGCTGCTGCTGCAGCCCGACGCCGAGTGCTTCGCGCCCTATCCGGCGGTGGCGGACTATATGCACCGCCTCGGCGAACGGCCGGCGTTCCAGCGCATGATGGCCAAGACCATGCCTCAGGGCTGGCCGGCGATCTGAGCTTCGGCCAGGCGGCGGAAATGCTGGAGTACGCGTAGGCGGTTCTCATGAACGATCCAGCTGGCGATCGGGACCCAATATGCGGCCGGGTTCAGGTTGAGTTCGTGAGTGGTCGTCAGCGTCAGCCGCGTTTCGCCGCCGGGCGCCGGCGACAGATCAAACCGGGCTGTGCGCGTGCGGAAGTATCCGACGACGTGAGGCGCGTAGACGTGTGGATAGGGGCTGAGTTCTTTGAGGCTGGGCGCGTCGCTCAGCACATCGAAATCCAGACATTGCCCCGGCCGCCATTCGCTGACGCGTTCATAGGCGACGCCGGTCGAGAAATGACCCTCGCGGATCGCACCGACTCCTTCACCCCGAATGACGCCTGCGGTCGGGTAAGCGACGCCAAGGCGGAACAAGAGGGTGGGACGTTCATGGATTTCGCCCATGTGTGTCAGGGCCGCCCAGACCGCGGTCGGTGGCGCAGCGATCACGATCGTATCCTGCGAGGTGAACCGGGTCGTATCGGGAATGGCGTGTTCTATCATGAATGCCAGCGGCAGCAGGCTGAACATCGCCACGGTGTCTCGCACGGGTCTACGTCCCCAACGTGCTGCCTGCCACCCGGCGACGCCACCCAGGACGCCGAGAACCAGGATCAGCGGCGAGGCGACCACAAGGCAAACAACTCCTTCCAGGGCGAGAGCGAGCAGGCTGAGACCACCGAGTAGCAAGGCCGCCAAAACTAGAAGAAGGGTGTCGCTGAAGCCGATGTCCTTCCGGCGGTTGGCAAGGTAGGCGGTGACTGCGCCGATCAGGAACGGCGACAGGGCGAACATCGTCCACCCGTATGAGCCAAATCCTAGCGCGCCGACGAAGACGGCGAATGGGGTTAAGACCGCGCCGACCAGCACCCCCTGCATGGCCGGGGTCCATCGCCCGATCGGCGGGGCCTCCGACGGCTCCGTCGTGGGGCCGGCCTTGTCGGCCGAGAGGCCAAGATGCGCGATCACAGCAACCTGCAGGAGCGGCACGGCGACGAGTATCACTTCTCCGACCGGCGATTTCGTCTTGGACGCCCGCGCAAAGGCCAGGGCGCCCAGGAGCCAGGTACTGACACCTGCCAGAGCGGCATGCACCGGAAAGAGAACCAGCCCCTGCGACGTTGCGGAACTGGCTAGAATGAGGCCGAGTGAGAGGTGCGCGGCCCAGGTGGGCGCTTGTGGCGCGATCAAGCGGCTGGCGATCTCCAGCAACAGGTGCTGAAGCGCGATCACCAGAACAGAAGCAATTAGGTAGGCCCTTCCGCCGATCGTCCCCCGGAAGGTGAGGAGGCGCCAGATTCGCCCTGGCATCTACTTGGCCTTGCCGGCGGCGGTGATCCGCGCGCTCTCGCGCTTCAGCGGCTTGGACACTGGGCAGACCTCCTGCACGAAGCCGTTCAGGGTGTTGACCAGGTTTTCCCTGACCAGGGCGTAGTGGACGAACTGGCCGCGCTTCTCGCCCTTGATCAGGCCGGCGTTCTCCAGGATCGACAGGTGCTTGGAGATGGCGGGTTTGCTCATCTCGAACCGCGCGGCGATCTCGCCGGCGGTGAGATCTGCCGCCGACAGATAGGCCAGGATTTTCCGGCGCGGGACGGAGGCCAGCGCCTCGAACACCTTTTCCATACGTAGTTCCTAATTAGCTATTTAGTTAAATAGACCAATGATTGCTCGGCGGTCAAGCGCCGGCTCTACCGAATCCGTCGCCTGGACTCGACGACCGCCGTTCTTCGGGCCTAGCCTCGCGGCCATCGGATGTTTCGGGGGGAACTGACCTATGCGCACCATCATCGCCGGCCTGCTGGGGGGCTTGGCCATGTACGTCTGGGCGACCATCGCCCACCTGTCGCCGCTGGCGCAGATCGGCATCCACACCATGCCCAACGACCGGATCGTGGTGGCGGCGCTGCAGCTCAATCTTGGCAAGACCGCCGGCGTCTACATCTATCCGACGCCGGCCGTGGGTGGCGCGATGGCCCCGGCGGCGGGCGCGCCGAAAACCCAGGTCGCCGGCATGCTCTCCTACGATCCGGCGGCGCCGACGGCCTTGTCGCCCCGCCAGCTGGGCACTGAGTTCGGCCTGGAAATCGTCGAGTCGCTGCTGATGGCGATGATCGCGGCCCTGGCGGCGGTCGGCTTCGGGCGACGGTTCGGCATCGCCATCCTGGTCGGGCTGATCGCCGGCATGGCGACTAACCTCTCCTACTGGAACTGGTGGGGCTTCGGGCTCGACTACACTCTGGCCAACGGCTTCATCGAGCTGATGAAATTCGTCGTCGCCGGCCTGGTCATCGCCCTGCTGCTCGGACGCAAGCCCAAGCCGGCGACCTAGGCTCCACTCTATCGATCTTGGCGATTGGATCGAGCGCGCCTATCTTAGGCGTCATGCTCCCCACCCTGCGCCAACTGCAATATTTGAAGCTCCTCGCCGAGCACCGCTCCTTCAGCCGCGCGGCCGAGGCGGCGCACGTCACTCAGCCGACCCTGTCGGCGGGGGTGCAGGAGCTGGAGAAGATCCTCGGCGCGCCGGTGGTCGACCGCGGCCGCGCCGGGGTGATCCTGACCGCCGCGGGCGAGGAGGCTGTGGCCAGGGCCGGGGCCATCCTCACCGAGGCCGAGGACCTGGTGCAGGCGGCCCGGGGCGCCGGTCAGCCGCTGGCCGGGCGGTTCCGGCTCGGGGTGATCCCCACCATCGCCCCATTCCTGCTGCCGAAAGCGCTGCCGGCGCTGCGCACGCGGTTCCCAAAGCTGAAGCTGTTCCTGCGCGAGGACCTCACCGGCCGGCTGATCGCCCGGCTGAAGTCCGGCGCCCTCGATGCGGCCCTGATCGCGCTGCCCTACGACATGACCGGCCTGGACTGGGCCGAGGTCGCCGACGACGAGCTGCTGGCGGCCTTTCCGGCCAACCACCCGCTGACCGCCGAGCTCAGGGTATCGCCTTCGCGGCTGCAGGAGGAGGACATGATCCTGCTGGAGGATGGCCACTGCCTGCGCGAGCACGCCCTGGCCGCCTGCGGCCTCACCCCGCGCCGGCAGGTCGGCGAGGCGGCGTTCGCAGCCACCTCGCTGCCGACCCTGGTGCAGATGATCGGCTCGGGACTGGGCGTCTCCTTCCTGCCGGCGATGGCGGTGGAAGCCGGCCTCGCCGACGCCGCCAACGTCACCGTCCGCCCCCTGGCCGCCGACCACCCTTCGCGCCAGATCGTGGTCGCCTGGCGGTCGGGATCGAGCCGCGCAGCGGAGGGCCGGCTGCTGGCGCAGGTGCTGCGGGAGGCCTGAGCTAAGGCAGCAGCCATCCCCGCAGCGTCGACAGCGGCTGGAAGCCCAGGCGCTCCAGGATCGGGCGGCTGGTCTCGCGGGCGTCGACGGTGACGTAGCGGTGGCCGCGCCGGCGGGCCTCGGCGACCCGGGCGGCCACCAGGGCGCGATAGATCCCCCGGCCCTGGTGCTCTGGATCGGTGCCGCCGCCATAAAGGCCGGCGAAGGCCTTGCCGGGCGCCAGCTCCAGCCGCCCGGACGACACCGGCCGGCCGCCATCGTAGGCGACGTAGAGCGCCAAGGTCGGGTCGGCGAGCCGTTCGGCGAAGGCGATCACCCGCCAGGGCTCGTCGCGGCCGAAGGCGGCGGCGCTCACCGCCACCAGATCGACGACCCCGGCCCGGTCGGTGATCCGCCGCACCTCGACCCCCGCCGGTGGATCGTAGGGCAGGTCGTATTCATTGAGATCGAGCGCCACCAGGGTCTCCATCCCCTTGTCCTCGAACCCCGCCGCCGCCAGCGCCTCGCCGAGGCCAGCCGGACGGTCGTGGCTGTAGGTCTTCCACAGCACGCGGGGATGGCGGTCGGCGAAGAAGGCCGCCTCGCGTCGGGCGGCGGCGAGGAGGTCGTCCTCGGCCAGTTCGCACCAGCCGATGAAGTTGAACGCGCCAACGGTGCGCAGGACGCCGTCCGCCCACATCCGCTCGACGCCGATCTCCACCGGCGGATCGGCGCGGATGGTGGCGTCGTAGAGCGCCAGGACCTGGGCGGCGTCCATCAGTCCATCAGCTTGCGGGTCAGGTAGGTGAACTCCAGCGCCACCCGCTCGGCGCGCTCCTGCAGGTTGGCCGAGGCGGCGTGGCCGCCGTTGGTGTTCTCGAAATAGAGGAACGGCAGGCCCATCGCCTGCATCTTCGCCGCCATCTTGCGGGCGTGCACCGGCGTCACCCGGTCGTCCTTGGTCGAGGTGACGAAGAACGGCTCCGGATAGGCCACCCCTGCCTTCAGGTTCTGGTAGGGCGAAATCGAGGCCAGGAACTTGGCCTCGTCCGGGTTGGAGACGCTGCCGTACTCGCCCACCCACGAGGCGCCGGCGCCGATCTGCTCGAAGCGCAGCATGTCCAAAAGCGGCACCTGGATATCCACCGCATGCCAGAGCTCGGGATGCTGGTTGAACTCGACCCCCATGAGGAGGCCGCCGTTGGAGCCGCCCTGGATGCCAAGCCGGCGGGGCGAAGTGATGTTGCGGGCGATCAGGTCCTTACCCACGGCGGCGAAGTCGTCATAGATCAGCTGCCGGTGGGTCTTCAGACCCGCCTCGTGCCAGGCGGGCCCGAACTCGCCCCCGCCCCGGATATTGGCCAGCACATAGACGCCGCCGTGCTCCAGCCACAGCTTGCCGATCGAGGCCGAATAGGCCGGCAGCATCGACACCTGGAAGCCGCCGTAGGCGTAGAGGATGGTCGGGTTGGACCCGTCGAGCTTCATCCCCTTCGGGTGCACCACGAAATAGGGAATCTTGGTCCCATCCGACGACGTCGCCTCGTACTGGTCGACGGTATCGCCGGAGGCGTCGAAGCGGGCGGGCAGGTCCTTGATGTCCGTGTGCGCGCCGGTGGCGGCGTCGGCCTGCCAAAGGTGGGTCGGTTCGAGGAAGCCCTCGACGGAGTAGTAGATCGTATCATCCACGTCGCTGGCCGCGTCGATACTGACGGAGGAGTTGGGGACCACCGGCATTGCCGTTTGTGGCCAACCAAATTCGCCGTGGTTGTAGAACGAGACTAGGCTTCCACGGACGTTGTCGTAGATCGCCATCACCACGCGATCTTTGGTGAGGGCGACCTGCTCGACGGATTGTCGAGGGCCGGGCTCGAAAATCAGGTTTTCCTGGTTCGAGGCGATCATTAACCCCGGATGCGGCGTAAGGACGTCCACGTCGAACGCGACGACCGATCCTGCTTTGTAGGTTCGCCCGTCGATCTGACAGTCTTCCTCGACCGTGAACACCAGCATCCCGTGAAAGAGACCCTGAATACTCACTTTCTCGGGCAGAGGCAGCCGCATAACGCCGTGGTCGGTCAGCTGATAGGTTTCCGTGTGAAAGAAGTCAGTGGCCCGAGTGATCAAGACCAATGAGTGGCCCTCGCCGTCGTGCAACACCACTGGATCGACGCTGACGTCGGTGGGCTTACCGCGAAACACCTCGGTGGCCTGGTCGATGGTCTGGCCGCGCTTCAACGTCTTGACGATGAACGGGTAGCTGGACTCGGTCATCGTCCCCGGACCCCAGTCGCGGGAGACGATCAGGGTGTTCTTGTCCAGCCAGTCGGCCGTCTGCTTGCCCCGCGGCAGCGAAAACCCGCCCGCGACGAAGCTCTTCGACGGCAGGTCGAACTCACGGATCGACGAGGCGTCTTCGCCGCCGTCCGACAGCACCACCAGGCAGCGCTTGTAGTCCGGCGGCGGGCAGTTGGCGCCCTTCCAGACCCAGTTGGCCTTCTCGGCGGCCGAGAGGGCGTCGAGGTCGATCACCGTCTCCCAGTTGGGGGTCGCGGTGGCGTAGCTCTCCTTGGTGGTCCGCCGCCACAGGCCCCGCACATTGGTCGGGTCCTGCCAGTAGTTGTAGACCGTCCGCCCGATCAGCTCCGGCCCGGGAATCCGGTCGGTGGCGTTGACGATCTTCAGGGCGTCCTGGTGGAAACCCTCGTAGCGCGGATCGCCCTTCAGGATCGCCAGCGAGCGGGTGTTCTCCTGCTCTACCCAGGCCAGCGCCTTGGCCCCCTCGATGTCCTCCAGCCAGAGGTAGGGATCGGCGGTCGCCGCGGCGGGCGCGGTCGTAGCGGGCGGTGCGGTCACGGGCGGGGTCTCGGCAGAGGCTGCGAGGGCGAAGGCGGCAAGCGCCGCGGCGATCAGGGGCGACTTCATGGCGCCTTCTCGCCCGGACGGGCCGTTGGAGCAACCCAGGCGTAAGCTGGGCTGACAGTGCCCGAGAAAGAGTCCGCGCTGCGCGCGGTCCAAGAACCTCACGAACCACGAACGTCTCAAAATGTCCGTCATCCCGGAAGCCGCGCAGCAGCTATCCGGGACCCAGCCGCACCGCCGGCGACGCTGGGTCCCGGCTCTCCGCGCTTCGCGCTGCGGCCGGGATGACGTTTTTGGCTTGGTCCGGGTTCGGAACACGTTCGTGCGGTTCGTGAGGTTCGTGGACAATTCCCTTGCTTTTTTCACCCCCTAGCCGACCCCGCCGACCACCAGGGGTGCGAGTCTGTTCGGGAGCGGCTATATGCCGGTCCCCATGAGCCGTCCGTTCCTGAAGATGAACGGGCTCGGCAACGACTTCGTCGTCGTCGAGGCCCGCAGCGCTCCCTTCGCGCCCAGCGAGGCGGAGGCGCGCGCCATCGCCGACCGGGACGGCGGTATCGGCTGCGACCAGCTGATCGCCATCGAGCCCTCGAGCCGCGGCGACGCCTTCATGCGCATCTGGAACGCCGATGGCGGCCAGGTGGAGCAGTGCGGCAACGCCGCCCGCTGCGTCGGCTGGCTGATCCTGGAAGCCAGCGGCCGCGAGCATGCCACCCTCGACACTCCCGGCGGCCTGCTCGACGTGACCCGCGCCGGCGCCAAGGCGATCACCGTCGACATGGGCAAGCCCGGCCTCGACTGGACCGACATCCCGCTCGCCGAGGCCATGGACACCCGGGGCATCGAGCTGCAGGTGGGCCCGATCGACAATCCGCACCTGCACACGCCCGGCTGCGTCTCCATGGGCAATCCGCACGTGGTGTTCTTCGTCGCCGACGCCGATGTCGCCCCGGTGCGCGAAGTGGGGCCGCTGATCGAGCATCACCGGCTGTTCCCCGAGCGGGTCAACGTCGGCTTCGCCCAGATCAAGGGCCGCGACCGGATTCGCCTCAGGGTCTGGGAGCGCGGCGTCGGCGAGACCCGCGCCTGTGGCACCGGCGCCTGCGCCGCCGTGGTCGCCGCCTGTCGCCGTCGCCTCACCGACCGCACCGTCACCGTCGAGATGAACGGCGGTGACCTGGTCATCGAGTGGCGGGCCGCCGACGAACACGTTTTGATGACCGGGCCGGTGGCCGTCGAGTTTACAGGTATGCTTCCATGAGCCAGCACCCCGCCATCGTCGCCGGCCGCGCCGTGGTCATCACCGGCGGCGCCAGCGGCATCGGCCTGGCCGCCGCCAAGAAGTTCGCCTCCCTGGCCATGCCGGTGCTGATCGCCGACTGCCACATCGAGGCTCTGAACAGCGCCCGCGACCAGATCAACGCCGCCGCCCCGGGCGCCCGGGTGGACGTGGCCGCGGTCGACGTCTCCGACTTCACCCAGGTCACCGCCCTGAAGGACCAGGCCTATGCGGCCTTCGGCGATGTGGCGGTGGTGATGAACAACGCCGGGGTAGGCGGCGGCGGCGGACCGCTCGACAACCTCGACGGCTGGCGCAAGCTGCTGAATGTCAACCTGATGGGGGTGCTGCACGGGGTGCAGGCCTTCGGTCCGGCGATGGTCAACTCAGGCCGTCCCAGCCTGATCGTCAACACCGGCTCCAAGCAGGGCATCACCTCGCCCCCCGGCGACACCGCTTACAACGTCTCCAAGGCGG
>Ga0302319_10017798_pt1 | contig 12989 bp, 11 predicted proteins | sample Bog_T0_2_FD_203319 | JGI IMG/M metagenome (GOLD analysis project Ga0302319, IMG submission 203319) | Peat permafrost microbial communities from Stordalen Mire near Abisko, Sweden - Bog_T0_2 | ecosystem: Environmental > Terrestrial > Soil > Wetlands > Peat | place: Sweden: Abisko, Stordalen Mire...
ACCGGCTCAACGCCGCGCTATAGGCGTTGCGCGATGGCTTGTTCGCCCACGCATGGGCTATGTCGATGGCCAGCTGCTTCTGAAATTTCGGACCTTGATAATCGCGCAGGCATTCCAGCAATCGCTCTTGCGCCGCGTCGGATAGAAAGCTCATTACGTCGCCCAGCGCCAGATATTTGCCCGAAAAGCTTTTGGCGAACTGCTCGCCGCGCGTGGCCGAGCGGGTCTGAATCATCGCATCCAGCGCCGTCTTCGCCACCGGAGCCTTCTCATACTTGCTACGCAGAGCTTCTGCCTTACCTTCTGCTTCTTCACGGTCGGTATTGAACAGCACCGCGTCCAGTTCATCGCGTAGATCCTTCCGCTGCGGCAATTCCACTTTGCGTGGGGCCGCCTGGGCAGGCCGGCGATCGGGCATCAGGCGATAGAAGTCGGCCAGCGGCAGATGGCCGCGTGCATACTCGCCGTCCGCATCGTCCGCTATTTCGACGTATGCTTCGGCGGAGCCTTTGATGTCGCGCTGGAATCGCCGCAACGCCTCATCGCGCAGCGCGGGCAGTAGCAACTGCCATAAGTCCGGATCCTCCCGAAACCGCGCCCACTCGATCAGTTTCTCGTCTGTTGCCGGTAAAGCACTTAGCGCGGCGCGCGCCAATTCTTCCATAGCTTCGGGACCAAGCTGCTGCAAGGCATCCGCTAAGTTCGCACGGACGTCGGCAGTCAGGCGCTCCAGATAATCGATCCACATCCCTACGCGCCAGTCATAGGGTACCGGCAGCGATCGAGGAATCTTCTTCGGTGGACTTCCCCAGCGCCTGAGTTCCGCCTGAACCGTGTCGCAATCCAACCGAGCGGCGGTCTGCTCATCGATCTTGTACTTCGCCTTCAGGCACCTTGTAATAACGATGGCGCTCGCCTTGGGACCCAGCGCCGCAGTCCCACGCGTCAACCGATCGCCGACGATCTGCTCGATAGGCTCGTTCAGCGCCTGCGCCTTCTCAACGCGATCGATCAGTTCGTCTGTTATCGAGCTAGCGGATTCCAGATCATACAGAAGAATCGCAGCATCGAGAGTTGCCGCGGGATTCTCCTCCCACATCCACAGCGGCTGCGCATCCAGCGTTTCCAGCAATCCACGCCGCCGCACGGCTTCCCAAGCCGCGGTCAACTTGCGCCCGGATTCGATATACGTCTGAGCGTCCCCAGTGGCCTGGTCGTCCAGCACCACCGCCGCCCCCAACGCGCGTCCGTGTGCCGATCCGCCACCTGCCAGCCATCCGCAGCTCGCTCGAAAGCACACCGGAAGCGCAGCAAGCGAAGCGGCAATAGTGACGGCATCGGGCCGATCCGAGAAGCCTAGGCTCGCGGATGATAGCGCCATCGGCTCCGATAAGCTAACGGTCGCTGCGATCACCTGCGAAAGCGGAGACGCAACCGGGTTCACACGCGGAGCGGTCAGCCCGGCGAGCAATGCCTCCAGAGCATCGGCGCTGCAACTCTCGGGCGTCTTGAACAGCAAGTCCGGGTTCAATTCCAGCAACGCCGCAATCAGCGCCGCCGCGTTCCACGAGAAGTTCCGCCACACCGCTTCCGGCGGATCCAGCAACAAAGAGAACGGATACCCCCCGCGGCTTTCGATATTCTGCCGCTGTCGAAAAATCAGGAACGGCTGCCGCGTCAGAACGCCCATGCCAAACACCCAGGCATTCGTCTGCAGACCATAGCTATCGCGTAGCGTCGCTTCCGGCACGGCGGGCCACTGGCCGATCCGGCGGCGCTCGCTGAAGCTGGTACCGCCATACGCAAGAAGGCGGCCCGGCATTATTTCACCTTCGCCTTTTCCCTCACCTTGTTGTTCTTCGGGGCGAACCGGCCATCGAGACACCAGGATACAAATTTGCGGAACCCGAACGTTTGCGGCAGCTTTCCCGGCGCGGTGTCGTTCAGTCCTTCGGTCCAGATGAAGAACACTTCGACATCGGAAAGCTGCTCGGCTAAATCGCGTTCGGCCGGGAGAGCGCTCGGTTCACGCAGCCAGCGGCGCAACATCTCCCGCTCGGCATGGGGTTCCACCGGCTCCCCCGCCCGGAGCTTGCCAATCAACTCACGCTCTACCGGCAACAACAGATCCTGATCGATCAAATCCACCTTAGTGACGATCAGGCATTTGCGGCTCGACGCTATGGTCGCCAGCCGCTCGCAGGCAGTCTTCGCATTGGGCGGCGTCATCTGCTGAAACGCTCCTAACTCGGAACCACCCAGAACTACTGCGCCGATATCGACCGGCTCCTTATGTTTCTCCGCGGGCTTTTCGTTATCCTCACCGGCGGTGTCGTAGAACAGCAGCGAATGCCACGGCTCTTTCGAGTTCACAACATAATTCCAAAGCTCTTCCGTCAGCCTGCGATTTTCGACGCTGGCGCGAAAGAAAGCCGCCTTGACGTTCGATCGAGTCGGCGGCGTACCGGCCACCCATTCCGGCGTATTCCGCTGATCCCGCAGCATGCTGAACGGCAGCAGAGCTTGCAGAAATTGCTCCTGCGGCTGCTGCACCAGGCCGATCCCTTCCGGCGACACATAGATGAAATTCTCCACCCGAAACGACGGAGCGGGCTGCGGCTGATTGTACCCGTACGGCACCAGCGCCATCGTCGCCAGCACCGTCTTTCCCGCGTTCTTCGCGCCCGCCAGCCGGATCGTTGCGCCGATCTGCTGGCCCTGCCGCTCGTCCAGCGGATACCAGTTGACGGTGCGGAACATATGCAGCGGAAACCACATTTCGGACGCTTGCGGATCGTGCTCCGCCAGTTCGCGCAGCACGCCAAACATCCAGTGCTGGACGTGGAACACCTTGCCTTCCCGCTCCAGCGTGTCGTTCTCCGGCACCATTACGCCTTCGTTGCCGCCTTTCCAATATGGGTTCTTGGCCGGGCATCCGATGTGCCGCAAAAAAACGCCGGTCTGAATCGAGCGCGGATTCTCGCAGGTCTTCACCGGGCAGAACATGTCCTTACGATCGAGATCGAAAGTGAACGTTTGCGAGCGTTCTTTGTGGCTCAAACAAACTCGCGCCAACTGTTGTCGCGCATCTAATTTCTGAAAGCAAAGCGGGCACTTGGCCGGCATTTTAGCGATTTACCTCAAAGGGAATGCGTCCGGCAGCAAGCGCTGCGCCGGCGTCCTGTTGTCCCTGTTCAATCCAACGCTGCACGTTTTCGCGCTTCCAATACAGGGCGTCCTTGGCCGAGCCCAACCCCAGCGGCGCAGTGATGCGAATCACTTCCACACCCTCCGGCGTCGTGGGCGGCGAGTAACGCGCCACGGTCCGCACCGCTCCCACAAAGTTCTTCACCACGAAGCTGGGCAGATCCGGCAGAACGTTTATGGCAACGATCCGGCGAGCGCCCATTTCCACCGCGGCCCATATCGGCATGGCGCTCAATAAGCCGCCGTCGGAGTAGATCCTTCCGCCGATCCGGTGCTGCGAGAAGAATCCGAGCATGGCGGTGGAGGCCGCCAGATGCTGCCAGGTGAGTCCAGGTTCGCGAAACAGGACGGGCCGCAGGCGCAAAGTGTCGGTCGCGACCACGCCGTATTCGATCTGCGGCACAAAGTCGTGATAGGTCTGTTCGACCAGGCGTTCGATGGGACTGGAGTCGATGAAGCCGTGCCACGGGCGGGTGGGCAGGCGCCAGCGGAAGTCCGCCAGCGCGTCGAGGCTCAGCCAGTTCTCAATCAGTTGATCGGGAGGACAGCCGCCGGCGATGGCCCAACCATTCACCGCGCCGATGGACGCTCCCACCACGATATCCGGCTGAAAGACTGGGGAGAGAATCTTCCATACGCCAGCTTGATATGCGCCGAACATTCCACCGGCGGAGAGGACGAGTGCAGTTTTCATCTGGCGCCAAGCCTGTCAATCACATTTACGATTATCGGATGGGGAAGGTTCCATCAGATAGAAAAGCAGGTACGGACCATGCGCGATGATAAACTTTCCCGGAGATCCGAAGGCGCCCGATGAAAAGTGCGCGACGCAATCAGGCTGATCGAGAAGGATGCGTAGAGGCACAGGCGGACGCGCGGAGATCATCGCGTCTACGTCCATCCGGCGAAGCCGGGAATCGCGGTAGTTCCTGGACACCTCGGCTCCCAACTGGCTGCCGGCAAACTTTCGAGTATCCTAAAGCAAGCTGTTGAAATGCGGTCGTAATCGAGAAAACGGATACTGGCTACTCGGCCTACGTGCCGGGCCTTCCAGGATGCATCAGCGTCGGGGCCACCCGCGCTGAAGTGGACCGCAACATCCGGGAGGCGATTGAACTCGATGTGGATGAGCTTCGGGAGCAGGGCGCCACAATCCCGCAACCTACCACAGATACCGAGTATGTCGTCCGCCCTCGGTCGCCAGCCGGTCTAGCTTTGCCTGAATGTCGGGACTGAAATGAACTTCCATGCAGGATGTGTCGTGCCCCTTCTGTCAATTCAAGGGTACGGCGAGTCGTTGCTGATCGTCAACACGGTCACCTGATGCCGCTGCGGCTGTCCCTCGGTTGTGGCCCTCCTCAGCTTCTGCGGCAGGCCTCCGCCGCAATGCTTCGGAACACCCCTTCAATGGGGTTTACTTCCGCTGCGGGAACCAAGGCCGATGATGTCCGGGGTGTCCGGGTTGGCCGCCTGGTTTCCGTTTGCTTTTGCGCTTTCCGCCACGGGGTTAGCTTAGTTATAGCTAGCCTGGTGAGACTGTCGACGGCGATTCGCCCTGACCCCTTCGTAGAGCGCCATCTCATTGGTCCTGATTGGACGCGTCGCCTCGCGCGATTGCCGTTCACGACTATTGTCAACCTGAATCTCCCCATCCGCTTAACAACTTAGAGAAATCTTAGCGGCGGCTCCGCCACCCACCCAGCTACAATCAAGCCGGAATTTGAAATGTCACTATCTCGACTCACTCCCATCCAGGACCAGATCGTTGCCGCGCTTGCCAATGGCGCGTCTCTCTCCGACGCCGCCGCCGCAGCCGGAATCCATCGCAATACCGTCGGTAACTGGCGCCGCAACTCCGCGTTTTTCCGCGCCGAATTCGCCCAGGTCCAGTACGATCGCGCCTTACTCCTCCGCGAGCAGACCGAATCTCTCGCCGCAACTGCAATCGACACCATTCGCGCCATCCTTACCGATCCCCAAGCGTCGCCTTCGGTGCGCCTCAAAGCAGCGCTCGCCATCCTCAACCAACTCTCCGCTCCGTTGCCCGATCCTCCATGGGTCGAACTCAGTGCATCTGACTCACAGCCAGAAAACATGCACAAAAATGCACAAGTTTCCGCTAACACCTACCGCCGCGACCAGCCAAAAACCGGACGAAACGAGCCTTGTCGCTGTGGCAGCGGCCGCAAATTCAAGCAATGTTGCCTTGGCAAACCCGCGCTGACACCCACATCGCACCTGGCTTCAGCGTGATCCACATCAGTGTGATCCACAAATGTTCGTATCACGCGCCCAACCGAACATTTCCTGTTCGGGTCGGTCTTGGCCGCACCGACCGGGCAAGTTGGAAGCCCACGGTCCGTCCTTTTGACAGACCGAAATTGTGTTTTCATAAGATTTGCACCCTTGGTTGCCGAAATCCGTATTGGCTCTGCGGACATATCACGTCCAGACGTTCGTTTCGGACCTGATCGCGGGCGTCACTGTCGGTTTAGTCGCGCTGCCCCTGGCGATGGCATTCGCCATATCCTCGGGCCTTTCTCCACAAGCGGGATTGTATACAGCGGTGGTGGCCGGGTTTCTGATCTCGGCTTGCGGCGGTTCCATGGTGCAGATCGGCGGACCAACGGGCGCCTTTGTCGTCATCGTGGCGTCCATTGTGCAGCGCTTCGGACTCGGTGGTCTGATGGCCTGCACTATGATGGCGGGCGTGTTGCTAGTGATCTTAGGGGCGTCTGGAATGGGCACAGCCGTGAAGTTTATTCCGCGGCCTGTCGTGCTCGGCTTCACGAACGGGATTGCGCTCTTGATCGCCAGCACTCAGATCAAAGACTTTTTCGGCCTCAAAATCGATCATGTTCCCAGTGAATTTTTTGCGCGCGCCGAGGCTTTGGCCGCCCATTTCGAGACCTTCTCGTGGCCTTCTACTCTGTTGGCGCTGGCCACTCTGACGGTACTTTTGGTTTGCATGAATTTCGTCAAGCGCCTCCCTGGCGCGATTGCGGCGATGATTCTAGGCACCGCCGCCGTTCTTCTTTTCCGGCTTCCCGTGGAAACGATTGGAACGCGCTTCGGCGGTATTCCGAGCGGCCTGCCAACGCTCCAGTTTCCGGAGTTTCATTTATCCTCGCTGCCCCATCTTCTTTCTCCCGCGGTAACCGTCGCCATGCTTGGCGCCATTGAGTCACTGATGTCGGCCATGGTGGCCGATCGCATGACCGGCGATAAGCATAATCCGAACGTCGAACTAATGGCGCAAGGAATCGCGAATATCGCCTCGCCGCTATTTGGAGGCCTGCCGGCAACCGGAGCTATCGCACGCACAGCAACCAACATCCGGTCGGGAGCGAAGACGCCAGTGGCGGGGATGATCCACGCGGTTACATTGCTCGCGGTGCTCCTGTTTGCAGCGCCTCTGGCAGCCTACATTCCGCTCGCCGTTCTATCCGCCATTTTAATGATCGTCGCCTGGAACATGGGCGAGTGGCGCGAGATTCCCTTACTGCTCAAATTAACGAAATCCGACATCACTGTATGGGCGGTCACGTTTGCGCTAACAGTGTTCGCCGACCTGACCGTCGCAGTAGAGGTGGGCATGATTCTGGCGGCCTTGTTGTTCATTCGCAAAGTGACCGCAACCACGACGGTGTCGCAGGTCACCCAGGATTACTTGAACCTCGGGAAGCCTCACATCTTACAAGACAAGCTAATTCCAACTTACGCCGCTATTTTTCGTATTCATGGTCCGTTCCTGTTTGGCGCCACCGACAAGTTAACGGACGTCTTCGACAAGATCGATCAACTTCCCCCCGTGTTCATTCTCCGGCTGCGGAATATGACTGCGATCGATGGCACAGGTTTGCAGGCTATCGAGGATCTGGCGGACCGGCTGCAGCATTCCGGGCGCTCGCTGATTCTCTGCGGGGCGCGCGAACAGCCGGCCGCTCTAATGCAGAAAGCTGAGTTCGAACGCCACGTGGGCCGCGAAAACATCTGCCAACATATCGATGATGCTTTGCAGAGGGCGCAGACTGTCTACGAGACTCTACACCAAACGGTATGAATCTGAGTGACTACACTCCCACCGTCGACCTGGCGCGAGCCTCTACTTTACCGGCGCGCTGGTGCGTGGACCCGGCGTTCCTGCCGATAGAGAGCGAGCGCGTCTTCGGCCGGACCTGGCAGCCTGTCGGTTACACTCCAGATGTCGGGAAGCCTGGTCAATATTTTTCCTGCGAAGTAACGGGCGAGCCGATCGTGGTTGCCCGCACCCGTGACGGTCGTTTAAGCGCCTTCTCGAATGTCTGCCGGCATCGCGCGTCTTTGATCGTGGAAGGGAAAGGCAGCGGACCCAGTTTGCGCTGTCCTTATCACAACTGGACCTACGGGCTGGATGGGCAACTGCTCAGCCAACCCGAATTCGAAGGTGTGGAGGATTGGGATAAATCGCTCGTCTGTTTGCCCCGGTTTAGAGTCGAGAGTTGGGGGCCGTTTGTATTCGTCAACCAGGACCTTTCCGCGCCCGCGTTGCTGGATGTTCTTGGAGATATACCGACGCAAGTGTCGGCAATCGGTTGTGAAGTGGATCAGCTTCGATTCGCTGAACGACGCGACTACATCATCAATTGCAACTGGAAAGTGTACGTCGACAATTATCTGGAGGGCTATCACTTACCGGCTGCGCATCCGGAACTGTACCGCACCGTCGATTATGCCCTGTATCGTGTAGATACCTACCGCTACTATTCATCGCAACACGCGCCGATGCGCCACGGCAGCGGCGAAAGGGCGCTGTACTACTGGATCTTTCCAAACTTCATGCTGAATATCTACCCGGATAACATTAGCAGCAACATCATTCTGCCCATGGGGCACGATAAGACCTTAACCATTTTCGAATGGTTCGCTTATGGCGACACGCCTTCGCTACTCCCGGAAGCGATCGCGTTTAGCGACCAGATCCAGCGCGAAGATATAAAGATATGCGAAGCCGTGCAGAAGGGCCTGCAGTCTAGAGCGTATAGTCAAGGCCGGTTCTCGGTGAAGCGCGAAGGCGGAGTCCATCACTTTCATCTCCTATTGAACGCGTTCTTGAGTAAGCCTTGACAGCCGACCCCATTCGCCTGCTCCGCTCGATCTGGATTTGGACTGCCTGCGCGGCGTTGATTCTTCTTTGGCTGCCGCTGCTGGCCGTAGTTCGGCTGTTTGATCGCGATCCGCTCAGGCTTGCCACCGCCCGCTGGTTCCGGCGGTTAGGACGCGCGCTGGCTAAAGTAAACGCTTGGCGCATTTGTATCGATGGTTTGCAGAACCTGATGCCGGGCCAGGTTTACGTGGTGGTCAGCAATCACCAGTCGCTCGGTGACATTCCGCTGATCTCCCACCTTCCGCTAGACACCAAATGGCTGGCCAAAGCCGAGCTTTTTCGTATCCCCGTGATCGGTTGGATGATGCGCGCCGCCGGGGACATTCCGGTGGATCGGACGAACCGGCGTAAGGCCGCCCAAGCTCTATTACAGTGCGCCGGTTTTCTGCGCCGCGGCTGCTCGGTAATGTTTTTTCCCGAAGGTACCCGCTCGCCGGATGGCGAAGTGCTACCCTTCAACGATGGTCCGTTCCAGCTGGCGATTCGCGAGCTGGCGCCCGTGTTGCCGCTGGTCGTCGAAGGCTCGGGAAAGGCGCTACCTCGGCATTCGTTCCTATTTGGCGGGGTGGGTGACATCTACTTGACTGTGCTGCCGTCCGTATCGGTGCAAGGCTGGAATGTAAAGGAAACCAGTGTACTGCGCGACAAGGTTAGACAGCAGATTATCGATGAACTGGCCCGCTTGCGTCAAACGCCAAACTGCCGCAAATGATGATCCGCGTGTAGGTAACCCCAACGCATCCACTGGCGTTCGTCCAAAGGTCCAAAGATCGCGTGCTCGCTCCATTCGAAGTCTCGATTCGTTCTCGTAAAGCGATGCGTGAGCTCTATCACTCTGGTCCGGTCCAGTTCAAAATTAGCGGGAGTTGTTCCGCCCTTGCCCTGCTCGATCTCCGGCCTGGTCGAAATGCCGTGTGGCCAAGGGAGGGGAACCGACAGTGCGACCCACTTCATGAACGTACGCTGCAGCAACCCACTGGCGGGACTGACCTTCATTTCTCCCATTGTCACCAGGTATGCATCGCTGAGATGGCAGAGCATTTGGTGTGCCGACATGCGGCCCCAGCGGCGCCGCGACTCCGGAAGCATTAGATTCAGTCGGCGCAGCACTTCCTCTTTATCCGCGGAATTGGCAAGAGTCTTCATGCATCCAAAGCAATAGAGCTACTGCAAGACGCGAATCTTAATACTGCGGAACCAGGCTGCGTCGCCATGGTTTTGCAGCGAAATTGGGCAGTCCTTGACGGGCTGATCCGCTAACAAGTCGCGGACGTGGGGAGCGTTGGCCCACCTTCTTCGAATACCTTCCATCGCAGCCGGAGCGTCCAGCGAAGAGTCTACTACTTTTACGCCATTCATCCAGTGCTCGACATGATTCGCGCGTACGACGATGCGGCTGGCATTCCATTCTCCGACCGGCTTGGTGGCATCGCTGGACGGCGCGGCCATGTCGTATAGGGCGCCCGCGGTGTGTTTGGCGTTCCCTAGCGCGTCCCCGTTCTTGCTGTCGTCGGTGAGTTGATATTCGAACCCGATGACGTAATCCTGTCCGTACTCGGGGCGCGTCAGCACGGGAAACTCGAACGACCGATCCACAATTCCTTCAAAACCGCGAACCGGATGGGCCGGATCAACAGGGGCAAGGAACAGATGCTTCTGTATGCGATACTTCACCCCGCTATTGCCGGCTGGGGAAATTTTCCATTCGAACGCCAACTCAAAATCGCGGAAGTTGCGGCTGGTGAATAGATCTTCGGTAATGCGCGGATGCGGATTCGCCTTCAGGCTATCGCCGTCGATAGTCCAGGCATCCCCGGGAGGCGTCTTGGCGCGGGGATCGTCCCAGCCTTGCATCGTTTTGCCATCGAACAGCAACACCCAGCCCGCGTGTTGCTCCTGGGACGTTAAGGTATTCGGCACGGGGTCGGCGGCCCAGAGCGAAGCCGCGAGAAGTGGTAGCAGGCAGGCGGAACGCATCATATTTCACGTCCTGTCAGCCGCTTCAGCAGGGCGACGGCCATGGCGATATCGATCATACGTTCCTCCTGATTGTCGGCTTCACGTTCGATATTAAGCGGCCCGCGGAAGCCTACTTCCTTCAGCTTGTCGAGGAAACGCTCGATGCCCACCGAGCCTTGTCCTAACGGCCATTCCGTGCCCAGCGCGCCCTCCTTACCGGGAGGCGGCCAGTTGCCATCCTTGGCGTGAACCGATAAGACGTGCGGACCTAGAATGCCGAGCGCTTCAATCGGATCTCCGGTGCCGTAGAGAATCATATTGGCAGGGTCGAAATTGATCCCGACGTTGGCGCGGTCGACGTCCTTCAAAAACTGGACCAGCACCGGCGCGGGCTCCTGGCCGGTTTCGAGCGCGAAGCTCTGTTTGTTCCCGGCGGCGTGATCGGCGATGCGGCGAACTAAGTCGCGAACGGTGGCGTACTCGGGATCGTGCCGGTCTTCGGGCACGAAGCCGATATGACAAGCGATGCTTCCCACTCCCAGTGCGTAGGCGAAATCGCTGACATCATAAGTTCGTCGCTCGCGCTCGCTGCGAGTGGCGGATGGAATGAAGCCGACCGTGCGCTGGACGGTAGGAATGTCGGTATAGCTCTCGCCGTTATAGGCGGCTACGACGGTGACTAGCGTGAACCGCTCCTGCGCGACAGCGGTCTTCCAATCGGCCACGGCCGTGGAGTCCAGTTCCGTGCTGCCGGCGATTCCAAGCTGTCCGCAACGGACCCCAAGAGCCTTAATTGCGGCTAGATGGTCCCGATCGGCCCAGAACATTACGCCGACTTCGAGGTCGTCCAAAGATTGCATTCAATGATTTCTCCGTTTCGATTCCGCGCATCGAGAAGCAGCCGGGTGAGGGCTACCGCGGCGGCGGATTCTTCCGGCGGACACAGATCCGGCGCTGAACCGCTGCGGCAGCAATCGACGAAGTACTGCAGCTCCGCGGCATAGCCGTCGCGCTCTTCGTTGTTAAGAATTTCCTTGTCGCCGTTGGCATGGTAGAGCGCGGGCGGGCCCGAGGCCGAATTGTATTCAAACGTGCCGCCGTCGGCCACAATCGTGTATTCCATGGAGAACGGGTACGACTTGGGATGATGCCAGCCGCCGTTGATAAAGGCGGTTCCCTGGCCTGGATAATGCAGTTCCGCCATGATCAGATCGATCCCGGATTCAAGCGCTTCGTAGCCGGTCGCCGAGACGGTTTGGGGCATGCCGAACAGGTTCAGACACATGTCGACGTCGTGGATCAGCAGGTCGAAAACGCCGCCGCCGCTGCGATTAGCGTCGGTCAGCCACGGGCTCCACGCTGGGGCCGCGCACCGGCGGCGGAATAAGGCCCAGCGGGCGGCGCCCAATTCCCCAGTCCCCAGTCGGCGGCGCAAAACCTGGTACATCGGCAGGAAGCGCAGGACGTGGGCGGCCATCAGTACTCGCTGGTTGCGGCGCGCTTCGTCCACCATTTTCTGGGCTGAACCATGATCCAGCGCCATCGGCTTTTCGACCAACACATGCTTGCCGGCGCGTAAGGCTTCGATGGCCACCGCGGCGTGCAAATCGGTTGGCAGGCAGATGTCGATGGCATCGACTGAGGGGTCGGCTAGCAAAGGCTCAATCTCACGGTATTTGCGGACGCCGCTGAAATCGAAGCGCTCGCCGGGGCCGCCCAGATTGCCTTGAATAGCGCTTAGGTCGCCCGCAAGTTTGGCTTCATCGCCGCTGTAGACGGCGGCGATTTGGACGCCGGGGAGCGCCTGGAGCGCCTTCAAATGAGTGCTGCCCATGAAGCCCAGGCCAAGAACCGCGATACGCATGCTGTCATCCTATCAAGAGCCTGAAATGGGGCCCGCCTTAGCGGCGCCTGACGGGGCCGACCCTACAGCACCGATTCCGACCAGTTCTCAAGCACATGCTTAGCCTTCGCCGTGAACTGATCCGCCAGTGCTCCGTCGATCAAGCGATGGTCGAAAGTCAGCGCCAGGTAGCATTTCGAGCGAATCGCAATAGCGTCGCCTTCCACTACAGCCGCCACCTTCTCCACTACTCCGACACCCAGAATCGCCACCTGCGGCTGATTGATCACCGGCGTGGCGAAGACGCTCCCGAAGCTTCCGAAATTCGTGATAGAAAACGTGCCGCCCTGCACCTCCTGGGGCTTCAACTGCCGCGACCGGGCGCGCGTCGAAAGATCGACGATCGAGCGCTGCAAACCCGTCACGGTCTTCTCATCGGCATTGGCGATCACCGGTACAATCAACCCGTTCTCCAGCGCCACGGCAATCCCTATATTCAAATCGTTGTGATACACAATGTTCGTGCCGTCGATGGACGCGTTCAGGATCGGATACTGGCGCAATGCTTCGACCGCGGCGCGCACCACGAACGGCAGGAACGTCAGCGAGAAGCCATTGCGCTGCTGGAACTCGGCCTTGTTGCGCTCGCGGATTTTGGCCACCTTCGTCATGTCCACGCGGTGAACGGTGGTGACATGCGCGGAGGTGTGCTTGCTGAACACCATGTGTTCGGCGATGCGCTGCCGCATGATGGGCATGGGTTCGATGCGGGTCCGGCCGGCTGGCGCTTCGGCTCGCGCAGCTGCTGGAGCGGGCGCCGCGGGAGCCGGCGGG
>Ga0302319_10017804_pt1 | contig 12986 bp, 9 predicted proteins | sample Bog_T0_2_FD_203319 | JGI IMG/M metagenome (GOLD analysis project Ga0302319, IMG submission 203319) | Peat permafrost microbial communities from Stordalen Mire near Abisko, Sweden - Bog_T0_2 | ecosystem: Environmental > Terrestrial > Soil > Wetlands > Peat | place: Sweden: Abisko, Stordalen Mire...
TCGCGGCTAAGGTGGGATAGTTCCACCTATATATAGATTTACAGTTTTGTGCTTTTTATAGAAATTCTGCGCTCCTTGTCCCAACCCAAACAGTTGCCTCCGGGTGCCCCACCTTCACCGCGGCCTCATCGCGGCTAAGGTGGGATAGTTCCACCTATTTCGACGGCCTTTGGCGGTTTTGCAAGCGCAAGCCACGCAAGAGGCGTCAAAACTCTCACCTCGCGGTGCAAAATCCGGCATGAATCTAACTGAAAACCGCCGATATTCGATCGATTTATGCCACTTTTCGTGCTTTTACTCCACCTCAGAACCGTGATTCCAGCCTCATTTGTAGACGTCCACTATGACCTTTTGCCCCATCCGCGCCGTGACCTTGAATTTGTAGCCTTCCAAGCCTACTTTTTGACGGTTTTTTGAAGATGTCCACCCCTACAAATCACTCCTTTGCTAATTTCACTGCTTCACCCCTGGCTCCCCGCCCCCATCACCGCTACCGGCCCGCTGAACAACGTCCCTTCCTGGTCTTTATACTGCAACTGATAAAGCTTCCAGTAGAGTCCGCGCTTGTTCAGCAGTTGCTGATGAGACCCCATCTCGCGCAACTGTCCCTTATGCATAACCAGGATCGTTTCAGCGCGCTGCACGGTGGAGAGCCGATGCGCGATCAGCACGCTTGTCCGCCCCGTCACCATCCGCTCCAGCGCCCCCCGTATGCGCAGTTCCGTGTCCGTATCCACGCTGGATGTCGCTTCGTCCAAAATCAGAATCCGTGGGTTGAAAGCCAGCGCCCGCGCAAAATTGATGAGCTGTTTCTGCCCCGTAGAAAGCGAGTTGCCGCGCTCCCGCACCGGCTCGTCGAACTTCAAAGGCAGGCTCTCAACAAAGTCCAGCACATTCACGTCTTCCGCGGCCTGCCGCATCCTGGCGTCCGTAACCGCCTCATTCCCAAAGCGGATATTGTCGGCCAGCGTCCCCGTAAAGAGGAACGGGTCTTGCAGAACTACGGAGAAATGCTGTCGAAGCTCCGTCAGATTCTGCTCGCGCAGGTCCACCCCGTCCAGGAGAATATTGCCCGCAGTCACATCGTAAAACCGCATCATCAGGCTCGTGAGCGTCGTCTTGCCCGCCCCCGTGTGGCCCACAATCGCCACCGTCTGCCCCGGTTCCACGGTGAACGACACATCCTTCAAAATCCACTCAATGCCGCTCATCGCAGCCAGGGCACTGTTGTCGCTGGACTTATGCGCCTCCGCAATCGTGCTCTTTTGCTCGTCGGTCAGCTTTTGATAGGTGAACCAGACGTGCTTGAACTCAATCCGGTTTGACCCGTCGCCCAGCAGCGGATGCGCCGGCCCAACAATCTCCGGCTGCGTGTCCAAAAGCTTGAAAATGCGCTCGCAGGCTGCCATCGCCGCCTGCAGAATGTTGTACTTGTCGCTCAAATCCTGAATCGGCCGCCAGAAACGCTGCGAGTACTGGATGAACATCGCCAGTACGCCCAGCGTCACCGTCCCATTCAGCACCCCAAAGCCGCCGCGCCATATCACCAGCGCAATCGCAATCGCAGAAAGAATCTCGACGGCCGGGTAGTAAAGCGCGTAAGCAAAAATGGTGTCTTTGAATGCGACCATATGCAGCCGATTCACGGTCTCAAAGTCGTCAAAAGCTCGCTGTTCCCGATTGAAAAGCTGCACCACCGAAATCCCCGACACATGCTCCTGCGTAAAACTGTTGATTCGCGCGATGGCAGCACGAACTCGCCGGTAGCTTTCGCGAACGCTGTCACGGAACAACCGCGTGACCACAAGGATGAGAGGCAGCACAGAAAAAGCGATCAGCGCCAGCCACCAGTTGATTGAAAGCATCACCGCGGCCATCACCACAAGGTTGAAGAAGTCATCCACAATGGCCAGCACGCCGGCGGTGAACATGTCGTTGATTGCGTCCACGTCCGACGTAAGCCGCGTAACCAGCCGCCCCACAGCATGCGTGTCAAAAAAGCCAACGTGCATCCGCTGCATGTGGCGGAAAATATCCCGGCGCAGATCGAACATGATTTTCTGCCCGGTCCACTGCATCAGGTAGGTCTGCACAAACTGAAAGAAGTAGGCGGAGAGCAACGCGCACAAGTAGATCGCAGCCAGCCGCGTAATCCCTTGGTAGGGATCGGTAGGCAGCCGGCGCGTCAACCAGTTGGTAGCGGGACCCGGATTGCCGGTGAGGTACCGGTCAATGCCCACCTTAACCAGGTAAGGGCCTGTTACATCGCAAATGGATTTAAGGGAAATGGAAACCGCTGAAACGGTGGCCTGCCACCAATACGGACGCAGATAGTGGGCGAGTCGCCGCACCAGCCGGGAGTCGTAAACCTTGCCGACCGGATCTTCATCGGGCTTGATGGGCTTTTTCTGCTCTTCGTCCGCCATGATTTGGGTGGGTCGGCTTCCATTCCTATTGTACGGGGCGACCATACAGGAAGAGGAAATAGAACCGTAAGCAAAGCACACTGGCCCGCAGGCGCCAAACGCGCTTTTTGATATACTTCATTCCGAAGAGAAGCTCGGCGATGATTCAGAATCAGCAACGGCGCGGATGGATCCTGATTGCGGCAATCGCAATCGGAATTGCGCTTGTCGCGCTGATCGCCTTGCACGCTCAAACCGGCGGCGCAGCGGCATGGGCAGCAATCCTGCCGATCCTGTTCGTCGGAATCATTTCGCCGCTCACCTTGTTGTCACCGCTGGCCTTTGTCTATCTTGGCCGCACCCCGGACGCACCCGCTTTACCCGCATCCTTCCAGCGCCCACCACCCTTCACACTCGCATAGTTCTTCCGAATTGGTCAGGTTGTCAGGGCGGTTCTTCTGCCTTGGCTTCTTGATCGCTTCTTTTCGATACGGCAGTTCTGCGATCTGTGAGGGTGCCCATGCATGTGGATGTTTCTTCTGTTTTGAGTCTTTTTGCAGCGGCCCCATTCCTTACAATCGCCGCGCTTCTTGTCTGCCACTGGGTGCGGCGGTTCGGTTGGATTCGATCCACGCGGGTAGGAAAGCGGCTTTTTGGCATGCAGCCGTCTGCCGTCGGGTTAGGAATGGCGTTTCTCTTTCTGCAGGCATTCTGGCGCCCGAGCGTGTCACACGGGATTGAAGTCAGACAGCAAGCGGATGTCGAAGAGGACGACGAAGGAGAGCCAGAGACGACGGCGAAGCAGTTGAACCGACAACTCAGGCGGATCCGCCGGGGAGAGTTAGTTGACACGCTGGTGCTGCGGCTTTGAGCCCTTCCAAATCCCATCACGGCCACCGCACCTCCCTCAACCCAGCCGCGCTTGGCGCAAGGCAACAACGCGGACGATGGGAACTGACAGACGGCGCACCATTTACACTGGTAAACGGAGATTCCTGTGTTTTTCGATAAAGTTCTTACTAAGATTTTCGGCACGGCAAATGAACGGCTGATCAAGAAGCTTTGGCCTGTGGTTGCACAAATCAATGCCCTCGAACCGGCAACAAAACAGCTTTCAGACGAAGAACTGCGTGCCAGGACGGTGGAGTTTCGGACTCGCATCGCCGCAAAGCTTGAAGGGATTACCGACGAAGAAGCACTCAAGACCGCTGAGCAAGCGGCGCTGGACGAAATACTTCCTGAAGCCTTCGCCGTGGTGCGCGAGGCCGGATGGCGCGCCGTGCAGATGCGCCACTTTGACGTGCAGTTGATCGGCGGCATGGTACTGCACCAAGGCAAGATTTCCGAGATGAAGACGGGCGAAGGCAAGACGCTGGTCGCGACACTGGCCTGTTATCTCAATGCGCTTGCGGGCCACGGCGTTCACGTGGTCACCGTGAATGACTACCTGGCCAAGCGCGATGCGGAGTGGATGGGCAAGATTTATGAGTTTCTCGGCTTGACGGTCGGCGTTATCGTACATGACCTTGACGATGCCGAGCGCCGCGCTGCCTATGCCGCCGACATTACATACGGAACCAACAACGAGTTCGGATTCGATTACCTGCGCGACAACATGAAGTTTGAGTTGAAGGACTGCGTACAGCGCGGCCACTACCACGCCATCGTCGACGAGGTGGATTCAATCCTGATCGACGAAGCGCGGACTCCGTTGATCATCTCCGGGCCTACCGACCAGACCACCGACAAGTACGCGCGCGCCCGCAAAATCATTCCGGAATTGGTGCTCGGCGAGGAGATTGAAGAGGGCGAAACCAAATACCTCACCGGCGACTACATTGTGGACGAAAAGCAGCGCACCATCGGCGTCACCGACGAGGGTTGGGAGACGATTGAGAAGCTGCTTGGCATTGGCAACATCGCGGACGCGGAAAACTGGGAATTGAAGCACTACGTTGAAACCGCGATCAAGGCCCACGCCCTTTACAAGCGCGATGTGGAATACGTGGTAAAGGACGGCGAGGTCATCATCGTCGACACCTTTACCGGCCGCCTGATGCCGGGCCGGCGATGGAGCGACGGGCTGCACCAGTCGATCGAGGCCAAGGAAGGCGTAGCCATCCGTAAGGAAGACCAGACCCTGGCGACCATCACATTTCAGAATTATTTCCGCTTGTACAAAAAGCTAAGCGGCATGACCGGCACGGCCGAAACCGAAGCTGCCGAATTCGAGAAAATTTACAAACTTGAAATTGTTGTAATTCCTACCAACAAGCCGATGCGACGCCTTGAAAACGCTGACGTTGTCTTTCGCACCGAGAAGGAAAAATACAAGGCCGCAGCCGACGACATCGCGATTCTGCATGAAAAAAAACAACCTGTGCTGGTGGGCACAACCTCGATTGAAAAGTCGGAGCGACTCTCTGCCATCCTGCAGCGCAAAGGCGTGCGCCACGTCGTCCTTAACGCGAAATTCCATGAGCGCGAAGCCGAGATTGTGGCCCAGGCAGGCCGCCTGGGAATGGTCACAATCTCCACCAACATGGCCGGCCGCGGAACCGACATTCTTCTCGGCGGCAACCCTGAATTCATGGCCCGCCAGGAGCTCGTGAAGAAGGGACATGCGCGGGCAATCAGCGCCAACGAAGGCGCCATCAATCCCATGGCTCCAGCGGGATTTCTGCGCTTCTACTACCAGGGACAGGAGTTCGAAGTATCCGAGCCGGAGTGGGTAGATGTTTTCAAGGTCCATGCGGAGGCTGCGCAAAAGGATCATGAGCAGGTCATTGAAGCCGGCGGACTATTCATCCTCGGAACCGAACGGCATGAATCCCGACGCATCGACAATCAGCTGAGAGGCCGCGCCGGGCGGCAAGGCGATCCCGGCGAGTCTCGGTTCTATCTCTCGCTTGAAGACGACCTGATGCGCATTTTCGCCAAGCAGTGGGTGAGCACGCTGCTTGAGCGGCTGGGCATGGAAGAAGGCGTGCCGATTGAGTCGCGCATGATTTCCAAGCGCATCGAGGGGGCGCAGAAAGCGGTGGAAGCGCAGAACTTCGAATCGCGTAAACACCTGCTCGAGTACGACGACGTGATGAACAAGCAGCGCGAAGCTGTCTACGGGGTGCGCCGGCGACTGCTGGAAGGCGTGGATCAGCGCGAGTTAATTCTTGAAGATTATGTCGGCGGGATACTCAGTGGCTTTCTTGAAGAATTCGCATCGGAGAAAGTTCGTCCCGACCAATGGAATGTCAAAGGCCTCGACGAAAAGCTCGTCGACCAGTTTGGCCTGAATCTCACTCGCGCCGGAATCAAGCCGACGGACCTGGGACGTCATGAACTGGGCGACGCCATCTTCGAAAAGCTGAAAGAGGACTACGAATTCAAGGAAAAAATCCTAGGGCATGACACCATGCGTTACCACGAGCGCATGGTCATGCTGAGCGTAATTGACGGGCTTTGGAAAGAACACCTCCTTTCAATGGATCACCTGAAAGAAGGGATCGGGCTTCGCGGCTACGCCCAGCAGGATCCGCTGGTTGCCTACAAACGTGAGTCCTATGACATGTTTGAAGCCATGATGTTCAAGTTCCAGGAGGACACAGTCCGCTTCCTGTTTCGGATGCAGATCCTTGGCCCGGATGGTCAGCCTGTAAACGCTGCGCCTGAAGTGCGTCGAGAAGTTCCGCCGGCCCCACCGGTAGCCAGCGCTGCCCAGCCCTCGACGCTTGATGGGGCTCCCAGGGAGATTGCGATCAACACACGTCAGCCCTCCACCACCATCGATGCACTGGAGAAGGAATTCCATCGCAAGAAGCAGCGAGAGCTTGTGGCCGCCAGCAGGTCCGGGGGCGGAGACGGTGCCGAGCCCGCGCAGCGCCGCACCGGCGAAAAAGTAGGACGAAACGATCCTTGTCCTTGTGGCAGCGGAAAGAAATACAAAAAGTGCCACGGCGCGGAGTAACAGGAAGGTAGAACCGATTCGTTGGGCCGGCCGCAGGGAATTGCCTTTGGCATTTCGATGTGGCCGGCGACAAACGTAGATTGCGGTCGCCGGTTTGGTCTAGAGTGGTTTCGATTTTAGTGCAGACCGGCAGTACACACCTATGTTGCGCTTTCCCTGGCCACCTTTGATGTTCTCGAAGAGTCCATGCCTTTTCCGAAACTGCTCTAACCAACGCGTCCAAACAGGCTGAAACCCTTTTTCTTTTCGGAATCGGCGGGCAAGCCACATGCGGTTCTTGCCATCTGACGGATAACTCTGGAAATGGGTGAGTCTTCCAATGCCAGCGGAGTCGCCGTTTTTTGCGTGCGCCGGGCACTCGCATAGTCGTCAGGAATTCGCCATTGGGCCGGTAGCGTCAGCGTCTTGGTAACGTGTTCTTCATCGAGTCCAAGCGCGTGTGGCATAAACCGATTCAAAACAATCTGCAGTTTGTGGCCACGCGTCGCAAAGAATTGCGAGATCATTCGATTCGCATTGCGCAGCTCCGACACACCCACTTGCGTGATCAGATAGATATTTGCCGATTCATCAAAAAGACTTGTGCCCCTGAGATCGATTCGAGCCCCGGCGTCAACCACGATGTTATCGAAACTTTGCCTGGAGACAGCCAATAACTTGTCCAGCGCTTCGTTGGATGAGTTGGACCTCGGAAATTCATTGGGTGCGGCCAATACAGCCAATCCGGAGCTATGCTTGGCCAGGAGCGACGAGAGAAAATTTCCATCAAGCCGGCTGGATTCCTGAAATGCATTTGACGTCGAATATTCCGTCGTCATGCCGAGATTGATGGCAACGTCGCCGAGCGGCAGTCCGAGATCGATCAGCAGCGTATTCTGACTCGACTCCTGGGCCATTGAAACCGCAAAATTCGAAGCCACCGTCGTGACCCCGCATCCACCCTTTGCGCCTAAAAATACGAATAGTTTCGCGATTGTCTTTTTTGGCTGGCGTGTCGAAGGACGACGTACCGATGCGCGCGTCAAAGCTTCCGCCACCGTGGCCGGGGAGAGAGGCAGAGTTAGAAACTCGCGGGCGCCCGCTCGCATGCTGCGAACCACAAGCTCCACATCGGTCAGCGCCGAATACACCATCACGATCGCAGGACCCTGCGCACCGATGCTTCCCACTACGCTGAGGGCGTATTCCGGATCGCTGTCCAATTCGACAATGACAACGTCGAATTCCTTTTCGAGCATTTCAGGCAAAGTCCGAAGGTCTGATGGATACTTCGAAAACTCCCGGATCGTGACGCCTGAGACCGAAGACGGAGGATGATGATTTCCGCGCGTGTCGCCCTGGCAATCGACAAGCGCCGCGGCTACTGCCTTGCGCCGCTGCTCGTGCGGGCCGATCAGTGCAATTGAATAAAATCCCGTTCCTGCGGAGTCTGTGCTCTGGGGAAAGGCCGGCATGATGGAGTAGCTGCTCCCATTTGCGTGCTTCTCTGCCAAGTTTAACCTGTGACAGCGAAATCGTCCGAGTCCTTTCTTTGGCGGAAGGTTATTCGCCCCCATGAACGCCCGATTTCCCCAATGAAGCATCTCACCAGCCGCCAAACGAGGCTTCAGAGTTATGGGAATTGTGCGTCCTTGCCGCTGCAATTTCTGCAACCTGAAGCTTCCTTATAAGGGTTATCGGCACGGAATGAGACTTACTAAATGGATTCTGGAATTTTGATTACCATTGTTATAGGCGATGCTACTTCGGCATGTCACTTTCAGCTATCGCGGCAAAGGTCAGGTCCTGGGCACTCGAATGCTGATTTTCGCGCCAAACATCGAACAGCCGCCCGTAACTGAGCGTAATGTATTCGGATTGATCAACACCAAGGTGTGCCGCCGATCGATCGATCCATTCCGCCGGACCTTCGAGCTCGGCGTAATTGCCGATTGGGGTCTCGTCCACGACGCAATGACCCTCTCCATCGGACCATTCGGTCCGCCATTTTTCATAGCGGAATGCAGTCACAAGGCCGAGTGAAACGAAAACCGCGGCCAGCGCTTCGCCGTCTGAAACCTCAGTCTCGGTTTCGATACGATGTTTGTGCCGGTCCTCGCCCGGACCGGAGTCAGGCAGCCGCTTGTGCGTGACCGTCCAGCGTCCGGCATAGTTGCGGATTCGAAGAATCTCAGTGCGCGCGCGCATCTTGCGGTCGGGAGTGTCATACAGGACGTTGCTCTCAAAGCTGCGCGGCGTTTGCACCCTGAAACCCGCCGCCTCGAGACGATTCACGAGATCATGGAGGTCTCGTATGCGAAATTTGATCTCAGTTTCGGTCGCCATCCTGGTCCCCAAGCAGCGAGTATACGGCAGGTGGCGGCAACCCCATTCGAGCAGCGACAATGGGTGGGTGCGAACGCTTCGCTTGATCATTGACCCCAACAACCTTCTGACTGCCGCTGCTGAGGATGCGCTTAATCAGGCTGCCCAGATTTTGCGGGGCGGGGGACTGGTGGCGCTTCCAACCGAGACCGTCTACGGACTGGGGGCGAACGCCCTCAATGCCGCCGCGGTAGCAAGCATTTTCGCGGCCAAGCAGAGACCTGCCTGGGATCCGGTCATCGTCCATATCTCCGCCCAGGAGATGCTAGAAAGCCTGGTTCAATTGGCTCCGGAATCGGTGGGTCGCACCAGAAAATTGATGTCTGCGTTTTGGCCTGGTCCACTAACACTGCTTCTTCCGCGCACAGCGGCGATTCCAGATGCGGTTACCGCGGGCCGGCCGCTGGTCGGCGTGCGGATGCCGGCTCATCCGGTGGCCCTGGAACTGATCAGGCGTGCAGGCGTTCCCGTGGCCGCTCCCAGTGCGAACATCTTTGGCAGGATAAGTCCGACGACTGCCTCCCACGTGCTCGAAGACCTGGACGGTCGAATCGATGCGGTGTTGGACGCCGGCCCCGCAAATCGCGGCGTCGAGTCGACGGTCCTGGACCCGACCCAAAGCCCGATGCTCATCTATCGCCCGGGAGCAATCACCGCGGATCAGATCCAAGCGGTGGCCGGGGCTGTGCAATTCTTCAAGAGCGCCGAACCCTTGCAGCAGACTCCGCGAGAGTCGTTGCCGTCTCCCGGCGTCGGGCTGCGTCACTACGCCCCCAAGGCGCGCCTTGTGCTCCTCGAATCGCCCCCCAGCGATTTGGCGACCAGGTTGTTGACGGAAGCGCAGAGGTTTCCCGGAGAACGGCTCGGAATCATGTTGCCGGCCGATATTGATGTCAAGATTGAAGGGGCCGAGATATTCCACTGGGGCCGGTGGTCTGATGCTGAATCGATGGCGCAACTCCTCTATGCGGGGCTGCGCTTCCTGGATGCGAACGGCTGCACCCTCATTCTCTGTCCCATACCGCCCGCTGAGGGCATCGGCGCGGCCATCCGCGATCGACTCAAGAAAGCCGCCACCGCGCTAGGGTCCTGACGCCCTAAGGTCCAGCATCACCCACTTTGTACATGTACTTGATCGCAGATTTGAAAATCAGCGTTTTTGTCCGTCCCCGAACCTTGAGGGTATGGCGGTCATACCACTCAATGCAGCCCTCAATCTTCTCTCCGTCTTCAAGCACCACCACCATCGGAGTCTGCGATTGGATCTGCTTTTGCAGATAGAAAAGCTCAGCGTGTCGCTGGGCAGCGTCCTCCTCCGGTGCGTGTGCCGCGAAGTGTTGAAGCGGTGATTGCGGGAATGAAGCGCGCCGGCGGTAGGGTTGAACGGGGCTTAAGTTTCCTCCGCTTTCATTTCGGATGGGAGGCAGAATAGCTTGATCACTCACGATTGCACCTCCTTTCAAAGTCCGATTCTGTAGCTTGCGCAATTCGGACCCGAATCAAATCACCGTCCGCAGCTCAGACAAATACCTGTGCAAAAATCAGAAGCGATGCCTGAAATCAGCAATTTGGCCCGTAAATCAGCGGCAGAGAGTTAGATGGTGAGAAGCCCTTCGGCTTCCCAAGACCAGGCAATGGCTGGAATTGCTTTACCCGAAGAGATGCCCGGCTGCAGGTGTGGGTTGCTTTTTTGTTGCCGCGCACAAATTTCGTGAACCAAAACGAATGAGATCGCAGGCGGGGCCTAGCTCCTGGAAAGGTTCACGGCCATGGCATCAATTGACAGCGAGCGCAGCAGATTACGTCGCATGCCCTGTTCAACCTGAACCAGCGCGCGCGCAGCGCCGTCGATCCAATCCACGGTCAGTCCCTGCGCCATCCTGTCGAGTTCCGCGCTGAGATCCAGGTTGCGCACCAGGCGAGGCGTACCCGCAATCACCAGCAGTAAATCTTCGAAAAGACTCCCAAGTGCGCGCAACAGGTTGATGGTTTTCTCCTGCCCGTCTGCCCCGGCGCGATAGCTTTCCGTGGCGTGGAAGAGTTGTGAATAGTCGGGCTCATTCAACGCAGTGCGCAGCACGATGAGCGCGTCCTGGCGACTCGCAAGATATTTCCCGAGATCGATCGTGAGTGCCCGCCCTACCGCACCTTCCGCAAGCCTGGCCGCCAATGCGCGCTCCCTCGGTTGCAGTTCCGGGCGTCGCTCGGCCAGCAGGGATTCTAAATCAGAAACTGCAATTGCTCCGATGCGATGTATCACCGCACGAGAACGAATTGTGGGCAAAAGCTCCTGCGGATTCTCTGTGAGGAGAATCAGGGACGTGTGTTCCGGAGGTTCCTCTAGGACTTTGAGAAGGCTGTTGGCAGCTTCCTTCATGAACGCCGAAGAAGTAAAGATCGAGAATGTGCGCTTCGATTCGACGGGCGGGCGGTAATGAGCAATATGAATGACCTGGCGAACCTGGCCTAGCTTGATCATCAACTGCGGAGGATCGGGCGGGATAATCAGAACATCGGGATGCGTTTGAATCAGGATGCGGGTTTCCCGCTTATCGGTTTCCTTCAGGTCTTCACGCGAAGCTACCGCCTCCGCCACGCGCTCTTCAAGGTTCCCGGCATCGCCGATGCGGACGCAGTTGGAGCACACGCCGCAAAAGTCGGGAAGAGAGCCGGACGCAGCCGCGGACTCGGTCGGATCGAGGCAATTAACCGCCTTGGCAAGCATCAGCGCAAGGGTGTACTTCCCCGCGCCGCGAGGCCCAGCAACAATCAGGGAATGAGGAAAACGCCCGGAGCGGATGCTCTCGCGAAGATGATTAACGGTTTGCGCGTTGCCTAGAAATTCCTGGAAGCCCACGGTCTGAGCCTAGAGCAATCTAACGGCGGTGTCGAGATCACGTGTTCAACCTCACGGGATGACGAACGCGAAACACATATATGACCAGAAAATGCAAAGAATTTCGTCCCGGCTACCGAGGGTCGCGCCGATCCACATCCGGGCAGCGATTTGCAACCTTGCGAATCATCCGGCGCTCACTGGCGCAAGAGGCCGCGGCGATGCATGGCGCCAAAATCAACACGAGAAATGCCAAAGCTGCTAACAGCTCGTCCATTCTTACACCCCTAACACAACAGCTGCAGTTCGAATCTGAGGAGAAACAAGGGCCTTCAGGGCCCCTGAAATCGTTCAAAATCGCAGCGCCTTCGGTCCGGATTCATACGGTCCTAAGCAAGGCGTTGGGATTTCACTTGTTTGCATTTCCAGCATAAGCGGCAGGTCGGTTCTCAGAAAATGGCACTTCAGGATCAAAGGCCTATGAAAGGTGTTAGTCCAGATAACGCTTTCCGGCCTTTCAGCTCAATTTCTGAGATCCAGAGTGGTCGCCCAATGAAGCGCATACCGGAATTGCGGTGAGGAGACTTCGCAGGACGGCCGCGCTTTCTTGTCAGGCGCTTGACTGCCGTTTTTTTAGACCAGCGACCGTTCAAGGCTAGCCGATGGGAACGAGTTTGGGGTCGGCGGCCTGGTCCGCCGGCCGGTTGACGAGCCGAACGGGTCCCGGAGTGGCATTCAAATGGAGCAACTGGTGGGGACTCTCGAACCTTATCAGGCCATTTTTCTGGTCGAAGGTCATTGCGAAGCTTTGCATTGGACAAGATCCAAAATTCACCAGCGGAAAGGCAGGATTGATCTCAACAAACGGCTGCTTGAACGTGTAGGCGCCCAGGCGGACATCGGTTGCAAGATGGGCGGCTTTCACGTGAAAACTTGTGGAAAGAGAATGCGCATTGCTGAAGGTTCCGGAGTCCGAAGAAAACTTCAGGCGGGAGGAAAGTGCCTCCGGCAAGCTAAGTCCCGCGCCGCCGGAGTCCAGTTGCGCGTCTACCCGGGTTCCGCCGATATCCAGCGCCACGATCGGAATTCCGTCCGGCATGCGGAACGGCACGACCTGCTTGCCTCCATCGGTTGCGAGGTCGCCGTGTTGCAGTTCCATTTTTCGATTTGGATAATCCAGGGTTAGCAGATAATCGCGAAACAGGCGGAAGCCAAGCAGACCCTGACACTCGCCGTCTCCTTCGCCCAGGTTGTGGACAGCCGCCTTTACGCCGGTGAACTCCACCCCTGCCACCTGCAGCGACTGGATGACAACCATCGGGACTTTTTGTCCTCCATAGCCGCTGGGGTCGCGCAAACGCATCTCGCCCACTTCGGCCAGGCCGATCTCCCGGGCCAGTTCCCTGGTTACGAACGC